>ERZ1643246.183-NODE-183-length-81542-cov-28.404310_pt1 | contig 81542 bp, 78 predicted proteins | sample MGYA00579265_ERZ1643246 | MGnify/ENA primary metagenome ERZ1643246 (study PRJEB29033, sample SAMEA4952261) | chicken gut metagenome | biome: Broiler Chicken; feature: Gastrointestinal Tract; material: Caecum | place: Ireland | collected 2018 | study: Broiler...
CAAAGATTAAAACAATTTTGTAAATATAGATTATTAATTATTGATGAAATAGGATATTTACCAGTTGATAGAGATGAAGCAAATTTATTCTTTCAATTAATTGCAAAAAGATATGAAGAAAATTCTACAATAATAACGACTAATCAACCATTTTCAAAATGGGGTGAAGTGTTTAGTGATAACACACTAGCAAATGCAATATTAGATAGATTGTTACATCATTGTAGTGTAATAAAAATTACAGGTCAATCCTATCGTTTAAAAGATAAATTAGAAGAAATTGAAAACAGAAAATAATATAAAAATAGATTCCAGAAAATGTAATTATACTGTTACATTTTCTGGAAAAACAACATTGAATTTTTTATCAATTTTATTTTGTATTTTTTTATCAATTTTATATTGATTTTTACATACACACTTCCTCCACTTCCACCTCACGATGGATAGCTTGTGTTTCTCTATGTGGTTGGCGATATCTACATCCACTACGGACTTTCACCGATTAGCTAAACGACATGCCTGTCGCACACATAAAAAGCTGAGGGAATTTCCCTCAGCTATATGGCAAGTTAGAGTGTTGGATTTAAAAAAAATATCGTTTTTTTACTAGGCATTTTGCCTAGTATTTCGCATTTAGGAAAAAATCTTGTGTCTATTCTAACTAAATATTGAGAATCTTCATCTCTACATATATAGAGATGACTGTCCGTAGATTCTCTTTCCCAAAACACACCACTTGCATAACTAGTATAAAATGCTCTTCTTATAAAGCCATTAATGATAAAGTAAACGGCAAATTTTTGCCCTTCTATAGTATTCCCATACCAGTTATTAACCTTTTTAAGTGATTCAATATCATAATCTCTATGAAAAGGTCTCTTTGATCCATTGGCAAATTTTTCTGTAAATGGTCCATATGAGTTATCATCTCCAATATAGAAATACCTATTATCTTCCATATACTGGAAAAGTCCTATCTCACTACGATATTCTCCTTTAATAAACTTCATATTGCTCAAATCCAAATATTTATTTTCAAAAGCTATTCCTTTCACCTTTCCCTTTTTTTGATGAATCCTTTGGATGTGACATTTATAAAGTTCCTTTATTTCTTTTATCTTTTGTCCTTTCTTTTTTTCATAATAATGGTTACCAATTCTAATAATTAATATAGAATTAAAACTTTCATAATACTCTAATTTTGACATATATTTAATGACATAAGGATGCATAAGCCCTACTATCCCATCATTTTCACTCGGATATACTACTTTTTCAATGCAATACGTGAATGGGTGTATTGCTTTTTTTTCAGAAGTATCTATCAACCCGATTTTTCTGATCCATCCATTATCATTAGAATCGGCAACTTTAATGTCATTGATTATTTCACTCAACCCTATTTTCCTGACCAATTGAAGTTGATACTCTTCAAGTAAATGGTCTTGAAAAAAGGTTTCGAAATTTTCTGAAGTTTCGTTATCATCACGAATTAGATTTAAATCTTCTCCTTTCATTAAAGAACGTCGTGTATTTCCTATTAGTTTTTCCTTGATATAAGAGTCTCCTACCTTTACATACCAACCACCTAATTCCTTCCGAATTTTTAAATAATCCTTTAAAGCACCTACCATATTTTCCTCCTCTCTTGCCAAAACAGGCATAGAAACATAAAAATTTTTTAAAATATTTTATATTTATATCACATTTATAAAAAAATTTCAATAAAAATTAAAAAATAAAATTAAAGTTATGTAACTATTCAGAGGTAAAATATAAAAACACTAGAGATTATTAAAATTTCTAGTGCTTTTATATTGGTAAAAATTCAATAGTTTTTCCTCTCAAGACTTCTTTCGTTGTTTCAAATAAATTCATCCCTTGTTTTTTTCCACATTTACAACATTTTCCTTCATAAACTCTTTCTTCTATTACATTTACTTTTATTTCTATATCTATTATTTGTTTTGATTCATATTCACTATTATTTTCTACTTTCCCTCCACATTCACATTTTTCTATTTTTTTATCTACAATTTTTGTTGGTTCTTTTTTATTTAATGTTGTTCCTTTATGATTTTTTTGTCCTCCTACTTTTCTTCCTGTTTTTTCTCTACAATTATGAATCACTTTTTTAAAACCATCTGTTGAAGAAGGTTTACTTGAATTTGAACTATTTTTATTTAATCTTGCTTTTAATGCTTGGATGATAGAATCTTTATCATTAATTTCTTTTCTTAATTTATCTATTTCATCTTTAGCAATACTATATTTTCTTTTTAGCTCTTTACATTCTTCGGTTTTGTTTTCTTTGCTCAATATCTCTAATTGCTCGTTCTGTATCTGCAATTTGTTGAAGTATGTTTTTTTTGAGCTTCCAAATCTTTATTTTTATTTTTTAGTTCTTTATTTTCTTTTTTTAATCTTTCGTTTTCACATTTTAATTTATATTCTTTTTCAGTCATAACCTTCTTCACCACCAATCTTTTTTTGATGATTTTATTTTATCACAACAATCAGAAAAAGTCTGTAACAAGTGTATTTTATTACTGTTACAGACTCTGTAATATTCTGTGGATTATTTGTTTTATTTGCTCTGATTTTGTGAATAACTTTTTTCTACCTCTGAATAGTTACAAAGTTATTATTTCTACAAATTTATATAAATGTCACATTGCATGTTTTTTCGATTGTAATGATAAATTTGAATTTGCATTCACATTTGAGTTGGAACTAGAATTATTCATACTTGTATTCGTATTGGTATTAATATTAGTGTTAGTGTTTGAACTAATATTCGAATTTGAAGATGTATTATTATTAGAATTACTTGATGAATTTGTATTATTTATACTATTAGAGTTCATTGTATTAGAGCTTGTATTAGTAGTTGAATTTGTTGAATTATTATCTACTACATTTGATTCTAATTCCTCATTATCAATTGTATTATTGTTAAATACATCCTCCATGTCATTATTTGTGGTAAGCTCATCATTTTGTGTATCTTGTATATTTTCTTTTCTGTTATTTTGATTATTAGTAGTATTAGTTTTTATTTCTGTTCCACTATGTGTTTTACATACAGAAGGAGTAGTACCTTTTACAAAATATTCTATATATGTGTTTGGGCATCCAGAATTTGCTTTTAATCCTGTTTCAGTACAAATAGTAGCCTCCACTACCCCATTTGGTTTTTCAAACCTTTTTGAAGACAATTTTGAATGAACAGATTTCATAACATTTGCCCAGATTAATCCAGCAGGATTTTGATTATTAAAATTGACTGTTTCATTTTGATCATAGCCAAACCAAGTAACTGCTGTATAGTATGGTGTAAAACCACATAGCCACCTGTCAAAGTTATCATCAGTTGTTCCTGTTTTTGCTGCTACATCCATATTTGATATTGAACAATATCTAGCTGTACCGTTATTTCCTAATACTGGCTGAGTCAATCCTTCTTTTAAAACATAGGCTACTGATTCTGAAAATACTCTTCTAGTTTCTTGTTCTGGCTTTACAAGAACTTTTCCAGATCTATTTACAACTTGAATATAAAAAGTAGGTTCAATATATTTACCATCATTAGCTATAGTGGCATATGCACCAGCCATTTCTAATGGGCTAATACCTTTTTCTAATCCTCCTAATGCCAATGCTAAGTTATTATCATTTTCTGTTAAAGTTGTAATTCCCATCTTTTCCAAATATGAAATTGACCTTTTAGGAGTTAATTCATCCATTATTTCAACAAAAGGAATGTTTTGAGATGATTCTATTGCTCTTCTTACAGAAATTTTTCCTAGATATCTATCATAATTTACTGGACTATAACCATCTTTAAAAGTTTTTTGAGTGTCATCATATATTGAAGCAAGTGTTATGACTTTTCTATCTAGAGCGGGTGCTAAAACTGCTATTGGTTTAATTGCTGAACCGGTTTGCCTTACAGACTGTGTTGCTCTATTTAATCCTCTTGCAGTATCTTTTTCTCCTAATCCTCCTACACAACTAACGACTTGACCATTAGTATGGTCTATAATAATCATTGCAGCTTGTGAATAATCTTCTCCATTATCTGATTTAATTCTATATCTATTTTTTTCACATTCATTTTCTGTAGTTTGTTGAATAGTTGAATTTTGAGTGCTATATATTTTTGAACCAGATAAGTATAAATAATTTTGTGCAAAAGTCTCAGAAATATTTTCACTTTCACTTAAATCTTCTATAACTTCATTTATTAAAGCATCTGTATGATATGAATAAACTCCATCATCTGATTCAATATTTCCATTTTTAAAATTCAAACCATTTTCTACTTCACTTATTGCTTCATCATATTCAGTTTGATTTATGTATTCTAGTTCTAACATTTTAGCCAATACAGTTTTTGTTCTGTTTTCAATTTTTTCTGTATTATCAGTATCTCCAAATGGATTGTACGAATTAGGTGAATTGTTTATTCCAGCTAGAAATGCTGATTCTGCTAAACTTAGATTAGTAGCATCTTTATTAAAATAATATTTACTACCTGTTTGTACTCCATAGATATTTGGCCCTACATAAATTACATTTAAATACATCTCAAGTATTTCATCTTTTGAAAAATATGTTTCTAATAAATAAGCTTTCCACCATTCTTTTACTTTTCTAAAAACTGAATCTGTGTTATCACCTGTTAAATTTTTTACTAATTGTTGTGTAATTGTACTTCCTCCATATGAAGAAGAACCAAAATGGAAAATATATGATAATATTGCTGATCCTGTTCTTTTTATATCTACGCCATGATGTGAATAGAATCTTTCATCTTCAATTGCAACATATGCATTTTTCAAATTATCTGGTATATTAGAAAATTCGATTTTTTCTTTTTTTCTTTCTGCTCCTAGTTCAGCTATAGTATTTCCGTCTGTATCTAAAACAACTGAATTTTCATTAGAAAACATATCTGTAGCTAGATTTTTCCATTTAAAAGCATCAATTGCCAATGAAATTCCTATGAATAATATTGCTAATATTATTATAACTACAACAATAATTTTAATGATTTTTCTTCTTTTTATTTGCTGTGGAGTTTTTTCTTCTTTATGCTTTATGTCTTCTTTCCTTTTATTTGTTATTCTGTTTTTACTCTTTAATCTTTTTCCTTTATTTGTATTAATCATAAAATCACTATCCTATTTTTTATTTTATCTAGTATATCATAAAATAATAATTAAGTAAAATATGTAAAAAAATGTCTTTTGAAATTATTTTTTACCAATTTATTTAAGGTAATATCATCAATTAATTCATAAAATTACCTCAAATTGATATTATTAGTTTTACTAGTTGCTTTAAATTTGAATTAACATATCAATAAAAAATTTTAAATGTCTTTTATTTTTTAAATATTTGATATATAATATCAAATAAGGAGTGTGAAACAAATGATTAATCGTGAAGAAAATCCATCATACATTAATTCTTTTTTAGATTATACTGCTACAATACTGAACAAATCACCAAATACTATTAAAGAATATAATTATGATCTAATAATGTTTTTAAGATTTATTAAAATCAAATTCAAGATGACTTCAGAAAAAGATTTTAACAAAATAACTGTTAAGGACATATCTTTAGATACTATTAAAAAAATCAAACTAGAAGATATACATGCTTTTTTAAGTTATATGGCAATAGAATTGAAAAGCAAAGCTACTACTAGAGCAAGGAAAGCATCAAGTATAAGAGTATTTTTTAATTATTTATCTCAAAAAGCTAATTTAATAGAAGTTAATCCTGCTCAAAATTTAGAAACTCCTAAACTTGACAAAAGATTACCCAAATATTTAAATTTGGAAGAGAGTAAAAAATTACTTGATGCAACGGCAAATGAAGATAATAGAAATTATCAACGTGATTATGCTATCATAACACTATTTTTAAATTGTGGACTTCGTCTTTCAGAATTAGTGAATATAAATATTTCTGATATAGATTTTAGTGAATTAAAAATGACTGTAATTGGTAAAGGTAATAAAGAAAGAACGATTTATTTAAATAACGCTTGTTTAAAAGCTATAAGCGAATATTTACAAGTACGACCAAAAGAAGGAATAAAAACTGATAAATTTAATTCAAAAAACGCATTATTTTTAAGTGAAAGGAAAGAGCGTATAAGTAGAAGAACAATACAATATATTGTTAATAAAGAACTTAAAGCTGCTGGATTAGATGGTAATAAATATTCAACACACAAATTGAGACATACTGCAGCAACATTAATGTATCAATATGGCAATGTTGATATAAGAGCTCTGCAAGAACTTTTGGGGCATGAAAGTATTTCTACTACTGAAATATATACACATGTTAATAATGATCAGGTTAGGAGTGCTGTAGAACGTAATCCTTTAGCTGATTTATAGTAAAAATTAGAATAAGCCTTATGACAAAATATTATAATAACTTTTTGTCACAAAGGCTTTTAGTTTATTTTTTAATTATTATTTTCGTCATCATTTCCTGTAATTTGCTGTTCGAATTCTTTGTTAGTTAACTTACTTTTATCATATATTTGCATATAATATGGTTGTATATCTAATAAACTATCCATATAAATAATATTTCCATCTTTGTCAGTAGTTTTTAGATTCGGGAAAGTTTTAATCATCTTTTTATCTCCCCAAAATGTATATATAAAATCTGATAATTTTTCATTTCCATAAATTGTATTATATTCTTGCATTACTTGTTCTTTATTTTCTACATTTATATCATTTTTAGCGATCATTCTAATTAAGAAAAAGTTAATTGCAAATCCTGTTGCTATACAATCTAATAAAAGTAAAATTATAATTGTTATTGTTATTCCTTTTAGTGCTTTTAAGGATTTAAATTTTGATTTAATCCAATTAATCAATCTGTCTATCTTAGGATTTAGAGATGCAATTAAATACATTCCTAAGAATCCCCAGAATATTGAGAAATACACACAAATTCTACCATTTAAGTTTAATGGCATACCTGAATAATCCCACCATTTTACTCCTAATACCATTTCTCCGAAAAGGCTAACAATATATTCAGTAATTGATCCTACAATAAATCCACCGATAAATAAGGCATTATATTTCTTTTGATATTTATGAAGAAATATTATCATAATTACTGCACCTAAGCCATATATTCCACAAAATGGTCCGTATAAAAAGCTTTGCCTACTTTCCCATACTCCTTTTATTATTATTCCATATAAAGTTTCTATAATGTATCCTATAACGCTATATATAATAAAATATGCTAAAATTCTCCAAATGCTTATTCCCATTATTGTGAAAGTTTTCTTATTTTTTATAACTTTATTTTCGTCATTTAGTGTATTATTTTCTATTTCATTTTTTTCATCTGATATTTTTTCCTTAATTTCTACGTCTAATTTTGGCATCATTTATAACTTTCCTTTCTTTTGATTTCGTTAACGTCTAATTTTCTTAATTATAGGACTTTTTTAGTATATCCATTTTTTCATTAAAATATTTTATAACCTCGTCATATACTTCCACATTTTCTAAATCTACATCAACCATTTTTAATAAATCAATTGACTTTTTAGCTTTTCCTTGGCTTAACATTTGTATATATTTTTCTAAATATCCATTTTCATGTTTTAATATTTTATTTGCAATATATATTGCTGCTGATATTCCAGTTGCATACTTATATACATAAAAATCCGAATAAAAATGTGGTATTCTTGCCCATTCAAATTGAATTTCTTTATCAACAATTATGTTGTTTCCAAAATATTTCTGGTTTAAGTTATAATATATGTCGTTTAGATCTTCAGAGGATAAAGCTTCTCCATTTTCGATCTTTTCATGAATTATTTTTTCAAATTCTGCGAACATTGATTGTCTAAAAAATGTAGCTCTAATCATTTCTAATAACTCATAAATTATTTCTGCTTTTTTCCTATTATCTTTTTCATTTACTATTTGATATTCACTTAAAAGTATTTCATTTACTGTTGATGCAACTTCAGCAATCATTATAGTATAATTTGAATCTAATATATTCTGATTCTTTTCAGCAAAATATGAATGCATACTATGACCAAGCTCATGAGCAATTGTACTTACATCTCTTTTAGTATTTGTAAAACTCATTAATACAAATGGATGTACATCATATACTCCTGAACTATATGCTCCACCCCTTTTGTTTGGCTTTTCATAAACATCTATCCAATTATTGTCAAATGCTTCTTGTAATTTGCTTGTATATTTTTCACCTAATACTGAAAGAGCATTTAGTACTTCTTTTTTAGCTTCTTCAAAAGTTATATTATCTTCATTATTTTCAAAAGGATTAACATATAAATCATACATATGATAATCTTTTTCTTTCAATAATTCTTTTTTTAATTTGATAAATTCATGGTTGCTTGATAGATTTTTATTTATACTTTCCATTAATGCTTCATATACTTTTATACTTGCATCATCATTTAATACTGCTTCTTCCAATGAAGATTTATATTTCCTTAATTTTGCTGTTACTGATGAACATTTTACATTAGTTAAATATATTTCTGTTATAGTGTTTATATATTCAGAATATTTTTTATATAATAGATTAAATGCTTGCTTTCTTACATTGCGATTTTGACTTTTAACATATTTTGTATAATTTGTTTCTGTTAATTCTATTTCTTTCCCATTTTCATCTATTAATTTTCCAAATTTAAATTCTGCATTTGTCATTATATCAAAAATGTTTTCAGGTCCTGAAAATACCTCAGAATAATTTGCTAAAAGATTTTCTTCTTCTTTACTTAATATATGTTCCTTTTTTTCTAGTATTTCATAAATTGATCTTTTATATTTACTTAATTCTTCTTTTTCCTTAAAAAACTCTTCTACTTTATTTTCATCTGAATATGTAATCTCAGGTACAATGAATGAAGTTTTAACATCTAAATCTGCTGCTAAACTTTCTACTTCTTTGAACTTTTTTATTCCTTCTTGGTCTGCCATGTTTAAATGATATTTAAACATTCCATAAGAATATACTTTTTCAAATATCATTAGTATTTCTTCATATAGTTTATAGCAATTGTATAAATTTTCTGCTGAATCACATAATTTTCCTTTATATTCTTCTATTTTATTAAGTTTATCTTCTATTATATTTTTAGAATTGTTGAATTCTTCATCATTTTTGAATATATCTGTTAATTTCCAATTGTATTTTTCATCCATGTTAATCATCTCCTATTTCGGAATTATATCATACTAGAAAAAATAAGCAAGATGCTTTTTGTAGTATTTTGTTTATTTTTTAAGAATTTGTCAATAGTTTTTACAAAAAAATGTTCGTTATTTTTAAAAAGACATATTTCGACTTTTTGCATATTATATATTAGTACCTTTTTTGAAAGGAGGCTTTTTTACATTGAGATTTGAAAATTTAAAAATAGGTTTTATATTAACAGGTTCATTTTGTACTTTCAATAAAGTTATACCTGTAATAAAGGAATTAAAAGAAATGGGTGCTGATATATTACCTATTATGTCATATAATGCATATAATTTAGATACTAAATTTGGAAAGGCTAGTGATTTTATAAATGAAATTGAATTAATAACTGAAAAGGAAATTATTCATACAATTCAAGGTGCTGAACCAATAGGTCCAAAGGGGTTGACTGATATAATGATTATTGCACCTTGTACAGGAAACACTATAGCAAAACTTGCTAATGATATTATTGATACTCCAGCAACAATGGCTGCAAAATCACATTTAAGAAATAATAAACCTTTAGTTATAGCTATTTCAACTAATAATGGATTAAGTGGAAATGCTGAAAATATAGGAAAATTGTTGAATAGAAAGAACTATTATTTTGTGCCTTTTAAACAAGATAATCCTATAACAAAACCTAGGTCTTTGGTATTTGATTTTTCATATATTCCTAAAACTATTGAATATGCTTTAAAAGGTGAACAAATTAGTCCAATATTATTATAATGCAGAAAATTCATCCCAAATACTCTAAAGTCTTGGAACTTATATATATTAAAATTTTAATATATAAGTTCCAAGACTTAATGACTTGGGACTAATTTAAATTTGTATTTTAGTTTAAATATCTTATTGCTGAAAATACTGTGTCTATTATAACTGCTATAATTAAGACTATGGCTACAATATATTGAATATTGAATTTACATTTTGTAGTAGCTTTTTGTATTAAGTTTTGTATAAATGGATGCAATTTTTCTAACAAGAATAATCCTATTATTCCCCAAAATATAGAATATAAAAGGCTTACTCTACCATTTATATTTAGAAAATCGTTTGTATAATCCCACCATCTTAATCCAAATAATACTTCTAATAGGTAAGAAACGATATATTCAAATACTGTAAATGCAATTGTTGCTATTAAGAATTTTTTAAATGGTTTCCCATAAAGATTTTTTGTTGCCATTATTAATATAACTGCTCCAAATCCATATATTGGACAAATTGGTCCATATAAAAATCCTCTTTTTACAAAATAACCATTGATTAAGATAGCATATATTGTTTCTAATATCCATCCTAAAAATGAGTAAATAAAAAAATATGTAATATATTCTATGATTTTGTCTTTAGTAGTTTTGCTTACTATTAACTCATTCATTTTTAATCTTTACTCCCCTACCTATTTTATACCTTTTTGTATTGTTTTTAATGTTTCTGATGTTGTTTTGCTTTTATCAAATTTATTAAATATAAATATAGCTAATCCAACTAATAAGAATGTTACTAAATAAATAATAATAATTGATTTCCAATTTCCTGCTACTAGATTGGATCCTGCAAATGTTGAAGATATTACAGAAGGAAATCTTGCAAATGTTGATATTAGTATAAATCTTAATGGTTTTATTGGTAAAAGTGCTGCTATATATACTAATAAATCTTTTGGCGTTCCTGGTACCATAAATAATATTATCATTATTAACTCAATCTTTTTAGTGTTTTTGAATAATTTACTATTTTCTATTTTTTTAATTTTTTCTTCACTACAAAAATCATATACAAATTTTCTACCTAGTTTGCGTACTAGAAAAACTATCATAGTTGTTATGATTGCTGCAGAAATGGTTATAAATATTAGTCCACCTATTCCTCCATAACACATACCTGCTAGTATTTCTATTGGTTCACCTGGTATTACTATAAGGAAAATTTGAGCAAATTGAAGTCCAAATAATGCAGCCATTCCCCATATTCCAGAGCTTGACACCCTTTCCTTAAAAGCTAATTGTCCTTCTGTTGTACTTAAGTTTTTTATTACAGGAATTAAATATATTATTACTCCAATAAAAATAGCTACAACTAATGCCATTAAAATAATTTTAAAAATTTTTACTTTCTTTTCTCTATTCATATTCTCTCCTCAATCTTTTGCATCAAACATATATATTATAACATACTTTTACCAATTTATGCAAATTTTACTAAATTTCATCTTTAAGTAATTAATAAATTTTATGTTCTGATGTTATTATACCCATTACTTATTAATTTAAAGTTTATTAATTATTAAAAATTTATTAATTTAATACATATTAAAAAACAGCTACTAGAAAATTTCTAATAACTGTTTTATCCCCTTTTATTCTTAGATTAATAACTTATTTTATGCTGTCTCCACCTATTATCTCTCCTGTTGTACAATCTACAAAATACATGTCTTTTTCTGTAAAAGCATATTCATTTTCTTTATATTCAATTTCTACTACCCAGACTTTTCTCACTATATCTTCTGCATCATATACTGCTATATCATCTGTGGTAGAAATTGTTGTAGTATTTTCATTTATATCAGTTGTTGTGTTTTCATCTGGCTTTGGTATTGCTGTTTGTTCTTGGCTATACACATATGCATTCATTTTCCTTATGTCTAGCTTTGCTGTAACATTTTTTACCATATCCTCATCTTTTCCTAAAGATTTTGCTTTTTGTTTAGCTATTTCAACTGCTTCTTCTTTTGTTATAACTAGAGGATTATTTTCAAAATCTTCATCAAATATGGTTAATATAACAATATCTTTTGTTTCAGGAATAAATGTTATTCTTATATCTTGATAATAATTATATATTCCATCATATTCTTTGCAAAAATCTGCTTGCCATAAATTTGTATCATCTGTTATTGCATTTTTACTTAAATCTGCTAATATGTATTCTCCTTTAGTATATCCTAAACTCAAATATATTTCATTTGCAACCGCTTCTGCTTTTTCCCTATTTGCTGTTGATGGAATTTTTGTATCATCTATACTAAAATCAGACATTTGAATAAGTTTTCCAGTAACCCCATCTATGGCAACACTAAAATCCGTGTCTGTAACAATTATCCATGTCATATCATCTGCATTTTTATTTAAATCACACTCTGTGACATTGCCAAAATTTTTATTATACTTCTTAGCTAAATCTCTGGCAATATTGATAGCTTCGTCTTCAGTTAAACTTTTTTCAATATCTTCTTCTGTGACATTATGAGCTTCCTCAAAAGTGTATTCTTTTGGTTCTTTCCATATATTTTGATATGCTATAAATCCAGCGTATACAACTCCAAAGGTTATTACAAGTGAAAGGATAAAAGAAGCTGCTATTTGCAAGACATGGTATTTTTGCTTTTTATCAAAATTTATTTTATAAAAACTATTTTTATCTTTTGAATTCTTAGATTTTTCATATTTTTTATAAATTTCTTGTAAATATACATTATTACTCTTCATATTTAATCCCCTCCTCTTCTAATAATTTTTTTAGTTTCTTTTTGGCTCTATGTAATAATATTTTTATTTCGCCTATATTTTTGTTCATAATAATCGCAATTTCTTTATATTTAAACCCTTCTATTAAATTAAGTTCGAGTACGGTTTGATAATTAGGTTTCAACTTTTTTATATTATCTTTAATTTTATTGTCAATTACTTTATCTAGTATTTCATCTTCTAGGTTTTTTGTATCTTTGTATAATCGTTCTTGATTGTCTATTCTTATTATTCTACTTTCTTTTTTTAGATAATTTATTGCTCTACATTTAGCAATCATATATAAATATGTTTTTAATGAATATTTAAAATCATATTTATCTTTATTTAAAAGTATATATACAAATACATCTTGAGAAATATCTTCTGCAACATATATATTATTAGTATATTTTGAAATGAAATATATTAATTTATCTTTATACTTCATAACTATTTCCTCAAATGCTTCTTTTTGACCGTTTAAATATCTTTTATATAGTTCTTTATCTTCTATATCATTTGCTTCCATGAGAACCACCTTTCCCCTTTTACTGTTTTTGTATTTTTAATTATTAATAATACAATTTTAATTGAGAAATGTTACGTTTTAAAAAATAAAATGTTTATAATTCTATATTAATAATAGAGTTATAAACATTAATACTTTTGTACTCCTACAATGTTTCATTTTTGTATTTTTTTAATTTTTCATTTACCTTTTTATAAATATTATCTGTAATCCATTCTTCAGTCGAGACTTTTTCTACATCTTCAATATTTACCCATTTTACCCCACTATTTTCATCATCTTTTATTTTCAATTTTTCATTTTCATCAACTTCTAAAAGATAAGTCAAATTTAAATGTACATGTGATGATACATATTCACCTCTTTTAATATGTCCATTTACACATAATATTTCTAAAGAGAAAATGTCTTTATTGAGTACTTTTACATTTTCTACACCTGTTTCTTCCTTTAATTCTCGTATTGCGGTATTTAATAAATCTGTTTCTCCATCTGCATGTCCACCAGTCCATGCCCATGATTTATATATATTGTGATATATCATTAGTACTTTTGTTTTTTCTTTATTTACAACCCATGATGATGCCGTAAAATGTCCAAATTCATTATTCCTTGTAAGGAGATCATCAAATGTATTTATGTATTTTAACATTGTTTGCTTATCCTTTTCTTCTTGTTTATTATATGGTTTATAATTTTCTATTTGCTCTTTTAAATTCATAATTTTCACCTCAAATTATTTTTCTATCATTTGATAATATCTTTTCAAAAAATTCCATGGGCCTGTTTTGTCTGTAATTTCATAAAAGTTGTTATTAATTTGGCTTAGTATCTCTTGTTTTGTAAACCATTTTATTTCTGAAACTTCTTCTTCCTGTAAATTTATTTCAGAAATGTCTATATCTTTTGTAACTATATAGCATTCATTAAAATGCTTGTTTATAACATTTTCTTTAATATTTATAGATATTGAACCTACAAGATATTTAATTTCACTATCTTTGGCTTTTACACCTAATTCTTCTGCTAATTCTCTTTTTAATGCCTGACTTCCAAATTCTCCAGCTAAGACATGGCCTCCTGCTGTAATGTCCCATAAATTAGGCCATAATTTTTTATTACTGCTCCTTTTTTGTAACAGTACATCGTTATTTTTATTAAATATAAAACCATATACGGCTCTATGCCAGTATCCTTTCTCATGGCATTCTTTTCTTGTGGCTATTTCTCCAGTAAATTCTCCATTTTCATTCAATACATCAAAATATTCTTCCATACTTTTCTCCTTTTTTATTATAGAATCAAAAAATCTCAATTACATTTAATGGATATAATCTTTTTTCCTTATAAGCTTTTAAAGTATTTTTTATTAAAAGTTCATCCCTCAGATTTTCACTATTCGTATTTTCTAAATCTTCTATTGAAATCCATTTTACATCTAATATTTCTTTTGAATCAAATGAAATTGTTTCATCCAATAATTTTGCTGTGAATGTTAGTAATATAAAATTATCATTTTCAAATTTTTTATTTACTATTGGCAACATATTAGTTAATTCTACTTTACATCCTGTCTCTTCAAATATTTCTCGTATAGCTCCATCAAAAATTGATTCTCCACTTTCTAAATGTCCTGCTGGAAAATTCCATTTTTTATAGCAACTCTTTTTTCCTTCTTGTACCATTAACACTTTACCATTATTTTCTATAAATCCTCCAACTATAACTTGCATATTATTTCTCCTTTCAATTTTCTAAATTTTATCACAAAAACACATAAAAATAAAGTATATAATATAACAAAATATTATATACTCTAATTTGAGTTTATCAATCTAAATTTCTTACTACCCTACAAGGATTTCCATGAGCTAATACATTTGAAGGAATATCTTTAGTTACAACACTTCCTGCTCCTATAGTTACATTATCACCAATAGTAACCCCAGGGATTACTACAACATTTCCTCCAAACCAAACATTATTACCTACTTTAATTGGCTTTGCATATTCAAGACCTTTATTTCTATCTGATACATTTAAAGGATGTCTAGCTGTATAAAATCCACAATTAGGTCCAATAAAAACATTATCACCAAATTCAACTTTTGCACCATCTAAAATAACACAATTATGATTCATATAGAAATTTTCTCCAACGCTAATATTATATCCATAATCACAATAGAAATTGGACTCTACTAATAAATTTTCCTTTGTTTCTCCAAAAATCTTTTTTATAAATTCCATTCTTTTTCCTCTATTACTAGGATTAATTTGATTATACTCAAGGCATAAATCTTTTGCTTTTTTCATTTCTTGGACCAAATCTTCATCATAATTAGCGTCATATAATAATCCTGTATCTCTTTTTTCTTTTTCATTCATCATAATCTCACTCCTCTCCCCAATTAACCAAAATAACTATTTTTAGGAAATGTTATTTTTACTTGTGTGTATTCATCCCTTTTGGATTCTATTTCAATAGAAAGTCCTAATTTTTCACATAATTTTTTACATAGATACAAGCCCATTCCTGTTGATTTTTTTCCATCTATTCTTCCATTTGTTCCTGTAAATCCTTTTTCAAATACTTTTTCTAATTCTTCTTGTTTTATTCCAATACCATTGTCTTTTATGTTTAGCACAACATTTTCTTTATTTTCTTTTGCATTTATTTGTAATATACTATTTCCATCTTTTTTATATTTTATACTGTTTTGTATTATTTGATTTAGTATAAAGATACACCATTTACTATCTGTATATACTTGCAAATCTAAATTTTCTAGTTCTATATTTATTTTATTTAATATTAAGTTGCTTTTATTTTTTAGAATGGCTGTATTTACTATATCTTTCAATATGCATTTATTTATATAATAGTCTTTTTCAACTGTACTACTTCTTGCATAATATAATGCTTGTTCTACATAGTTTTCTATTTGGTCTAATTCTTCTTCAATATTTTTTGTTACTTCATTTTTATTGTTTTCTATTATTAATTTACTTGTTGCAATAGGTAGTTTTACTTCATGTATCCATAATTCTATATAGTCTTTATAATCTTGTTGTATATATTTATATTTGTTTACATTTTCAAGCATTGATTTACCTGTATCTTGAATTACAGATTTTAAAATTTTTCCTTCTGCAAAGCTAGGTTCTTTTATTATTTCTGATATTAGATATTTTTGTTCTAATTGTTCCATATTTTCTTTAAGAGTATCATAAAAAGTTTTCTTTCGATAAAATTCTATTATGATTCCTATTGTATATGCAACAATCGGAGTTACTATAATATAGATTTTTATATAAATGGAAATGTTATAGAACATAACCAAAATTGCTACTGTTATCACAGAAAAAATCATTAGCATTAGGCTCCATATTTTATCTTTTAAAAAATCTTTAAATTTCATATTAATATATACCCTTGTCCTCTCTTTGTTTCTATTAAATCTTCTAGATTGATTTCTTCTAATTTTAGTCTTAATCTTTTTATATTTACAGTTAATGTGTTGTCATCTATAAAGCTTTCACTATCCCACAAATAGTTTATAATATCTTCTCTTGATACTATTTGTCCTCTTTTTGAAACTAAATAATGCAATATTTTTAATTCGTTTTTTGTTAGTTCTATTACTTTATCGTCTTTTTCTATTGTGCTTTTAGATATATTTAGGATGAAGTCTTTACAGTCTATTTTATTTTGATTTACCTCTGTTATTTGGCTTCTTTTTAAAAGTCCTGTTATTTTTGCAAGTAATATTTGAAGATTAAATGGTTTTGTTACATATTGATCTGCTCCATAATTTAAGCATATCAATTCATCTAATTCGCTGTCTCTACTTGTTATTATTATAATTGGTACATTAGATGTTTTTCGTATTTCTTTACAAATATAGCTACCATCATTATTTGGTAGATTTAAGTCTAATAAAATTAAATCTGAATTAGTTTTTAATATATCTTCTACTATATTATCAAAGTTTTCTATTGTACAAATTTCAAAACCATTCTTCTTTAGAAATACTTCAAGTTCTGTTCTTAATTTTTTATCATCTTCTACAATCAAAATTTTTGACATATATAAATCTCCTTTTTAATTTTCTCTCAATTCTTTAATTATTTTTGAATATTCCGCTTCTAATATTTCCTTTTCTTTTTCATTTTTAGCCATAATAATTTTTGAATCTAGTTCAGCTAATCTTTGTTTTTTCAGTAATATTTTAGCATAGAATAAAAATTCATGCAATAATGTATTTTTTACTATCACATGGTTATACTAATACTGGTGATTTATTATGAGAAATAAAAAATCTATTGTTTTAATTGTTATATTAGTACTTGCAATAATTGGAGCAGGTGTTTTTTTCTATTTTAGATATAATAACTTTAATAACTCAAATTACGAGGCAAGTAAGACTTCTACTAATTCAAATCAGAATACAAATGAAAATTCAAACCAAACTGAAAACTCTGAAAATTCTGGAGCTAATACTAATGTGGTAGAAGAAAAGCCTAAACAACCTGTAGAAACTCAAATATCTACTTTTTCTACTAAAATCTATACAAAAGATTCAGCTAGACAAAACAACTTACAGATTACATGTTCTACATTAAATAATACAACAGTTAAAGCTGGAGATACTTTTTCTTTTTGTGATACTGTAGGACAAGCTACAAGTAGTAAAGGCTATGAAAAGGCAGATATTTTTGATAGAAACGGAAATAAGATTCAAGGTTATGGTGGCGGAAATTGCCAAGTAAGTACAACTTTATACAATGCTGTTTTGGCTGTTCCATCTTTAGTTGTAACTGAAAGACATGAACATAGTAATGATGTCCCTTATATTCAAGAAGGTAAAGATGCAGCTGTTGCTTATGGTAGCTATGATTTGAAATTTAGAAATGATTCTGGCAATGATATAAAGATTTTGGCAAGCACAAATAGTGATTCAATTACAATTACTATTAATTCAATAACATATCAATAAAATTTTTACTCATAATTTTGTTTTTCTTTAATATTATTTAATGGTGATAATTTTTGAGGAAAGCAAAATTATTTTTGTTTAATGGCATCATTTTAACTTCTACAGCATTAATAATGCGTGGGATAGGCATGGTTTTTAACATCTATGTAGCAAACAAAATAGGCTCAGAAGCGGTTGGTATTTTCAGTTTAATAATGTCAGTTTATTCTTTTGCAATTACTATATCTACATCTGGTTTGGGAATAGCTTGTACTTGTACTGTTTCTGAAGATTTTGCAAAAAAGAATTATTTTAGTGCTTTTAAATCTGTTAAAACTTGCATGATTTTTGGAATTATACTAAGTATAGGAGTTTCTATTTTCATATTGATATTATCTCCAATAATATCAAACTTATTTCTTAAAGATATGGTTTCTCCAAAACCTTTATATGTAATTACTTTAGGACTTCCTCTTATAAGTATTTCTTCTGTAATTGGTGGTTATTTATCAGCTGTTGGAAAATCATTTAAAAGTGCTATATCTCAAGGATTAGAATTGACAATCAAAATGGTATTTACTTATATTTTGCTACGAAATACTAAAAATGTAGAAGATGCATGTATAGCTTTAATGCTTGCAGATGTGATTTCAGAATTTTTTTCTTTTAGCTTAAATATAATATTCTATAAAGTTGATAAAAGAAAATATTTCGAAAAAAGATCTATTCCAGTTTTGATGAAAAGAAGGATCTTTAAGATTGCATTTCCTATTGGTATTACTTCTTGTATTCGATCTGGGCTTTCTTCTTTAAAGCAATTTTTGATACCAATAAGGTTAGAGCTATCAGGTTTATCTTATTCAATGGCAGTTTCCAAATATGGTCTCATTAATGGAATGGTTATGCCTATTTTGATGTTTGCAAGTGTGTTTATTAATTCCTTTAGTAGTCTTCTTATACCTGAATTTTCTAGACTTCTTGCTGGTGGTAATCATAAAAGACTTATTACTATTTGCAACGCTGTATTTAATCTTACTTTTCTTTTTTCTATTTGCGTATGTGGAATATTTATATTTTTTTCTAACGATATAAGTCTTGCTATTTATCAAAACTTGGAACCAGCAGTTTGGATAAAGTTTTTTGCACCTCTAATTATTTTTATGTACATAGACAGTATAATTGATGGTATGTTAAAAGGAATTAATCAACATGTTAGTGTGATGTGTTGCAATATATTGGATTTAATTGTGACTATTACTATAATTTATTTTATCGTTCCTGAATTAGGAATGACAGGTTATATTTTGAGTATTTGTGTGAGCGAAATTTTGAATTTTACTATTAGTGCAATTCAATTGAAAAAGAAAATTAATTTTAGAATTGATTTTTTAAACTTTATTATAAAGCCTATTTTTGCTTGTGTTATTGCTTTTTTTGTGATTAGATTTTTAAATTTTGATTTTAATAATTTGATTTTTTCTTTAGCTATAAAAATAATTTGCTTTTCTCTTATTTATCTACTTTTATGTAATATTAAGAGAATTTATGAAACTATAAAAATAACTAAGTCATAAGAATAGAAAAGACAAACACAAAAAGTTTGTCTTTTCCTTCTATCTACTATTTTATTGTAAAATTTTCTACCACTATATGTTTCTTGGCTTTTAATAAATAATCAGATAAATCTGGATACCTAGTATCATATGTAAAAGCTTGAGGTGGCACAAAGTCAAACCTTTGCTTTAATACTTCTAGAGTAATAGGATTTTCTAATTCATATACCTTAAGAATTTGATAAGCATAATTAAATTTTGATCCATTGTTAAATTCCTTATTTCCGTCACCATCAACTTCTATTTTATCAGGATATTTTAAAATTTTCCCTATTTCAATAATATATTTTAATTTCTTTTCAGTTTTAGAAACATATACATACAAAAATCTAAAATCATTTTTTGGAATATAATTCCTAAATTCATGATTTTTTATTCCTTGAACTATTTTAGATATTGGTGTTGGTTTTATACTTACATAAATTCCTCTGTTCATTTTAAACTCCTTTATATTGAAAACTCTATCACAAAATTATATAAAATGCAAATATTTTTCGAATAAATGTTTGACAATTGCTTTTATTAATGATATAATCACACAAATGTTTGGAGATGATTATATGGATATATTTGATAAATTAAAAATCTTAGCAGATTCAGCTAAATATGATGCTTCATGTAGTTCAAGTGGAAGCAAAAGGAAAAATGTAAATAGTGGAATTGGAAATGGTCATTTTTCAGGTATTTGTCATAGCTGGGGTGCTGATGGTAGATGTATTTCACTTTTAAAAATATTATTTACTAATAGCTGTATATATAATTGTAAATATTGTATTAATCGTTCATCAAATGATGTTCCAAGAGCCACCTTTACTCCGCGCGAAGTTGCAGATTTAACGATTAACTTTTACAAAAGAAATTATATAGAAGGTTTGTTTTTAAGTTCTGCCGTTATTCGTAATCCTGATTATACTATGGAACAAATTATACAAACTGTCAGTATATTAAGAAATGAATATAATTTTAATGGATATATTCACTGCAAAACTATACCTGGATGTAGCAAAGAATTAATTGATAAACTTGGTGTATTAGTAGATAGAATGAGTATTAATATAGAATTACCATCTAATGAAAGTTTAAAATTACTTGCTCCACAAAAAGAAAAAACAGGAATATTGACTCCTATGAAATATATATCTGACAATATTAAAACAAATACTCTTGATAAATCTAAATTCAAAAAACACTTTGTTCCTGCTGGGCAAACTACTCAATTAATTGTTGGTGCTACAAATGAAAGTGATTTAAAAATACTAAAACTTTCTGAAAACCTATACAACAAAATGAGTTTAAAAAGAGTTTATTATTCTGCTTATGTATCTATTAATAATGACAAGAATTTACCTAGTTTAGAATCCCCTCCCCTTCTTCGTGAAAATAGATTGTATCAAGCAGATTGGTTATTAAGATTCTATGGTTTTACAGCCGATGAATTACTAAATGAATCGCATCCTAATTTTAATACTTTATTAGACCCTAAATGTGATTGGGCTTTAAGAAATATTGATAAATTTCCGATTGAAATTAATAGAGCTGACTTTTTCACTTTACTTAGAATTCCTGGAATTGGTGTTATATCAGCTAAAAAAATCATTAAAGCAAGAAGAAATTTTGAACTTAATTTTGATAATTTAAAACATTTAGGCGTTGTTTTAAAAAGAGCTAAGTATTTTATGACTTGTAAAGGAAAATATTATACTGATGTTTATAAATTCAATCCTAGTTTTATAGAAACTAATTTACTTTATTTAGAAAGGCAAGATGTTCCTAAAATGGAATACAAGCAATTATCACTATTTGATAAATTACAACCTACTAAGGAGGATAAGATAAAATGTCTAACTGGAAGCTTATAAATCAAACAATAATTTATGATGGGACATTTAATGGTTTTTTGAATATAGTTTTTCAGTGTTATTCAAATAAATTTCTACCACAAAAGATATATGATGAAAAAACATATAGTCCTAATTTTTTAGATAAAACAATGTATATTGATACAGACTATACAAAATCTGAAAGAGTTTTTAATGGAATAAATAACAACATTTGTTATGAAGTTTTATATAATAGCTTTTATGCTTTTTTATCTAATGAAAGAGATAAAGAAATGAATATTTTAAAATATATATGTGAAGGATTTGATATAGGTCCTAAAATTAATACCATGATCACTGTTTCTTATGTTTACAAAGTTATTAGTATGAGGAGAAAAGCCCTTTCTGAATGTCATAAACTAAAAGGTCTTCTTAGATTTATAGAAGTTGGAGAAAATATTTTTTATGCATCATTACATCCAGACAATAATATTATAGAACCTTTGGGACAGCATTTTATACGAAGGCTTCCTTCTCAAAACTTTATTATTCATGATGAAAATAGGAATTTGTACTTTTTATATAATGGAAAAGATTATACAATAGTAGAAAATCAAAATATCCACATTCCGGAAGTTACTTTGGAAGAACAAAAATATCAGGATTTATGGAAAATGTTTTTTAAAACAATTGCTATAAAGGAAAGAAAGAATCCTAGATGCCAAATGCAATTTATGCCTAAAAAGTATTGGAAAGATTTAATTGAAAATCCATATGATGTATAAGAAGCCTAACTTTGTTGTATATGAGAAAATATATTTAAAGCCAATTTAAAATAATTTTTCTTATATAAAAAAATTTTAAAGGCTAATAACCATATTTGCTACTAGCCTTTGCTCTCTTTACTTTGCCAACAATTTCTTTAAACTTATTTCGTTTAGGTTTTTGCTTTTCATTTTTTTAGCAATTTTATTTTCTAGTTCTCCTCCAGAATCTTGTAATGCTTTTTGCAATTCTTTATAATTCCTTAGAATATATATGTCACTATGTGGATTGCCATGTAAAAACACTACTAACTCTAAGAGATATTCTTTAGGAATTTCATTGATTTCAATATCTAACAGTATTTCTTTCTTAAAGTATGAATTTAGGAAAGAATAATCAATACATTTCACTATTTTCTTTAATTCCTTTTTCTTTCCTTTTCTCATTAATTCATCTACCTTTTTATCTTTAAGGTTTTTCAATGTTTTAATTATCATACTTACAGTCTCTGTCCGATTTTCTTTCTTCATAAGCTCCTCCTTCTAAAAAATGTAAAGAGAACATATAACTTTAATTATATGCTCTCATTATATATCCTGATACAATTTATGTCAATTATTAAATACATTTTTACTATTTTTATACAACAGGTTAAATATTTTCTTTTCTAATTGTTTCTATAATATTCTGATTTTTAGTCTTTCTTGCTGAATATTGCATAGTGATAAATATTATTACAAAAACAAATATAATTGAAATAATAATTGCACTTATTGGTAAATGATACTCTGTCTCATATACTGTTCCTGTTATGTTATAGATCAAATATGATAACAATACTCCAACTGGAAGTCCAAATATTAAAGCTTTTATTCCATATATAAAACTTTCGTAATTTATCATTCTCTTAAATTCTTTACTTGTCATTCCAATTGATTTTAAAATTGCAAACTCTCTATTTCTTAAAGCCATATTTGTAGTTACAGTATTAAATATATTTGTAATTCCAATAACTGATATTACTGCAATAAATCCATAAAGGAAAATTGATATAATCAAACTCATATTATTATCCGCTCTTGCCTGTTCTTCAAAATTATATATGTTACCATTATTATCATAATCTATATTAGCAATTTCGTTTTGAAGTTCATATGGATCTTTTGCATCTATATACATTATATCGACTGTATAATCAAATTTTTTCATAAACTCATTTGAAACTATTAAAACAGGTGCTGTATTATCAGCAAAAATACTGTCCATCGGTAATTTAGTTGTTCTCACTCCAATTTGTATTTTTCCATCAATATGTAAATCATGTTTTTCGTCAAGCGTTCCATAATCTATATAATCTCCTTCATTTACATTTAGCAAATTACAATCAAATCTTCTTATTTTATTATCTTCTTGAACTCGCATAACTCTTGTATCATACAAAATAGCTTTATCTTTTATATCATCATATTGCAACCCCAACTCTTTTATATAATTGTTATAACATTCATCATTTAAAGCATACAAATACATAATATCAGAATAAAATGATGACTCAGGATTTATTATGTCTTGATTTATTCCTATTTGTGCAGTTGAAATTATAGCGTATTCTTTTATTCCATCCAATTTTTCTATTTTTGAGAAATACTCTTCAGCTTCATTGTTATTATCTGTTCCTGAATAGACTCTTAAATTGTATCCCGTCTCTTGCACTCTTAATGAAGACACTGAAAATAAACTATGCATAACAGATGTCATAGAAATAAATAGAACTATACTTAAAAATATTGAAAATATGGTCGTTCTGTATTTCTTCTTACTTCTATTAAAATTCTTTCTAGCAATAACTCCTTCAATTCCAAATAATTTTTTAGTAATTTTGTATTCTTTTATTTTATTTCCATTCTTTTTTTGCTTTTTCAATTGTCTATTTGTGATTTTAATATCTGATTTTTCTCTTATCGCATCTATTGGTGAAATTCTTCCTGCTCTAATGCTTGGTCTTATTAAAGAAATGGCAATCATTATAATAGAAATCAATATTGCTATTAGTATGGCAGGCCAAGATATTACTAAAGTAAGATTAAAATTGTCAATTAAAGGCTCTACACCACTATTTATGATATTATTTACAATAAATAGTACTATTCCAATTGCTCCTACTCCAATAATTATACCCAACGGAATTGATATTAGTCCAAGAATTGCTCCTTCGAAAAATATGCTTTTTCTAATTTGTTTTGAAGTTGCACCAACACTTGCAATCATTCCTAGTTCTCTCGTTTTTTCTGTTAAAGATATATTAAAACTATTGCTAATTACAAATGCAGATGTTAACAATATTATTACGATTACAACTGTAATTATTCCAATTACAAAAGTTATAGTTCCATTGCTTCCAAAAACTCCTAAATATTCTAGTAAGCTACTATTTGTATTTACATTTGAGATTTGTAAATCGTCTTCTAAATATTGTACAAAATCATATGCATCAGAAGGATTTTTTAACAAAATTGTTATTCCTATACTTTTACCTTCTTCGAGCTTATCAAGTTTTGTAACCATTGTATATCCAGGAGCGGAATAAGGTTCAAAATTTGGTCTTTCTATAATTCCTACAACTGTATATTCCTTAGTCTCTATTGGCGTGAAAGTTTCTTTTTGAGTCAATAGATTTTCTTCTGTCATCATATTATTTTCTAATTGAAATTGTATGTCTTCATCTGTATAATATGGATTATTTTGATTCAATTTTTCTCCTTCAATCATTCTATTTCCTACGTTAAATGTAATTTTATCTCCTATGTTATAATCTACATGTCCATTTGTCTTTAAATGTTCTGGTATTAGAATTTCATTTTCGTTTTCTGGTAATCTTCCTTCTGTTAGCATTAATCCCATATTGTTTAAAGATGTTTCATCTAATGCTTCAATATATCCATATGGTTTGTTTTCGTTTTCAGAATTTTCAAGTTGTACATATCCAATTTCTTGATTATATGCTATTTGCTTAACCTTAACATTGTTTTCTATATATTTTAAATTTTCTTTAGAGATATCATTTATACTAATATGCCAGTTTCCAGATGTTTTTATCTCTCTATCAACCATAGCTTTTTGGAAACTAACTGCAAATGAAGTTACAGCACATATTAAGGCTACTGATAGTGCTATTCCTATAATTGTGACAATTGTTCTTTTTTTATTCATCTTAAGGTTTTGCACTGTTATTCGATTTAATATTTTCATCAAACTCCCCTCCTATTTTCTTTCATCTTTTACAAGTTTTCCATCTTGGATGGTTATTATTCTATCTGCTTCTAATGCGATTTTTTCATCATGAGTGATTACTATAAGAGTTTGTTTGTATTTCTTGTTTGATGCTTTTAATAAATCTATAATTTCTCTTGAAGCTTTACTATCCAAATTTCCTGTTGGTTCGTCTGCTAAAACTATTGCAGGATGGTTCATCATAGCTCTACCGATTGAAACTCTTTGTTGCTGACCTCCTGATAGTTGATTTGGTAAATGATTTATTCTATTTTCTAACCCTAATATATATATTAGTTCATTAAAATATTTTTCATCTATTTTTTGACCATCTAAATCACATGGCAATGTTATATTTTCTTTTACATTTAAAATTGGAATTAGATTATAGAATTGATATATAAGCCCTACTTGCCTTCTCCTAAATATTGCTAATTTATCATTATTTAAACTATAAATATCTGTTCCATCTATAAATACTTTCCCAGATGTTGGTTTATCTACACCTCCTATTAAATGTAACAATGTTGATTTTCCGCTTCCAGATGCTCCAACAATTGCAACAAATTCTCCTTTTTCTACTGAAAAAGAAACATTATCTAATGCTACTACTTCAGTATCTTTTTTGCCATATTTTTTAGTTAAGTTTTGAACTTTTAAAATTTCCATCCTATTTTTACCTCCTATTTAATTATTCTTAATTTTGAATATTTTAATTTAAAATTAAGGGACACATCTAGCTTCGCTAGACCTTTTCTCTACTTTTTAATATTTGTTACATAAATTTAAGGTCTAGCAAGAAGCGTATAAGATTTGTCGACGCGAAAAATTGCAAGGCAATTTTTCTGTTCATCTATATTTTTTCTTTATTATATAATACAATTTTAAAATGACTCTAAAATGACTTTGACAAATATAGGATCATTATTGGAAATGCAATTTTCTGTAATGTTAAAAGCGGTTACACAAAAAAGTGCAACCGCTAGGTTTTCAATTTGACAAAAAAGATGCTATTAGCAAAAATAATGCTGTTATTAGAAAAGCTATTATTATTCCTATCTTCTTCATTTGTCGCAATAAGTAAAAATCTTCAATTTCTTCTTTTGTTTGATTTATATCAAACCGTTGATTTTTTCTTAGCCATATCAGCTGATTACAGCCGATATATGCTGCAATAATTGCGCCAACAAAAAATATTATTGCTACAAACTTCCCTGTCATTAATTTGTCCTCCCTTTATACGTTTTTTATATTTACATAATAGCATAAATATATATTTAAATCAACTACTATCTGGTTTATTTATATAATTTTATAATAAACTTAGTTCCTACATTCTTTTCACTTTTTACTTTTATTTCACCATCTTGGTTATTTATAATACTCTTACAAAAAGCAAGACCTAATCCTAAACTTTCTTCTTTACTATTTTCAGATTTATAAAATCTATCGAAAATATGATTGATATCTTTCTCTGAAATACCTTCCCCATCATCAGAAATTTCAATTTGAGTAAAAATTCGATTTTCTTCTGATGTTATATTTATATTTTTTGAACCATGTTCAATTGCATTTTTTATAATATTAGAAATTGCTTCTTCTGTCCATTTCTTATCACAATATATATTACAATCTGAATTTATATTTAAAATAATTTTAGTGTTATATGCTTCACACATAGCCTTAAAATTTTTCTTAATTTCTTCTAACATCTCTTTTAGATTACTATTACTTTTTTGTAAAACTAATGTCTTAGAATCAAGTTTTGCAATGTTTAATAAGGTTTTTACAAGCCAATGAATTTTCTCTAGCTCTTTAGATGAGCTATCAAGAAATTCTTTTTTCTTATTTTCTGGTAAATCTGTATATAATAGGTCATTTAATAGATTTAAAGATGTTAAAGGTGTTTTTAGCTGATGCGATATATCTGCAATCAATTTTTCAAAATCTTTGTTGTTTTTGTTTAAGTTACTATTTTTTTCTCTTAATAACATTGTCATGTCATATATATCATTTTTTAAAATACTTTCTAGTCCCTCGTCTTCGCTTTTTAGCTCTAATGAATCTTCTCCTTTTATTATTTTCTTACAATATTCATCAAGTTTTTGCATATCTTTTATTTGCTTTTTTTGATAATATATAAAAACAATTAAAATGCAAATTATGGCTATACTAACTATAATAACTATATATAATGAATTATTGAAAATTAGACTTGTGACACTATTTGGAATATCAATTTCTGTTTTTTCTATTCCGTAATTTTTTAGATAATCTTCATTTATTGTTTTTGGAGAAATAAATATCTCTCTTATAATTTTATCTTCCAAATCAGGATATTTTTCTGATACAATTCCAATAATCTGATTATAATAATTATATATTTCTTCTTTATATAATTTTTCTATATGTAAAAAAGTAAGAATTATCGCTATAAACATACATACTAAGATTATAGTAATTAAAATTATTTTCTTCGTTTTATATTTACTTTTCATAATCATTTTTCAACCTTAATTCTCCATTATTTTTGTATTAAAATTAATTTCCTATTTTATAACCTAATCTTCTAATAGTTTTTATAATGTTTGAACTTTCAGGATTATTTTCTATTTTAGCTCTTAATCTTTTTATATACACAGTTAGTGTATTATCATTTACAAAATTGCCACTTTCATCCCAAATATTTGCTAAAATCTGCTCTCTGGATATTAGCCTTCCCTTATTTTCAAATAACATTACAAGTATTTTATATTCTAAAGCTGTAAGTTCTTTTTGTATATATTTTTTACTGCTTCTTCTGTTATATCTCCTACTGTTGTTACATAATATACTGTTGCCACAAACTCATTATGCCATTTTTTTCTTTAGCTATAGAAATAATTTGCTTTTCTCTTATTTATCTACTTTTATGTAATATTAAGAGAATTTATGAAACTATTAAAATAGCTAAAACATAATAACCTAAGTTAATTTTTTAAAATATGGCAGGAAATAATATCCTACCATATTTTACTCATATTTAATAAATTTTTTGTCTTAGAAATATAAAAATTATAAATTAAAATCTAATATAAACTCTAAATCAGTGTTTCCTAATGTTTTATATTCAGAAGATACAAATTGATATCTTAAATTAGTTATTATTATATTTATTTGTTTAACATCATCTATATTTTCTTTTAAAGAACTTATAATTGTTTGACTAAAAATCTTTGGATTGTTAGTAATATTGTTATGTGAAGTTCTAGTTTCAAATATAGAGTGGTCATTTAGTTTATAAAATGCATTTTCTTGATAATGTTCTTTTACAAAACCTTTCATATAAGATTTGTTGTTCTCCACATTATCCCAGAATGAAGTGTTTAATATTCTATAATTGTTATCAGATATAATGTAGTCAAATGACAAACTATTTATATCTAAATTGGTATTTTCAAATTCTAGAGTAAAATCTATTACATTATCATTTGACATATCTTCATTCCCATCTGGATAATATCCAATGTGTGTTAGATTTATTGTTAAATCATCTAGTTTTATAAAATTTTTTTCTGTAAAATCTTTATTTAGACTATCACTATAAATAGTAGTTTGAATTATTTTTCTGTTTTCATAACGATTAGGATTATTTACATATGATAAAATCAATAGTATAGATAAAATAATAATTAGAATAATTAGAACTGAAACAATTATTTTTAATTTGTTATTCATAAATATATCCCCCTTTTTTCATGAGTATATATTTAATAAATATAAAAGTCAATAGAAAATGTATTAAGTTTCGGTATTTTTTGAAAAATTTGCGAAATGTTATCCATAGAATTATGAAATAAAGCCTCTTAGTTAAAAATTTTAAGATTAGGTATTGTTAGAGATGGTTCTAATAAAAAAAGTTATGAAAAAGGATATCATCATTGTGAAACTTAAAATTATATTTGAGTATATATACACTGTACGGGTAACAGCAAGAGGCAATGCTAATATGCTCTATAGAGTGTGGGTAGTCAATCCAGCTGGTGTTGAAGGTGATGTTGGTTATGTACGTGGAGATGGTTCCACTATTGAAAAAAATCTCTTTTTAAGTATTGCCGGAGATTATCATATCTATGCACAGCCATGGTCGGGGACAACTAATGGTCAGTCATCTTATTTTGACTTTAATATCACTTGGTAATTTGATTTTTGTCTAAAATGTAGGTTTGTTTCATAATGAATCGGCTATGTAAAGGATTAGACCTTATATTTAAGGACTAGCAAGGGAAGGGGGAGAATTTTCACTCCTTCCTTTTGTTTCATCATTAAATTCTCCTTTTTTGTTTAGCATCATACTAAGATTATAGTAATTAAAATTATTTTCTTCGTTTTATATTTACTTTTCATAATCATTTTTCAACCTTAATTCTCCATTATTTTTGTATTAAAATTAATTTCCTATTTTATAACCTAATCTTCTAATAGTTTTTATGATATTAGGGTTATCAGTATCATTTTCTATTTTAGCTCTTAATCTTTTTATATATACAGTTAATGTATTATCATTTACAAAGTTGCCACTTTCATCCCAAATATTTGCTAAGATTTGTTCTCTTGAAATTACTCTTCCTCTATTTTCGAATAACATTACAAGTATTTTATATTCTAAAGCTGTAAGTTCTATTTCTTTTCCATCTTTCTTTACTATACCATTTGTTTCATTTAATTCTATATTATCTATTCTTATAATGGTTTCTTTTTCTTCCTTTTTGATATGCCTTAATACATTTCTTATTCTTGATAATAATTCTCCTGTATGAAAAGGTTTTGTTATATAATCATCTGCACCAATATCAAATCCTTTTATAATATCTTCTTCTTCATCTAAGGCTGTTAAAAAGATTACAGGTATATCTTGAATTTCTTTTAAATTTCTATAAAACTCATATCCATTTCCATCGGGTAATGTGATATCTAGTAAAGCTAAATTAAAATCTTGATTTTTGACTTTTTCTAGCCCCTGTTTTATATTGCTGGCTGTTTCTACTTTAAAACCTTTCCCTTGTAAATAATAAGTTACACTTGAAGAAATTATTTTGTCATCTTCTAATAAAAAAATTTTTACCATTTTGTTTCTCCTATTTATATTATAAATTTTTCTTTTTTAATTCATTATATATTATTTTTTCTACATAACTTAAAGCTTCATATCTAGTTATCAATTTACCATCATGTCTATGCCTTACACTTATCTTATTATTTTTATTCTTTGATTGTATTCTCTCCTATATATTTTAGCTAACAATTCTTTACTTAATCCTTGTTTCCATTTTATTAAAATTTCTTTTTCTGTCATAGATATACCTCTCTTAAAGTTAGTATATCTATTTTTCTTAAGTTTATTTCATATTATATTGATTGAATAAACTTTGTCAAGTTCTTTTTTAGGAATATCGGCAATATATTTTAATAAATGGTTACTATTTAGTATAGTAACTACATTTATAAGTTGACAAAGGTGTATTAGTTTAAAAAATTTTTTTATATATGCCTTTTAAGTAAAGCTAGAAAGGAATGAAATTTTATGAAACCAATAAAATTTTCTTTTACGATTTTTTTAATTTTAGTTATTCTATTTTCAATAACTGTTCCTTGTTTTGCTGATGATAGTGTTTATGTATGGTCTTCTACAAGCACTCCTGTAAATAATACTAATTCAACAGCTGGAAATACAGATATAAGTAACAATACTTCAAATACTACAAATTCTTCAAACGAAAATTCCAATACACTAGAGACAAATAGCTCTACTGATGAAAATAACCCTCTTAATTTAGAGTCTGAATCAGCTATATTGATTGAACAAACAACAGGTCAAGTATTGTATTCTCATAATGTTCATGAGCAATTAAGACCTGCTTCAGTTACCAAAGTTATGAGTATATTATTAATTATGGAATCTTTAGCAAATGGCAAAATATCATTGAGAGATCAAGTTCCTTGTAGTGAAAACGCTGCTTCTATGGGTGGTTCTCAAATATGGCTTGATACAAGAGAAACTTTAACAGTAGATGAAATGCTAAAAGCAATTTGTGTAAATTCTGCAAATGACTGTGTTGTTGCTATGGCTGAATACATTGCTGGTTCAGAAGATGCTTTTGTTCAAATGATGAATGACAAGGCAAAAGAGCTTCGGAATGAATGACACTACTTTTAAAAATTGCCACGGCTTAGATGAAGATGGTCATGTTACTTCAAGTTATGATATTGCTTTGATGTCTAAAGAATTATTAAATAAATATCCAGATATTACTAATTATACAACTATTTGGACTGAAACTTTAAGAAATGGTGAAACTCAATTATCTAATACTAATAAATTAATTAACACATACAAAGGTGCTACAGGTCTTAAAACTGGTTCAACTTCACTTGCTTTATATAATTTGTCTGCAAGTGCAACAAGAGATGGATTATCATTAATTGCTGTTATTATGAAAGCTCCATCAACAAAAGTTAGATTTGAAGAAGCGGCTAAATTATTAGATTATGGCTTTAATAAATTTTCATATAAAAGTTTTGGAAATAAAGGTGATTTAGTAAAAACTATTAATATTGATAAAGGAACTAAAAAGACAATCGGCGTAGTTTTAGAAAATAATGTTGGTGTACTAATAGAAAAAGGTAAAGATAGCGAAATTACTCAAAATATGCAATTAAATGAAAATATATCTGCACCTATTATGGAAGGTCAGAAATTAGGAGAATTAAATTTTGAATTAAATGGAGAAATCTTGGCTACTGTTAACCTTGTATCAAACACTACTGTTGATAAAATAAACTTATTTACAATGACAAAAAATATCATTTATAGCTGGGTAGACTTACTAAGAAGCTAGATTTGGGCAGACCTGTCCCCAATTGACCAAAAATGGTTTATTGGGGACAGGTTTGAGTTAAAGTTCTATATCAAATTCAATAAACTCATTATCATTTTTAACACTGATTTTTCCGCTATGTAATTCTATAATTTCTTTAGTTATAGCAAGACCTAGACCAGCTCCACCTGTTGAACTTTGTCTTGCTTCATCTGCGCGATAAAATTTTTCAAACAACTTATCTAATTTATATTCTGGAATTTTATCGCCTTTATTTCTAAAACTGATAAATATTTTATTTTCTTTTTCTTCTACATTAATTTCTATTGCTGTTCCTTTGTAACTGTAATTTATAGCATTTTTAAGTAAATTATCAAAGGCTCTTGCTAATTTGTCGCCATCTCCCATATACATAATTTTATCTGGGGATCTAAGATTACATTTTAAATTATTACTCTCTAACATTGGGTAACATTCGTCAATTAGTTGTTCTAATAGATATACTATATTTATTTCCTTTTTATTAATTGGCATAGAGTGTAAATCATATCTTGTTATGTCAAAAAATTGATTAGTCAATTCTTCTACTCTTAAAGATTTATCTAAAGCAATTTTTATATACTTTTCTCTTAATTCTTTTGAAATGTTTTTTTCTTCTGAAAGTAATGTCAAATATCCTATAATTGAAGTTAATGGAGTTTTTAAATCGTGTGCCATATACATTATTAAATCATTCTTTTTTTGTTCAGCTTCTCTTTCATTCTTCTTTGTCATAATGTAATTGTACTTTATATTATTAATCTTTTCAGCAAATTGACTAACAGTTTCTGGCAATTTTACTATTTCACTATCTTCTTTTAAAATTTTATCTAATGAGCTATATACTTCTTCCATACTGTTTACATATTTTGAAACAAATCTATACACAATAACAGTCAAAACAATTCCAATATAAATATAAAATAATATAGTCCTATTGTGTACAATCCAAGCATATAAATCATAATTTATACCATATGTAAGATCTGATAATGCCTCTTCAAAAAAGAATGATACTATATAATATATTAAAATAGAGATTACATATGCTATCAATACTCTTATAATTAGAGACATGGTTAGTCTCGTTTTTTTCTTTGTCAACTCTTTAATTTTCAATTTTATATCCCACTCCCCATACAGTTTTTATGAATTTTGGATTTTTAGTATTTTCATTTAACTTTTCTCTTATCCTTCTAATATGAACCATAACGGTATTATTGCTATCAAAATATTTTTCTTTCCAAACATTTTCAAATAACTCTTCAGAACTTATAACTTTTCCTCTGTTTGTTGCTAAGTATAATAATATATCAAATTCCATAGGAGTCAAATCTATTTCTTTGTCATATAATAGACATTTATGTTTTTCTTTATCTATAATCAATCCATTAATTTCAATTATGTTTTTTTCCTCTTTTTCATTGTTGTATATAGTATACCTTCTTAAAGCTGATTTTACTCTTGCAACTAATTCTAAAGGATTGAATGGTTTTGTAATATAATCGTCCGCACCTAAAGTCAATCCTTTAATTTTATCATTATCTTCTATTTTAGCAGTTAGCATTATAACTGGAAATTTTAATCCTTTTTCTCTTATATATTTGCAAATTTCAAATCCATTTTTTCCTTGTATCATTATATCTAAAATTGCAACATCTATTTTTATTGAATCTATATATTTAATCGCTTTTTCAGATGTATAACATTTATAAACATTATAATTTTCATTTTTTAAATAAACTTCTACAAGATCAGCTATTTCTTTTTCATCATCTACTACTAATACATTCATGAATACCCCTTCTTTCTTTTTGATTATAACATAAATATATAAAAAATTTCACTTAAGAAATATATTGTAAGAAAAATTTAAGAAATTGTTAATTCTTTGTTAAAACACTTTTCAAATCTTTTAATTATAATTAAATCAGTTTATTAAAATTTTGTCATTATTTCAAAACAGTGAGATTATAGGAGGGGTACACATGAAAAAAACTAGAAAGAAAAAATTAAATAAAAAAAGGATCCTGCTTTTTATATTAATTATAATGTTAGCTATTTACTTGTGGAATAAATTTATTGCAAATGATAATACATCTTACAATATTAGTCAAGATTTGGCCAATTTAGGTTTTTCAAGTGATTATAAGGTAATAAAACAAGACACAAATAGAAATTATTCTGGTAAGGGTCAAGAAAAAGTAAAAAATAAGGATGGCTATTTTACAACCTTTACAACTGAAGATAATCATAAAAAAACATACATTGAATATAAACAAAACAGTGATTCATCTTGGAAAAATAATGAATATTGGGGTGGCACTATGGCTGAAAACGGATGTGGAATAACTGTTATGTCTATTACATTAAGTGGTTATGGGAAAGATTATACTCCGGAAGATTTAAGACAAAAATATTATCCGGTAATGGATTATGAAAAATTTTCTAGTGAATTATCATCAACATTTGGAATTAAAAATAGTGACTTTTATTATGATTCTGTTCATATGTCAAATGAATATATAATGGAACACTTAAGATCTAATAGACCAGCAATTGTTTGTGTTTGGAATAACCCCTCAAACAATCGCTGGACTACAGCTTCTCATTATATGGCTTTGCTTGCAGCAGATAATAATAACATGGTGTATGTTTCTAATCCGAATGGCTTGGAAAATGATAGTAAAAGCTCTGGTTGGTATGATATTAATGAAATTTCTCCTTATATTGCAAAGATTTTATATATTGAGGACTACTAATAATCCACTGAGACCTGTCCCAAGTTGACCAAAATCTTTACAAAAGCCCTATGGAAAACTCCACAGGGCTTTTCTTTACTGGATTTCAATTTTTGAAACAATACCTACCAATTCCTCATTTGGTGACATGTAATATTCAATGGACACTGTGCTTCCAACTGACATCTGAACCTGTCTACTGTTATTAGAAATTGATGAAATATACAAATTATCATCTCCTTCTAATATAAGGAAGAATTGTGTTGTACCATTCTGTATAGCCTGATACAATTCCGTGATAGTTCCAGTTGTAGATTTAATTTGGGTATCTTGTTTATCTGATGTTTCTTCAGTTAAATCTTCAGGAGTCAACCCTTCTTCTCCAAAGATTTTTTCTTTATACTGAAGAAGTGCATCTTCCAAAGTTTCCCCACTAGCTGATATAGTATAATTTTCCACATTTATCATCACATAAGCCTTATTGATTTTAGACTTATCTTTTAAATATACAACATATGTTGGAACGCCATCAACGCTTACCATTAATGGATAACTAGATTTATATCCATAATTCTGGTACAAACTTTCAGCCTGTAACTGCGCTGTACTTTCTTCTGCTCCTGCACAGTCATAATAAGTTATTACTCCAGTTTTAGCATTAGCTAATATAAATCCAAGTGCTGATTCATCATTACTCACAGAAACAACACAAGTGAAGAACTGTACTCCGTCTTTTGTCATAATTGAATTATAACCTACAAATTCATTTTCATCTTCGTTATCATCTTCATTAACATTTTTTCCTTTATAGCTATATGAGATATCTTTAACATTAGTTTTCGAGAAAATCGTATTCCAAAACCCACCTTTGTATTGATAATAATTCTTGGCTAATTCCATTAAATAATCTAAAGAATATGCATGATCTACCCATTGAGGCAAATCTTCTGGCGAATATTCTTCACACTCTCCAGAATTCGTATTGACAATAACGAAAGATTTTACTATTTTTCCTCCAAAGAATCCAATTGTAGGCTCTAAAACTGGTGCTATATAGTATGCTTCACCATTGTCGTCAATATCAAATTGATATTTGCCAAATATATAGCTAGGATATTTACTTCTTAAATGTCTTTTTAAATCTTGAGAAAAAATATCACTAGGTGCATATCTAATTTCATTATCCAACTGTATTAGATGGCTTTCCTCTGTTTCAGAATCGACAAGCACATAACCTGGTATGCTTTCATTGTTTATGGCTTTAAATATTGAAGTATATTCTAACGGAGATAACCTATACTGTTTACCTTTATAACTTATAAGATTATATTCTCCATTCACTTCAAATTGAGATACTTTATCAATCTCACTTAATGATCTATTTCCAAGTTTCTGTGCTGTTTCCACATCTAATAGTGGAAATTCTCTAGCTTCTTCAACAGTCGAAATACTCTGAATTTCATCTCCGAAGTTTCCTTCTTCAATTTCTATTAAATTTGAATATTTAACTGCATTGACCATTTTAGATGAAGCAATTGCTCCAATTATTCCAACTACAACCATAACAGCTACTACTATTGCTATTATTATTGTAGGAATAAAAAAATCGTCATCTGCTATAAAACATTCAGCAATCCCAAATGATATGATTGCAAAGATTCCAACAACTATCCAATACCACCAAAAACCTTCTGACCGTATGTTCCATGCAGGTAAAAATAACCAGTTTAAAAAAACTGCAAAAAGAATTGTTATAATTCCTGCTACAACTCGACTTACTATACTAGTTGCTTCAATTCTCATAAAATCCTCCTTCTAGGCATTGCCTTGAAATAATAAAATATATTAGGTACATAAACATTATACCAATTTTCTAGTCAAAAGTCAATTTATGCAAACCTGTCCCCAATAGACCAAAAATGGTTCAATGGGACCTGTCCCTAATGAACCATTTTGTTTAGCATATCTTGATATTTTTTTAGCTTTTCTCTTTCTTCATCAATTTTAGCCTGTGGTGCTTTTTTCAAAAATCCTTCATTTGATAGTATTTTATTACACCTGTCAACTTCTGCTTGTAGTCTTTTTATTTCTTCTTCTTGTCTTTTCTTTTCTTCTTCAACATCTACTAATCCTTCAAAAGGCATATATAATTCTATTCCATCTGTTAAAACACTTATTGCATTCTCTTTTATTCCTGTTTTATCTTTTTGTATTACTATTTTTTCACCATATCCTAATCGTAAAATGAAGTCTTTTTCTTCCCAAACATCTTTTTCATATCTAGATGTAACAAATATTAAATCTGCTTTTTTTGATGGGTGTATATTCATGTTTGCCCTAATATTACGAATTCCAACTATAATTTCTTTTATCTTTTCTATAAAGTTTTCTTCATACTCATAATTATATGTTTCTCTTGATACAGGCCAATTTGAAAGCATTAATTCTTTATCACTATATTTTATTAAGTTTTCTTCTATTTTTGTTGTTATAAATGGCATAAATGGATGTAATAGTCTCATACAAACTCCGAATACATAGTTTAATATATAACATACTCTGACTTTTTCTTCGTGATTTTCACTATAAATTCTTGTTTTTACTATTTCTATATACCAATCACAGAATTCATTCCAAATGAAATTATATATTTTGTCAATAGCAACTCCTAATTCATAATTATCAATATTATTTGTTATTTCTGAAATTAATTTATTTAATTTACTTAAAATCCATTTATCTTCTATTTTTAATGCATTTTCTTTATACATATGTGAAATCTTATTATAGTTTTCTTCTCTGAATTTTAGTATATCTTTTTCTTCTACCATATTATTTATGATAAATTTTGCCGCATTCCAAATTTTATTTGCAAAGTTTGATGCTTGGTCTAGTTTTTCTGTCATATATTTTATATCATTTCCCATTGTTGTTCCTGATAGTAAAGAAAATCTTAATGCGTCTGCACCATATTTTTCTATTACTTCTATTGGATCTATACCATTTCCTAATGATTTTGACATTTTTCTTCCTTGGTTGTCTCTTACTATTCCATGTATTAATACATCACTAAATGGTTTTTGTTTCATTGCATAATATCCTGAAAATACCATTCTTGCTACCCAGAAGAATATTATGTCATATCCTGTTACTAATACATTTGTTGGATAAAATGTTTTTAAATCTTCTGCATTTTTATCTGGCCAACCTAATGTTGAAAATGGCCATAATGCTGAACTAAACCATGTATCTAATGTGTCTTCTTCTTGATGTAATTTTGTGCTACCACAATTTTCACATTTTTCGGGTAGCATTTTTGCTACATGTATATGCCCACATTCATCACAGTAGTATACAGGTAGTCTATGTCCCCACCATAATTGCCTAGATATACACCAGTCTTGTATATTTTCCATCCAGTTGAAATATGTTTTTTCATATCTTTTTGGTACAAATTTTACATCTCCATTTTTTACTGCTTCTATTGCTGGTTTTGCAAGCTCAGACATTTTTACAAACCATTGCTCTGAAATTCTAGGTTCAATTGTGTTATGGCAACGATAACATTTTCCTACATTATGTGTATAATCTTCTATTTTAACAAGTGCATCTATTTCTTTTAAATCTTCTACTATGTGCTTTCTAGCTTCAATTGATTTCATTCCTTTATATTTTGGAACTAAATCTAGCATATTAGAATAATCATCAAAAACTTCTATGATTTCTAAGTTATGTCTTAATCCTGCTTGATAATCATTAGGGTCGTGTGCTGGTGTTATTTTTACACATCCTGTTCCAAATTCTTTATCTACAAATTCGTCTGCAATTATTGGTATTTCTTTATTCATTATTGGTAATATACATTTTTTACCTATTAAATCTTTGTATCTTTCATCTTCTGGATTTACTGCAACTGCTGTATCTCCTAACATTGTCTCAGGTCTTGTTGTTGCTACAATTACATAACGATTTTCTTCTCCTACTATTTTATATCTTATATACCATAGATGAGATGCTTCTTCTTCATATTCTACTTCTGCATCAGATATTGATGTATGACAATATGGACACCAGTTTACCATCTTCTTACCCCTATATATATATCCATCATTATATAGGTTTACGAATTCCTCTAATACCGCTTTAGATAATCCTTCATCCATTGTAAATCTTTTTCTATCCCAGTCACATGAACATCCTAATCTTTTTTGTTGCTTTTCAATTGTTCCTCCATATAATTTTGTCCAATCCCATGCTTCTTTTAAAAATCCTTCTCTTCCTACATCTTGTTTTGTTTTTCCTTCCTTTTTTAGCTTTTCTACTATTTTTGCTTCTGTAGCTATTGCTGAATGATCTGTTCCTGGTACCCACAAAGTATTATATCCTTGCATTCTTTTATATCTTATTAATAAATCTTGTATTGTATCATCTAGTGCATGCCCCATATGAAGTTTTCCTGTTACATTTGGTGGTGGCATCATTATACAAAAACTTTCTTTTGTTTTATCCATACTGGGTTTAAAACATCCTTCTTTTTCCCATCTTTCATAGATTTCTTCTTCAAATTCGTTTGGATTATATTTTCCTTCTAATTTTTTTTCATTATCTTTCATTTTCATCATCTTCCCTTCTTGGATTATTTGATCCTCCTGGTGCATTTCTATTTTCAATTTTCCTTAATAAATCTACTGTTGACTCCCAGACTATTATGAATGTAGATTTTATTTTTAATTTTTCTAATTCTTCTTTAGTAATATTTAAATATCTTTCTTTTTCACTTTCTGTCAAACTACCAATTCCTTCTCTTTGTGGTTTTAAGATTAAAGTTTCTAATTCATTTTCTTTAAATTCTTCTTGTGATTTTGTATCTGCTTCCATTTTATCTAATCCTAGTATTTTTTTGTTTTTATCCATAATTACTCACATTCCTTTCTTAAATGGACAAATCTAGCTTCGCTAGACCTTTTCTTTTTTTAATATTCGTAACATTAATTTAAGGTCTAGCAAGAAGCGTATAAGATTTGTCGACGCGAAAAATTGCTATGCAATTTTTCTGTGCATCTATTTTTTAAAATTCTAGGAAATTAATTTTCTAGAATTTTAAAACCCTTATGCTTTTTTGCATAAGGGCAATTGTTATTTTCGCGGTACCACCTTATTTATTTTTATTTTGATAAATAAAAACATCTCATTTAAGTTTTAACGCTCACAAGCGGACAATCTTACTTTTGTTTCAGATTATCAACAAAAAAGCTACCTTCGATTTACCTTTGTTTAAGAAGCTCACAGCTAACAACTTCTATTCTCTTGAAACAAGTATAAATTTACTCCTCTTTTTTCTAGTCTTTAAATATTATGTATATATTATTACACATTTTGTTAAAAATTACAAGTAATATTTAAAATTTTATTGAAATTCTGTAATATCAGTTATTAATGCTGAAAAATATGGTTTATCTTTATCTTTTTCCTTTAAGAAAATTGTGAATTCATCATCAAAATGGAAATTTCTTTCTTCTTCAGGTAAAATTGCTACTGATTCTTTAGTCATCATACCTGCTTCACTTTTGATACTTCCTCCCTCATTGTCTAATTCAAATTTGATGGTTTGTAATGCTTTTTCTATATAATATTCTCTACCATCTGAGAAAAAGAATGGTTTACCTTCTAATTCTTTGTACTCTTGTTTTTCATCAAAGCTAATATTAGGAATTTTTAAACTATCTAATTCTGTAAATGTTGTTTCACCGGTATATTCTTCAGCATTTTCATTTATATTATTGTATATTTCATTAAATGTTCTTCCTTCAATTTCTCTTGCTAATATAAGTTCATCATTTTGCTTTGTATTTAGTCTTACGGCAAATTTGTCATCTGATTCATAATATAAAACTCGAACTTGATCTCTTATTTGTTCTTCTGAATTTTTTTCTAATCCAAAATATTCTACATCATTATATTTGTTAGCAAATGTTCCATTATTTAATTTAGTAAATGCAATTGGGAATTCAAATTCTTTTTTTAGCATACAGTATAAGAAATAATCATTTGGTCCAGCACCTTCCCAATCAAAATCATCCAAAATATCACTTGTTTCATTAAATTTTTCTTTGATTGCATCTTCTATTTGTTGCTTTAATTCTAATGATGGATGTCCATATACTTTGTAATATGCACTTTCTGACAAGTCTTCAGTTGTAAAGCTTCCTTTGTTTAAATTTCTTACAACACTCATATTAGGATCATTTATAAACATTATATCTTGTTTTACTAAGTCATTTTTTAAGTCATTCCATATTAATTGAAAAGTTCCACACCAAGTTGTATTATCTTTGATATTGTCATCCATAGTTAAGGCAAAATTTATATTGCTGTTTTCATCATCTTCTGCTTTACCGGTTGTTGTTTGGTTTTCAGTTATATTTTCGCCACTTTTTGAAACTTTGTAGTCTCTTCCCCATGTACTAAATATTACTTCTTGATTATTACTCATTCTGATAGTGTCTATTATAAATAACAATGCAAATGCTAGAAGTATTACTGTTATTATAATAGCAAGTATTGTTAAAATTTTTTTCTTCATATGTATCCTCCTTTATTTTTTCTTCACTATATCATATAATGCTAAAAGATTTCAATACTTAATATAAAATTTGTGGTTACTGGATATATTACAATTTACAGTTTTATAAATTTAGAAAACTTGAAAAGGTTCAATTTATATTTTTCGAGTGAGCTTGTGTGGGGACCGACAAATTATAAGCTGTTACAAAATTTTCGTAAGTAAAATTTTGTTTACAGCTTGTTATGCAGTTGGGACGAACGAGATAAAATATAAATTGAACCTTTGAAAGTAGTTCTTTATTTTGAGCTGTGAATTGTAATATCCAGTAATCACATTAAAATATTTTTCAAAAAGCCTTTATCTTTTTACTTTTTTGTGATAAAATTACGGAAAATATCAAAAGACAAATTATTATTGGAGGTAACAAAATGGAATTTAAAAAATGTACTAGATGTGGAAGTTTTTATATTTCTGAAGGATATGTATGTCCAAGATGTAGTAGTAAAGATAATAGAGAATTCTCTACTTTTAAAAATTACATTGCAGAAAATGGCTTAGGAGATAATTTAGATATAGTTTCAAGCGAAACTGGAATTTCTTTAAAAAATATTAATAGATTTTTAGACTATCCTGGAATGGATAATCTAGGTGAAAATATTGGAAATAATAATATCAATTTAAAATAACACTAATAATTTATGAAAGGACTGTGATTAAATGGATAATGTACTTAAAGTTTTACAAGAAAGAGGTTATATTGAACAAATGACTCATCCACAAGAAATGGATGAACTTTTTGGCTCACGGAAAATCAATTCCTTTTTATATTGGAATAGATCCAACAGCAGACAGTTTACATGTAGGTCATTTTGTTTCTTTAATGGTTGCAAGTATTATGCAAAAATATGGTCATAAACCTATTATTTTAGTTGGCGGTGGTACTGCTTCTATTGGTGACCCATCAGGAAAAACTGATATGAGAAAAATGATGACTCGTGAAGAAATTGACCATAATGTAGCTTCAATAAAAAAACAAATAGCAAAATTTTTGAAGTTTGATGGAGATAATGCTGCTATTGTTGTTAATAATGCTGATTGGTTATTAGATTTAAAGTTTATAGATTTTAACCGTGAAATTGGTAGCTTATTTTCTGTTAATAAGATGCTTGCTGCTGAATGTTATAAACAAAGAATGGAAAAAGGTTTAACATTTTTTGAACTTGGATATATGTTATTGCAATCTTATGATTTCTTACATTTGTATAATACTTATGGTTGTAAGCTACAAATGGGTGGTAATGATCAATGGTCTAACATTATCGGTGGAGTTGAATTGATTAGAAAAATCGGAAAAGATGATTCTTTTGGTTTAACTTTCAAGCTTCTTACAACTAAAGAAGGTAAGAAAATGGGTAAAACTGAAAAAGGTGCTTTATGGCTAGATGAAAATAAAACTTCTCCATATGAGTTCTATCAATATTGGAGAAATATTGAAGATGAAAGTGTTAAAACAGTGTTATCTTTACTTACTTACTTGCCTATGGATAAAGTTAATGAATTGAGTAGTTTAAGAGATGAAAAGATTAATGAAGCTAAAAAAGTTGCAGCATTTGAGATTACTAAATTAGTTCATGGCGAAGATGAGGCTAAAAAAGCAGAAGATGCTTCTAATGCTTTATTCTCTGGAAGCGGTAGTTTAGATAATATGCCTTCTATTCATTTAGAAGATATCCATATTTCTATTTTAGATGTTTTGATTAAAACTAATATGGCTCCTTCTAAAGGTCAAGCAAGAATTCTTATTAATCAAGGTGGTATTACTTTAAATGATGAAAAGATTACTGATACTAATTTGATTCTTAGCGAAAAAGATTTTGAAAAGGGTTTTGCTATTTTGAAAAAAGGTAAGAAAACTTTTTATAAATTGGAAAAATAATTTTTTAAAAGGTGGACATTGTCCACCTTTTTATTTATTGTTAAGATTATTTAAATTTTAAGACTTTCCAATTTGTTCTATTTATTCTAATTTTGAGCTAAAATCTCTCTTATTTTGCTAATTACATAATGACTTCCACCATCACTGTTATTTTGTGTATTTTCTACCATACCAACAAAAAGCAAATCTCCGCCCTGTCTTCCAACAGTAAAGCAATCAAACCATCCAAGAGTTCCACTTTCAGTATCCTCTGATGAAGTTTTTAATTCAGCTGTTCCTGTTTTTCCTGCTATTGTTAGTCCACTCATTTGCATGTCATGAGCTGTACCATTTGGGCTTTCTACAACTTGTATTAAATCATTTTTAACTTCTTCTGCTGCTTCTTCTGAAAAAGCATTTTCTTTATAATATTCTGTTTCTCCATTGTTATATTCTATGTATGGTTTTACCATATCTCCACCATTTGCAAATGCTGAATATATTGAAGCTACATGTATTGGATTTACTAATAAATCACCTTGACCATAACCTGTATCTGCAAGTTTTATTTCTCCATCTATTGAATCTCCTGAACTATACTGTGACTTTCTTAATGTTAATGGGAAATCCAATTGTTGATTAAATCCGATATTGTTTAAATTTTCTGTAAATTTATCAGCTCCCATTTGTAAAACTGTTTGTGCAAAAAAGATATTATCTGAATATAACAAAGCATTTGCTACATTTTTAGGACCAGAATATGATGTTAAAGTTGTAACATTATAATTTCCCCAACTTGAATCTTTTTGCCAGCTTTTACCTGAATAAGAAACTGTCGAATCAGCATTTATAGTTCCTGTAGTTAATGCTATTGCTGCAGTAATTGGTTTGAATGTTGATCCAGGGCAATAAGTTTGTAAAAATCTATTGTATAAAGGTTTGTTTTCGTTAGTATTTAAAGCATTCCATTCATCATTAGATAATCCTAATACAAAATCATTTGAATCATATGTAGGAGTGCTTACAGCTGCTAATATTTCTCCTGTTCCGAGGATTCATTATTACAAAAAAGCCATTATCATCCTTTAATTGCTCATATGCACTTATTTGTAAATTACTATCTATTGTTAATTGTACATCTTCCCCATCTTGTTTATCTTGTTTTGCCAATGTTTTTAATTTATTTCCGTTTTCATCTTGTATATATATTTCAACTCCATCAATTCCTCTTAAGGTATCTTCATAAGCTAGCTCTAGACCAGACTTTCCTATTATACTTGTTGAAGTATAATTTTTATCTGCATATTCTTCTAGTTCTTCTGCGTTAATTTCTTGTACATAACCAATTAGATGTGCTGCTTCTTCTCCTAAAGGATATACTCTGGCATTTTCACTATTTATTTGAACTCCTGAAATAGTTAATAATTGATTTTTTAAGTCTGTTTCTGATTGCGCTACTGTTTTTATAGGCACAAATGTATCATCTGTTACCCATGATAAAGATAATTGTGAATTTATATAATCTACTGAAACTCCTGTCAACTCAGAAATTTGCGAAATTGCTTCATCACGATTTTCTCCAAGTTTCCCAGGCACAATTCCAATAGAAGAAACTGTTCCGTTTTCTGCTAATTTATTTCCGTTTCTGTCTAGAATCTCACCTCTTTCGGATTCAATAGTTGAAACTCTTACTCTGTCTGTATCTCTTAATTCTGGGAAAATCATTGCAGAAGACCAATCTAGTTTATATTCCTTATCTTCTTTTACCAATGTCGCAGTATTTGTAAATTCAATTTTTCCAGCTGAAGTATCCATGCTTTCTTTATATTTTATTGCTGTCTCATTACTATTATTAGTTACTTCTTGTATTTCTATATTAATGTTTACTGCATCTATTCCTTCATATATATTTTCATTTCTTGTTAAAAAATCTTCTTCGCTAATATTTTGCTTAGATTCCGCTGAAATCATAGAATAAAGGCCTTCATAATTTTTGTCATTAATCATTGAAATATATGAATTTAAAACATCTTCTGGCTTTTCTTTTGGCATATTAAAGATTACAACACATGCAATAATTGCTACTATTATTACTATTAAAACTAAGACAATTATAGCTATCTTCTTGTTTTTCATTATCTACCACAATCCTTTCTGTTTTTTTATATATTATAACATTTAAAAACTATTTAATATTTTTAAGTTCGTCCATAGCTCCCTACTTTATAACTATTCCTAAGAGTTTTGCAAGATTTATCGCCTGAAATTCATTCACTATCATTCCCTTTAAATCGCCAATATCTACTGTGATTCCCTCTATATCACAAGTTCTAAAATCTATTTTATTTAAGTTTGTTTTAAATAGTTGTGCTTGTCTTAGATTGTTTTCATTTAAAATAATATTTTTTAATTTTGTTTCACTCATATTGCTATTTGATAAATTGGTTCCTTCTATTTTTGTTTTTTTCAGATTACTATTTGAAAAATTTGCATACATAAAATTGCAATTTAAAATATCTACATCATTAAAGTATGTTTCCATTAAACTACATCCTAACATTTTGCAATTTTTGAATTGTATATTTACAAAATTTGAATTATTAAAATTACAATTAGAAAAATCGCAGTTTTCAAATATCACATTTGTAAAATCACAATGCATAAATTTTGATTCTGGACATTTGCAATCTAAAAATTTAGATTTTCTAATTTCTATTCCATCTGCTAATATATTTTCCTCTTCGCAATTTCTAAATATTAGATTATCAACATCTTCTTCATGTTCTTCTGCTTCGATTATACTATTTTCAATAGTTATTGCTTCTTGCAAATTGTTTAAATCAATATTCAAAATTTTCTCTCCATTTCTAGTATATACTTAATTTGAAACTTTAAGGTCCGTCCTCTGATCCCTTCTAGGAGGGATTTTAAGGACCGTCTCTAGAATATTTTAGGTATAAATATGATTAGTCCAACAATAATTGCAGTTATTGCTAATATTAGCACTGCTCCTGCTGATATGTCTTTTGCAAGTTTTGCCTTTGGATGTTTGTCTGGCATTGCTAAATCTACTGTTGTTTCTATAGCTGTATTTATTAATTCGAATGCTATTACTAACCCAAATAATATAACACATATAATCCATTCAAATACACTTATTCTGCATATAATTCCTGCTATTATTACTACTATCATTATGGCAAAATGAATTTTTAAATTTTGCTCTGTTTTTAATGATGATGCTATTCCTTCAAATGCATATTTAAAACTGTTTGTTAATTTTTTCTTTTTTTTCAATAATTTTATAGTATTTTTTTTCATAATATGTTTTTCTCCATCTATTTCTTTTAAATATGTTTTTGCAATACTTGTAAAAACTATTAAATATGCTATTGCAATTGCAAATCCTCCGATGACATCACTTGCATAATGTACTCCTAAATATATCCTACTAAATCCAATTAAAACAATTAGTAAGCCTAAAAATACTGAGCATATATATTTTATATTTTCTTTTTTTACAAGTTTCCATATAAGATATATTATTAATCCATAAAATGCCATGCTTATCATTGAATGTCCTGATGGAAAACTATATCCTGATTCTATTATCAATCCATATCCTTCAGGTCTTGGTCTTTCTATTACATATTTTAATAAAAAGTTTAGCACTGTAGATATAACTAAATTTAATGTTATCATTATACTAATTTTTCTATTTTTTAGTACCAATAAAGCTCCTAATGTTAATGCTATTAATACATATGCTCCTCCAAGTGATGTGATGACTTTCATTATTCCGGTTAAGCTATCTGTTCTTAAATTTAATACTATCATTCTATATGCAGCTACATCTAAATCTAAAATCTCATTTTCGAATATATCTTCTAGTAATAGTAAGAAAATTACTACACATAAGAATACAATTATCCATTTATAATTCTTTTTTATTGCATCTTTTAGCATGTTTTAATTCCTCTCTTAATATATTTTTATTTACTTTTATGTTTGTTTTTGAATTTACTAAACCAATTACTTATTTGTAATTTGATTGCCATAAATTTTTCACCAAATGTTTTATAATCAATTTTTTCAGTTATATAGTAATATATTTTTACTCTTTGTGAGAAATTTAGATATACAAGCCATATTACTGTATAGAATAAGTTAGATGTTATTATAGATACTTCTTGTGTATAATAGCTAGAGGTGTACACTTCTGTATTTTGGCTTACAGCTGCTGCAATTATTCTAATGACTGTCAATATAATTGTTACAGCTAGATTGATTTTTAAAGCGATTTTTACTTTTTTAACTGATTTTGGATTTCTTTTTAATATTAAAATAGTTAAATATATATTTATTAATATCATTACTACTGATTGTACAAATACCAGTGTTCTATATAATTCTAATCCAGATGTTAAAAATACATTTCTTATATCTATAATTCTAAGTAAAATTTGGTATGCATTTATAAGCCAGAAAAAACATAATATTCCACCAAATTTTTTATAACTTTTTAATGTTTTATCTGTAATACTTTTATCTAATTTTCTTTTATCTTTTACTCTAATTATTAATACTGCTATTGCAAATACCGCAACTATTACTCCTACTATACTATATACTATTGTTGTGTATTCTTGATATGAGTTATCTCTTGGTAATGCATCAAATGTTATATTTTCTATGATACTTTTTTCACTTGTTTCATCCATTGGAGTGTTATAATATCTTATAGATATTACTTCCATTTTTTGATTCATTATCGTATAATATGTTGAAAAAATGACTGGCAAATTGTCATCTATTTTTCCTTCTGTTACTATATGAAAATATACATTTCCATTTTGAGTTCTATATAATTCATTGCTTTTTACAGTTAGGCCCGATTCTGTGGCTTGTGAACTAACTGATTGTATGAATTGGCTATAGTATCCATTTACTGAATTTTGCTCATATAGATTCAAATCTTGCATTTGAAGATATGTAGTTCCTTCTTGTTTCATTACTAGTATTTCTTTTGAAGGTGTTTCATTTACTTTGTCTACAGCATCTAAAAGTATCCCACTTTTTGCGAAATTGTTTATATAGTCTTCTTTTGGTGAATAACTTGTTAGTCTTTCATCATTATTTTTTAAACCTGATACTATATCAATTAATGAACTATCAATTGATATATTCATTCCTATATCCTCTAACTTATATTCTTGCATGTTTTCTGCTCTAACAAATGATGTTATCATTAACATTATTAGTGAAAATATTATTGATATTTTTAATAATTTTTCTCTTTTCATAGTTCCTCCATTGCTTTCATTCTTACATTACATATAATAATATACAGAAAAATTGTAATAAGCTTCCAAGTAAAATAAACATATGAAAAACAGAATGCATCCATTTATGTTTTTTACCTAGTCCATAAAGTATTGCTCCTACTGTATATGATAATCCACCAGCTACAAGTAAACTTAGACCTGCTGTGCCTAGTAGCTTTGGTAATAAATTTGCTGTAAATACTATACACCAGCCCATACCTAAATAACAAATCATAGAAAATACTTTAAATTTTTTTATATCAATTGAGTTTAATATAATTCCTATTATCGCCATTGCCCAAATAACTCCGAAAATTGTCCACCCTAAAGCTGTATTATATTCTCTAAAAGAAACTAATGCAAATGGTGTATATGACCCTGCAATTAATAGAAAAATTGAACAATGATCTAATACTTGAAATACTCTTTTTGAATATCTTTGAGGTTTTAATCCATGATATATACTAGACATTGTATATAATATTATCATTGTAACACCATAAATAGCACCACTTACTACTCCGTAACCATTTCCGTGAATTGCTGCAAATACAACGCATAAAACTGTTGCAACTATTCCTAATACTCCTCCAACTATATGTGAAGTCATATTAAAAATTTCTTCCCCTTTTGAATATATTGGTAATATTCTATCTTTAAGTTTTGTTCTTTGCATAAATTCCTCCTTTAAAGTCTTTTTAATCACTATAACCTTTATTTTAAGCACTTACCCATACAGATACAGACTTAGGGTTTGCTTTAAAAATCCCAAAACCTTCTGAATCAATTATTATTTCTTCTTGATTATTTCCTAAAGAATCAATGAATTTTTCTCCAGAATGATTTTTTCCTACGTACATTTTCTTTTCAGAATAATTTCCATTAGTCATGATAACAGCCAATCCTGATGATAAATGCTCATCATCCCCTTCTAAGGTCCAACCTATACAATTTTGATTGTCAAAATAATCGTGTTGTTCTCCATATAATTTTTCTTTTCTCAGATATATTAATGTTTCTATGTCTTTTACTGGTTCTATATTGTCATGTTTAATTCCATAAAAGTCTCCATAAAATACACATGGATAGCCACTATTTCTAAGTAATACTATTGAATATGCCATTTGTTTGAACCATGCCTCTATGAAGCTTTGCAAGCTTTGACCAGGTTGTGTATCATGATTGTCAACAAATGTTACAGCTTTGGCTGGATTTTCTTTTACTAGAGTTTTATCTAAGATTTTAGATAAATCATAGTTTGGATCTTTTGAAGCATTATACAAATTATAGTGTAATGGAACATCAAATAGTGAAATTTCTCCTTCTGTTTCTGTTATATACCTATGTAATTTACTTACATCTCCAGACCAATATTCTCCAACGGCAAATAGTTCTTCGTCTGTTACTTTTCTCATTTTTCTAATCCAATTTTTATAGAAATTAGCATCTATATGTTTAACTGCATCTAATCTAAGTCCGTCTATTCCTGTTGTTTCAATATACCATTTTCCCCATTTAGTACATTCTTCTACAACTTCCGGATTTTTAAAATCAATATCTGCTCCCATTAAATAATCATAATTTCCGAATTCTTCATCTACTGTATTGCTCCAATCTTTATCCTTGAACTTAAATATTGCATGTTCCCCTGTTCCACTATCATAATCTATTCCATCAAAATGTGTCCAATTCCACTCAAAATCTGAATATTTGTGTTTTCTTCCCGGAAATGTAAATTTAGTTGCAACTTTAACAATTTTTTGATTAGAAGTAGATAAATTATGATTTCCCCAATCAACTTTTGTAGCTGGTATTGTTTGCAACATATCTGCTCCCATTTTGTGATTTAATACTATATCGGCATATGCTTCAATTCCTTCTTGATTCAATGTTGTAATACAATCTATGTATTCTTGTTTTGAACCATATTTTGTTTTTATTGTGCCTTTTTGGTCAAATTCTCCTAGATCATATAAATCATAAACAGCATATCCAACTTCATTCTTACCTCCCATTCCTTTATATGCTGGTGGCAACCATAATGCTGTTATTCCTATTCTTGATAGCTTTTCTGCATTTTCTTTTATTGTATTCCATAGATTTTGCTCACACTCTAAATACCATTCAAAGTATTGCATTATTATTCCATTTATTTTTTTCATTTATTATCGCCTACTTTGTTTTTTGTCATTATACCACTTGTTTTAATTTTTGACTAGTAGTATAATAAAATTTAGAAATTTCTAAAATAGTGGAGGTATAAAATGAATTTTACTTATGAAAGAAGAATCAATTATTATGAAACAGATAAAATGGGAATTGTTCATCACTCAAATTACATAAGATTTTTAGAAGAAGCTAGATGTGCTTTTTTAGATTATATTGGTATTCCTTATAAATCAATTGAAGATGCTGGCTTAATGATTCCTGTTTTAGGTGTAAATTGTAAATTTAAGCATCATGTGACTTTTGATGACGTAATCTTAATAAAAGTTTCTGTAAAAGACTTTAATGGGGTAAGATTGATAATCAGCTATGAAGTAACTGATAAAAATACAAGTTATCTTGTATTAACAGGTGAAACTACTCATTGCTTTACTGACGACAAATTGAAACCTGTTAATATTAAAAAACATTATCCTGAAATTTTTGAGAAATTTAAAACATAATAGGGATTGAGGGACGGACCTAAAAAATGTACTATTAAAAATAGTACATTTTTTAAGTCTTTTAACTTTTTAAAAGTATTTTATAAAATAATGTTTTTTTGTAACATTCCAAAAAGCATTTTGAGGTCTGTCCCTTTTGAACAAATTTTGTTCTATTTGATACGTCCCTACATTGCTTTTTTAAATAATGCAATAAAATCTTCTTTTGATGTTTCTCTTGGGTTTCCTGGTTTGCAAGGATCTTCCATTGCTTTATCTGCAAGCATTGGTATATCTTCTAGTTTTGCTCCGTAATCTGATATTGTTTGTGTTATCCCTACTTCTTCTCCTAATTCTTTTACTCTTTCTACTAATGTTTTTATTAATTCTTCTTTAGTGTATTTTTCTGCTGGATATCCTAATTCTTTTAATATATCACGATATCTTTCATAACATACTTCTCCATTATATTCCAATACTGTTGGTAATAACATTGCATTTGCTATTCCATGTGGTGTATCATATACTGCTCCTAATTGATGTGCCATTGAATGACAAATTCCAAGTCCTACATTTGAGAATCCCATTCCTGCTATATATTGAGCCATTCCCATTACATTTATTGCTTTTTGATCTTTTTCATTTACTGCTTTTGCTAAGTTGTCAAATATCATTTTAATAGCTCTTAAATGGAACATATCAGATATTTCGTTATGCGCTTTTGTTATATATCCTTCTAATGAATGTGTTAATGCATCCATTCCTGTTGCTGCTGCCAATGATTTTGGCATTGATGCCATTAATTCAGAATCAACTATTGCAACTATTGGAATATCATTAGGATCTACACATACCATTTTGATTTTTCTTTCTTCATCTGTTATAACATAGTTTATTGTTACTTCTGCAGCTGTTCCTGCTGTTGTTGGTAATGCTATTAATGGCATTCCACGATTTACTGTATTTGAATTTCCATTTAATGATTTTATATCTGCTCTATCTGGGTTTGTCATAACTATTGAAATTCCTTTTGCAGTATCTATACTTGAACCTCCACCTACTGCTACAATTACATCAGCTTTTGATTTTTTGCAAGCTGTAACTCCATCTGTAACATTTTGTATTGTTGGATTTGGTTTTATTTCATCATATAACTCATAGTCTATACCTGCATCTTCTAATATTTTTTCCACTTTAGCTGCAACTCCAGCTTCTACTAGTGATTTATCACTAACTAAAAATACTTTTTTAAAGTTTCTTTTTTTAATCTCTTCTGGTAAAACATCTCTTGCTTTTTCACCAAAATATGATGTCTCATTTAAGACAAATTTAATAGCCATTGTTATTTACCTACCTTTCTTTTAACCTTCAGCATTTACATAGTCTGTTGGTACATTAAATAAATTGTCATCTACACTATATTGAATATTCACTTCTGCAATTTCTTCTTGGTCTCCAATTATAGTTTTGATATATACTAATTCATCATCATCATAATAAAATCTTGTTTTGCTATTGTTTTCATTGTTTGTATATAGTTTATTGTTTACAAGAAAATCTTGACAACCTGAATATTCTTCATATTGATAATTTTTTCCGTTGATTTTTTCTTTGCCTTTTTCATATTCTTGGTCTTTCAATTCTTCTAAAACTCCTGTTATTTCTGAAAGTATCATTACATTGTTATCATATTGATAATATCTTTTTGTATCTTCTTGTAATAAATATGTGTTACCATCATTTACAATATATTTAGTGTCTCGCCCATTAATAATACTTTCTTTATATCCTTTATCTTCAGATCTTGCTATTGTAATTTTATTATCTTCATCAACTGTTCTTGTAAAAGTATATATATCATCTTTTTTTAATTCATCATAAACTGCTGAAAGTTTTGAATTTTCTTGTTCTCCTGATGTGCCTGTTCCTCCTTCGTTATTTTGATTTCTATAAAATCCAAAATAATAAACAAGTCCACCTATTATTAATACTGCTAAAACACAAATTACAATTATTAAAATAGTTTTCTTTTTCATATTAATAAATCCTTTCAAAAGGGAAAATTGAGTCCGTCCCCAAAATCCTCTTTTTTTCTTACAATATATTTTTTAATACAATTGTTTTCAATCTAGACATTTCTTGTAATGTTGAAGAAACACCTTCATTTCCTATTCCAGAATGTTTCCATCCTCCGAATGGCATTTCAAATGAACGATAGAAACTTGCTCCATTTACAACTGCTCCTCCACATTCTAGTCTATCAGCAATTTTCATAGCTCTTGAATAATCTTTTGAAATTACACATCCACATAGTCCATATGAAGATTGATTTGCAATTTCAATTGCTTCTTCTACATCATCAAATCCAATAACAGATATTACTGGTCCAAATATTTCCATGTCTTTTGCAACTTCCATATCTTTTGTTACATTATCTAATATTGTTGGATAATAGTAAGCATCTTCTCTTTTTCCTCCACAAACTATTGTTGCACCTTCTGCAACCATTTGATTTACTTGTTCTTCAATTCTTTTAGCTGCATTTATATTTATCATTGGTCCCATATCTGTATCTTCTTGCATTGGATCTCCAACTTTTAAATTATCAATTACTTCTTTCATTCTATTTATAAATTCTTGTTTTCTAGAATTATGGATTAAGAATCTCTTGCTAGCACAACATACTTGTCCACCATTATATAATCTTCCCCATATTGTTTCTTTGACAGCTAATTCCATATCTCCATCTTCTAAGAAGATAAATGCATCATTTCCACCTAATTCTAACATTACATGTGTTAAATTTTTAGATGCTGTTCCCATTGTTTCGATTCCTGCTGCTGTTCCTCCTGTCAATGATACTAGATGAACTCCTGGATGTCTTGCTAATGCTTGTCCAGCTTTTGGACCGTCTCCTGTTAATATTTGGATACATCCTGTTGGTACTCCTGCTTCTATCATTAATTTAACATATTCTATTAATGTTAGTGGATTATAGTTTGAAGGTTTTACTATAATACTATTTCCCATCATTAATGCTGGTGGTACTTTTTGGCAGAATAAATCACTTGGGAAGTTAAATGGAATTATTGCTGCTATAACTCCTATTGGATATCTTTTTGTGATTTGCATTGTTGTTTCTTGTCCTGATTCACTTCCTGCTGGAATACTATCTCCATATAAATGTTTTGCTTTTTCTATAAATCCTCTAACACCTATACGAACATTTGCTACTTCTCCTTTAGCTTCACGAATTGGTTTTCCTGTTTCATTTGATAAAAGTGTAGCTAATCTTTCTTTATTTTTTTCTACTAGATCTACAAATTTATATAAAATATCAGCTCTATCATATATTGATACTTTTTCCCATTTCTTTTGCTCTACCATTGCTACTTTTACAGCTTCATCAACATCTTCATCTGTTACATTTGGAACTGTGTCTATTAATTCTTGTGTAGCTGGATTTACTACTTCTATAACTGAACCATCTGAAGCATCTTTCCATTCATATCCTATTAAATTTTTCACACTTGCTCCCTCCTTCTTTTTACCTAATACTGCTTTGCAAACAGTTATCTGGTTTTCACCTTCTTTTGTATTGTAATTTTCTATTGTACACTCATATTGTGCCTTATTTGGGTTTTGTGGTTTTTCCCCTTCTCTTCATTTAGCAAATGCTGTGAAAGAAAGCATTAATCCTCCTGTTGTATTTGCTCCATGATCTTTTACTCCATATTCACCAAATGTAAATACTGTTATAAATGGTACGCCGTGAGATTCTTTCTTTAATTGTTTTGCAACTTCTCCTATTCTATCTCCAATTCCTAATCTTCTACCTCCACAGTGTACTAGTAAATATGCACCAGCATCTTGGTCTAACATTTTATTTGTTTCTTTTAATGTTTTTCCTGTTGAGTTTATTAATTCATCAACACTTGCTTCCATTTGAATTACCGCTGTATTTACTGCTAAATTTGCTCCTATATTCATTGAGCCATCTTTATTTCCAAACATTGGGTGACGTATTGCTATTAAATCTCCTAATCTATCTTTTACTCCTAAAGGTGCTGTAATTGTAGTAGATAATAGATTATTTCCTTCTAAGTCTTTCATTTTCTTTCCTGTCCATGTAGAATATTTCTTTAAAGCTGGTACTCCATCTATTTCTACTAATGTTCTATGTCCCTTTATTTTTGTAATAACTCCTGAATTTGTTGTTTCATGATATGCTCCTGTAAATACATTTGCCATTTTCTTATCTGTATAGAAAAATGCTACTGCTACACCATCACTAAACATTTCATTGTTTGTGTATATACTCCATTTTCCTTCAACTGTGTTATCTGCTGCGCTTCCTCCAAATACTGGAACTCTACCAATAACATCTTCAATTCCTTTAATGTAGAATTCTTCTTCAGCAGGTGAAGCTACCATATAAAAATAAGCTGGTGAGTCTGTTCTTCCTGCTTTTTTCATAGCTTCCCTAGCTACCCTGCGACCTGTTTCTCTTGGGTCATCTCCTCTTGCAGAACCTGCTACTCCAACTTCCATATCTGGATCTCCTAGGGCTAATATACCTGTAAATCCATTTTCTGATGAAATAAATCCATCTGGAACAATAATACCTGCACTAGATGTACATCCAATTATTGGTGCTGTACCTAATTCTGATTTTGCTCCTTCTAATACCTTTTCTACATTACAGTCAACTGATGTATATAGAAAAGCTACTTTTGTTTGAATCAAGTCTACTACTGCTGTTTTTGCTGATTCCTTTCCTTGTGTATAACTATCTTCATTTGTACTCCATCCAACATTTGATTTCAACATAATTATTCCTCCTTCGTAATTATTAATATACCCAAATTATACCAATATTATATATTATTCTCAACATTTTTAACAAAAATGTAATATAAATGTAATATAAGAAAGGCATTTCACTAAACAAGTCTTTGTAGCGCGTGCAAAATACATGCCACTCACTTCGTTCGGGCGAATTAAGGTAGCCTAATCTTGTTGTATACGGAAAAATCCACATAGGGTCAAGATAAAAGTCGATTTTTCCTATACAATAAAAAACTGTTTTTGAGGATGGGCAAAAAACAGCTTTTTGTAACAAAAGGTATGAAAAAATAGATAGGTTCTTTGTTAAAAATTTGAGATCTGTCCCCAAAATCCCGAAAAATAGGGATTTTGAGATACGTCCCTCAATCCCTATTTCCAGTCTCCTAAGTTTATTCCTACACTTCTTGCTGTTTTTACTAAATCGTCATCCATTGTAACTTTTCTTTGATTACTATTTGCTGTGTTCCCTGATACTGCACCTATTTCTTTATTATTTCCTACCACATCTTCCAATGGCACTGAATCTAACTTTCCATTTTTAATTACTGCTAATGTTCCGAATTTTCCTTCTAGTGCTAATTGCATTGCTTTTGTTCCATATTTTGTTGATAATACTCTGTCAAATGCTGTTGGTGTTCCACCTCTTTGCATATATCCAAGTGTTGTATTTCTTGCTTCTAATCCTGTTAGTTTTTCAAGCTCCCTTGCTACTTTTTCTCCTACTCCTCCTAATTTTGTATTATCTACACCTTTACCATTATCTCTAGTCCCTGCAACCGTTATTTCTCCATCTAGTGGTTTCGCTCCTTCTGCTACTACTACTATACTAAAATTCTTGCCTCGCTTCTGTCTATTTTTTATCTTACTTGCAACACTATTTATATCATATGGTATTTCTGGTATTAGTGCTACATCTGCACCTCCTGCTATAGCAGATTCCAATGCTATCCAACCTGCATATCTTCCCATTACTTCTAGCACCATTATTCTATGGTGTGTTTCTCCTGTTGTATGCAATCTATCTATTGCTTCCATTGCAACAGATACTGCTGTATTGTATCCAAATGTTATTTCTGTACATGCAACGTCATTATCAATTGTTTTTGGAACTCCTATTATATTTACACCTTTAACAAAAAAGTCTCTTGCTGATTTTTGTGTTCCATCTCCTCCTAATGCAAAAATACAGTCAAATTCATCTTTTTTTATATTTTCGATACAAATATCTGATAAATCTTTATATTCAACTTCTCCATTTTCATTTATAACTTTATAATTGAATACATTTGCATTTGTTGAAGATCCTATTATAGAGCCTCCTTTTGGTAAAATTCCTTCTGCATTTCCTTCTTCTGCTGTACTTAATTTTTCAAAATTATTTTTTAATAAACCATTATATCCATCTATAAAACCATAACATTCTATATCATTATTTTCTGCTGTTTTAACTATTCCTCTAATTACAGCATTAAAACCTGCTACATCCCCTCCATTTGCTAAAATAGCTACTTTTTTCAACATAATAAATCCTCCTTTACTTTTGTATGTATTGTTTTCAATTGTTCTATTAAATATTCACATATTTAATAAAATTTACCTATATTAATTTTGCAATTAATGCTTTTATTTTTATTCCTTGCTCAGAAAACATTTTTTCATGTTCTGTTTCAATATTTACTTCAAATATTGGTTCTTTATGTAGATCATATGTCTTTTTTATTACTTCAAAACCAGATTCATCTAAATAATTTAAAGTAGAATTAAATAAATCATCATCATCTGTTTTAAAATATATTTCTCCATTTTTTGATAAAAATTCTTTATATTTTTCTAATTGTCTTGTATGTGTTAATCTTTTCTTTCTATGCTTTCCTTTTGGCCATGGATTACAAAAATTTATGTATATTCTTTGTATATTATCTTCTTTATTTAATATAAGAAATATTCTTTCTATATCAAATCTGGTTAATAAGATATTATCTGGTTCTAAGTTCTTTTCAGCATATACTTTTTCAACATTTCTTTTTGCTAATCCTAACATTGCATCTACTAGATCGATTGCTATATAGTTAATATCCAAGTTTTCAGAAGCTAATGTTGATATAAATTGCCCTTTTCCACATCCTAATTCTAAATATAATAGGTTGTTAGGGTTTTTAAAATGTTCTTTCCATTTTCCCTTTAATTCTTCTGGATTGTCTATATAAAATTTACTTGCTTCTAATTCTGGTCTTGCCCATTTTTTATATCGAATTCTCAAAATTGCCCTCCTAGATTACTTTTATTCTATTATTTCGTTATACTCTTCTGATAAATCATTTGTATTTACATTATAACTTTTTTCAATTTGCCTTATTTCTTTTTCTTGAGCTATTGACTTATTTTGTCTGCTAAAATAAATCACACCTAATATAATCAAAATAAAAATTATTCCAATTAGTACAAACAATGTTATTGATCCTTTTTCTTTATTATTCTTTTTCATCTATTTTTCCTCCGTTTCTTTTACTTTTAATTCTAAATTTAAAAGATATTCTTTTTTATCTATTCCTAGTGCATATCCTACCATTTTATTGTTTTTACCTATTACTCTGTGACATGGAATAATTATTGGTATAGGATTGTTATGATTTGCCATTCCTACTGCTCTTGACGCCTTAGGGTTTCCTATTTTTTCTGCAATTTTTCCATAAGAAGTTGTTTTTCCATATGGTATCTTTTGTAGTTCTTTCCATACTTTTTTCATAAATTCTGTTCCTTTTGGATTTAATGGTATGTCAAATTCTTTTCTTTTACCTTTGAAGTATTCTTCCAATTCTTGAACTGCTTTCTCAAGTATTTTTGTGTTTTTTTCTAAAACTTCTTCTTTTTCATTTTCATATCTTATTTCTATTATTTTTTCATTTTCTTCTACTATATACAGAGTCCCTATTGGCGATTTATATGATTTTTGATACATTTTTTCTCCTTTTAGCTTCTTTGCTTTTATTCTACTATACAAAAATAAAAATAGCAAGAAAAATTTTGCTATTTTTATTTTATGTAGTACACTTTTTCAAATTTTCTTTGATTTGCGTTCACATTATACTCTCTAAGATTTTAGTTGTCTATTTTTAAATTATACTCTTGCAACTCCACCAATTACTTTGTTTTCTGTTGCATTTGGTAATATTTTTGGCCCTCCAGCTAAAACAACTTTATCTCCTTTTTCTAGTATTCCTTTATTTTCTAATATCTCAATACCTTTTTGTATTGTATCTTCTATTGTTTTTTCACCTTTAACTAGTATTGGTGTTGTATTCCATGTTACTGCTAATTGATAATATGTTTGTTCTGAATCTGTTATTGCAAATATTGGGCATCCAGGTCCAAATCCAGCTATATTTCTTACAGAATCACCTTTGTGTGTATATGCAACTATTGCATCTGCATTTAATTTTTCTGCTGATATACATGTTGTATATGCAATATTTTTTTCTAAATCTTCTGGATCTAATTCTATATTTTTTCTGTTGAATCTCTTCCAGTAATTTACTGAATTTTCTATTGTTTTAGAGATTTTAACCATTGCTTCTACACATTCTACTGGATATTTACCCATAGCACATTCTCCAGATAACATTATACAACTTGTAACATCATATACAGCGTTTGCAACATCACTTACTTCTGCTCTTGTTGGTCTTGGGTTTGTAGTCATAGATTCTAGCATTTGTGTTGCTGTTACAACTGGTTTTCCTACTTGGTTACATCTTTTTATGAAATGTTTTTGTACTACTGGAACTTGTTCCATTGGTATTTCAACACCCATGTCTCCACGAGCTACCATTATTCCATCTGATAATTCTAATATTTCTTCAAAGTTGTCTATTCCTTCTTGGCTTTCAATTTTTGATATTATTTTGATATGTTCTCCACCGTTAGCCTTTAATAAATCTCTAATTGCTTGAACGTCTGATGCTCTTCTTACAAATGATGCTGCTATCATATCAAATCCTGCATTTATTCCATTTGTTATATCATCAATATCTTTTTGAGCTAATGCTGGTAAATTTAATTTTAATCCTGGAACATTAACTGTTTTTCTACTTCCTAATTTTCCAGTATTTAATGCTTTACATTTGATATCTTGTCCATTTACTTCAATTACTTCAAATTCAATTGCTCCGTCATCTACTAATATTTTAGCTCCTGGCTTTACATCTTTATATAAATCTTTGTAGCTTACTGTTGTTTTTGTTTCGTTTCCAATTATATCTTCATGTACAAATGTAAATTCTTGCCCTTCATTTATTGTTACTTTTTCGTCTCCTGATTCTAATTTTCCAGTTCTTATTTCAGGTCCTTTTGTATCTAATAATAAAGCAACTGGTTTGTTTAATTTTTCTCTTACTCTTTTAATTGTTGCTATTTTTTCAGCATTTTCCTCATATCCACCATGAGAAAAGTTGATTCTTGCTACATTTAGTCCTGCTTCTACTAGTTTTGTGAACATTTCTTCATTTTCACTTGCAGGTCCTATTGTTCCTATAATGTTTGTTTTTCTTAACATTTCTTTCATTTTTATAATCATTCCTTTCTTAAGGCACAAATTAGGTTGGAAAAGAATTAAATTTTGGCAAGGAAAACGAGTTTGAAATTTATGAGGCGTACTTTTTGTACGTTGATTAAATTTCAGGCGAAGTTTGACGACGCCAAAATTGTAATTATTTTTCAACCTTTTCTCCCTTTTTAAAACCGATTTCTATTATATCATAAATAGCAAGATTTTCAAGCATTTTTTTATATTTTCTAATTATTTTTATTGTCTTTGATGCGGATTACTGCAAAAAGATAATAATTTATTAATAAAGAAATTAATAAATTATTATCTTAAGGATATATTATTTATTCAGAATATTACATTAATTCAATTATTGCATGAATATTTTTCTCGTCTTCACTTATTATTGTTATTATATGTTTATCTTCTTCTCTTGTATATCTACATTTTACTGTTTCTTCAAGTTTAATTTCTTTTCTATATTGCACTCTTATATTATTTAATTGTTCTCCATTATATATTTCTTCTGGTAATACTTCATAAGCCAAATCTAAGTAATATATATTATGCATATGACCATTTATATCAATATCTTTTCTTCTTACTTTATATTCTATTTCATTAGAAAAGTCTTTTGGAGCTTTTAGTTTTGTTACTTCTTTTTCTTCGAATACATTTTTATCTTCTGGGTCATAAGCTTTTATTATATCTGCATCTATTTTATCTATTTTTCCTTCTTTGATATTTACCATTGTCCATCTTGAAGTTGCAATTGCACATAATTCTTTATTCTGATTATACACTTCAAAATCACGATATGTTGTTGCTTTATTCATTGTTTTAGCCCAAGTATGTATTTCCAACTCATCTCCATATTTTGGTCTCTTTAATACTTGCACTTTCCAATCCAATAAAACCCATCCTCTACCATGTTCTTTTGTGTAATCTGCTCCGTATCCTGCTAAATCAGAATGATATGATCCTATATTCTCAAAAAATTCTAACAAAGTTACATTTTTTATTTGGTTTTGTTTGTCTATATCTTTTAAACCCATTTTAAAATTTTCTTTAAATATCATTTTATTACCTCGTTTCTGGGACGTATGATTTTGTTCAAAAAATGTTCAAAAGGGACACACATCACTCTTAGGTCTGTCCCTTTTGGACAAAATTTGTTCAAATTGATACGTCCCTAATATCCTGGCTTTTCTAATAGATTAAACATATTTTTCTTGTACTTTTCTACTCCTGGTTGATCAAATGGATTTATTCCTAATATCATTCCTGATACACTACATGCTTTTTCAAAGAAATATATTAGTTCTCCCATATTTATTTCATCTAACTTGTCCATTGTTATTTTTATGTTTGGTACATCTCCTGATACATGTGCTTCTATTGTACCTTCCATTGCTTTTTTATTTATATAGTCTAATGTTTTTCCTGATAAATAATTTAGTCCATCTAAATTGTCTTCATCTGTTTGTACTGTTATATCTGATTTTGGTTTGTTTATATTTATTACTGTTTCAAATAGATTTCTTCTTCCTTCTTGTATATATTGTCCCATAGAATGAAGGTCTGTCGTAAAGTCTACTCCTGCTGGGAATATTCCTTTTTCTTCTTTTCCTTCACTTTCTCCAAATAGTTGTTTCCACCATTCTGTGAAATAATGCATTTTTGGTTCATAGTTTACTAATATTTCAGTATTTTTATATAATTTATATAAAATATTTCTTGCTACTGCATACTGATAGCATTCATTATATTTTAGATTTGGGTCATTATATCTATTTTGTGCTATTCTTGCTCCTTCCATAAGCTTGTCTATATCTATTCCTGCTGTTGCTATTGGTAACAATCCTACTGCTGTTAATACTGAATATCTTCCTCCTATATTGTCTGGTACTACAAATTCTTCATATCCTTCTTTATCGGCTAATGTTTTTAACGCTCCTTTTTCTTTGTCTGTTGTTGCATATATTCTACTTCTTGCTTCTTCTATTCCATATTTGTTTTCTAGTATTTCTCTGAATATTCTAAATGCAATTGCTGGCTCTGTTGTTGTTCCTGACTTTGATATTACATTAACTGAAAAATCTTTATCTCCTATATATTCTATTAATTCATTGATATAATTTGGGCTTAAGTTGTTTCCTGCATATAATATTTGTGGATATTTTCTTTCCTTTTCTGGTAGCATATTATAAAATGTACTTGTTAATGCTTCTATTACTGCTCTTGCTCCTAGGTATGAACCTCCAATTCCTATAACTAATAAAATATCAGATTCCTTTTTTATTTTTTGAGCTGCTTTTTTTATTCTTTCAAATTCTTTTTTATCATAATTTGTTGGTAATTCAAGCCAACCTACAAAATCTTTTTCATCACTACTCCTATTATGTAAGTCTTTGTGAATGTTTTCTACCTCTTCTTTATATTCCATGATAGTTTTTTGTGATATTCCAGATTTTTTTAAATCTAATTTTATTCCATTCATATTATTACCTCTCTTTCGTATTTTTTTGTAATTATATATGATTTAAATTAGTATTTCAAGATGTTTTTAAAACTTCATCCATTACTTTAGCTAAATATTTCATACTCATTAAACATTGATCTAAAGTATTTCCAGTTGCGCCAACTTCTATAATACTTGCATATTTTCCTGTATGTTGATTATATCTTGAAGTTGTAAGCATAATTGGTTTGAATAATCCTGGATACATTTCTTCTGCTTTTTGCTGTACTTTTATTGCAAATTTTAAATTTTGATTCCAATTTGGGTGATTAAGTCCTCCATCATTTGTTCCTATTACAAACATTATTTGTGCTGCATAATCCTCTCCTATTTTAACTGTTGGTGCATAATCTTCTCTGCTTCCTATCGCATCTCTATGTACGTCCATAATTATATCTGATGGATATGTTTTTAAAATGTTCTCTACTGTTTGTAAAGATCTAGTGTATGAACCATTATATGCAGGATAATCATGATAACTTGAATCATGATATACTGAATATCCATACTGTTTTAATTGTGTTTCTAGTTCTGCCCCTACTCTTGTTACTGTAAAATTTAAATCAGTTGTTCTAAAATTTCCTGTTGGAGTGTATTGATATTTTTCGCTTGCTGTATAGCTTTCACAGCTATGTGTATGAAATAATAATATGTTTTTATTGTCTATTGTGATATCTGGATTTAACATTTCTTCTGTTAATGTATATGATGTTTGATTTTTTATTTTAACTGCTCCATATTGTACATTGTAACTTTCTGTTAATGGGTTGTTTGTTACAACTTCTGTTTTTACGTTTGTTTGAGCTGTTTCTACAGTATTTTCTGTTTCTGTTTTTTCTTCTGTTGCTTGATTTTCTGCTGTTTCATTGTTTTCTACATTATTTTCTTCTTGATTCTTAATTATTTCTATTGAATCTATTTCTGATGCTAACATTTTTTTTAATATTTCATTGTCGTCTTGTTTTATTTCAGCATTTGCTTCTTTTACTGATTGATTTGTAACTGACAAAACTGGCATCGTTTCTTCTAGCCCTTCTGTTAATTTATTGTTAATAAAATTTTCTAGTGTTTTTGATATTTGAGTTATTATTGTGCCATTATTTTTATTTTCATCTTGCTTTGAAGATGAAAAATATCTTGTAGTTATTGTTATAAAAGCTACTGCTATTATAATCCCTACAAGACATTTTATTATATCTTTCATTTTTAATACAGTAACATTAAACATATTTTTTCTCCTTGTCCTAGGTCTCTTTATATATTTATGCTTAATGTTGCTTATTTATGCTTAATTTAATCAATAGTTGTTGTTCCTGTCAAATCATTAGCTGATATATTTGTATTGTTTGTTGATTTATTTGTTGTATTTTTATCTACTGGTACTCCTTGTTGTTCTAAATATTCTTCTATGTCCATTCTATTATCATTATATGTCATATAATATTTCTTTTCTCCCCCGCTTATTACCATATAGGCATCATCTAATGCTAATATAACTATCTCTTCTCCCATATTATTTATTAATCCATATTTTTTATCTCTTCCAACTACTATTAAATTATATTCTGGTATTACTAATAAATTTCTTTGATCCCTACTTGCTGCTACTGAATATCCAATTGTATCATACATAAAGTCTTTTACTTGTTTTCCTGTTTTATCAAAAAATCCCCAATATCCATCTTTTCTTACAGGAATTAAGTTGTCTGCTAAAATATATTTATTTTTAATGTCATTATCTGAAAATTTAGTAATGTCTATTCCTATTTCATCATAATCTAAATGAATTATAATGTTTCCATTTATATCTACAACTCCGTATCTTCCATCTCTTTCAGCTAGATATATTTCTGAATCACTGTCCATTAATTCTAATCTGTCATATATTAGTTGTACTTTTGTATCTCCATTTGGAGCTAAAATTCCAACTTGTCCATTACTTGTTATTAAAAAGTTATTTGTTTCTGGTAAATACTCAATTTGATTATATTTAGGTTCTATCAACACTTCTTTTGTGCTAGCTTTTATTACTCCATATGAAGAATTTTGTTCTACTACCAACATATCTTCTAATACTGCTTTATGATTGTTAAAGTCATTTTGTATTGATGTATATCCTGCATCTAATACAGAATTTTCATATGCATCTATCATAAATTGCATTGTATATATTTGAATTCTATTTGTGTCTCTGTTGTAATCAAACGAAACATTAAATGCTTCCATTAAACCTTCTTGTGTTGTATATAATTTTCCATCTCTTGAAGTTACAGGATTATTCATATAATAGATTTCATAATTCTGTCCTGTACTTGATGTTCCTGTTAGCCTTAGTTTGTATATCTCATTTGAACCTAAAGTGAAATTTGCTGCTTCATTTTCAGATTGTACAAAACATTTACTTCTATCTTCTGACCTGTTTGTATATTCTCCATTATAACTGCTATAACCTAAATAACTTGCTATTTCTTTAATAGGAATATAAACTGTTCCATCTTCTTCTATTATTAATAAGTTTTTTACATCATCACTTACTTGTCCATCTACATATACACGTAGTTGAGAATTATTTATATATGCCATTGTAATTAGTATTCCTACTATTACTAATACTAGTAGCACTATTATTATTAATATTATTTTAGCAATTACTCTAGTATTATCTTTTTTTGGTTCCTTTTTAAAATCTTCTTCAATTATATTCATTTGTACCCCCTTATCTATTTGGTGTAACCAAATTTTTTGTAAAATTCATTTTTAAAGTTTAATAAATTATCATGCTCTATTTCTATTCTAACCTTTTCCATTAAATTAGTCAAGAACCTTAAGTTATGAATTGATAATAATCTTACTCCTAGAATTTCATTTGCCTTTATTAAATGTCTTATATATGCTCTTGTGTAGTTTTTACAAGTATAGCAATCACAATCAGGATCTAATGGTCCCCAATCTCTTTCATATGTTGCATTTCTTACAACTACTTTTCCACTCCATGTTAAAGCTGTTCCATTTCTTGCAATTCTTGTTGGTAATACACAATCGCACATATCAATTCCTGCTATTGCTGATTCTATTAAGTAATCTGGGGTTCCTACACCCATTAGGTATCTTGGCTTATCACTTGGCATTAGAGATGCTGTATAATATAACATTTTTAGGAATTCTTCTTTTGGTTCTCCTACGCTTATTCCTCCTATTGCATATCCTGGTAAATCTAATGCTATCAAGTCTTCTGCACTCTTTTTTCTTAAATCTTCATAAAATCCGCCTTGTATTATTCCAAATAGTGCTTGATTTTCAGTTTTATGTGCTTCTTTACATCTTTTTGCCCATCTTGTTGTTCTTTCCATAGATTGTTTTGTATATTCATAACTTGCTGGATATTCTACACATTCATCAAATGACATTATAATATCTGCACCTAAATCTTCTTCAATTTTCATTACACTTTCTGGTGAAAAGAAATGTTTGCTCCCATCAAGATGTGATCTAAATTCTACTCCATCTTCAGTAATTGTTCTAAGTGCTGATAAACTAAAAACTTGGAAACCTCCACAGTCTGTTAAAATTGGTCTATCCCAATTCATGAATTTGTGAAGCCCTCCTGCTTCTTTTACAATATCTTGTCCTGGTCTTAAATACAAATGATATGTATTAGATAATATAATTTGCGCTCCTACCATTTCTTTTAGTTCATCTGGTGTCATTGATTTTACTGTTGCCTGTGTTCCTACTGGCATAAATACTGGTGTTTGTATATCTCCATGTGGTGTATGCACTACTCCTCTTCTTGCTCCTGTTGATTTATCTATATGTAATAATTCATATGTTACTGCTGGTTTCATCTTTTCTCTCCTTTTTGCCAAAAGGGACGGGGCTTTTTGGCAATTTTACATTTATTCTATAAACATTGCATCTCCAAAGCTGAAAAATCTATATTTTTCTTTTACTGCTTCTTTGTATGCTTTCATTATATAATCTTTTCCTGCTAATGCTGATACTAACATTAATAAAGTTGATTGTGGTAAATGAAAATTTGTAATTAATCCATCTAAACATTTAAATTTATACCCTGGATATATATATATCCCAGTATCTCCTTCTGTTTCTTTTACCATTCCATTTTCATCTGCAATTGTTTCTAATACTCTGCATGATGTAGTTCCTACTGCAATTACTCTTTTCCCTGCTTTTTTTGTTTCATTTATTTTATCCACATCTTCTTGCTTAATATAAAAATGTTCTGTATGCATTTGATGTTCTTCTACATTTTCTTCTTTAACTGGTCTAAATGTTCCTATTCCTACATGTAATGTAACATTTGCAATTTTGATGCCTTTTTCTTCTATTTTTTTAAGTAATTCTGGTGTAAAGTGTAATCCTGCAGTTGGTGCAGCAGCTGAACCTTCATATTTTGCATATACTGTTTGATATCTATCATTATCTTTTAATTCTTCATGGATATATGGCGGTAATGGCATTAGTCCTATTTTGTCTAAAATTTCATTAAAAATCCCATCATATGTGAATTTCACCTTTCTAGTTCCACCTGGCATTATTTCTAATATTTCTGCTTTTAAAAGTCCATCTCCAAATATTACCTTTGTTCCAATATGTAGTTTATTTCCTGGTCTTACAATTGATTCCCATATATCTCCTTCTATATTATTTAATAATAGAAACTCTATATGTGCCCCAGTTTCTTTTTTTCCATATATTCTTGCTGGTATTACTTTTGTATTATTTCTTACTAAACAATCTCCAGGATTTAAATATTCAATTATATCTTTAAATTTTTTGTGTTCTATTGTTTGATTTTTACGATTTAAAACCATTAGTCTTGATTCGTCTCTTTTTTCTAATGGTGTTTGAGCTATTAGTTCTTCTGGTAAATCATAATTAAATTCTGATACTTTCAATTTTATTACTCCTTTAATTTGCCAAGAGGGACGGGGCTTTTTGGCAATTTATTTTAAATTAGAACTTTTTTTGTTAAATTATATTATTTTATAAAATCGCTTGATTGGAATGAGAATTAGAATTTATTGTTTTTCTGGACGAGGGATGTTCATGGGCAAAATCTTTGATTTTGAGTCTGAATGAAAGAGGCTCATCCAGAAATACTATAAATTCTTTTCGAATGAAATGAACAGATTTTATAAAATAATATAATTGGGTTGTAAATGAATTAATAAATAAGTTGCCAAAAAGCCCCGTCCCCTTTGGCAACTTTTAGCATTATTTTTCATTACTGCTTAAATCTCTCATTGTTAAATTAATTCTACCTTGATCATCTATATCTGTAACTTTTACAGTTACTTTTTGTCCAACTTTTAAGACATCTTCTACATTTTTAATTCTTTCTTTAGATATTTTTGAAATGTGTAACAATCCTTCTTTTCCTCCACATCCTAAATCAACAAATGCTCCAAATGCCATTATTTTTGTTACAACTCCTAAGTATATTCCTCCAACTTCAATTTCTCTCACTATGTCTTCTATCATTTCTAGTGCTTCTTGTGCTTTTTCTGAGTCTGAAGAATAGATATATACTTGTCCATCTTCTTCAATGTCTATTTTTACTCCTGTTTCGTCTATGATTTTATTTATCATTTTTCCACCAGGTCCTATTACATCTTTGATTTTATCAACTTTTATTTTTGTTTTTACGATTCTTGGTGCATATTTTGATATTTCATCTCTTGGTTTACTTATAACTGGTAACATTACATCTTCTAATATATGTTTTCTTGCAATTCTTGTTCTTTTGAAAGCTTCTTTTATGATGTCATATGTTAATCCATCAACTTTGATATCTACTTGTATTGCTGTTATTCCTTTTTCTGTTCCTCCAACTTTGAAGTCCATATCTCCGAAGAAATCTTCTAATCCTTGGATGTCTGTAAGCATTACATAGTCATTTTCATCTTCTGGATTTGTTACAAGTCCTGTTGAAATTCCTGCTACTGGTCTTTTTATAGGTACACCTGCATCCATTAATGCTAATGTGCTTCCACATATACTTGCTTGTGATGTTGAACCATTTGATGATAAGACTTCTGATACTACTCTTATTGCATATGGAAATTCTTCTTCTGATGGAATTACTGGTACTAATGCTTTTTCTGCTAATGCACCATGCCCTATTTCTCTTCTTCCTGGTCCTCTTGATGGTCTTGCTTCTCCTACGCTATAGCTTGGAAAATTATATTGATGCATATATCTTTTTGCTTCTTCTGTGTCTATTCCATCTAATGTTTGTTCTTCACTTATCATTCCTAGTGTTGCAACAGATAATACTTGTGTTTGTCCTCTTGTAAATAATGCACTTCCATGTACTCTTGGTAATAGCCCTACTTCACATGATAGAGGTCTAATTTCATCTATTGCTCTACCGTCTACTCTTTTATGTTCATAGAAAATCATGTTTCTAACACATTTCTTTTCTAATTTATATATTGCTTCTCCTAAATCTGTTTGATGTTCTTCTGCTTGCTCTTCTCCAAATTTTTCTGTATATGCTGCAATTATTTTTTCTGTTAATTCTGCAATATTATTGTCTCTTGTTTCTTTATCTTCTTCTTGCACTTTTTCTTTCATTTCTGCTTCATAGTTTTCTTCTACAAATTTATAAACATCTTCATCTACTGCAAATGATTTATACTCAAATTTTGGTTTTCCTATTCCTTTTTTGATTTTAGAGATAAATTTGCATATTTTCTTTATTTCTTTATGTCCTTCTTTTATAGCTTTTAACATTACATCATCTGGAACTTCATTTGCTCCTGCTTCAATCATTGCAATTTTCTTTTCTGTTCCTGCAACTGTTAAATTTAAGTCACTATGTTTTCTTTGTTCTTCTGTTGGATTTATTATGATTTCTCCATCTACTAACCCAACATTTACTGCTGCTGTTGGTCCTCCAAATGGTATGTCTGAAATTGATAGTGCACATGATGCTCCTATCATTGCAGCAACTTCTGGTGAGTTATCTTGATCAACAGACAAAACTGTTGCAACTACAACAACATCATTTCTAAAATCTTTTGGGAATAGTGGTCTTAATGGTCTATCTATTGCTCTTGATGTTAATATTGCTTTATCTGAAGGTTTTCCTTCTCTTTTTTGATAAGAACCTGGTATTTTTCCAACTGCATATAGCTTTTCTTCATAATCTACTGATAATGGAAAAAAGTCTACTCCTTCTTTTGGTTCTTTTGATGCAGTAACATTTACTATAACACATGTGTCTCCATATCTTACTAGTACGCTTCCATTAGCTAGTCCTGCCATTTTTCCTGTTTCAAATGTCAATTTTCTTCCTGCTAATTCTGTTTCATAAGTTTTAAACATAAAATTCTCTCCTTTTTTATAAATTTTATTCCACTTGAGCTATATTAGATTGTAACCTCTATTATGCATTAATATTCCTATTAATGCATAATACAAGCTACTATTCTAATAGCTCAAATTAAATATCTTTTCTTTTTAAAAGCCCATGCCAAAAAGCATAGGCTTTTAATCCTTTATTTTCTCAATCCTAATTTTTCGATTATATCTCTGTATCTTTGGATATCTTTTTTTGATAAGTAGTTTAGTAAATTTCTTCTTTTACCAACCATTTTTAATAATCCTCTTCTTGAGTGATTATCTTTAACATGTACTTTTAAGTGTTCTGTTAATTCATTGATTCTTTCTGTTAAAAGAGCTATTTGTACTTCTGGTGAACCAGTATCGTTTTCTTCTCTTTTATAAGTATTGATTATTTCTTGTTTTCTTTCCTTTGTCATTTTTTACACCTCCTATTTTTTTATTCCTTTATCTGAGCTTAATACTAGGTGTTAATAATAAGCTAAGAAAAAGGTATGTCTTTTAACATACCTATTTTACTATAAATTCCATAATTTTGCAAGCTATTTTGCTAAATTCTTTAATTCTTCATCATTTTTCAAATTTGCTGTTAAAAAATGGTAAGCTCTTTTGTCTTGTTCAATTGCAATTTTAGCAATTTCTTTATTGTCCCTTAATCTGTAACTTGCATATTTTATAATAATACCTTTATTAGCTACTGCTACTCTTACAACTTCTTCATCATCCCTTAAATCCTCACTTGCATAATATAATGCTTGCCCATAGTTTTTGCAACTCTCTAACATTATTTCTTTATCATCTCTTAATTTCTCAGAAGCATAACATATTGTCCAAGGAGCTCCTTCAACTCCAAGTTTAATAACATCTCTATCGTTTTTCAATTTGTCAGATGCAAATTCTAATGCTTCACCATTTTGCTTTAATGCTTCTAAAACTAGTTCTTTATCGTTTTTTAGTCTGTCTGATGCATATTCAAGTTTTTTTCCATCTTCTTTTACTTGCTTTAGCATATATTCTTTATTATCACTGTTTTCTAATAATTCTTCCATTTTATGCCATCCTTCTAAGGGGGGGGATTTTGGGGACGGACTCAATTTTCCCCCTCTAAATTTATTTTTATAACATTATATTTTAATAAATAAGGGGGAAAATTGAGTCCGTCCCCAAAATCCCCCCTTAAGCCTTATTCTGTTCTTAATGCTATTACTGGGTCTTTTTTGCTTGCCATTTTTGCTGGTATTAATCCTGCTATTATTGTTAATATCATACTTATTGCAACTAGTATGATTCCTGCAACTGCTGGTAATGATACATTTATTTCTACTCCTGTTAGGCTAAATATTATACTGTTTATTGGTATTGTTAATAATACTGTTATTCCAATTCCTATTAACCCTGAAATTAACCCTATTATGAATGTTTCTGCATTAAATACTCTTGATATATCTTTTTTAGATGCCCCTATTGCTCTTAATATTCCTATCTCTTTTGTTCTTTCTAATACTGATATATATGTTATTATTCCTATCATTATTGATGATACTATTAATGATATTGCTACAAATGCTATTAATACATAACTTATTATATCTATTATTTGACTTACAGAACTCATCATTATTCCTACTAGGTCTGTATAGCTTATTGTGTTTTCTTCTTTTCCTTCATCTCTTTGTTTTTGGTTATATTCTTCTATTGCTTTTGTTATGTTGTCTTTTGACTCAAAGTCTTTTGGATATATGTTAATTTGACTTGGACTGTTTAAATCTATTGCACCTAATTTTTCTAAGTTATTTTCATATGTTGCGTTTACATTTTCAGTATATGCTTCCATCATTTCTGCTATTTGTTCAGTACTCAATTGTGCCATTGCTAATTTTTGTTCATTGCTTAAATTGTTATAATTAAATTGTTCGTCATCATCTCTAAATTCTAATCCTGTGAATACATTTATATTTGGATTCTCTTTTTGTTCTTTTACTATTTCTGATTCATTTGATTTATTTATTACATATTCTTTTAAATCTTTTAGATATCCTATTCCACTTGACATTCCTGCTGCTACACTTTGGTCATTTTGTTTTATTATTCCAACTACTTTTAAACTTTCTGCATTTGCTATTTTTTCTTTCATATATTCTTCATCACCGCTTTTGTCAATCCACATTTCGTTTTCTTTTTGATAATAGTCTGAGTTTAAAATTAGTTTAAATGATAAGTTTAATAATTCATCATATGTATATGATGTTTGTTCGTGTTCTTCTATTTGTTCTCCATTTTCTATTGCTTTCCAGTCTTCTTCTAATTCTTTTTGATCTTTTAGTCCAAGTGTATATAAAGTGTAATCACTTATTTCATTATTTTCATTTACTATTAATACAACTTCATTATATGCTTGTGGCCATGTTCCTGCTAACACATCATATTGTAAATGTAATAATTCTTCATTATCTAACATTTCTTGCCATACATCTGTATTTGACATACTGCTAGATGTTCCAAACATTGAACTCATTGAAGAATTTTGGCTAGCATCCATTATTTCTCCCATTCCAATTGCATCCATTACTGTACTTGGGTTTACTTGTACTACTCCATTTGATGTATCTTCTTTATATAAATTTAAATTTAAATTGTAACTATATTGTATTGCATTTGCATTATCTGATATTCCATTATTTCCTGCATCTATATATTTTTTTAATTCTGTTAGATTATTACTTTCTATTTTGCTAGATAATGTTGTTAGTAATTCTCCCATTACATTTGATGAATAAATTTTATTATCATTATGCTTTTCTTCATTTTCTGAATTTTCTCCCATCATATTTTCAATCATGCTTGTCATATCTACTGTTGATTCTTGTATTGTGATTGGATATGATGATAATGTTTCTTCTTCTACTTTATTTATATAACTTTGAACTCCATTCGAAATTGACAATATTAGTGCTATCCCTATTATTCCTATACTTCCTGCAAATGATGTTAATATCGTTCTTCCTTTTTTGGTCATTAAATTATTTAAGCTTAGTCTTAATGCAGTAAAGAATTTCATTGATGTTTTTTTCTTTTTTTCATTTTTTTCTTCTTTTATTTCTGTTTTTTCGTCATAAGGGTTAGAGTCATCTGTTATGACTCCATCTAGTATTTTTATTATTCTTGTTGAATATTTTTCTGCTAGTTCGCTATTATGTGTTACCATTATTACTAATTTATCTTTTGATATTTCTTTTAAAATATCCATTACTTGCATACTTGTTTTTGTGTCTAATGCTCCTGTTGGTTCATCTGCAAGGATTATATCTGGGTTATTTACAATAGCTCTTGCTATTGCAACTCTTTGCATTTGCCCTCCTGATAATTGATTTGGCTTTTTATGAATTTGCTCTTTTAGTCCTACTGCTTCTAATGCTTCTATTGCTCTTTTTGTTCTTTCTTTTCTTGATACTCCTGATAATGTTAATGCAAGTTCGACATTTGATAATATTGTTTGATGTGGTATTAAGTTATAGCTTTGAAATACAAAACCTATTGAATAGTTTCTGTATGCATCCCAATCTCTATCTTTGAATTCTTTTGTGGATTTGTTATTTATGATTAAATCTCCACTTGTATATTTATCTAATCCTCCAATTATGTTTAACAAAGTTGTTTTTCCACATCCACTTTGTCCTAATATTGATACAAATTCACTTTTTCTAAATTTGATTGAAACTCCTTTTAGAGCTTCTACTTTTGTGTCACCTGAAATATAGTCTTTAGTTATATTTTTTAACTCTAACATTACTTCCTCCTTATTCATTTAGTGTTTATATATTATCACTTATGTTTATTTTTTTCAATTAATTTTATCTACTTTTTTGAACAATATCAACTATATCTGTTATATATTCCCCGATTATTGGGATATTTAGAGCAACAATTCTTTGTAACAATATTATTAAAACTGCTGTTATAACTGTAACGCCAATACCTATCCCAATGCCTCTGAAAATTCCTGCAATTAAATTTCTTTTAAGCATTTCCTTTTTGTTTCCCAATAACATTGCTAATTCTGATATATTTCCTTCTTGCAGAGTTTTATTTAATTGTTCTATTGCTTTTTCCAAAATATTATATTTTTTCTTTTTTACAAACATAAAAAATCCACCTACATTTAAGATGGATTTTTTTTCGTTTTTTATACTTATTCTATCATATTACTATTCTAATTTTAATTATAAATATGTGAATGGAATTATTTTATTTTTTTCGTCTAGATTGACTATTTTATCATACATACATATTATTGCACCTTCTCCAACTTCTTTTATCTTCTCTAATGCTTTAAAATTAACTATCATATCTTTAGTTGGATTTGCTGTCTTTTTTATTTCTAATGGATATAATTTACCATTTTGCTCAATAATTAAATCTACTTCTCTTTTTTCTTTGTCTCTATAGAAATATATAGGTGGTCTTAATTCTCCGCTATTATAATAACTTTTAATAATTTCTACTATTACATAGTTTTCAAAAAAGTTTCCTGACATTGTCCCTGCTTCTAATACTTCACTAGTTTTCCATTTTGTTAGGTATGCAGCTAATCCTGTATCTAAGAAATATATTTTTGGTGTTTTAACTGCTCTCTTCATTATATTATTATAATATGGTTCAAGTATATATACTATATTAGATGCAATTAATATAGATAGCCATCTTTGTGCTGTAGGAATTGTTATTCCTACCTCACTTGCTATACTATTTAAGTTTAGCAATTGCCCAATTCTACTTGCTAATGCTGTCATAAATTTTAGAAAGCTAAGTGTATCACCTACTTGTGTTAAACTTCTTACATCTCTTTCGATATATGTGCTTACATACATAGCATAAAACATATCAATATCATTTTCTTCTTGATATAATACTGGCATTGAGCCTTTATGAATAATCTCCCATATTTCATCATAAGAAATTTCTTTTTTATATTTCTCCCTTTTATTTAAATATTCTTCTGTGGGTATAAATGGTTCATTAAAATCTATTTCTTTTATTTCTCTAAGGCTTAGTCCTAACAAATTTAGGATTCCTACACGTCCAGCTAAGCTCTCGCTAACATCTTTCATTAAGTTAAATTGTTGTGAGCCTGTTAAGTAATAAAGTGCCTTTTTTTCGCTATTATCTACTGCAATTTTTATGTATCTTAGTAGATTTGGAGCATATTGTATTTCATCAATTATAATGGGTGGTTTATTTGCTTTTAAAAATAGTTCTGGATCTTCTACTGCTGATTGATTTAAAATCATATCGTCTAATGTAATATAATTAATATTTGGGTTCATATTTTTTAGCATTGTTGTTTTTCCTACTTGTCTCGCTCCTGTTACTAAGATTGTCTTAAACATTTTTTCTTGTTTTTTAATTATATTCTCAGCTAATCTTTTAAAATATTTCATTTCACACCTCCGACTAATATAATATTTAATATTATTATAGTCGCAAAATTGTTTTTTGTCAACTTTTATTCTGTCATATTGTTTTGAGTATTATTTGTAACTACATTAGTGTCATTAACCACATTTTCTGAATTTATAGTATTTTCATTATTAGTTTGATTTTGATTATTTGTTTCTTCTAATGTTTTTAAAGAGTTAATTAATTCTTGTAATCTTCTTATATCTGAGCCTATCATTTCCCAATCATTATTTTCTACTGATTCAGATAAATTATCATTTGCTCTTATTATTGAATCAATTAATCCTTCAATATCATCTGTATTTTCTACTTCTATATTAACCGCTTCTCTTGACAACAAATTCTGTAATGCTTCATTCAAATTATTTCCAATTGCCACCTTATTTCCTGATGATACTATTACCTTTTTAACTTTTGGTATATTATTACTTGGATCATTTAGTAATTCTTGATATACTGGAACTACATATAATAATGTATTATTAATTGGAACTACTATCATCTCTTTTGTCACTCTTGTTCCTGTTGTATTTAAACTTTCAATTTGTGCTGATATAGCATCGTCTTGTTCAATTTGTTGTTCTAATTGCATTGGTCCTATTATATTACTATCTTCTGAAAATTTATACAATACCAATTTGTTCGTTTCACCCTCAGTTGTTCCAACTAGATATGATATTAGATTTTGTTTATCTTTTGGAGTATATATTTGTATTAATCCAATTTCATTTTCTCCTTCATCATTTACAATTGTGTAATATGGCTCTAATATACTTCCTGATGACCTTGCAATATTGCTTTTATTTGCTTTAGCAAAATCCCAAATGTCATCTGCTCTATATATTATATCTGCTTTTAAATTATGGTATGTCTTTAATAATTCTGCTTGTACATTATATAAATATTTTGGATATACAAAATGTTCTGCTATATCTGCTGGTATATCTTTTTGGAATAATCCTTCATACATATTACTATATGCCATTGCTATTGGGTCTGTTTCATCTGTTATATAATATGTGATTGTTCCATCGTATGCATCTATGATTACTTTTACAGAATTTCTTATATAATTTATTCTTTGATTTGAACCATCATATTGAATTGTTGTATATTGTGAATATGGATAATTGCTAGATATTGTATATGCATCTAATACCCATACAATTTTTCCTTCATTTGTTACAACTGTATATGGTTCTTCATCATATAGCAAATATGGCATTGCTTTTTTTGCTCTTTCAACTATATTTCTATTTATTAAAATTTTGCTATCATCAGTTATTTCACTTGAAAATGCTAATCTTAAATCACCTTTAGTTATTCCTAATATTAATCTGTCCCAAAATCCTAAGTTTAGTCCTGCATTTCCTGTATATGAGGTTGTGTATTCATCTCCATTTTTATCAGTATAATCATATTCTTCTTGAGATTTTGTATTTGTTGCAATTATACCATCAGTACTTAATCCAAAATATATTCTTTGTTCTTCTGTATTTAATTTTTCATCTTCTCCAGAAACTTCTTTTTGAACATATTCTATTCCTCCATCTTCAGTTGTCTCACTTGCAGATGTTACTATTTGACCTCTACCGTGTGTATATTCATATGTTTTGTTATTATATGTTCTTTCTGTATTTGATATTTCTCTTGGAGATACATATACTAGTTTACTTTCTCCATCTATATCATATTTTGCAAGATTTGCTGTTCTATATGAATAATATCCTGTATTTGTTTGGTTGTCTGCTAATGTTTCTAGAACTATATTTTCTGTAATTATTGGTATATTATTTATTATATTTCTATTTTCTCTTACTTCCTGTTCTGTTATTGTTCCTGAACTTTCTAAGTTTACTGTTTCTAAATTTATATCATATGCACTAAGTGTGTTTGATATATTATTTTCTATAAATGCTTTTTCTTTATCCAATTTATTTGAATTTACAAATATTAAATCAAATCCAACTAATACAACAAAAAATATTACTAAATAAATAGGAATTATTGCTAAACTTATTATTATTTTTTTAGTGTTTTTCTTTTTGAAATACATTACTGCACTGCAAACGCAAATTACTATTATGACCGCAAATATTGTATATCCCCATCTCTCTATCATGACATCTGTGTAATTTGCTCCTGTAAGTTCTATATTTGCTTGTGTTCCTTGAATACTTGTTGTTGTTGAATTTTCTATTGTTGTTATTGTTCCAAATAATATGTTTTGTGTATTTACTACTGTTGATAAACCTATTATTATTGCTACTAGTATTATATTTCTTTCTAGTTTTTTCATAAATAGGCTTTCTCTTAATTCATCTCTATCAACACCATTAAAGCATCTATTAAATGTTATTATGTAATATGCTGCCATGTAAATTGATAAACCTACTATTAGCCACATCAAATATGTTAATATGCCTTCAATTACTGGTTTTTGGAATATATAATATCCTATGTCTAGTCCAAAAATTGGGTCTGATTGTCCAAATGCTGCGTTACTTAAAAATAATTGTATCTTTTGTGTAAACATATATGATACTATAACACTTACAATTGCAGAAACTACTAATGATATAGATTTATTTGGAAGTTTTGGCATTTGCTTTTTTTCTTTGTCAAAGAATTCTTTTAATCCCTTTTTTATGCCTCTATTTGTAAAGTACATTATTATATATAAAAATACAAAGTTTATTGCCATTATTCCATATTGATATTTTAAATTAGTTATGTATTCATTTACATATGCTTCTCCTAATTCGCTATATTCTAAATAATTGCCTCTTAAAATAATTGCTGTTATGCCTAAGAAAATTAGAATAAATATTATTACTAATATCATTCTGAGTTTGCTTTTTCCTTTTTTATCATTTTTTATATCTTGTTTTGTCTTTGCAGTACTTTCTTCTATTTTTTGATTTTGGATTTTATCGCTTTCTAATTCATTTTGTTTAATATTTTCTGTTGCATTGTTTTTTATTTCCTTGTTTTCAGGCATTTTATTCCTCCTTTTTTATTGTATAATCAATGCTCCCCTGCTATTCAATATTTTGCAATATTAATTTAATTGTTTTAAATTATTGCTTTTACAAAATCTTCTGAATTAAATATTTCCATGTCATCTATTTTTTCTCCAACACCTATAAATTTGACTGGTATTTTATTTTCTTCAACTATTCCTATTACAACTCCACCTTTTGCTGTTCCATCTAATTTTGTTAATACTAGTCCTGTTATATCTGCTTCTTGTTTAAATGCCTTTACTTGTGAAATAGCATTTTGTCCTGTTGTTCCATCTATTACTAATAACACTTCTTTATCTGCTTCTGGCATTTCTTTATTAATTACTTTTTGTATTTTATTTAATTCATCCATCAAATATTTTTTGTTATGCAATCTTCCTGCTGTGTCTACTATTAATATGTCTGCTCCTTGTTCTTTCGTTTGTTTTATTGCATCATATACTACTGAGGCTGGATCCACTCCTTCTTCTCTTTTTACTATTCCTGCTCCTGCTCTTTTTGCCCATATTTCTAATTGTTCTACTGCTGCTGCTCTAAATGTGTCTGCTGCTGCTACTACTACTTTTTTTCCGTCTTGTGCTAGTCTATTTGCTATTTTTCCTATTGATGTTGTTTTCCCTACTCCATTTACTCCTATTACTAGGATTACTGATGGTTTAGTATTCAAATGTAATGATACATCTGCAACATCTAATATTTTTTGCATTTCTTCTCTTAATGCTTTTTTTACTTCTTCTTCCCCTTCAATTTTTTCTTTTTTTATTCTTTCTCTTAAGCTATCTATTATTTTTGTTGATGTTTCTACTCCTATATCAGACATTATTAATACTTCTTCTAGTTCATCTAAAAATTCTTCATCTACTTTTCTGAAATTACTAAATACATTATTTATCTTCTCATCAAATGATTTTTTTGTTTTGTTTAATCCATTTTTTAATTTATCGAAAAATCCCATTTTCATCCTTCTTTCCTATGTTTTTGTTTTATTTTTCTAACTTATGTGCTTAATCTTTTTAACTAATTTTCTTTGACATTAATTAGTATACCATATTTTTTGCTTTTTGTATAGTTTTACCATTGACAATTGTTTATTTTTAATATATTATTTTTTTATGCCAATATAGCTCAGTTGGTAGAGCAACGGATTCGTAACCCGTAGGTCAGCAGTTCGATTCTGCTTATTGGCTCCATAATGCGTTTTCGTCGAACTACTTGAAAGTATTACAACAAGTGAGTTTTAAGAAAACAAAAAAGTGAATATCATTTCACAATATATAAGTCGATTTAGTCGGCTTATTTTTTGCTTTTTGGAAATAAAAGTAAATAATAGCCTCAAAACATTGAAAAAAGGAGGTTTTTGTGATATGATATCTACAGTTAAAAGAGAAATAGCAATAGAAAAAGAATTACATTCTAAGATTGAATGGGCTTGCACTTTTAGTAATTGTGAACCAAAGATAAAGAATGGTAATTTGAGAATGGTTGAAAAAACTAATATTGCTTATGTAGAGCCACATAGTGTAGTGATTAAAGGTAAATTGTATTTATTTTTTAATGAACATGAATATTTTTACATAGGTAATTTAGCTAATAAATACCCACTCTCAAAATTAAGAGATTTTATCAGTGGTAACTAATACTAGAAGTTTTCTTTTTATCAGCAAGTATAACAAGTAAATAATAAGATGAATTTTTAAGTGTTAGTTAGCAAAGGCTTTCTGACATTTTTTTGTATTTTTAGGAGGTTCAAATGGAGAATTTAAGTACACCATTTTCAGAAGAAAAGAAAATTGCAGGTATTTATATTAGAGTAAGTACCGAAGATCAAGCAAGGGAAGGTTTTAGTTTAGGAGAGCAAGAAGAAAAATTAAGACAATTATGCAAATA
>ERZ1643246.189-NODE-189-length-80928-cov-8.465928_pt1 | contig 80928 bp, 76 predicted proteins | sample MGYA00579265_ERZ1643246 | MGnify/ENA primary metagenome ERZ1643246 (study PRJEB29033, sample SAMEA4952261) | chicken gut metagenome | biome: Broiler Chicken; feature: Gastrointestinal Tract; material: Caecum | place: Ireland | collected 2018 | study: Broiler...
GCTCTGTGCCGCCGTTATGGAGCTATTCTATGATTTTATAACCTGCCCGACTGAGAGCATCCAGCGCCTTCTGATAATTTTCTTCTTTTGTCAGTATGTAATCGGTGCAAAAGGTGGATATGGCAAAAATTCCAATCTTGTTTTCTGCCAGTATGCGGGAAATGTCCGCCAGTATTCCGATGAGTGAAAAATCCAGCACGCCCTGAATCCGAAACATCCTCCATCCGTCTTCCCGGCTCGTCGTGTTGTCCGGCACCTTGTCTGTCGGACACACCAGCGAATTCTCCTCATCGGTTTTGCCCGTAAAACAAAACTCTGTATGTTGGTCCACAAGTGAGTAATCCTCAACTTTACACACAGAAAAATTACCAGGCAGTTTCCTGATTTCCATGGTCAAACCTCCTCTGTAAATGTGCAATATTTTTCTTCGCAGTGCACGTCTGCGCAAATTCTGTCTTTGCTTTGGCGCCGGGTATCACTCCACGCTCTTTAGTGATTCCACCATATCGATCTTCCTGAGCTTGAAGTACATCATTCCGTTGATGATGAGGGAGAACAATATGGTAAACAGCAGGCTGTAAAGGTAACTGGTGCCGTGGATGATTCTTCCAAACATGACAGAATCCACTTCCACCGTCTGGATGATGAACAGGTGAAGGACTTTGCCAAGAATGCAGCCCAGAGCGGCTCCAATGAAGGTCAGGAGGATATTCTCCCTGTATACATACTCGGCCACTTCTATATCATAGAACCCCAGCACCTTCAGGGTAGCCAGCTCCCGTTTCCGCTCAGCGATATTGACGGTATTCAGGTTATAAAGAACCACGAAGGCCAGCATGCCTGCGGAGATGATGAGAACGATGATGACCAGGTTCAGGCTTCGAAGCATATCGTCCAGCTGCTGTTCCATGTCGCTCATATAGCTTACGTTCAGGACACCGTCTTCTTTCAGGAGGCTTTCGCCCACTGCCTGCAGCTGGTCTTCCGAAGAAGAGTCCGCTCCATCATCCATGATGAAAAGAATGGTATTATTTTCCGGCATCGCACCGTATACGGTCTCATAATAAGCCGGCGTCATGTACATGTAGTGGCCCAGATAATTCTCACAGATATGTTCGATATAGACCGGCTTGTTGCCGTCTTCCTGGTCTTTGATATAAATGGTGTCACCCACCTCAACATCCAGCAGCTTTGCCGTCTTTTCATTGATGATCACCCCGTTATCTGACAGAGTGTATTCCTCTCCTGTTTTCCGGTCATGGAAATCCACGAACCGGGCCACTTCCTCTTTATCATCCGGGAAAACACACTGGTACACTTCCCGTTCTGTACCTTTCTCATTGACCAGCGTCAGGCTCTGCATATCCACATCCATGTACCGTTCGACACCATTTTCTTCGCTGAGAATCTGATGGAGATTATTTCTCTCATCTTCTGTGATATCCTCGTCCAGATAGACGCTGGCGTCGTAAAACTGAATCTCATCGTACTGCAGGGCAGCGATCTCATAACAGGAGTCTTTCAGGCCGAAGCCCACCAGCATGAGAGCCATACAGCCGCCAATTCCAAAAATAGTCATGAAAAAACGTTTCTTATAGCGCATGAGATTCCGGATGGTGGACTTCCAGGTAAAATTCAGATGTCTCCAGATAACCGGAATCCGTTCCAGAAGTACCCGGCGGCCATTTTTCGGCGCCGGCGGCCGCATCAGCACCGACGGCTGCGCATTCAGCTCCCGCCAGCAGGAGAAGAAGGTGGCAAACATGGTGCAGAAAATGGCGATACCTGACGCCATAAAACCGTAGCTCCAGTCATATGGCACCAAAATCTGCGGAAGATGCGGATATAAAATGCTGTAGGCGTAGATGATGATATACGGAAATACTTTTTCTCCAAACAGGACGCCGATCACACTTCCTCCCACAGTGGCGAGGAAAGCGTACCCCAGGTATTTGGAAGCGATGGCCAGCTGGCCGTATCCCAGAGCTTTCATGGTCCCGATGGCCGTTCTCTGCTCTTCCACCATCCGGGTCATGCTGGTCAGACTGATCAGCGCCGCCACCAGGAAAAACAATACCGGGAAGACCTTGCCGATGGCGCCCAGCCTCTCTGCATTTTCTCCGAAACTGCTATTTTCAATCAGAGTGCTCCGGTCATACACGTACCACTCCGGGTCTTTTAAATCCGCAAGCTCCTGTCTAGCATCCTCGATTTCCTTTTCGCCGTCAGCGATTTCCTTTTTGGCATCCTTTTTCCCCTGCTTATATTCTTTTCTGGCATCCTCCAGCTTTTTTTCGTTCTTTTTGATTTCTTCTTCGCCGTCGGCTATCTCTTTTTCTTTATCCTCAAGCTCTGCCCAGGCGTCATCGATCTGTTTCTGACCGGATTCTATCTGCGTCCTGGCCGACGCCAGTTTTTTCTCGGTGGCATTCAGCGTTTTTTCCGTGGAGGCAAGCTCTTTCTCACCGTCAGAAAGTTCTTTTTCGGCATCCGTCAGCTGTTTCTCCGCCTTGGAATACGCGCTTTTCTCCGCCGCAATTTTCTGATTGAGGCCGCCGGCCTGCGTCTTCAGCTGCTCCAGCTGTTTTTGCAAACTGCTTCCATTCTGGCTGCCGGCATCTGCGGAATCTTTTTCCTGACCGGATTCGGCGGTGTGTGTCTCCGAACCTCCTGTTCCGGCACCAGCCTTCGCTGCCTGCTCCAGCGCGTCAATCTGCGACTGCAGCTTCTGATAAAGGGCCTCATCCTCCCTGATCTGATCTTCCAGTGTATCCAGCTGGGCCTTTCCGCTCTCTATCTGCTCCTCAGCATCCGGCTTTTTCTTCTCAAACTTCTTTTTCGCCTTTTCATACTGCTTCCAGCCTTTTTCTAAAGCCTTCTTGCCATCCTCATACTCTTTTTGGGACTGATCCAGCTTTTTCTGCTGAGCATTGAGAGTATCTTTCGCGTCGGCAATCTGTTCCTTGCCGTCCGCAATCTCTTTTTTGGCATCTGCCAGCTCTTTCTCGCCGTCCGCAATCTCTTTTTTGGCTTTTTTCAGTTCCTTCCTGGCTTTCTTTTTGGCATCCGCCAGTTCCTTTTCCGCGTCGGCGATCTCATCCTCGGCATCCTTCACGATCTCATCTTTGCGGATGACACCTCTCTCTTCAGCTGCGTCTTCCACCAGATTCTGCACACCGTCGATCTTCTCATCGTAAGCGTCAGTAAAAGCCGTAAGCGCTTTTGCGCCCTCGACCTTGAGGTATACCTCCGTAAATGTATCCAGGGTAAAGGTGTCTTCCGGCACCACCACAAAGGCATAAATATTACCTGTCCCGATGGTGGCGCTGCCCCGGCCGAAGGAGACATAGGCCGCCGTATTGCCCCGGCCCACCACTGTCAGGGTGTCTGTGCTTAGAGTGTCAGATACCGGATCTTCCGTTCCCGACGTCAGCACGATCTCATCGCCGATCTGATAATCGGAGGCGTCATCCACCAGACACTCGCCCACGGTTTCCGGCATCCTGCCTTCCGAGACGGTGATCTGGTTCATCCCCTTCTGGGCGCCCATCACATGGAGCACCCGCTGATCGTCCTCCGTGTTATGGAGAAAATCCGCGCTGTAGGCGCCCTCCGCCAGCTCCACGCCGTCGATATTCTGAAAGGCTTCCACGTCATCCTCCGTCACGCCGTAGGTGCTGAGCGCCTTGATGTCCATGAGATTTTCCGAATCAAAATAAGCGTCGCCGGTGATGCGCATATCCGGCTCCGAAGCCCGGATTCCGGAAAAAAACGCCACCCCCAGCGCCACGATAAATAAAATGGACAGAAAACGCCCCGGGCTCTTGCGAATCTCCATATAAAAATCTTTCCACATTGCTTTCTTTTTCATTGGCCGATTCTGCCCCCTCTGTCGCTGTTATCCGCCCGCCTGTCGTGCATCCGTCTTTCCACCTCTGCGATTGGTTTCCCTGTCGTCTACCACTCGATTGTCTCCACTGAAACAGGATGTTCATTTACTGACATATCCGACACTCTTCCGTTCTTAATCTTTATGACCCTGTCCGCCATGGGCGCAATGGCTGAATTATGAGTGATGAGCACCACCGTCATTCCCTTTTCCCGGCAGGTATCCTGAAGAAGTTTCAAAATCGCTTTGCCGGTGTTGTAATCCAGAGCACCTGTGGGCTCGTCGCAGAGCAGAAGCTTCGGATTCTTTGCAAGAGCCCTGGCGATGGATACCCGCTGCTGCTCACCGCCGGAGAGCTGTGCCGGGAAATTATCCATCCGGTCGCCAAGTCCCACCTCCCGAAGCACCTCTGCGGCATCCATAGGGTCCTTGCAGATCTGCAGCGCCAGCTCCACATTTTCCAGGGCGGTCAGATTCGGGATCAAGTTATAAAACTGGAACACAAATCCGATATCATCCCGTCGGTAAGCGGTCAGCTTTTTCCGGGAATACCCGGCGATATCCTGCCCGTCCACCAGCACCTCGCCCTCCGAGGCCGTGTCCATACCGCCCAGAATATTGAGCACCGTGGTCTTGCCCGCACCGCTGGGGCCGACAATGACGGCAAACTCTCCCTTTCCGATCTGAAAATCAATGCCTGCGGCGGCTTCGATGTCCACCTCGCCCATGTGGTATATTTTCTTTACATTTCTTAACTCCACAAATCCGCTCATAGCTCCTCCTGCCTGCGCCAGCGTTCTGGTCATATCTATGCCTGTCTTAGTCATTTTAGATAATTTTCAAGAAAAATTTCCCTTCAACTAAGAAGATTATACCACAGACTGCACAAAATGACTGTGAAAATATGATTATTATTCTGCCATCACACTGGCGGCAAATCCACCTTTTGGATGATCTGTTTTGCTGACAGAAGGCAGTCCTTTGGTATTCCATCGCACAGCGCTTTCATTCCTCTGGCAAAGCCGGAACACTGCGCTTTCCCGTATACGAGGGCACCCCAGGCCGTATTGGCGTTGTTGTACTGCCATCCTATCCGCCGCAGCGCGATTCTTGCGGAGCGTTTTTTATTTCATAGAAATAAAAAAATGACCTTCCATAATTCCTGCAAATATGTCTTACGGAAGGTCATCATCCTTGATTATCTGATATATACTTAAATCACCGCTTCCACAGCCGGCTCTTCGCTCTCTTCCTCCACTTCTTCCATGAGTTCCTCATATTTTTTGAGAACCATGGTCTGGACAATATCACGGGTCTCGGAGTTGATCGGGTGCGCAATGTCGCGATATTCACCATCAGCGGCCTTACGGCTCGGCATAGCGATGAACAGCCCCTTCTCTCCTTCAATGATCTTGATATCATGCACCACAAATGCGTTGTCAAATGTGATGGATACGACCGCCTTCATTTTGCCCTCTTTTGATATTCTGCGAATGCGTATGTCTGTAATCTGCATGTGTAATCCTCCTGAAGAATGTTCTGAAATTATAAAATATACCGCACATTCTTTTCTACTACTATTTTAATCTCCCCATCGGTTCCAATATAATTCGTACCAGGACGAAGGGTATCGCGGCTCTCCACGATACAATTCTCAATGTAAGAATCGTCACCGATGTAAACATCATTTAAAATAATAGAATTCTTGATGGTGCAGTTATTTCCAATATAAACGTCCTTGAACAGCACGGAATTCTCCACCTTGCCGTTGATGATACAGCCGGAAGAAATGATGCTGTTTCTGATATCTGAACCTGCATTATATTTTGCCGGTGGCAGGTCGTCCACCTTGGAATATACATCCGGATATTCTTTAAAGAAGTAATCCCGGACGTCCTTTTTCAGGAAATCCATATTTGTCTTATAGTAAGACTCCACGGTGGCAATGTTGCGCCAGTAAGTGTCCAGCTTGTAGCCGTAGATCTTACGAACATTTTTATAGCGGACAAGGACATCTTTTACAAAGTCATGCCGGTCTTCTTTCGCACAGCGCTCCAGAATCTCGATCAGATGCCGTCTCCGGATAATGTACACGCCGATGGATACGTTGTTGGATTCAGCAACCAGCGGCTTCTCCTCGAAATCTACGATACGCTCGTTCTCATCCAGTTTGAGGATACCAAACCGGGTCAGATCGTCGTCCTTATCGGACATCTTAGTGTACACCACCGTGATATCCGCGTTCTTTTCGATATGTCTGTCCAGTACCTTTCCGTAATCCAGCTTATAAATGCCGTCGCCGGCAGCAATGATCACGTACGGTTCATGACTTTTCTTTAAATAGTCGATGTTCTGATACAGCGCATCTGCCGTGCCCTGATACCAGAAGTTATTGTCTTTGGTCACAGTCGGTGTGAAAACGTAAAGCCCGCCCTGCTTTCTTCCAAAATCCCACCACTTGCTTGAGCTTAAATGCTCGTTGAGGGAACGGGCATTGAACTGTGGAAATACCGCCACTTTATTTACCTTGGAGTTGGTCATATTACTCAGGGCAAAATCGATGGCCCGGTAGCTGCCTGCGATCGGCAGCGCCGCAATGGCCCGCTTGTCGGACAATTTACCAATTCTCTTATTATTACCGCCTGCTAAAATAATACCTATCGCCTTCATCTATGTCACCTGCCCCCTACTGTCTGATAATGGATTCACCGCTTGCCAGAATACCGTCCGGATAATCTTCCGCGGTGGTTGTTCCCACGATGGCAACATTCTTGCCAATCCTTACATTTGCCGGGATAACGGAACCCTCCCCGATGGTTACCAGTCCGCCGTTATAAATGTTCGGCTTGAACTTATTCGGCACTTCCTCGAACGCTCCCAGTTCCGTGTTCTCGCCGATCACTGAATTCTCGGCAATGATAGCCTTCTCGATTCTCGCGCCGGCCTTTATCACAGTGCCGTTCATGATGATGGAATTGGTGATAAACGCTCCCTCTTCCACCGTAACGCCGGAACCGATGACAGAGTTATAAATCTCTCCATAAACCTCTGTTCCTTCACCGACAATACATCCGCTTACCTTTGCATTTTCTGAGAAATACTGCGGAGGGAGTACGGTGTTCTTCGTGTAGATCCTCCAGAATTCTTCATACAGATTAAACTCCGGTATGATATCGATCAGCTCCATGTTGGCTTCCCAGTATGCGGAAAGAGTTCCCACATCCTTCCAGTATCCCTGGTAATTATAAGCCATGATCTTATCGCCTCTCTCATGACAATACGGGATGACATGCATACCAAAATCGCAGCCGGACTGATTCTTCAGGCGCTCCAGTGCATCTTTCAAAACATCCCAGTTAAAAATGTAAATACCCATGGACGCCTTATTGCTTCTCGGTTTCTCCGGTTTCTCTTCAAACTCAATGACCTGATTATTCTCATCAGTGATGACCAGGCCGAAACGGCTGGCATCTTCCCACGGAACTTCATAAGTTGCCAGAGTAATCTTGGCATCATTCTTTTTATGAAATTCCAGCATAAGTTCATAATCCATCTTATAAATATGGTCACCGCCAAGGATAATCACGTAGTCCGGATGATAATACTCCATGAACTCCATGTTCTGATAAATCGCATTGGCTGTTCCTGTGTACCAGTCTGTATTCTCGCTTCTCTCATATGGAGGAAGAATGGTCACACCGCCGATGTTGCGGTCCAGGTCCCACGGAATACCGATTCCTATGTGCTGATTCAATCTGAGTGGCTGATACTGGGTCAGGACTCCGACTGTATCAATACCGGAATTGATACAGTTGCTCAGCGGGAAATCGATAATCTTGTATTTGCCGCCGAAAGCAACCGCCGGTTTTGCCAATTTAGATGTTAAAACACCGAGACGGCTGCCTTGTCCGCCAGCCAGTAACATAGCTATCATTTCTTTTTTTATCATAAAGAATCACCCCTTTGTCACATATATGCTTATTATAGCACTCAACCTTCTAAATTAAAAGTATTTTAGCACAAAAAATTCATCATTTCCTAATTTTTTTTATCTATTTTGTACCATAATTCTCTTTGGATTTTATTTTTTATAGACAAAATGTCATTTTTGTATGCAAATTGCTGGTTTTTTTCATCTACACTTTTCCTCTTTTGTCGAAATGTGGCTGGCAAACGCATTTGCCGCGCCCTTCCATCCCGTCATGACACCGCTTCCGGGCCGAACTTTCTTCCGGATAAAGATCCTCACCGGCCCCGGGCGCCTCCCCGGCGGCATTTTCCTCCTCCCAGGGAAAATCCAGGTCCGAAGAAGGACTTGAATCTGCCTTTTTGCTGCGGTATACTAACGTAGAAAAATGAAGAGATATCCGCTGTATCCGCGGCTTTTCCGGACCGTCCGGCAGAGCCTGCGCCCGGGCGGAATCCATGTAAATGATTCTATAAATTTCAAGCAAGAGAAACAGAGGTAAAAAAAATGTACAAAATAGACTTTCAGACACCTATCCACATCCACTTTATCGGCATCGGAGGCATCAGCATGAGCGGTCTCGCAGAGATCCTCATCGACCGGCATTTCCCGGTTTCCGGTTCCGATATGAAATCTTCTGAGATCACAGATCACTTAAAACATATCGGCGCGCGCATCGCCATCGGTCAGCGGGCGGAAAACATCACCGACGACATTGACCTGGTAGTATACACCGCCGCCATTCATGAAAACAACGAAGAATTTGCCGCAGCAAAAGCAAAGGGGATCCCGATGATGACCCGTGCCGCTCTTCTGGGACAGATCATGGATAACTATGCCCGCTCCATCGCCGTGGCCGGCACCCACGGTAAGACAACTACCACTTCCATGCTGGCAGATATTCTGCTTCAGGGAAGTATGGACCCTACCGTCAGCGTCGGCGGAATGCTCGACCAGATTGGCGGCAACATCCGGGTGGGCCAGTCCGACGTATTTCTTACAGAGGCCTGTGAGTATACCAACAGTTTCCTGGAATTCCACCCTCTGTACTCCATCATTTTAAATGTGGAAGAAGATCACATGGATTTCTTCAAAGATATCGATGACATCAAACATTCCTTCCACATTTTCGCTTCCCAGACAGCGCCGGACGGACAGATCATCATCAACGGCGACATGGAACACACCGGCGATATCGTGAAAGGCCTTTCCCAGAAGGTCATTACCTTCGGTATGGGCGCAGAAAACGACTACACCGCAAAGGACATTTCCTATGACCGGGAAGGAAATGGTTCCTACACCCTCGTTGTCCGCGGAGAAGAACTGGGACATATCAGCCTCAAAGTAAAAGGAGCCCACAATGTTATGAATTCCCTGGCAGCCATCGCCTGTTCCCGGGCCATCGGACTGTCCATGGAACAGATCACCAGCGGACTGCTGGCATTTTCCGGCACACACCGCCGCTTTGAGATAAAAGGAAACATCGGAGACGTTATCGTCATCGACGATTACGCACATCATCCAACAGAAATCCAGGCGACCCTGAACGCAGCCCGGGAATATCCGCATGATGAACTGTGGGTGGTCTTCCAGCCGCACACTTACAGCAGAACCAAGGCTTTCCTTCCAAAATTCGCTGAGGTTCTCTCCCAGGCGGACCATGTAATCCTGGCAGATATTTTCGCGGCCAGAGAACCGGACACCGGAATGGTATCTTCCATGGACATCGTCAATCTCATGAAAGACACCAGCTGCGATGTACATTATTTTCCGACCTTCGGAGAAATCGAGGACTACCTGCTCTCCCATGTGAAAGGCCATGACCTTTTGATCACCATGGGCGCCGGAGACGTAGTAAAAATCGGGGAAGAACTGCTGAAGAAAACAGCAGATAAATAGGAGCACTCTCACCATGGAACTGATTCTATCCAGTATATCGACATCTATTGCCAATCTCATCATATTCTCCCTGATCCCCTTCCTCTGGTGGTTTTTCCGCCACCGGAAGGAAACCGGTTTTTTCCGGTGGACAGGCTTCATCCGTCCGCACTTACGGAGCAAATGGTGGGTTCTGATCGTCTTTGCCGTGGTATACTACTTCTTTTATAATTTTGATTTCACCCGGCTGGTGGACCCGGACACCCTCGCTTACATTGAGAACAGCTCGGCAGTATCCGCCAACGCCTTCGCGGGCATCGGCGCCGCCGCCATCATCCCTGCTCTCATTGAGAACTTCATCGCCAACGGCGTGGCGGAAGAAATCTTGTACCGGGGATTCCTGTGCAAACGTCTCTGCGGAAAGCTGGGAACTGTCGGAGGCATCCTGCTGCAGGCAGTCCTCTTCGGGCTGATGCACAATATTTTATACATGATCGCCGGACTGGACGTGGGACTGTGGTATCACACCCTGACTTTCGTATTCACTGGCATGGGCGCCCTGCTTTTAGGCTGGCTCAACGAAAAAATCTTCAACGGTTCCATCATCCCGGGGATTCTGCTCCACGGCGCGGGGAACTTCATCGCCACCATGCTGGTGGCATTCTAGGACCGCGGCCGACCGCAAGGACAAAGTGCCAACGAAATATATAAATTTATCATGACAACAATACATTCTGAAACATGTATTTCCTCCTGTTTTGACAATCAATATATGATATACTGTCAAAAACAGGAGGTATTTTTTTATGAAGCAAAAACATTTCTTACTGACAGCTCTGTTCGCATCCGCCCTCTCCCTGGCCGGCTGCAGCGGTCTCGGCGCCAATGCTTACAATAACGAAAGGAGCATCGCCAGCGACATGAATTCCTATAATCTGAACAATATTACACAGACCAGCGACGACGGTACCTTTTCCGCACAGGTGGGGAATATGGAAGGGATGGACACCATCTGGACTTATGACGCAGAAAATGAAACATCCACAGAACTCTCCTACGACATCACTTTATACAGCGGAAAACTGAAACTAACACTGATCTCACCGGATAAAAAGGTGACCACCCTGGTGGAACTGGATTCCGAAAAAGATGCAGAAGACCTCTCCGCTTCTGCACAGGATTCCTCCGCCGGCACTTCCGCATGTTCAGCATCCGATACGGTATCCTTCTCCCTGGAACCAGGCGAAAACCGCATCAAGGTCGTCGCCGGCGAAGACACCCGGTTTGATATGAACCTGTCCATGCCGGAAGGGGAATTTGGGGAGCTGGGGTTTTAGATTTGGATTTGTCGCTTTGAATCTACAGGCTTTAAAATTATCCGGGTATGGATAAACAGACGAGATTTGCGGCTTTGTATTTATTATAGAAAAGCGAATCAGGGAAGTCTTCTCCTCCACTTCGGCAGGCTGATAACTGGACACCTTTTTATAACAACGAACGACGCCTGCACTCACAGTCGTCGTCGATCTTCCCTGATTCGTTTTTCTATCATTATCACATATGCCGCAAATCCCTGTCTCCTGCATCACCCGGATTATAAACAAAGGCATCTGATTCAAACCGACAGGAAATCTACCTGTATGGCTTGCTCTGCAGGTGCATGCCAGACAGACACGACCGTAAATTTTGATATCCGCTGATTCGTCTGCAGCCATAACCTGCTGTTTTGTCAACGTAGCACAGGATTTTTGCAAAGGTGGAACAGAGGCCTTTCAACAGGTAAATGACGTTTTGGACACATACGGCTTTCGACCGCGAGCTGTGAAGGAGGACTGGGAAAGATATTTCACAAGGATATCCCTGGTCAGTCCGACTGAGGGCCGAGACGGACGAATCCGTATGTGCCCTTACGTCATTGTCTGTCTGAGCAGATAGCTGTTACCACCTTTACAAATCTCAATTTCTGACCTCCCGTTTTATCCACAATATTTCTCATAATTCCAAAATATCTGACACTTTATCCACGGTTTTATTGTGTACAGTCTCTTTCTGTATATAAAATTATCCACTGTTTTTGGTCTTTCAAAAAGTTATCCACATTATCCACAGGAAGGATTTTACAATTTTCGTGGTTTTTCAACATATCCCCACATTGTATACATTTTGTCCACATTCATTTCCTTAAGTTTTACCCCTATATCTTGCAATTTTTACCCGTTTTTTCCCGGTAAACACCCCTAAATGCTGGTCAACCCCCAATTTATCCACAAAGTTATCCACATTATCCACAATTTCCTACTTCTTCACTTACTCACAGGATATCCCCGGGTTATCCACAATTTTATCCACAAAACACGTGTTTTTTCCACCAAAATGGGGAATTTGTAAATCTCTTCGCAGAACACAGACTGCTGCTTTACAGAAGATAAACCATTGATATAAGTTTTCCTCCTCCACTTCGGCAGGCTGGTATGTTGTAATCTTTCAATAAAACAATCAGACGCCTGCGCTCACAGTCGTCGTCAAACTATAGCAATGGCTTATCTTCTCCAAATGTAGTCTATGTGCATAGAGATTTGCAGGAATCCCGGCTACTCTGAAAAAGCCATAGGGTTTTGCGGCAGTTTTTATCTTCTGGCCTGGCAAAGCGCACAGGGTTTTGCAAAGATGGAACAGGGTGGCTTTCTAATAGACAAATGACGTTTTAGACACATACGGACTTCGGCCGCGAGCTGTGAGGGAGGACTGACGGAAGAATCTGATACTACTACTCCCCCTGGTCAGTCCGACTGAAGGCCGAGACGGACGAACCCGTATGTGTTCTTACGTCATTGTCTGTTCAATCAGAAAACTGTTTCCATCTTTACAATTCCCCTATTCCTGTGTCTGACCAGACAGCCGCTCACACAAAACTCCTGTATTTTTTCGCCCGAATATGCTATGATTATAATCCATAACAAGTCTGTAAACCACGACGCATAGGAAGTAAATGAATGTGCAACCATATAAAAGAGGGTGAAGACCATGGATAAAATTATACTGAAAAATACACTGCATCACACGACTACCATACTTCCCAACGAATTTATAGACCACTATATGATAAAAGCCGACGGTGAATATGTAAAAATATATCTGCTGATTCTCCGGCTGATGAATCAGAACCTGCCTGTTCAGATCGATCAGCTGGCGGATACGCTGGAACTTACACAGAAGGATATTATCCGGGCGTTAAAGTACTGGGAGAAAGAAGGGCTTCTGGAGCTGGAGGATTCTTCCGCGGCGAAAGCGCAGAATGAACAGCCGGCAGGACAAGGGATGCTGGCCGGGCAGCAGGCAGGGCAGACGGCCGGAGAGGCAGGTCAGGGCAGACAGGCAGGTCAGGCGGATTCGATGGCGGACGGCGGTGTTTCCTATCCCACACTGCCGCAGGTGCCGGAAAAGAAGAGCCGTAATATGTCGGAGATGGAGAAGTCCATCAAGGGCACGGATCTGGAGCAGACTCTGTATATGGCAGAGACGTATCTGGGGCGGCCGCTGTCTGCGTCTGAGCTCAACAGTTTCTGCTATATCAATGATTCCCTTCATTTTTCCTCGGATCTGCTGGAGTATCTCATCGAGTACTGTATCAGCCGCGGAAAAAAGAGTGTGCGCTATATGGAAAGCGTAGCCATCAATTGGTTTCAGCAGGGCATTGACACCATCAAAAAGGCTAAGGAAGAGTCCAGTCAGTATACCCAGAACGTTTTCCCGGTCATGAAGGCTTTCGGTATCAACCGGAACCCCGGACCGGCGGAGCTTGATTATATAAAGAAGTGGAACGCGCTGGGATTTGAGACTGATATTATCATTGAGGCCTGCAACCGGACTCTTCTTGCCACCCATCAGGCGAGTTTTCCATATGCCAACCGTATATTAGATGACTGGAAGAAGGCGGGCGTCCGCAATGTGTCCGACATCCGCTCCCTGGATCAGAAGTTCCATGCGGCTGCGCAGACGGACGGCGCTCCGGAGAAGTCTTCCGGCCGCCAGAACCGCCAGGCGCAGCAGAACTACAACAGGAATTCTTCCAACGCTTTTCACAATTTCGAGCAGCGCACCTACGATTACGATGACCTGGAATCCCGCCTGCTGGAGAAAAACAGGAGGTAAACCATGGCACTTTCACAGACACAGTATCAGGAAATTATGGATTCCTACGAGCGCATCCGTCACGCCAATCAGATGGAGCATCAGAGGCGCAAGGAAGAGATTTACGATGCTGTCCCTGAAATCCGCATGATTGATGAAAAGATTGCTCATATTTCCATCTCAGCGGCCAAATATCAGCTCTTTCATCCGGATACGGACGGACGTGCTTCTCTTCGGTCTGAAATTTATGAGCTGTCTATGGAAAAAGTGAATCTGCTGGCGGTGCACCATTATCCCACCGATTATCTGGATGATATCTATGACTGTCCTGACTGTCAGGACACCGGCTATGTGGGTTCTGAAAAATGTCACTGCTTTCAGCAGCATATTCTGGATATTCTTTATGACCAGTCCAATCTCCGGGAACTGATCCGCACAGAGAATTTTGACAATTTCCGGCTGGATTATTATTCCGATCGTCCGGGCACGGGCAGCATCCTGTCACCCCGGGAGAATATGCGGGAAATCCTCGCCCGGTGCCGCCGGTTCACGGACACCTTTGACAGCGTGCCGGGAGATAACCTTCTGATCTCCGGCAATACCGGTGTCGGAAAGACATTTCTTGCCAACTGCATTGCGGCGGAGATCCTCAAAAAAGGCAGAAGCGTCATTTATATGACTGCCCACCAGTTCTTCTCTGAGCTGGCCGACTATACATTTCGCCGGAACCAGGGCAATTCCGACACACTGTCTTTTCTTTTACACTGTGACCTGCTGATTATCGATGATCTGGGAACGGAACTCAATAACGGGTTCATTAATTCACAGCTTTTTCTGTGTATCAATGAACGGATTCTCCATAAAAAATCTACCATAATCAGCACAAATTTATCCCTGAAACAGCTCAGTCAGACTTACACGGAGAGAATTTCTTCCCGATTTATTGAATCTTATGAATATTTTCACATTTACGGGGAGGATATTCGCATCAAAAAGGCTGTTTCTTCTCTTGACTAATCAGCCGGGATAATGTTATAAACGTTATGGCTGTTAATTGCATTTACCAAGATAAGATAAAAAGGAGACTATTTATGAAGCCAGATGATAGCAAGTTTTCAACTGTCCCTGTAGGAAGACTCGGAATTATCGTACATCCAAGCTGTAAAGAGCTTTGCGATAAGATTGACCAGTACATTGTGAATTGGCGCAGAGAGCGCAACCATAACCATAAAGGCAATGTTGTGTTCAAAGATTATGAGAAAGATTCGTTCATTATTCCTTCCACCTGCGCCCGCTTCGGAACAGGCGAGGCCAAAGCTCTGATTTCCGATTCTGTCAGAGGCACCGATTTATATATTATTGCCGATGTGCTGAATTACAGTCTGGAATACACGGTCTGCGGACATAAGAATCATATGTCCCCGGATGACATTTATGCCGATGTAAAGCGTCTCATCGCCGCTGCTTCCGGCAAGCCGAAGAGCATCACCGTTATCCTTCCTTTCCTGTATGAGAGCCGTCAGCATAAGAGAAGCTCCAGAGAGTCTCTGGACTGCGCTTTTGCACTGCAGGAGCTGGCAAGCATGGGCGTGGACAATGTCCTTACTTTCGACGCTCACGACCCTAGAGTGCAGAACGCGATCCCATTAAAAGGTTTTGATAATATCATGCCGACTTATCAGTTTATAAAAGCTCTTCTTCGCTCCACCAACGACCTGGAAATCGATCCGGATCACATGATGATCATCAGCCCGGACGAGGGCGCTATGCAGAGAGCTATGTACTTCGCCAACATGCTTGGAGTTAATATCGGTATGTTCTACAAACGTCGTGATTATTCCGTAGTGATCGACGGACGGAACCCGATCGTCGCCCACGAATATCTGGGAGACTCCGTGGAGGGCAAAGACGTGATGATCATTGACGATATGATTTCATCCGGAGAGAGTATGCTTGACGTGGCACGGGAGCTGAAACGAAGAAATGCAAGAAGAGTTTTCTGTATTTCTACTTTTGGTATGTTCACCAACGGTCTCGCATCCTTCGATAAAGCTTACGAAGAGGGACTGATTTATAAGGTCATCACCACCAACTGCACCTATCAGACACCAGAACTTCTGGAACGTCCATGGTACGTAAGCTGTGATGTAGCCAAATATATCGCTCTGCTCATTGATTCTCTGAATCATGAGGCTTCCATCAGCGCTCTGCTTGATCCGCATGACCGTATCAAGAATCGTCTTGCAGAGTACGAACTGACACACACGATCAAAGAAGATAACAACTGATCACTGTTTTCATTCATCACTGTTTCAGCAGGATAAAAGACGAAAACCGGCACATAAGACCATGTGCCGGTTTTTTGCTGTCTGAATTTTCGATATCTGATATTTAAAACGGTATCGTCAAAACATCCGTATTGATGATTGAACAATCGCGTGGTTGAACGGACTGCGCTTATTCCGCCCCGTCGGCTTCTCCCTGGGCGCTGTCTCCGCCGCCGGAACCGCCGTTATTACTGCTGCCGGAATCATTTCCGGAACCGCTGTCACTGCCGGAACCGCTGCTTCCCTGGGAACTTCCGCCGGAGCTGCTTCCGCTTCCTCCGCTTCCGGAACTGCCGCTGCCAGAATTATTTCCGCTTCCCGAGGAGCTGCCACCCGAACTGCTTCCGCTGTTTCCGCTGTCAGAACCGCTGCCGCCTCCGGAATTGCTGCTTCCCTGGGAACTTCCGCCGGAGCTGCTTCCGCTTCCTCCGCTTCCGGAACTGCTGCTGCCGGAATTATTTCCGCTTCCCGAAGAGCTGCCTCCTGAACTGTTTCCACTGTTACTGCTGCCGGAATTACTGCTGTTTCCCGGATTACCGCCGGAATTATTTCCGCTGTTCTGATTACCTTCATCGGCCGGGTTATTATTCCTGTCATCCCCTGGCTGTACTTCATCCAGATTCTGATTCTCCTCGTCCATTTTGATATCCTGCTCGGATTCCTCTTCCGTGGTGGCCCGGGTAGTCCTGGTGGCACCCGTGTCATCATCATCACTGAGAGTAGAATCAAAAGTCTTCTCCGGCAGATTCTGGTGTACCTTGTCCATAAAGTTCTTCCAGATATCCTCCGGATAGGAGCTTCCTGTCAATCCCTCCACAGGTTCGTAGACATCCATTCCTACCCATACGGCTGTTGTATAATATGGGGAATATCCGCAGAGCCATCCGTCCACATAGTTGGAGGTGGTTCCTGTCTTACAGGCCACTGCGGTATCCACATCAAGGGCACAGCCGGAAGCTGTGGCAGAGCTGTCTGTCACGCAGCTTTCCAGAATGTCCGTCATGCTGCGGGCCGCATTGCTGGAGTAGATTTCTTTGCTGTCTTCCTCATTTGGCACAATGACATTGCCGTCCGCATCGGTAACCCGCACAATGCAGGTCGGCGTCCGGTATTTTCCATCGTTGGCAAGGGTCGCATAGCCCGCCGCCATCTCCACGGCGGTGGTTCCCCGGGTAAATCCGCCCAGACAGGTGGTATCATATTTGTAATCTTCCGGTTCCAGTCCCGCAAAGTTCATATTTTCCAGATATTTCAGGCAGTTTTCCGGCCCCAGTTCCTCATAGAGCCGGTATGTGGCCACGTTACTGGACTTCTGCACTGCCTTTCGCAGGGAAATCGGTCCCAGATAGGAATATCCGGAGTTGGACACGGCGTCCTCGCCTGTCATCCTGCTGTCATCCAGGGTACTGTAAGCAGTGTAGCCCTGCTCCAGAGCCGGTGCGTATACCAGAAGCGGTTTGATGGCGCTTCCCGGCTGACGATAGCTCTGGTAAGCACGATTTAATCCGTATCCTTCCTGATCTTCTTCCCGGCCTCCCACAATGGCTGACACCCGTCCGGTGCTGTTGTCTATGCAGACCGCCGCTCCCTGCACTTCATAAATTCCGTCATCTGTTTTATCCGTGAACATGGCCAGCTGAGAAGACACGGATTCCTGCAGCTGACTCTGCATATCCATGTCAATGGACGTGTAAATGCGATATCCGGCCGTATACAGGCTCTGTCTGCACGCATTGTACAGTTCATCGTATTCTTCGTCGTATGCCTCTTCCTCATCGTCATCATCAAAGGTGTACTGGAATTCAAATCCCTGTTCCTTCATGAGACTCTCCACGGCGCATTTGATAATGTAAGTCTCCGCATAGTCATTGGACTGTGTCTCCTTTTTCGGGAGAACGGTGATCTTTTCCGCCATGGATTTCTCATACTGGGACTTACTGATATATCCTTCCTCGTACATGCTGCCTAGGATACGGTCCCTTCTTTCCATGGTGGCGTCCGGATCATCATACGGATCATACCGGCTCGGACTGTTCGGAATAGCGCAGAGGAAAGCGATCTGGGATATGGTGAGATCCTTTGCCTGCTTGCCAAAGTAAGCCTCCGACGCCGCTTCAATACCGTAATAACCGTTGGCAAAATTTACATTATTGATATAGAATTCCAGGATCTGCTCCTTGGTATATTTCTGCTCCAGCGCAACGGCAATGAACATTTCCTGAATCTTCCGGCTGTAAGTCGTCTCATAACTCAGGAAAACGCCTCTTGCCAGCTGCTGCGTGATGGTACTTCCTCCCTGCGTGATCTCTCCACGGTTCCGGATCAGAGCCACCACCGCCCGGGCGATACCTTCCATATCGATTCCACGGTGTGAAGTAAAGTTCTTATCTTCTATGGAAATGAACGCCAGCTTTGCCGCGTCAGGAATATCATCGTATTCCAGATAATTGACATCTTTCTCCCCTTTGAGTTTTTTAATTTCATTTCCATCCACGTCATAGACAAAAGAAGTCTGTTCTGCTTTGAATGTATTCTCATCACTTTCTGCCACGACTTCCACGGCATTCCTGTACATGGATACGACAGGGATTCCCACCCGCACGACGGCAAGCACCGCCAGCGCGGCAAAAGCCACAAGCAGACAAATGGCGAGAATCTTTAAAACCCTCCATGTCATACTGTTCTTCTTCCTTTTCCTGCTTCGGGGCTGCATGCCACCCCCCTGTTGATTCCTGCTCATATCTACCTCCATGATGCTTCTTGTACTTTATCTTTTCCAGTATCTGCCTGAAGCAGACATTTTATACATTTTACTGTTCCAGATAACTGTAGAACACATTTCCCGCTTTCTGGAAATTCTCCGTGATCTGTGTCCGGTCTCCCACGGTGGAAATACCAGTTACCGGATCAAGATACCGGATCTTCGTGGAGTTATAGCTCATAACCACCACATATCTTCCGCCTGTATACTGTGCCAGCACCGGACTTCCCTTACTGATGTAGTACAGCACTTCGTCCAGAGAACAGCCAATGAGATTCAGGGCCTCCTGTCCGCTGTATTCCGACAGCAGTTTCATCACCGAACCGGAATCTGTATCAATGCTGTTTGCCGCCGCGCTTTTTCCGTTGACGCGGGCGATCATGGAAAGACATCCTGCCAGCGATTTTCCATCGCCGGACACTTTAGTCACCTCGTCCATGCCCGCCACCATGGCGTAATCCACAAAGGCACATTCCCATACTACATTTTCTGAGCTGTCAATGACACTTCCTCTGGCCTCCGACGCGGCTTTGACCGCTTCCGGCAGATTCGTATACGATGCCAGGGTCTGTCCGTCCGCGTAGACAAAATACTGCTCTGCCGCATCTCCGCTCCGGGTGAGGGTCAGAGAGGCGTCATCCTCGCTGGACAGAATCTTTGCCGGGATCAGATCCGGTTCCACCTGTATATAAATATACTCTGGAAATTTGAAGTAAAGTTGTTCTCCAAAGGTTCCCGAATATTTACTTACCAGAGAGACTCCGTCCTCCTTCTCCGCTTCTTTATAGCGGATATAATCTTTATTGCCGGTGGATCGGATCTTTCCATTATTTTTCTTTCCAAGAGTCATCTCCAGGACACTTCCGTTGATGCTGGTCTCCATGATATAACGATTTTTCTGCGTGTAATTTCTCACTTCATTCCCATCGATATTCATGATCCGTATCTCGTTCATAGGAAATGTGACGGCGCCGCTTTCCTCTCTGGATACATCCGAGGCGGCTGCAATACCATAAATGAAATCGTTGGATAAAAATCCCACGGAACGGATTCTCTCATTCCCCTCGCAGGTAAAGGTCTGGGTCTGGCCGCTCTCCAGATCGATCATCTCGATTTCCGTGTTATCCCAGATATCTTTATTCTTCTCGATGGCAATGATACTCTTATCCGCTGAAGCCGTCAGACTCTCGTTGATCATGCCGGACACCAGAATATTGTCGCTTTTCTCATCGAGATCCACCTCGTGCAGATCGCCGTCCAGAACACAGTAAAATACATTATCAGAGTTCAGATAGGCAAGCTTTCCGATATCTTCCTTCATACTGCTGTAAGGAACGGAAGACGCCAGAAACGCCAGTTCCTCATTGCAGCTGGTTGCCGCGTCAAAACGCATGATCTGTATGCCGTTGTCCCCCTCATGGCGGCCCCGGCTGATATATCCGTACACCAGATACAAAATGTTTCCATCGTCATCAAAGTCCAGGATCTTGAGACCGTGTTCTTCCTGGTCATTGTGGAGATCCGCCAGATTTTCCGAGGCGAAACTGTAGACCTTCGTCACATCAGACTCGTCATAATTATAGTACCAGAGCTGTCCCATCACGCTGAAGGCCAGTTTATGTCCCTCATCAGAGGAGCGGTACTCCACATTGTCTTCGTTCTGGATTCCAAGGCTCAGATAGCTGTTAGAGGCGTCGATGATCTCTTCATTGTAATAAGCGTCCATGGTCCTCTGATAATCCAGCAGATACATCCGCTCCGCGGTATAGCGCATGCGGTAGGTTTCGCTGACATTATAGTACTGGACCACCCCGTCGCTGATCTCACTGGACAGCACGGAGTCCAGCTCCAGGACTGCATAAGTATCATTGAGTTCCCGGACCTTTATGCGGGGATCCGACACCTGTTTTACCTCCATACTTCCAAAGGAAACTGCATCGGTGCTGGAATTTATATTTACGTATTCCAGAGATGAGCTGGAAGCATTGGCCGACGGTTCCAGATAGGTGATATTGTCTTCCATTTTAGTTTTATCAAATAAATTATTGTGGAAATTCAGAGCATATGTAAAATACTCATCAAGATTATACCCGGCTCCATTCTGAACCTTTGTATAAAAATATACTCTTGTACTGTTGTCCAGACGGACTGCCAGCTGCAGATAGTAATTTTTCCCCGGGGTCAGATCATTCTCAAAAGTCAGAGTGCCTGTCCGTACATTTTCTTCTTCATTATCCGTAAGCTGGTTCACAGTTCCCTGTTCCAGAGGATCATCCGGGGTCTTCTCAAATAAAATGTATTGAATTGCGGTAATGTCGTAATCATAATTGTGCAGTTTAAGTTCCAGGGTTTTTGAGTAGTCCACCACTGTAATCTGATTGCGGACCAGCGACAGATCAATATCGCTCCGATATGCGGACATGATATTATAGTTTGAGACGCTGTTGCCGATCTCCATCACCGGATAGGTGGAATTCTGCAGTTCTGTTACCGGGTTTCCCTTCTCTGCCGAAATTCTGTAATTAAAAAACAGCAGGGCGCCGATAAAGACCAGAACGCCGATCAGGGAATGAATAATCACCATTCTCATTGTTTCTTTCATTTTCACCGACCTCTTTCTTCTTCCAGAAGTGTTTTCAACGTAGGTTTAAATCCAAACGATTCACAAAATTCCAGAGTCTTTTCCCACTTCTCCGCCGAAGCACGTTTTCCCTTCACCGCACGGATGAGGAGATTCTTCGGCGTGTGTTCCATTTCTATAAATTCAAGAATCTGTGTCTCATAGCCCATTCCTTCCAGGAGTCCTCCCCGGATGGCATCGGTGGCCATGGCAGCAAATCTCTCCTTTAAAATCCCGTAATCAGTCACAGGCCGGAGGCTGTCCCCGGACAGCTGCTGATTCAGCTCATGCTGACAGCATGGAACGGACAAAATCACGTCAGCGCCCCAGTGCACCGCCTTATAGAGGGCGTAATCCGTGGCCGTATCACAGGCGTGGAGGGTGATGACCATATCCACATGACTGACTCCTTCAAATTCTTCAATGGAGCCCTCATAAAACTTCAGTTTCTCATATCCGTATTTTTCCGCCAGACGGCTGCATTTTCTGATGACATCCTTTTTCAGATCAAGTCCGATAATGCGCACATCACAGCCTTTGAGTTCTCTCAGATAATAGTAGACCGCAAAGGTCAGGTAGGATTTACCACAGCCAAAATCCAAAATAGTGATCTCTCTGTCTCTCTTAAGATGAGGCAGAACATCTTCAATAAATTCAAGGAAGCGATTGATCTGCCGGAACTTATCATAACGGGTCCTGACAATCTTTCCTTCCGACGTCATGACGCCGAGATCCTGAAGAAACGGAACCGGCTTTCCCTCCTCCAGAATGTAATGCTTCGGACGGTTGTGAAGCAGCCGGGTCAAATCCGGCGCGGAACGCTCTCCCGCAAAAGCCGCCGGAGTGATCCGGTCAGACCTTTTGCCGCCGGGAACAATTTTTGCCGCCGGTTTCTTCGCAGCGGTCCGAATGGAGGCCCTGCCTTTTTTGTTGATAAGCGCAGTCACTTCCTCGTCGACGGTCTGTATCTGCACCTGCTTATACAGAGGCAGGATCTCTCTCAGTTTCTCCAGCGTTCCGTTCTTTTCCAGATTCTCATGGAAAACCTGCGTTTTAGTATGGCTTTCCACCTGAAAAGCCAGGCGGTTCCGGAGAAGCACCGGGCGGATATTGTATTTTTTTATCTCCTCTGCCCTGCGGGGATTACTCACAGTGATCTTGAGGAGCTTCTCATTTAAACATTCTTCCAGTTTCTTTATCAAATGATCCATCAGGGTAGTCCTTCTTCTAAAATAAAAATTTCTGTGACCGATTTTAGCATGTTTCCACACTCCACGCAACACAGGCGCATCAAACCGGCCACAACTGTCGTCAAATCTTTATATTTTTTTAAGAAAGCGGAAATATCTTTTTTCTCCGGCGATAGCGCTGCCGGCGGTATGCCATATTCCAGCAGACAATGACCAGTATCAGATGCCGGAACGGCGTCTGAACGCCTCTCTCTTCCGGCGGCAGATAATAGCTGTTCTTCCCGCGGGTGCCGTCCACCTTATTTTCCGTCTGCTCTGACTCATAATATTTCAGTTTCTCATAAATCGCGTCGACGATCTTTAACACCGCATTTTTGTCGGGATACTCCGCATACATGGAGCTGCCCTCAAATTCAAATCTGTCCAGAAGCGCGTCTGCCACGGCCCAGACTTCCCTGGCCGCCGCCGGCAGCATCCGGATCATGTACTCAAAATCATTCCAGTTGATTTGTTCTTCCTGCTGCAGCTCTTCCGGCGGAAGCATCTGCGGCTGTGCAGCTCCTTCAGAAAAAGTGCGGCCATCCGAAGGCACGGCTCTGCCGGCAAAAGCACCGGTATCCGGCTGCGCCATCTCCCCGGTGAGAACGCCGGCGTCCGGCTGTGCCATTTCTCTGGCAGGAGCGCCAATTTCCGTCTGCGGCTCTGCGGCGCCGTCCATGGTATCACCTTCCATCCGGTTTCTTTCTGTCATCTCTGATTCCTTTTCCTGGCATGCCATCATTTCCCTGAATCCCGGCAGCCAGTCAAAATCATATCTGTCATCCAATCGACTCACAGCAATTCCTGCTTTCCCATGACTTCTCTTTACTTTATGCCGGGTGCGAAGTATGTGTGTTTGTCCCGCTTCAGTTTTCTTTTGAGACGGGAACAGAAAATCTTACGCTTCTTTTTCGATGTATGGAATCACATCGCAGAGTGACTCTTCCACAGAGACGCACTGTCCGGCCAGTTTCTCCGGCAGCGGCAGCATATCCGGCACATTGATCACCCGGATGCCGGCCGCCAGAGCGGCGCGGACACCGTTCTCAGCGTCTTCCAGCACCAGCGCGTCGGACGGTTCTATGTTCAGTTTATCACAGATGGCAAGGAATACATCCGGAAATGGCTTGCCTCTCTTTACCCATTCCGTGGTCATCAGCAGATCAAATCTGCCGGTCAGCCCGGCGGCCGCGATATTCTGCTCGATAGATTCAAAGGAACTGCCGCTGGCTACTGCCTTTTTGATCCCTTTTTGATCCAGCACATCCAGCAGTCCCACAAGACCTTTTTTGACCGGCATGCCTTCCGTGCTGAGGATCTGCGCTTTGCGCTCTCCCACCTGTCTGTATAATTCCGGAGCGTCGAGCTCTTCATCATGAAAGAACTCATGATATTTTGCCAGGATCGCCTGCGCGTTGAGTCCCAGCAGCTGCAGATACTGTGCTTCGGTCGGCTCGTAACCCCACTGCGCTGCCTTCTCCATGAAGGCACGGCAAGTTGCTCTCTCCGTGTCAAACATCAGACCATCCATATCAAAAATTACCAGTTTAATCATTATTTTTCCTCTGTCTTTTCTATTTTTATTTATGTCCTTTTTTCTGTTCCCTTATGTTGAAGAAAGCGCACCGTTCCTTCCGGAACGATACGCTCCCTGCCTTTTTGCCGTAACTGTTTCGTTATGCCTGTACCTTTTCCAGAAGACCGCTGACATCTTCTGCCATCTCTTTCAAGGAAGAAAGCATCTTCTGTTTCTGAGCCAGGAGCTCATCGTATTTCTTCTGCTCTTCTGCGCGTCGACTCTGTATGCCTGCCAGAATCTCGTTGGCCTGCACCTGAGCTTCCTCCACGATCTTTGCCGCTTTTGCTTCTGCCTCTTTCAGACTCTCCGCGGCTTTCTCCTCGGCTTCTTTTATGCTTTTCGCTGCTTTTTCTTCTGCTTCTTTTATGATGGAATCCTGCTTGCTCTGAATATCGGAAAGCTGTCTGCAGAGCAGATCGGCATTTCTTATGTACTGCTCATAAGCTTCATCGCGGTTCTTCGGCGCGTTCTGTGCCTCTGTACTCTCCTCAGCCTGCGGTTGTCTGGTCTCTTCCGGCGCTGACTGTCCGGCTGATGGTGCTGTCTCTGCCTTTGCGGCCGCTTCGGCCATGGCTTTGGTTCTTGCTACAGCGGCACGTCCCTCGGCTGCGGCTGCTTTCTTTTCCGCTGTGGCGGCACGCTCTTCCGCTTCTTCCGCCTGTTTCTCCGCCGCCTCCGCCTGGGCCTGCGCTTCCTGCAGTCTCTTCCGCAGAGTCTCTATCTGTTTCTTTAATTCGCCAACCTCTGTTTCCTCATCCATCTCCGGCTGCGCTTCTGCGGACGGTTCCTCATCTTTTTTTAATCTGACGGAATCATCAGAAATGATGATCGTCTGTCCTTTTTTCAGCGCTTCAATTTCCTTATCCTTTTCCTTTACGATGGCCTCAATCTCATCACAGATCTTATCCAGCTGGACATCCACCTCATCTTTGTCATAGCCAAACATGGATGTTTTAAAAACCAGTTCTTCCACGTATGTCAGTAATTCCTGTGCTTTCATTCTGGCTCCCCCTTTTTTTACATTTACAGCGGCTGTTTGTTTCATGCATGATTATCCCTCCGCACAGCGTGCGGATGCTCTGCCGCCGTCTTCTGCCCCGGGAGCAGATGCTCCTATGGCAGGCGTATATATTTAATTATAAGGATTCTGACGACTTTGTCCAGAAATATTATGGAAATTCAGGTGAGTTTCCGGCAGCCTTACCAAAGCAGCCGGAATTCTCCTGTATTGTACATAAAAAGAGAAAACGGCTCAACCCGGAAGGTTTCTGCCGTTTTCCCCATTACTCATTCATTTCCACGGTGTCCAGCCGCACCAGAGCTCTCGCGAGGGCTGCCTCCGCCAGTGCGGTCTCCCGCTCATCCGTTTCTTGTTCCAGAATCTGCTGTGCCCGCTGGCGGGCTCTCCGGGCCCGGGCCACATCGATATTCTGCGGCCATTCCACCGCTTCCGCCAGGATGGTCACCTTCTCCGGGGTGATCTCCACGAAACCCGAGAGCAGCGCGGCCGTCTTCTGTCCGTTTTCCTCAGTGATGGTGAGACGACCCGGCGCGATGATCTGGGTCATGGGAATATGTTCCGCATAGACTCCCACCTCGCCGTCCACCGTATTATACTCGACCATCGTGACATCATTGGTATAAAAAATCCGGTCCGGTGAGATAATTTCCAGTCTGAAGCTTTTCTCTGCCATTTCATCACCTACCTGCGCGTCCTGGCCAGGACATCATCCATACTGCCGGCATTTAAGAACAGACCCTCCGGAATATCATCGTATTTACCTGCCAGCAGTTCCTGAAATCCCTGAATGGTATCAGAAAGCGGCACATAACGGCCTTTGGTTCCGGTAAACTGTTCGGCCACAAAGAATGGCTGCGACAGGAATCTCTGGATCTTCCGGGCACGGGATACCAGAAGTTTATCTTCTTCTGATAATTCGTCCATGCCGAGGATGGCGATAATATCCTGCAGCTCCTTATATCTTTGCAGGATCTCCTGTGCGCCCCTGGCCACCTGATAATGCTCCTCTCCCACGATACGCGGATCAAGGATTCTTGAAGTGGATTCCAGAGGATCCACCGCAGGGTAAATTCCCTGCTCCACAATGGCACGGGAAAGTACCGTGGTAGCGTCCAGATGGGCAAATGTGGTGGCCGGCGCCGGGTCTGTCAGGTCATCGGCCGGCACATAAACCGCCTGCACTGAGGTGATAGAACCGTTCCTGGTGGAAGTGATCCTTTCCTGCAGCGCTCCCATCTCCGTCTGCAGCGTCGGCTGATAACCTACGGCACTCGGCACCCGGCCCAGAAGGGCGGACACCTCAGAACCTGCCTGAGTGAAACGGAAAATGTTATCAATGAATAATAAAACATCCTTTCCGCCCCGGTCCCGGAAATCCTCCGCGATGGTAAGACCGCTCAGCCCCACCCGCATGCGGGCTCCCGGCGGTTCGTTCATCTGTCCAAACACCATGGCCGTCTTGTCAATAACGCCGGACTCGCTCATCTCCCGGTAGAGATCATTGCCTTCCCGGGTCCGCTCTCCCACGCCGGTAAAAACGGAATAACCGCCGTGCTCTGTGGCGATATTGCGGATCAGCTCCTGAATGAGCACCGTTTTCCCCACGCCGGCACCGCCGAACAGACCGATCTTACCGCCTTTCTGGTACGGGCAGAGCAAATCCACCACCTTGATGCCGGTCTCCAGCACTTCCGTCTTTGTCGACTGCTCTGAAAAGGCCGGCGCTTTCCGGTGAATGGGACTCCGTCTCACATCCTCCGGCAGAGGTTTGTTATCAATGGGTTCCCCCAAGACATTGAAGATCCGTCCCAGAGTAATCTCGCCCACCGGCACGGTAATCGGCCCTCCGGATGCGACGGCTTCCATCCCCCGGACCAGTCCGTCCGTGGGTCCCATGGCAATGCACCTGACCACATCATCTCCAAGATGCTGCGCCACCTCCGCTGTCAGCCGGCCGCCGTCTTTCTTTTCGATGGTAACTGCATCGTTGATTTCCGGCAGAACGCCTTTGCTGAATCTGATATCCAGGACAGCGCCGATCACCTGGGTAATGGTACCTGTGTTTTGTGCTGTCATCTTTTTACTCCTTCTCCTATCCATCGAGCGCTTCCGCGCCTGAAATAATTTCTGTCAGTTCCTGTGTGATGGCCCCCTGCCTTGCCCGGTTATAAACCAGGGACAGAGTGGCGATCATATCGTCGGCGTTACTGGTCGCCGCATCCATGGCCTGCATTCTCGCGCCGTTCTCACTGGCGGCGGCTTCGATGAAGGCCCCGAAAATCGTGCTGTTTATATACTTCGGAATGAGCAGGTTCAAAGCTTCTTCCGGCCCCGGCTCATAATTCATCAGCAGTCGTTTTCTCTGCTGACCGGCCGGAGCTGCCGGATGGCTGCCGGATAACGTCTGCCCGTCCGCACCCGCAAAATTACCGTCTTTCACCTGACCGTCCGCAGCTCCCGGCTCCACATCCACCGGGAGAAGCTTCATGAGCACCGGCACATGAACCACCGTATTTTTAAATCTGGTGTAGGCCAGATAAATTTCTCCGATTTCTCCCGCCGCGAAGGCGTCCAGCACACGCTCTCCCAGGGACGCCGCGTCGGCAAAAGAGGGAGCGTTGATCATATCCGAGTCGTCCGCGACGATAGAATAGCCTCTTCTGGAAAGGATTTCCACTCCCTTCCGCCCGACTCCGTAGATATCCACATCTTCCTTTCGCCAGCCGCTGTCCGTAATGAGGCGGGTGACATTATTATTATAACCTCCGGCCAGTCCCCGGTTGGAAGTAACCACGATGACCGCCTTCCTCGCCGAATTTCCGGCAGACAGGTACGGATGGTCCAGCTTTTCCGATGTGGACAAAATGGATTGAATCGTCTCATACATTTTGTCAAAATATGGCCGGGCGTTATCTGCCCTGGCTCTCGCCCGCTGCAGCTTTACGGTGGATACCAGCTTCATGGCTTTTGTAATCTGCTGCGTACTCTGTATGCTGTCCTTGCGCCTTTTAATATCTCTCATAGACGCCATCTTATATCACCACCTTATTCCTGCCGCATCCTGCTATACCGTATAGATTTATCTCCACGGCATTTCCGTATTCATGCGGCAGTCTGACAGCGCATGCGCCCAGCGCTGTTTATTAAAATGTCTCCTTAAATTCCGCAATCGCCTTCTGCATAAGCAGTTCTGTCTCTTTGCTCATATCTTTTGTCTTCCGGATCTCCCTGTAAATTTCCGGGTATTTTGTGTCCACAAATTCCAGAAGTTCTTCTTCAAACTCCAACACCCGCTCCACCGGAATATCCAGCAGATATTTCTGAGTGACCGCATAGATGATCAGAACCTGCTGTTCCACCGGCAGCGTTTTATACTGCGGCTGTTTCAGGCTTTCTCTGATGCGCTCGCCCTGGGCCAGACGTTCTCTGGTATCCTCGTCAAGTTCAGACCCGAACTGGGCAAAAGCCGCCAGCTCCCGGTACTGGGCCAGCTCAGTACGAATCGGCCCTGCAATCTTTTTCATGGCTTTAATCTGCGCCGCTCCACCTACACGGGATACGGAGAGACCGGCGTTGATCGCCGGACGGAAGCCCGCGTTAAACATCTCCGTCTCCAGATAAATCTGTCCGTCTGTAATAGAAATCACATTCGTCGGAATATAGGCGGATACATCCCCCGCCTGGGTCTCGATGATCGGAATGGCTGTGAGCGACCCGCCGCCCAGCTCTTCGGACAATCTTGACGCTCTCTCCAGAAGACGCGAATGCAGATAGAACACATCGCCCGGATAAGCCTCTCTTCCCGGCGGCCGCCGCAAAAGCAGAGACAGGGTACGATAGGCTGCCGCATGTTTACTTAAATCATCATAAATGACCAGTACATCTTCGCCCCGCTCCATCCATTCTTCTCCCATGGCGCAGCCGGCGTAAGGCGCGATATACTGAAGGGGCGCCAGCTCGCTGGCAGTGGAGGCCACCACCGTAGTGTAGTCCATGGCTCCATATTCTTCCAAAGTCTTTACGATGCCTGCCACTGTGGATGCTTTCTGTCCGACAGCCACATAGATGCAGTGCATATTCTGCCCCTTCTGGTTAATGATCGTATCCACAGCGATCGCTGTTTTTCCCGTCTGACGATCCCCGATGATCAGTTCCCGCTGGCCCCTTCCGATGGGCACCATGGAATCAATGGCCTTGATGCCGGTCTGCACCGGCGTATCCACCGGCTGACGGTCGATGACGCCGTGGGCCACTCTTTCCACCGGGCGGAACGTTTTCGTCTCCACCGGTCCCCGGCCGTCAATAGGCTGTCCCAGCGCATTGACCACGCGGCCGGTCAGGGCGTCTCCCACCGGCACCTCGATGACACGTCCGGTGGTTTTTACGGTATCTCCCTCGCTGACATTTCTGTTATCTCCCAGAAGAACCGCTCCCACATTATCTTCTTCCAGATTCATCACCATTCCGTATACTTCCCCGGGGAATTCCAGCAGCTCACCCTGCATGGCTTTTTCCAGTCCGTAAATACGGGCCACCCCGTCGGCCACCTGGATGACGGTTCCCACATCGGCGGTCTCCAGTTTCGTCACATAATTTTTGATCTGCTCCCGGATGACGGAACTGATTTCCTCCGGTCTGATTTTTACCAAAACTTCCCACACCTTCTTTCTGTTTTATGACAGCTGAATCTTCGACAGCTGCCGGCTCAGAGTATCAATCTGTGTTTTCAGGCTGCTGTCCACCACCCGGTTATCCAGGCGGATGATAAGGCCGCCGATAATCTCCGGCTTTACAATGTACGCAATCTCCAGGGAACGGTAATCGGTCACCTCCAGAAGGCGTTTCTCCACTGCTTTCTTCTGCTCCTGCGTGAGTTCCACCGCGGAAGTCACACTGGCAGAACCAATCTTTCTGTATTGTCTGACTTTTTTAAGAAAATGCTCAAAAATCGGCAGCATCTCCTTCTGCCGGTCCTTTTCTATGATCACATGAAAAAATCCCAGCACCTCATCGGAAACTTTTCCACGAAACGAATCTTCCACCAGCGCCTGCTTGTCTTCCTTCACGATCTCCGGATGATTCAGCAGACTCATGAGTTCACCGTTCGCAAGGAAAACTTCTCTTGCCAGACCGATCTCTTCCTCCAGTCTGTCCACGGCGTTTTCCTCCAGAGCCAGGGAAAACAGCGCGTCACCGTAAATGCTGCTTATCTGTTTTGCCATGTGTCATCCCCTATCTCTTTCAGCGTCTGCTCAATGAGCGCGTTCTGTTTCTCCTCATCCAGCGACGATGCCACCAGCTTTTCCGACAAAAGAGCGGCCACGGAAATAATTTCCTGTTTGACCTGGTCATTGACCCTCTTCTGCTCAAGTTCCGCCTCCTGGCGGGCACCGGCCACAATTCTCCCGGCCTCCTCCTTGGCGTTCATGATGATCTCATTCTCTCTCTGCATCGCCTTTTTTCGTGAGTCGCTCAGAATCTGCTCCGCAACTTTATCAATCTCTTTTAATTTACCGTCGTATTCTTCCCGCATGCGCAAAGCGGCCTCCCGGTTTTCCAGGGCCTCTCTCTGCTCCCGCATCACTCTTTCCTTCCGGTCATTTAAAATCTTTCTCACCGGGTCCAGCAGCAGATAGCTGGCTGCCATGAATAAGAGAAAGATGGCTATGCCCATAAAGAGGAGCTGAAATACCAGCTGCGCGTCGAGGCCGAATATACGGTCATCCAATGATAATAGCACCTCATGCCTCCTTTCCGCTGTTTCCCCCAGGCATTTTTATAATTTGCCAATCAGCGGGTTTGCGTACAGCAGGATGAGACCGATGACCAGACCGTAAAGACCTGTCGTCTCGGCAACTGCCTGTCCCAGGAGCATGGTGGACATGATATCTCCCTTGGCGCCCGGATTGCGGCCTACAGCGGACGCTCCGTATCCGGCGGCAATTCCCTGTCCGATACCCGGTCCGATACCGGCGATCAGCGCAAGACCGGCTCCGATGGCAGAACATGCTAACACTAAACCTTCGTTTGTAATCTGTGACATCATAGTAAAATCCTCCTTTTGAAATTCTTTCACATACCGCAGTACCACCTGTACTGCTTCTTTCCTGCTATCCGGCCGTTTTTTCAAAGCCGGTTCGCTGCTTTAAAACTCCCGTCTCTCTCAGTCCGCATATTTGTCCGTGATAAATGTCATGGTCAGCATTCCGAATACATAAGTCTGAATCGCTCCGGAAAACAAATCAAAATACACATGCAGAAATGACGGAATCCCCAGTTTAACGAACCACGGCAGAAGGCTGTACCAGAGACTGATCATGATCGTTCCGGCCAGCACATTTCCAAAAAGACGCAGGGACATGGATACCGGAGTCGCAAACTCACTGATGACATTCACCGGGAAAAAGATCGGAAACGGTTCAAATAAATCCTTTACGAACCGAATGCCATTGCTCTTGATCCAGGCGTATTCAATCATCACAAAGGTAATAAGCGCCAGGGCAAAGGTTGTACCAAAGTCTGCTGTTGGCGCCCGCAGGCCAAAAACGCCTGATATGTTGGACAGGAAAATAAACGCCATGAGCGTGATGATATAATTCCTGTACTTTGGCGCATGGGAACCCATGCTGGTCTCCACCATGCCGTCCATGGTCTCCACAAGCATTTCCACCGCATTCTGTACGGCATTGGGCTCGTCATAATCTTTCATGATCTCATGCCTCGCAAAGAGGATCAGCCCGAACAATATCAGGCAGACAATGACCGTGGAGATCATCGTGGTGTTGATGGAGAGCGTCTGTCCAAAAAGCTCAAACTCGTAGTAACTGTGGATAAAAAAATCCACGTCGGCGCCGCCGCTTAAGAGCATCGCTCCCGCCGGCAGGCCGGCTGCTGCACCTCCCATTGATTCACCTTCCTTCTTTTCTTAACTTTTTTGTCACGTATGTGTTTGTGTACATATGCAGAAGCGCTGCGATCTTCAGTCCGATAATACCGAGAAGCACTCCCGGGAAACTGATGGCGTCAAAACGCAGCCCTGCCCAGACCACTGCCAGCATGATCAGCCAGCGGAAAATGCTCCTCACTGTCATGCCCCACTGTCCTTTGACCCTGCTCATGTGGAGACATTTTTCCAGTCCCTTCTCCATACTGATACTCATTCCCACAGCGACCACGGTCCCCAGCACAATGCCTATGGTATAGCTGAGGCGGTCGCTGACGATGAGCAGTCCTATGATCTCCGCCAGCGTACTCCAGATCAGACATCCAAAAATCAAATCCAGCAGCGTCTCATTGGTTTCCCTTATCCATTTTATCCGTTTCATGATAATCTGATTCCTTTTCTCCCATAAATACTTGTATCATTTTGTAACAGGAACGCATCCCCGCCAGAATACCGATCACCAGCATCAGGGGAAAGAGCAGCTCCTGGTGGAACTTCCGGACAAGAACGTCGCCCAGAAACACACAGATGAAAATACACGTGAGCATACAGATTCCCAGCTGACTTATGAGCGCCAGCATCCGCAGGGCGCTGCGGTTCTTTCGCCTTTTCATGGAAGCAGTTCTCCGATGATCCGGTCCGCCACCGCCTCCATCCAGGACTCAATGGACTGAAAACATTTCTCAAAGGCCTCCGGCGTATCTTCGGTCACTTCCGGCACTTCCTCCTCAATGTCGATGAAAGTCCCCACGGACATGCAGGTGGTCTGTGCCTTAAAATTGGTCCGCACCTGTTCCGCCTGCTCTTTCGTCATGGTCAGCGCCAGATCCGAAGATTCCAGATCCTCCTCCGTCAGCTGAGAAGAACGGAACTCGGCAATCTCGTAGCCATGCCGGTTCAGAATGGAAACCGCCATGGGTGAAACCGGTTCGGAAAACAGTACCACCAGTCCTCTGGATATCACTTCGATATCCGAAACATTTCTTCTCTTTATCAGTCCCCGCAGAATCACTTCCGCCATAAAGCTGCGGCAGAGATTATTTTCTCCTATAATTACAATCTTACGATATCCCAAACCAGCACCTCCTATACTGTAATCAGATGATAACCAGCTGCTTTGAGCATCCGATTCATGATCGCATTACCCAGCCCTTTCTCAAAAAAGCTTTCTGAATAAATGTAATCCAGCCCCAGTGCGTCACATTCCCGGAGTATACTGTATAAATTGGCTGCCACGGAGTCAGGATGTTCTCTGCTTCCGATACTTCTCCGGATTCCCGTATGGTACTCTCCGATGGTCTCATCCGTTCCGATGATCCCCACGCGGAATCCGTCTTTTTCTTTTTCCTGCGCCAGCTGATTGATCTTCTCTATCACCTTTCCGGCGTCGCCTTCCACCAGAGTCAGCTGTCCCTTCGGCGCATAATGCCGGTACTTCATGCCCGGAGCCTTCGCCACCACATTTTTCGGCATCTGCCGTCCGGCCACCGCCGGATCCACCAGCACAGTGCCGACCACCGACTCAAGCATCGCTTTGGTGATATAACCAGGGCGCAGAATCATGGGCACCTCGCCGGTCATATCGACAATCGTGGACTCAATGCCAATGCCCACCGGACCTCCGTCCAGGATCATCGGAATCTTCCCGTCCATGTCCTCCAGCACGTGAAGCGCTGTGGTCGGACTCGGTCGTCCGGAAGTATTGGCGCTGGGTGCCGCGATCATACGTCCGCTTTCCCGGATCAGCGCTCTGGCATCCGGATGAGATGGCATACGCACCGCCACAGTTTTCAGTCCCCCGGTGGTGCCGTCCGGCACCGTCTCCTTTTTATTGAGAATCACCGTCAGCGGCCCCGGCCAGAAGGCTTCCATGATCTTTCTTGCCTGTTCCGGTACATTTTCAGCCAGCTGGTCCACCTGTTCCATATCTGCAATATGGACGATCAGCGGATTATCTGACGGTCTTCCCTTTGCTGCGTAAATCTTTGCCGCCGCCTCGCTGTTCATGGCGTCCGCCCCGAGACCGTACACCGTCTCTGTGGGAAAAGCCACCAGCCCTCCGGCACGGATAATCTCACCTGCTTCCTTCAATGCGTCCATTTTTACCAGTTTCGTTTTCATTGCAGTCACCTCTGTCATTCAGCCTTCTATCAGCTTTTGCTAGTGTAACATGCTTTATGCATAAAGTCAAAAAACATGTCCTATTTTTTGTTACAATTGTTAGATTATTTTTATCTTTTCATTTATGCTTCTTCTTTTCTTTGTAGAAGCATACTAATAAAAGTATCCCGTTTCAGGTTCTCTTTTATGAAAAAATCATATTTTCGCCGACCCACTCTCCGGGCCGTCTCCCTGGTCTCTCTTTTTCTGTTTCTGGCCGCACTGGTCCTTTCCGACATGACCAGAACATTTCCTATTTTTAATACTTCCGGAAACTTCACCGTCGTCCTGGACCCGGGGCACGCCGGATATCTGCTGCGCGTATCCGCTCATAAAAGACAGGCCGGAAGCGTATATTTAAGTACATACATGAAACGCAGCGTCTGACAGTTCTGCGTTCATCCCGCCACAAGGAGTTTTTCCATGAAAGAAACTTCTTCTTTATCTTCTGAAACATCCCGCCTTCCAAACAGCAGAAAAAAGGCGGAAAAAACCTTTGCTGTCCAGAGAGAGTTTCTCTCTTCCGTCACCGCGGAAGAGCTTCTCTGCCGTCTCATCCGGGCACATCTTCTGGACGTATCCTCCAGACCGCCATAACAGCGGCACCGTATCCCCGTTATATAAGGAAAAGAAGGTGAAAATATGCCGGATTATTTTTATACTGGCGCTTATATCCGCCTGTCCCGGGAAGACGGCGACCGTGAAGAAAGCGACAGCGTTGCCAATCAGAAAAAACTTCTGGCCGATTACATAAAGAAACACAAAGAGCTTCTTCTATATAATATGTACGTTGACGACGGATATTCGGGTATCACTTTTCAGCGTCCGGGATTTCAGCAAATGATCGCTGATATTGAAAATAAAAAAATCTCCTGCGTCATCGTCAAAGACTTATCCCGCTTCGGCAGAGACTATATCGAGACCGGACGATTCCTGGAGCGGTATTTCCCCCAGCGGGGCATCCGCTTTATCTCTGTCTCCGATCACATCGACAGCACACGGCAGTCTTACGACATGCTTCTCCCCATCAAAAATATATTCAATGAACAATACGCCCGGGACATCTCTGGAAAAGTCCGCGCCGCCCTGCGGACCAAACAACACCGCGGGGAATTCATCGGCGCCTTTGCCAGCTATGGCTACCGGAAATCTCCGTCCGATAAAAACAGATTGATCATCGACCCTTACGCTGCCTCCATTATCCGCAGAATCTTCTCCCTGTATCTGCAGGGTTTTGGCAAACAACAGATTGCCCGGATGCTCAATGCGGAAGGAATTCTCTGTCCCTCGGAATACAAAAAAGTCTCCGGACTGCGCTATACCAATCCCGGATCGCGGAACCATTCTTCCCTTTGGTCTTATTCTACCATTAATCACATTTTACATAAAGAAATATATGCGGGAAATATGGTACAAGGTACCAGGGAGCAGCACATGCGCAGCCGCCAGCAGACACTCGGCCGTGAAAAATGGATCGTCGTGCCGGGCACCCATGAACCCATCATAGACGGGGATACCTGGCGCCGGACCCAGGAGCTTCTGAAGATACGCAGCCGCCCGTCAGAAAATCACCGGCCGCCCGCCCGCCCCGCACGGCATCCTCTCTCCGGTCTTCTGATCTGCGGCGGATGCGGCAAAACCATGGTCAAAACCTGCTGGCATCATGCCGACGGCCGCCCGGAGTACGCTTTCACCTGCGGCACCTGCAAAAGACACGGAAAATCATTCTGTTCTCCCCATACCATCGCCGCCAGAGATCTGGAATCGGTTCTGCTTCAGGATTTCAACCGCATCATAAACTGCATGCCAAATCTTTCTTCCCTTGTGCAGCAGCAGGTGCAGTCCTTTCTATCTGAACAGACCGGCAAAAGCCCGGAGCTGAAACTGGCGGAAACTGAGCGGGGCCGCGCCAGACGATTCTTCCTGTCCGCCTATTCCGATTATAAAGAGGGCATTCTCTCTGCGGACGAATTCTTTTCCTGCCGGGAAGAATACAGACAGAAAGAACAGCTTTACAAAGAAAAATGCCGGTTATTTTCTGAATCTTCCGCCGCTCTCTCCCGGAGGATCCGGCAGTCTCCCTTTCTGACTGCGCTCTCGGAGCAAAAAGAGCTGGCTTCTCTTGATTTTTTCCCCCTTTCGGAGATGATCGAGCACATCAGCGTATATGAAAACCGGAAAATCTGTATCTGTTACCGGCTGACTCCGAAACACTTTTTCAGTTTACCCGGTCAGTATACTGTATAAAATTAAGGGAATTATTATAAATACAATAATAAATTAAGTATGTTTTTTTAATATCCCGTTAACTTTGTTTAATTCAGCGAAATTTTTTCAAAAATCATTCAATTTTTTTACTTGTCGAAATAATTAAACTGTGTTAGACTGCATTACAAGACAAAGGCGTTTGTAGTATTGCTGATACTGCAGGCGCCTTTTTTCATGAAATCAGTCTGAAACAAGCATTTACAGCCGGCATGTTGAAAAGGAAAGGATGAGATAAGATATGAATTCAGGAGATACAGCTTTTGTAATTATCTGTGCAGCTTTTGTATTTTTAATGACTCCGGGGCTGGCGTTTTTCTACGGCGGTCTGGTACGGAGAAAAAATGTCGTCAATACAATGATGGCCTGTGTTGCCATCATGGGACTGTCCGTCGTCATGTGGATGCTCTTTGGCTACTCACTGGCGTTCGGCGGAAATCATGCCGGAATCATCGGAGACTTCCGCTGGTTCGGATTAAACGGCGTTGGAATGGATGTGGGTCCTTATTCTGATTCCATTCCACATCTGGTATTTTGTATGTTCCAGATGATGTTCGCCATGATCACCCCGGCCCTTATTACCGGTTCTCTGGTAGGCCGTATGAAATTTAAAGCATTGTTTATTTTTATCGCCCTTTGGTCCATCATCGTTTACTATCCGATGGCTCATATGGTATGGGGATCCGGCGGATTCCTGGCTTCCATCGGTTCCGTGGACTTTGCAGGCGGTAACGTAGTACATATCAGTTCCGGTGTCAGCGCCCTTGTTCTCGCCATTATCCTTGGCAGAAGAAGAGGCTATGAACATACCACATACCGGATTCACAATATACCTTTTGTTGTACTGGGTGCTTCCCTCCTCTGGTTCGGATGGTTTGGTTTCAACGCAGGAAGCGCATTAAAAGCTGACGGACTGGCAGCTCACGCATTTATGACTTCCGCCATTTCCGCCGCAGCCGCTCTTCTTTCCTGGATGGCCATCGATGTCATCAAGACAGGAAAACCTACGCTGGTCGGTTCTTCCACCGGTCTGGTTGTCGGTCTGGTCGCCATCACTCCTGGCGCCGGTTTCGTTCCGATCTGGGCTTCCCTCATCATTGGTATCCTGGTAAGCCCGATCTGCTACTTTGGCGTAGCTCTTGTTAAGAAGAAACTGAAAATCGATGACGCTCTGGATGCCTTCGGATGCCACGGTATCGGCGGTATCTGGGGAGGTATTGCGACAGGTCTGTTTGGCCAGTCCTCCATCAACAGTGTCGCTCAGTGGAACGGCCTGGTGTTTGGTGACTTCCATCTTTTTGCCGCTCAGATCATCGGTATCATTGTCACCATCGCTGTTGCCGTTGTGGGCACACTGATCTGCGTGGCAATCGTGAAAGTATTTACTCCTCTTCGTGTCACTGTCAAAGAAGAGCAGATTGGACTTGATATTACGCAGCATGGAGAAAGCGCATATCCAAGCTTCAACGGATTAGATCAGTAAGGTGGGAAAGAATATGATGTATAAAATCGAAGCATATGTAAGAGAAGAAAAATTTGAAGATGTAAAAAAAGCTCTGGACGACCTCAACGTCAACGGTCTGACCGTATACCAGGTCATGGGCTGTGGTATCCAGAGAGGATATAAAGAAATCGTGCGAGGCATGGAAGTGGACATGCAGATGCAGCCGAAGGTTAAGTTCGAGATTGCCGTGTCATCGGAAGACTGGGCGGAAAAGACTGTGGACGCCATCCAGAAGGCCGCCTACACCGGTGAAGTCGGAGACGGAAAGATCTTCACTTATGAGATCCGCTCCGCATTAAAAATCCGTACAAAAGAAACCGGCTACGACGCCATTCAGGAATCAGAATAATAAATGTGAGGACGGGAGGCCGCAAAGCCTCCCGTTTTTTATGTATGGAGATGACAGACAGACGCACATTCAGGACAGCGGTCCACCTTCCGGCAGTGATACACATTCCGGCGGTGACCGGCGCTTTCCACACCCGCCCCACGGCGGGGATGACCCCGGAAAGGTCAGCGCCTCCGGAATCAAAGAAAAAGAAATCAATCTGGCGATCGCTCTCAAGTGCCGCACGGTTCTGGAACAAAACGGCATCCGGGTGCTGATGACCCGGGAAACCGACTGCAGTCTGGAAGATTCCGGCGTCTCCAATAAAAAAGCCAGCGATTTAAGGAACCGGAAAGCCTCCATCACAGGGGCAGCGCCAAACTGTGCGGTGAGCATCCATCAAAACAGCTTTCCGGACAGCTCCCAGCACGGTGCGCAGGTCTTTTATCAGGCAGGCAACGAAAACAGCCAGCGGCTGGCCTCTCTCATCCAGGCACAAACCGTATATCTGACCGGTGAGGAAAATAAGAGAGAAATCAAACCCAACTCTGATTACTACCTTCTCAGGGACAACGCAGTCCCCACGGTCATCGCCGAGGTCTGCTTTCTCTCTAATCCTTCCGAAGCCGAGATGATTACGGATGAAAATATGCAGGAAAAGGCTGCCTTCGCGATTGCAATGGGGATCATGCAGTACCTTTATTCCTGATAATCTCCCTTCCCGCGGCGCTCTCCTGTCCGCCGGCAAAGTCTTTCTACGGAGGACGGCGCTCCACGGGACGGCCTGATATCTGCTTCTGGTTCATGATTTCCGGCTTCACATATTATATTACTATATATATTATTGATTTACAATATATTTTGTGAATTCCTTGTGAAAACGTACTTATTTACAGATATGTGGGTGATTTTAACACTTTACAGTTTTCAGAATAATGTTTATACTATACACACCACATATTCTTGTCCTGTCATCCGGACGGGACAACAATCTCCATATACGATATCCTGATATGACTTTATCAAAAAGGAAGTGAATTCATGAAATTAGAGAAATTAAATGACAATCAGATACGATGTACATTAAATAAATCTGACTTAGATAAACGGGAACTGCGGCTCTCTGAGCTGGCTTACGGTTCCGCCAAGGCACGGGCTCTCTTCCGTGACATGATTCAGCAGGCCTCCATCGAACTGGGATTTGAGGCGGATAACATTCCGCTGATGATCGAAGCCATTCCGATTTCCAATGAGTGCCTGGTACTCGTTGTCACCAAAGTGGAAGACCCGGACGAACTGGATACCCGATTCTCCCGCTTCTCCACTCCTTTTGACGATGAGGATGCGGATGATGACTATTCTCCGGATGTGATCGATGCGGAGATTTCCGATACCGATGCTTTCGATGAAGAACCTCTCTCCTTTGGCGACAGCCTGGAAGAGGATCTCGCTTTCGACAGCTCTTCCGATAAGGACACCGGCAGGCAGGCAGCAGACGACGCCCTCGATCTGATCGCGCCGTTCACCCAGGCTATTGCCCAGGCTAAAAAAGAAGTTCTCAGGAAGAAGCAGGAAGCCTCCAAAAAGAAACACAATCTGCAGATTTATACGTTTTCCAGTCTGGACACCATCACACAGCTGAGCGCCTTCCTCACTCCGTTTTATACCGGAGGAAGCCGCCTGTACAAAGATGTTTCCGGCAAAACCTATTATCTGCTTTTAATGAAAGAGCAGTGTGAGCGCGAGATTTTCAAGAGAGCCTGCATTATCGCTTCCGATTACGGAACCTCCATGAATGCCTCCTACTCCACACTCTCATATTTCGATGAACATTTTCAGCCGGTGTTCCGGGAAAATGCACTGGAGACATTGAATCAGCTCAATTAAATACCGTTTTGAACGGATTTTTCTCAAAGAAATGTATTCTTTTCAGAAAGATTTTTCAGATACGTGGATGCACAGTCTTGTTTCAGACAGGGCTGTGCATATTTTTTATGGGAATTCCATAGGAATACAATCTCCTATGAAATAAAAAAGCTGCCGTCCGGCGGGTACCGGCTATACCGATTCCGCCTTCCTGCAGCGTCTCTCAGCTATTTCGCTGTTCTTTCCATGAAAGAAATCATATTATTTATTTTTATTCGCCAGATAGTCATTAATGCGGACAAGCACCTGGTCTGCGTCCATGCCGTGAACCATGCATGCTTCTTCCAGACTCTCCATGGCGGAGGATGGGCATCCTACGCAGTGCATTCCTGCTGCCATTAAGATGGCGGCGATTCCCATATCCATCTGAAGCATTTCTCCGATCAATGTATCCTTTGTAACAACCTGAGCTGCCATATCTATTCCTCCTGTTATTGTTTGCAAATTCTGCTTGTTTATGGGGTACTTTACACAGTATAATACACCCGCCAGAAAAATTCAATAGGGCAGAAAAAATTCATAGATTTTTACTATGATAATTCCGACATCATCCGAATCTTCCGGTAATATAACTCTCGGTCCTCGGATCTTTCGGTCTGGCAAACAGCTCCTGCGTCTCCCCGTACTCAATCATCTCGCCCAGCAGGAAAAATGCCGTGCGGTCTGAGATTCTTGAGGCCTGCTGCATGTTGTGGGTGACGATCACAATGGTATAATCCTTTTTCAGATTCATGGCCAGCTCTTCGATCTTCGATGTGGAAATGGGATCCAGCGCCGAGGTGGGCTCATCCATCAGGATGACTTCCGGATTCACCGCCAGCGTTCTCGCAATACAGAGACGCTGCTGCTGCCCGCCGGACAGACCCAGCGCGCTTTTCTTCAGTCTGTCTTTCAGTTCATCCCAGATCGCCGCCTGGCGGAGGCTCCTCTCCACAATATCGTCCAGCTGCGCTTTTTTCCGGATTCCAAATATCCTCGGCCCGTACGCCACATTATCATAGACGCTCTTTGGGAACGGATTGGGCTGCTGAAATACCATTCCCACCTTATAGCGGAGTTCGATACCGTCCATGTCCCGGTAAATATCTTTTCCATCCATGTGAATGGCTCCGTCGATCTTTACATTATTTACAAAATCATTCATCCGGTTCAACGTCTTCAAAAATGTGGATTTGCCGCAGCCGGACGGCCCGATCAGCGCCGTAATCTCATGTTCATATATTTTCATATTGACATCTTTCAGGGCATGAAACGCTCCATAATGAAGATTAATGTCCCGGACGTCAAACTTTACATTTCCTTCGCTCATTCTTCTGTCTCCTTTTCTCCCGGTATTTGTTCTTCCATTTTCCAGCAGCCGCCATCACACTTTTTCTCCGGCGTTGCGGACTTCAATCCGTCTGCTCCAGGCGTTGGCCGCCACGTTGAAGACGAGTACGAGAAGCAGCAGAATCGCCGCAGCCAGATCAGCCAGAGCCGGATCCTGCCCGTTAATCTGCAGGTTCCAGATCTGTGTGGACAGTGTTTCCGCCGGCCGCAGAAGATTCAGCGGACTGGTTGGTGAAGTGATATCCCAGTTTCCCCACCGGAGGGTGCTCCCCGATCCGGTCGTGTAAAGGAGCGCCGCTGCCTCTCCAAAGCCTCTTCCTGCCGCCAGGATCACTCCCGTCATGATCCTCGGAATACAGGCCGGAAGGACCACATGGAACACCGACTGCCATTTGGTCGCTCCCAGTCCCAGACTGCCCTGGAAATATCCCTCCGGCAGACCGCGGATGGCATCCTCTGTGGTGGTGGTCAACAGAGGGATGGTAAGGATTGACACTGACAGCGCTCCTGCCAGCAGGCTTTTTCCCATACCGATGAATACCAGGAAGACCAGATATCCGAACAGGCCCACCACGATGGACGGAAGCGAGGATAAAGTTTCAATACAGATTCTTAAAAATTTAGTCAGAGGACCATCCTTGGCATAGACGGCCAGATAGATACCGGCGAAGACTCCCACCGGCACCGAACACAGCAGAGAAATGAATACCAGGTAGATGGTGTTAAACAGCTGATTTCCGATGGTCCCCTGCCGCTCAAAACCGAACATCTCCGGCTTTGCCTCCAGAAATCCGCCGATGATGACTTTTCCCGCAAAGGCTGCCAGCAATACAAGAAAGAATACGGCAACCGCATAAAATACAACCGTCATAATCCGGTCTGTTCTTTTCGCCCATCTCATTCGTTCCTTCATCTTACTTCTCTCCTTTCCTGCCGCTTCCGGATAAACGATGGATCAATGTGATGCAGATCAGAGAGATCAAAAACAGCAGAAGCGCCATGGTCCACAGGGCCGCTTTCAGTTCTCCTCCCTCCATGGCATTTCCCATCTGAGCCGCGATCTCAGTCGTTAATGTCTTTGTGGTGGAAAAAATACTGGTTGGAAGCGCCGTGGTCTGTCCGATGACCATGGCCACCGCCAGCGCCTCACCGAAAGCCCTGGCCAGTCCCAGGATCACTCCCGTTATAATGCCTGAGGATGCCGCCGGCACCATCACCCGCCAGATGGCCTGCCACCGGGTGGAGCCGAGTCCATAGGCGGCATTTCTGCATTCGTCCGGCACCGCAGCCATGGCATCGGCGGATACACTGGTGATCGTAGGGAAGATCATGACCGCCAGCACCAGCCCGGCAGCAAGAACAGAATGTCCCACCTGCCGGTGAAATACCGTCTTGATGGCCGGGACTAAAACAGTCAGTCCCACCCATCCGTATACCACGGACGGAATCCCGGCAAATATTTCCACAATAGGACGGTAAAATTTCTCACCGATCCCCGGCGCGATTTCTGTCATAAAGATTGCGGAACCCAGAGCAAAAGGGGTCGCGATGAGCAGAGCCAGACCGCAGGTTACCACGGAACCCACAATAAAAATCAGCGCTCCGGTCTGTCCGCCGCCTTCCGCGCTGTCCGCCGGATTCCACTGGGCAGAACCCAGGAACCCCCAGATGGTGTGTCCGAATTTGAGAAATGTATCGGAACCTTTATAGATCAGAAATGCACCGATGATCATTGTCAGCGCGATGACAAAAAGTCCAAAGAAAATTGTAACGCCCCGCCATACATATTCTTTGTAAAACATCCCCTGCTTCTTCTTTTCAATCATATGTATCCCCTTTCCTCCTGATTTTGCCACCCGGATGTCCTGTCCCGTCCAAAAGAGAAACGGGCTCATCGCTCGATAAGCCCGCTCCCTTTGATATCCTTTTCCGGGATAATCATTTTTAATGTTCGGTTACTGTCATTTTAGAAGATACGCCATATCCCAGCTGTTCCATATTTGTGCCGTATTCATCAGACATGATGTATTTGATAAATGCATCGCAGGCCTCATTAGGCTCGCCTTTTGTATACATATGCTCAAACGTCCATACCGGATAAGCGCCTGAATATGTATTTTCCAGTGTCGGCTCTACACCATCGATGGAGACAGTGGATACACCCGGGTCACCAGTCAGATAAGACAGTGCCACATAACCGATAGCACCTTTTGTATCTTTAACATTCTGAAGAAGTACTCCGGAATCATCCGTTTCCATAGATGCATTGGATGCCTCTTCATTTCCATCAAGGGCATATTTTTCAAAAGTTGCACGGGTTCCGGAAGAAGTCGGTCTTGTTACTAATACGATATCCTCATCTGGACCGCCCACATCTTTCCAGTTGGTGGTCTTTCCTGTAAAGATGGAAATTAACTGATCTTTGCTCAGGTTTGTCACGCCGCCTTCTTTTACATCGTTGTTAACGATTGGCGCCATGGTGATAACACATACCTGATGATCCACCAGTTCGCCTGCCTGTGTGGCATCCAGTTTCTCATCCGCTGCTACGTCAGAGTTTCCGATATCAACTGTTCCCTCAGCTACCTGTTTTAAACCTTCACCTGAACCGCCGGCATCCACTGTGATCGCCACATCCGGGTACTGTTCACTGAAAGAGTTTGCTGCGTCATCTACAAGAGGTTTTAAAGCGGAAGAACCGGCTGCTGTGATAGTGCCGCTTAAATCCTGGTCTGCTGCGTTTCCTCCGGTTTCTGAGCTGGCTTCTGTGGTAGCGGCAGCCTGTGTCGATGTATCAGAGTTTCCGCTTCCACATCCTGCAAGAAGTCCTGAAGCCATAAATACTGCCATACAAATTGCCAACATCTGTTTCTTCATTTGAATGATCCTCCTTTTGTCTTTCTTTGCTCAATAAAGTATTTAAACCTTTATTTGTTCTGAATTATAGAGCTCTTATGTAAAAAACGACATCTCGGACCTGTAAAAATCAAGTAAAAAGTCAGATAACTTTCTATTTTTATTATTACATATCTGTAAATAATGTAATAAAGTCAGAAAATATTGGCAATATGTTCTCTATATAACACAATACACTTAAAGATGAAAAGTCAACCGGCCGCTTATTTTTCGATTTCTTTGATGAGGTTGATCATCTCAATGGCACTCAGCGCACAGTCATATCCTTTGTTTCCCGCTTTGGTTCCGGCCCGCTCAATGGCCTGCTCAATGTTCTCCGTGGTCACAATACCGAACAATACCGGAATGCCGGATTTCAGACCAACCTGAGCCACTCCCTTGGAAACTTCATTGCATACATAATCATAATGGCTGGTTGCTCCGCGGATCACCGTTCCCAGCGCGATGACTGCGTCATATTTTCCGGACTGCGCCATTTTCTCACAGATCAGCGGGATTTCAAAGGCTCCCGGAACCCATGCCACGTCAATGTTCTCCTCTTTCATTCCGTGACGGACGAGGCCGTCAATGGCTCCGCTCAGAAGTTTGGAAACAATGAACTCGTTAAATCTCGCACACACGATACCTACTCTCTCTTCTCCGCCTACTACTTTTCCTTCAAATACATTTACTCCCATGATTCATTCCTCCTGATATTTTTATGGTTATTCTTATGGTAATTTTCAAATGATTTCTCTTTTCACAAAAAGATCCTGAAGTTCTTTTCTGTTCTCTTAATATTTCGTGTAATGCCCCATCTTTTCCTGTTTGGTTTTCAGGTAGAAGAAGTCATCCTCGTTGGCCTCGATGATGATCGGCACCCGCTCCACAATTTCGATGCCATATCCGGACAATCCTACCACTTTGGCCGGATTGTTGGTCATCAGGCGCAATTTTTTGATTCCAAGATCCGCCAGAATCTGCGCGCCGATACCGTAATCCCGCAGATCTTCCGGAAATCCCAGAGCCAGGTTGGCTTCCACCGTATCCATGCCCTGATCCTGCAGCTCATAGGCTTTCAGCTTGTTAATGAGACCGATTCCCCGGCCTTCCTGGCGCATATAAAGCAGTACGCCCCGGCCTTCTTTTTCTATCATCCGCATGGCCGCCGCATACTGCTGACCGCAGTCACAGCGCCTTGATCCCAGGGCATCGCCGGTGAGGCATTCCGAATGTACCCGGCACAATACCGGCTCACCGTCTGCCACATCTCCTTTTACAATGGCGACATGATGCTCGCCATTTAACTTATTCACATAGCCGTAAATACGAAAATGTCCGTAATGGGTCGGAAAGTCTGCCTGTGCCTCGCAGCTTACAAAACTTTCCGTGCGGCGGCGGTACTGGATCAGATCCGCAATGGTAATGATTTTCAGATGATGCTCAGCCGCAAACTTCATGAGCGCAGGCACCCGCGCCACCGATCCTTCCTCATCGAGAATGCCGCAGCGCAGTCCCACCGGCCGCAGTCCCGCCATCACCGCCAGATCCACCGATGCTTCCGTAAATCCGGTCCGCTTCAAAACGCCTCCCTGCAGTGCCACCTTAGGCACCATAGTTCCCGGCCTCTTAAAATTATCCGGGGCGGCGTTTTCCGCCGCAGCCGCCATCACTGTCCGGGAGCGGTCTGCCGCCGACACGCCATCGGTCACATCGACGCTGTCAATGGTCACCGTGGATGTGGAACGGGACAGTTCCCGGTTCTCCCAGATCAATTCCTCCACGCCGATCTTTCTGGCCACATCCTCGGAAACCGGCATGGTCATCATACCTTTTCCGTAGGTGAGCATAAAGTTCACAGCTTCCGGCGCAGCAAACTGTCCGGCTATGATCAGGGCTCCGTCATTTTCCACGTCGCCGTCGTCCACCACAATGATCATCTTCCCCTGTTTGAAATCTTCCAGGGCCTCCTCTATGGTATTGAATTGAAATGTATCCATTTTGTCTGTCCTCCTTGTTGCTTATGTTTTTATTGTTTCTCTTATTGTCGTCTGTTTTTGTCTGTTCTGCGGTTTGCCCTTTCCCGCAGTTGATCAGAATCCATGGCTTTTCAGGAAATCCATGGTAATACCTGACTGTGGTTTCTCCTCACTTTCCTCATACCGAAGGAGCTTTTCCACATATTTGCCAACCATATCTGTCTCCAGATTGACCGTATCCCCCGGTTTTTTCTCCAGCAGCGTAGTGTTCGCTCCCGTGTGAGGGATCACTGAGACCGCAAAACTCTTATCGTCCACCCGCGCCACCGTAAGGCTGATACCGTCGATGGCGATGGAACCTTTCTCCACAATATATTTCAGTACCGCCGGTGTCGTCCGGATCGTGATCCAGATGGCGTTATCGTCTTTTTCCATGGATGTGATCGTTCCCGGATCATCCACATGTCCCGCCACGATATGACCGCCGAAACGGCCGTCGGCCGCCATGGCTCTTTCCAGATTCACCCGGCTGCCGCTTTTGAGCGTTCCCAGATTAGTCCGGCGCAGGGTCTCATGCATGACATCCACGCTGTAACTGTTTTTGTCAAAGGAAGTCACCGTGAGACACACACCGTTGGTGGCAATACTGTCTCCCACATGAATATCTTCCATCACTTTTTCTGCCTGAATAGTGATGACGGCCGACTGCGCGCCCATTCTGATGCTTTTCACCACGCCGACTTCCTCTATGATGCCTGTAAACACCGCTGTCCTCTCTCCTTTCTCCATGTGCTGCTTCAGCCATGTCACATTTCTCTGACTGCGTCATTTTTTCTGATGTACTCATGCTTCTCCGGTTATGTCGTATTCCAGAAGAATATCCTTGCCGAACCGGCGCATATGAATCTCCTGCAGCTGCCAGGCTTCCGACGCCAGACTGACGCCCCGGCCTTCCACCGGCGTCCTGGCCTCTGCCCCGCCGAATATCTTCGGCGCCAGATAACAATATACCCTGGAGACAATTCCTGCCTGCAGCGCACTCTCGTTGAGGGTTCCGCCACCCTCCAGCAAAATGCCATCAATCTTATTCTCGCCCAGCTTCTCCATCAGACAGCTCAAATCGATCCGGCCGTTCTTCTCCGGTATCTCCCAGATTATCACTCCCTTTTCTTCCAGAAGCTTCATCGTTTCCCGGTCCGCCCCCGGCAGACAGGCCGTGATGAGCGGCTGATCTTTGGCCGTCTGCACCAGTCTCGATGCGGCCGGAATCCGCAGATAGTCGTCGCAGACAATCCTCACCGGATTCCTCCCTCCTTCCATGCGGCAGTTGAGCATGGGATCATCCGCCAGCACCGTTCCGATACCGACCATGATACCTTTATAATGATTGCGCAGAATCTGCACATGTCCCCGGGCCTCTTCCCCGGTCACCCACCGGGAATCTCCCGTATGGCAGGCAATCTTTCCATCCAGAGTCATGGCATATTTCATAGCCACAAAAGGGCGCCCGGTGCGTATGTAATGAAAAAACACTTGATTGATGGCGTCACACTCTTCCTTGAGGACATGAGTGACCACCGAAATGCCATGCTCTCTTAAGATCTGAAAACCTTTGCCCGAGACCAGCGGATTCGGATCGTCGGAACCGACCACCACTCTGGTGATGCCCTCTCCGATGATGGCCTCCGTACACGGCGGCGTCTTTCCATAATGACAGCAGGGCTCCAGGGTCACATAAATGGTGCTCCCCTCCAGGCTGTATCCGGCTTCTTTGGCGTGGGCAATGGCATTTCTCTCTGCATGAAGCTTCCCATATTCCTCATGCCAGCCTTCCCCGAGAACTTTTCCATCCCGGACGATCACCGCCCCCACCAGGGGATTGGGATTCACATGACCGCTGCCCCGCATGGCCAGTTCTATCGCTCTTCTCATATACTGCTCATCGGTCCGGCCGGCCGCATGCAGTTCTTCTTTATGACTCGTATCGTTCTTATGCTCCATATTGTCACATGCTCCTTCCCTGTCGCACAAATAAAAAAGGCCCTGAAACCAATCGCTTCACGCGACTAATTTCAGGGCCTGTCACTGCCATCTGCACACACAGATCATTACATCTGCATGCATAAATAAATAGAAACATCTTCTACCATCCGGACTATACCGTCGGCTCCGGAATCTCACCGGAATCCTGCCTTTCGGCTCGCGGGCTCGCACAGACACCGCACATGGTGCTGCTCTGTGATTACCGCCGGTGGGGACTTGCACCCCGCCCTGAAGACCGTTTTCATTTCTTTGGTTATTATAACTCTTTATTCATGTGTTTTCAAGAGTTTTTCTGTGAATTTATACAAACGCTGTCTGCAGCCCATCTTCTCACGCCGTCCGCCCCCAGCTCTCCGGAACCTTTCGCCCGATCAGCTCTTCCAGCCGTGCAGTCTCCTCCTTATAGTATCTGTTCAGAAACTGGCGGGTGCGGGGAAACATTTTTGATCTATCCGTTTCCGGCGCAATGCAGAAGGTGAGAATATGCCGGAATCCTCTGCGGAACGCCCGCGCAGCTGCAGGGCAGCGCCCCAGATGAAGGAAATCCATAAACAAGTGATAGATTCCCTGAGCACCATACATGATCTTGCTGCGCAGAGGAGATACCGCGCAGAAAATGCTCTCATTGCTTTTGACGTTATAATTGACTTCCGGGTCTTTTTCCACCCGGATAAACTCCAGAATATCTTCCACGGATTCCTGCTGGTTCTGAACCATCTCCTCAAAAAATACAAACTTCATGTTTTCTTTCGGAAAATACCGCAGGTATTCTTCTATACAGCGGGCATAATTGCCCTGGGAAAAGCACAGATATTTCAGCCGCCGGCGCATGATCTGTCTGCGTTTCACCGGACTTTCCAGAACACGGTGCACATATCTGTCAAAGGCCGCCGCATGCCCCCTCTTCTGATCATCCTTCACCGTCCGGCAGGGAAGGAATCCCAGCGGCAGGAAATACTTATATGCCGAATAGCACCGGTCCGCCGGATCGCGCATGAGAAAAATGAGACGGGTCTCTTTCGGAAAATCCCGGCCGATCTTGTCTGCGCATCCCCGAAAGGACAGACCGGCATTGATCTCTCCCGGCGTCTGTCCGCTTTCCGGGCGGAAACGTCCAAAATATCGCTTTTCATACCATTTTTTGCCAAGGCAGGGCCGAAGCAGCGGAACTCTGTAAAACATAGGTTCCTTAACCCCTTCTGTCAGGTAAATTTTTTTATGCTGCCGTAAAATATCATACAAAGAAGTGGTTCCACATTTCTGGAATCCGATACACATAAAAGCAGGTTTCATTTTGTCATCATCAGGGGCTCTCTCCCCGCCTTTCTTTCGTATTTTTACCTTGATTTATCATTCCTGAAACCAATATTGATTTTCAGCTAAAATATTTTACAAAAAAACTGTGTCGGCTCTGTGGATAAATTGAAAAAAATTTGAAAAAATTTTGCAAATAAATGCTTTTATTTATAAAAAAAATATTTTAAAACCAGAAAATGGACAGTTTTCTATTCGTATTGTATAATAAACTCAGCTTAATAGTTCATAATTACAGGAGGTATACTATGTCAGGAAAAATTCTTATTGTCGGACAGTCCGGCGGTCCCACGGCGGTTATCAACAGCAGTCTCTACGGAGTTGTGTCGGAAGCCCGCCGTCATCCCGAAGAAATCAGCCATGTTTACGGTATGGTCAATGGTATCGAAGGCTTTTTAAATGATACCATCCTTGATTTCGACGAGGCTCTTCCGGGAGACAAGCTGGACGCTCTTTTATACACACCGGGCGCTTATCTTGGTTCCTGCCGTTACAAGCTTCCGGAATCTCTGGACGATCCGGTTTATCCGAAGCTTTTTGAGAAGTTTAAAGAAATGAATATCGGTTATTTTCAGTACATCGGCGGAAACGATTCCATGGATACAGTGAGCAAGCTCTCCCGCTATGCCGCTTCCACAGGCAGTGACATCCGCATCATCGGACAGCCAAAGACCATTGACAACGATCTGGTGCAGACCGACCACACCCCAGGATACGGCAGCGCCGCCAAATATGTGGCGTCCACTGTCCGGGAAATCGTTCTGGATGCCAATGTCTACGAGAAAGAATCTGTCACCATCATCGAGATCATGGGCCGTCATGCCGGCTGGCTCACAGCCGCCTCTGCTCTGGCCCGGAAATATACCGGAGATAACCCGATGCTCATCTACCTGCCAGAGACCTCCTTTGACACTGAAGATTTCCTGGCAAAGGTCAGCCAGTGTCTGAAAAAGAACTGCAATGTCATCGTCTGCGTATCTGAGGGCATTCACGATAAAGAAGGCACTTTTATCTGCGAATATGATAATTCCGTCGGAACAGATACCTTCGGTCACAAAATGCTTGCGGGCTGCGGCAAATATCTGGAAAATCTTGTCCGCTCCCGTCTGGGCGTGAAAGCCCGCTCTGTGGAGTTCAACGTCAGCCAGCGCTGCTCTGCTTCCATGCTTTCCGCCACAGACCAGCAGGAGGCTGCTGCTGCCGGATCTTTCGGCGTAAAAGCCGCTCTGCAGGGAGAAACCGGAAAGATGGTTTCCTTCCAGCGCCAGACTACGTCCGACGGCTCCTACCGGATGGACTGCGGCCTCACCGATGTCAACGAGGTATGCAACAAGGAAAAGACGGTGCCGCTGTCCTGGATTTCCGCTGACGGCACCGACGTGACGGAAGAATTCATCGCCTACGCCCGCCCACTGATCCAGGGCAGGGTGGACGTACCTCTCGGAGAGGACGGCCTTCCGGCTTTCGTTTCCCGGAAATAATTCCGTCTGAACGGTCATCATCTCCCGGAAATATTTTCGCCCGATGGGCATAAAAATCCCCTCCCGGTACAGGACATCTTCTCGTTCTGTTCCCGGGAGGGTTCTTTTTCTGCGCTGACTGCGCAGTGTTTCTTCGGTTTGTTTTGCAGCCTTCATGCGGCATTCTTCTGCCTGCTTATAATATCCCCGCGATATATCTTTCCGTCTGCCTCATGATCTCTGCCAGATTCTTAAGGTCTTTTTGTACATTTCCTGTCTCCAGGGAATGGTTGGCTCCGGCCGTCTCATAAAGAGGCAGATGCCTCTTCCGGCATTCTTCCTCAATGATCTCCGTCCTCGCCCACGGGTCACTGGTTCCGTGAAACACGATTCCTTCTTCTCCGATGGCCATAAAAGATTCTTCCACCGGCGTATAATATACCTGACGCGCAGAGATGTGATTGTGCAGGGCAAAGGCTGCCGCCACAGCGGTTCCGATGCTCTTGGAAATAAACAGCACATCTTCACAGCCGGCAAAGTCCACCTGGCAAAGCTGGCCGGCGACACAATCGCTGGCCGCCTCAAAGGCTTCCAGCATTTTCTCTCTGCTGCCCTTGATGCCGGATGGCAGTTCTCCGTAGCTTACCTCAAGAATCTCATAGCCCCGGGCTGCCGCCAGCTTCTTCCCGTAGTAGAGAAGAGGCTTGTCCGTGTGATAGCCGACTCCCGGAAATATCACCGCTAGTTTTTTGTTCATGTTCTCTTCCTCCTGCTTTAAGCCAGACCCTCTGGTCAGTATCCCTGTTGCAGCTCATAAGAATGAATCAATTCCACATTATACTGTTCCACATCATTTAAAACAGAATCGTCAAAGGCCGCGGCCGCCGTCTGCGCCACATACCAGTCCTGTTTGTTAAAATAATTCTGGATATCCTGATCTGTGAACATTCTGCCATGGCGGGCGTAAATTTCATTTCTTGTGATACACAGACCGTAGGAATCCAGACAGGACAGTTCATCCCAGGTATAGCGCACACTGTTTGTGTAGGCCAGATGATCCGCCTTCTCATAAGGATTGGAACCGGTATCGTTTCCCTTGACCAGATACACGTTTTCGCTTTCCCCTTCGCTGTCTTCACTTCCTTCTCCGTATCCGTCCTCTGTGTCTTCACCGGCATCTTCATCTTTCCTGGCCTGTCCGATCGCAATGGTAATCTCTGTATTTCCTTCTGTGTCCGTGGCCGCAGAGATGATCTCCTCATGCTTTTTCTGCAGTACAGAAAATCCGAGAATCACCGCTGTCAGCGTCAGCGCGACAATGATCACGGCACTGATCATCATTCTTCCTGTTTTTCCGTCGCCTTCAGGGTTCCACATCAAACTCCCCCTTTACAAAAATAAAAAATGTGTTTTATTGTCTAATAACACATTTTTTCTCCTGTTTTTATTATAATGGATAATACTGGTTCTATCAACCCTTTATGATAATTGTTCATTATAATTTAATACAAATGTAATTAATAATTATTCTCAACAAGAAACAGATACTTAGACAGATATCGATATGAAACGAAAAACATGGTTTTTGGTTTGAAAATAATACAATTTTACCAGTATTTTTCTTGGAATTCCGCTTGATATTGGCGGAAATCTAGTATAAAATAAGGAATACAGAACAAGAGAGTTTTGTAATAATCTAAACCTAAAGGAGGATATACTAATGGCATACGTAATTTCTGATGAATGTATCAACTGTGGAACTTGTGAAGGTGAATGTCCAGTAGGCGCTATCAGCGCAGGCGACGGCAAATACGAAATCGACGCTGATTCCTGCATCGATTGCGGAACATGCGCAGGTGCATGCCCATCCGGCGCTATCAGCCAGGAATAATCCGGATTTTCAGAAGAATTTCCGTTACGCAAAAAAGAGTGTCTGTCTTAGCAGACACTCTTTTTTTGTGCGATAAGCTTTTCTAGTCACTATATTTTCCTCTTGTTTTTCCGGAAAAAGCGGCTTTTCTTCCTGCCGCCTTCCTCTTTGGATACGGCGATTTCCTGTCTCGCCTTTTGATGGCTGCGGATGGCCTCATCCAGCTTCTTATACCGGGCTTCCTCCCGCTCTTCTCTTTCTTCCATGACATCATCGATTTCCCTGATCACTCTGTTGCTGATCCGGTCTCCCATGACATCTCCCATATTTTCCGCCTGTTCTCTCAGAGCTTTTCCTATGATACGGCCCATGATAGATTCAAATTCCCGCATTTTTTCCTCATTGCTGCGAAGAGACGGGGCTGTGTTTTCTCTCGGAGCCGGATGACGCTCGGCATGTCCTCCTCCTTTCCTCAGGGTGACTACTTTTCCGCCCTGCCCGTTTTCCCTGAAATCGCTCTCTTCCCCGTCTTCTTCCTCTGCCGGTCTCAGTTCGGTATCTCTGCCGGTTTCAGCATGATTCTCATGACCTGCGTATATATCTTCGCTGTCGTCTTCCCGGAATCTTCCATCCTCCCCGGATTTACCACTTTCCCGGGTCCTGTCCTCCTCCCGGGAACTCTCCTCCTCTTCGATCCCCATATTTTCCAGCTCCACCTGCGTAGCCAGCAATTTATGTACATCAATGAGTTTCTTCTGTTCCAGATCCGGCAGCACCTCTTTTACCGCCTTTAACTGAAATCCTTTATTCTTTAATTCTTTGATACAGTTTAACAGCTGTATTTCCTCTTCTCTGTAATAACGGTGTCCCAGTTCATTTCTCGGAATGGTGAGCCCCAGCTCTTCTTCCCAGTACCGCAGCACATGATTCTCCACCTCCAGCAGCCGGGCAGCTTCTGAGATGGAATATCTTTTTTCCTTCATATTTTCTCGCTCCTGTCATACTATATTTTACTGCGAAAGCCCCGGACAGCAGCTAAAATCCAGCGCATCCGGCTTTCATAACTGATAATGGCGGCATAAGCAGTCATGCCTGTCTGCATATCGGCATATTCATAGTATAACAAGGTTCCGGTTCCATTCTCAATGATATTCGTCTTCTAAAAACAGACAAAAGGAGCGGAATTCTACTGAATCCGCTCCTTGTTGGCAAATTTCGTGTACTGTCCCAGCCAGACAAGCTCAATGCTTCCGGTGGCACCGTTTCTCTGCTTGGCCACGATGACCTCTGCTATATTCTTTTTCTCTGTATCCGGATTATAATATTCATCCCTGTACAGGAACATAACCACGTCGGCGTCCTGCTCGATGGCTCCGGATTCACGAAGATCCGAGAGCATCGGCCGGTGGTCCTGTCTTGCCTCCACGGCACGGGAGAGCTGTGACAGGGCAATGATCGGGATATTTAACTCTCTGGCAAGAACCTTCAGGGCACGGGATATCTCTGAAATCTCCTGCTGTCTTGATTCATTTCTGCGGGTATTGCTGCCGCTCATCAGCTGCAGATAATCGATCACAACCATCTCGATGTCATACGTCTGTTTATATTTTCTGCACTTGGAACGGATCTCCGCCAGAGAAGATGCGGTATCGTCAATGATCAATTTGGAATTGCCGATGAGGGCCGCCCCTTCCAGAAGCTTCTCCCAGTCGGAATCCCTCAGATCACCGGTACGGATCTGCTGAGAATCCACCATGGACTCTGACGCCATCAATCTGGTAACCAGCTGTTCCTTCGACATCTCCAGACTGAACATGGCCACCGCATGGTTATCTTTGAACGCCGCATACTGGGCAATATTCAGGACAAAGGCCGTCTTACCCATGGCAGGTCTTGCCGCCACTAAAATAAGCTCCGCCGGGTGAAGCCCCGTAAGCTTATAATCAAGCTCGGTAAAACCGGTGGCAATGCCGGTGACTCTTCCTCTTGTCTTTGCCGCCTCCTCGATGGCGTTCAGCGAATTCAGAACAATCTCCTGAATCGGCACAAAGTCGGACATCCGGTTCCGGTTCTGCAGCAGGCCGAAGATCTCTTTCTCGGTTTTCTCCAGAATAGCCGGCGTCTCCTCCTTGCCCAGATAACAGGCATTACCGATGTCCTCGGTCACCTTGATGAGCGCCCGGAGCGTTGCCTTGTCATGAACGATCTGAGCATACTGCCGGACATTGGTGGAAGTGGGAACGATATCCACCAGTTCCCGGAAAAAATCCAGACTGGAAAGTGCTTCCGGCACATCCTTCTCCTTCAGCTTATCCTGAAGAGTGATAAGATCCACCGGCTTTCCTTCCTGGTAAAGCTCCACCATGGCTTCAAACAGGATTCCATACTGACGCTGATAGAAATCCTCCTTGACAAGGATATCCTCCGCCTCCACAATGGCGTCTCTGTCCATGAGCATGGAACCCAGCACCGACTTTTCCGCCTCCTCGCTGTGCGGCTGTATTCGTTTGATAAAATTCTCGTCTACTGTCGGCATATCATCACATCTCTATATATCTCATTACAACTCTGTATGTTTACATTTCTGATACTTTTACCTTGAGAGTCGCTGTTACCTTCGGATGAAGCTTGATCTTCACATTGTGTACACCCAGACTCCTGATCGGTTCGTCCACGGAAATCTTCTTCTTGTCCAGTTCCATATCCAGCTGTTCTTTGGCCGCTGCCGCGATCTCCTTGGTGGAGATGGCGCCGAAGGTCTTGCCGCCCTCGCCCACTTTCATCTTTACTTCCACAGACTTCTCGGAAAGTTCTGCCGCCAGGGCCTGCGCCGCTGCCAGCTGCTCTGCAGCCACCTTATCCTGATGCGCTTTCTGCAGTTTCAGGTCATTGATATTCTTGCCGGTGGCCTCCACACCCAGCTTCTTTGGCAGGATAAAGTTCCTTGCATAGCCGTTGTTGACTTCCACCATATCTCCTTTTTTACCTAAAGCCTTTACATCTTCTAATAAAATTACTTTCATAATCTGTCCTCCTGTTTTATCTGTTTTCTTTTCCTGTTCGCTGTCTTCCATGGCATTGAAAAGAATCCGTCAGATATCTCCTTCCTTCTTCATCGAAGCCAGCAGATTCTTCAAATCATTGACCACTTCTCCCATGGTTCTATCCTTAAGCTGTGCTGCCGCCACCGTGAGATGGCCGCCGCCGCCAAATTTCTCCATTATAATCTGTACATTCAAGTCATCGATAGAACGGGCGCTCACATAAATGCAGCTGGAAAGCTGTGTGATCACAAAACTTCCCCGGATTCCCTGAACATCCAGCAGGGCATTGGCCGCCTTCGCTCCGATGACCGTCGCTCCGTCAATATTTCTTCCGTCAAAAGTTGAAATCGCAAATTCATCGTAAAACAGTTCTGCACGGTTGATGATCTCCGCGCGGATCTTGCAGTTCTCCATATCTTCCCGGAACATTTTCCGGACTCTCGTCACATCCGCTCCGGCACGGCGGAGATAAGCCGCCGCCTCAAATGTCCGGACTCCCGCTTTCACAACAAAATTATCCGTGTCCACCAGAATACCCGAGTACAGGGCATCGGCCTCGATGGCCCGCAGCTTCGGCTTATCCGGAATATACTGTAAAATCTCCGCCACCATCTCACAGGATGAGGAGGCGTAAGGTTCCACATAGGAAACCACCGCATTTTTGATCGTCTCGTTATTCTGCCGGTGATGATCCAGCACCACGATGGTCTCAATCTGTTTGATCAGTTCCGGACACTCTGTCATGGCCGGAAGATTGACGTCCACGATCACCAGCATGGAGGAGGCGTCCTTCAATGACAGCGCCTGCTCATTGCTGATAAACGGAAAATCTTCCGCCCCGGTGTCATTGATCATTCCTTCTATGATCGGCCGTATGGCCGCGCAGTCCTTATCCATGACAATATAGGTCTTCTTGTCAAAGGTTCTCGCCAGTCGGTAAATACCGAGAGCCGCTCCCACGGCATCCGCATCCGGAAGCTTATGTCCCATAATGAAAATCTTGTCATGGGTCATGATGATCTCTCTCAGGGCGTGAGCCTTCACCCTCGCCTTGACCCTGGTGCTCTTTTCCACCTTCTGGGTCTTGCCGCCGTAATAGGAAATGGAATCTCCATCCTTGACCACCGCCTGATCACCGCCCCGGCCCAGAGCCAGATCCATGGCGATACGGGCGCTGTCATAGGTCTCCACGTAACTCGGCGCATTGACGCCCACACTGATACTCAATGTCATGGATAATTCATTACCGATATTGATCATCCGGACTTCATCCAGCAGGGAGAACTTGGACTCCATGAGCTTCTGCAGGTTCTTTTCCTCGAACACAAAAAGGAACTTATCCTTCTCGAACTTCTTCACAATGGCATCCAGCCCCTGCATGTAACGGATGACCTTCCGCTCCACCAATGCCAGCAGAAGGGACTGCCGCACTTCTTCCATATTCTCAAGGACTTCCTCATAATTATCAATGTAGATGAGACCGGCGACCATTCGCTTGCTCTGCGACTCTTCCCGGTACTCCATGAGCTGAGTCTCATCAAAAAAATAGAAGGCAAGCAGTATGCTGTCAGGACTGGCCTCTTCGCCGCTCTTTTCTTCTTCTGTCAGACAGACACTCTTGCACTCCACCCGGTACTTTTTCTCATCCAGGGTAATACAGAACTCTTTCGTGTTCCCGGGCTTCGGAAATACCTTTTTGTAAAGAGAAGCAAACATCTGCGTGATGTTCTTCTTCCCCGTCTTTTCTCCGGCCATCTCAGCGAAACTGCTGTTAAACCAGATGACTATTCCATCGTCGTCCGTTAAAATATAGGGGATGGGCAGTTCTTTTAACAGATCCTTCTGTATCTGTCCCTGCTCAAATCCCGCAGAGAGAAGCTCCGCCGCCGCCAGTTTTTCAAAATATTCATAATGAACAACTGCGACCACCAAAAAAATAAAAGCCCCCGTTATGATCAGGTACCCGTAAACCGGACGAATGGACATGATAGAAAATCCGACCATAAGAAAGGCTGCTACCATAATAATAGACAGCCATAAATTGAACTTAATCTGTTTTGAGACTTTTTTATTTTGTTTCATTTCCTTCACCAGATAAATTATTAAACATATGGCTTCTCAGCCAAACTTCATAAAACCTGCGAATATATTGTGTTATTATAGCACTATTTCCTGGTTTTTAAAAGGAAATCTTTTTTGAAAAAGGGGATAATGAAAAAAATAACCCGGATACTGTTCCCAATCCCCCGGGAACCGGCCCTTCCTTCAGAATCGAAGAAGCCTCCCGCAGCAGCTGTGACTGTCCACTGCGGAAGGCTCCTTATTATAAATTTTAAGAGGAAGAATATTTCATTATTTGCTTTCGTTTCTGGCCTGCAGCGCCATCTTAGCCTGCAGATTTCTCTGGAACTGGTCGATCAGCACCGCCAGGATAATAACAAGTCCACGGATTACCTTCTGCCAGAACTCGGATACACCACACATGGTCATACCGTCATTGATGATACCGATGACAAAGGCACCGATGACTGTTCCGCCGATGGTTCCGACACCGCCGGCCATGGAAGTTCCACCGAGAACTACCGCCGCGATGGCGTTCATTTCCCAGGAATCACCGGTGTTTGGATGAGAAGCCGCGATCTGCGCCATGGTGACAAGACCGATCAATGCGGAGCAGGCACCGGAAATAGCGTAAACCATAATGGTATTTTTCTCAACTTTGATACCGGAAAGACGGGCTGCCTTCTCGTTACCGCCGATGGCCAGGATATGCCATCCAAACGGAGTCTTCTTTAATACAAATGCCGCGATGGCCGCCAGGATCAGGAACAGAACTGCCGCGATCGGAATGCCCGGGAAATCTCCCACTGCAAAGATACGGCTGTCAAAGTTCATGATACCCACATTTCCGAGGGCTTCATTTCCTCTGATATTGGAAAATGTATTTCCGCCGGAACGGATATTTGCAAGACCACGGCCGATATACATGGTACCCAGTGTTACGATGAACGGCGCCAGCTTACATTTGGCAACCAGCCATCCATTGATAACACCCACCAGAATACCCAGAAGGATACAGATCACAGTGATCACCGGCACACTGAAATACAGCGTCACTCCGGCGAACTTCAGGGTAAGACCTTCCTGAATCAGGCCGCCGGCGACCATACCTACCAGACCGACGACAGAACCCACGGAAAGGTCGATACCGCCGGTGATGATAACGTAGGTCATACCAATACCAAGAATACCATACTGCGCCACGTGCTTGCACACCAGCAGCAGTGAATTTACTGTACAGAATGAATCTGCCACCACAGAGAAGAATATAAACAATATAATAAGTACGAAAAGTGTTCTTCCCTTTAAGAGCGTCATGGCAAGATTTGAATTACCTTTTTTCTTATTCATCTTGATTTCTCCTTTTCTCCCATATCTAATTCTTATGATGACCCTTATAGGATGCCAGAACCAGGTTGTCTTCCGTGATATCATCGCCGGTAAACTCTGCGGTCTTGATTCCGTTGGAAAGAACGATCACTCTCGTGGCAATGGACAGCATCTCTTTTAACTCGGAACTTACGCACATGATGGAAAGTCCTCTGTCCGCATACTGATTGATGATATCGAACACCTCCGTCTTGGCTCCGATATCAATACCACGGCTTGGTTCATCCATCAGCAGAATCTTCGGGTCTGTCAGAACGCCCTTGCCGATTACACATTTCTGCTGATTACCGCCGGAAAGGGATAAAATCGGAAGGTGTTTATCTGCCACTTTAATATGAATATCTTTAATCTGTGCGTCTACACATTCATCTTCCGCTTTTTTGGAAAGAATAAAGCCTTTCGCATAGGTTCCCAGACTGGAAAGGGAAATATTTTTCTCTATATCCAATGTCTGGACAAGACCTTCCGCCTGCCGGTCTTCCGGCACCAGCGCAAACCCGTTCTCAATCTGTTTGGAAATGTTCTTGATCTTCATTTTTTTGCCTTCCAGGTAGACCTCTCCGGTGTGTTCCGGATGAAGTCCCATGAGACATTCAAAAATCTCCGTACGTCCGGCTCCCATCAGACCGTAGATACCGAGGATTTCCCCTCTCTTCAGGTTAAAGCTCACATGATCAAGGAGCCATCCGCCGCCCTTCTTCGGAAGACATAAGTCTTTGACTTCGAGAACCGTTTCCTGTTTCTCCCAGTCGATATTTCTCTCTTTCTTCGGATAGGACTTGTCGCTTCCGGTCATTTTCTCCACGATCCATGGCACATCAATATCTTTGACATCGGCGTCATCCACATATTTTCCATCTCTTAAGATGGTTACGTGGTCGCCGATTTCCATGATTTCTTCCAGACGATGGGAAATGTATACGATGGAGATTCCCTGGGCGTTGAGCTCTCTCATGATCTTGAAAAGTACCTGTACCTCTGACTGGGACAGGGAAGAAGTCGGCTCGTCCATAATCAGTATCTTAAGATTCTCCTGGGTAAGATTCCGGGCGATCTCGATCATCTGCTGCTGACCTACACGCAGGTTGCCGACCAGCGCCTCCGGGTCAATGGGATATTCCAGACGATTCAGAATCTCCTCTGTTTTCTTTTTATGTTCTGCATTGTTGACAACGACGCCCTTTTTCTGCTCGTTGTTCATAAAAATATTCTGATATACATTGAGGTTCGGAAAGAGGCTTAATTCCTGATGGATAATGCCGATTCCCTTTGCTTTTGCTTCCGTTGTGTTCTTGAAGCTTACCTCTTCCCCTTCCAGATACATGGTTCCGGAAGAAGGCTGTTCAATACCGGCAATCTGTTTCATAAGGGTGGACTTTCCGGCTCCGTTCTCACCGATCAGGACATTGACCTTGCCGCGGTACACATCAAAATCAACGTCATCCAGAGCCTTTGTTCCGGGATACACCTTTTCCATATGCCGACATTTCATTACAATATCTTTGTTTTCTGCCATCCGTGAATCCTCCTTTATAAAATATGACAACCGTTCTTCCTACTGAACTGTAAGAACGACAGGAGTGATTACCATTTCCTTTGCAGAATCCGCTGTGAAGCATCCGACCAGATCGACGGTCGCTCCCTCGGTGAGCTGATCGTAGACCGGCTGAACAACGGTTTCATCCACCTTCTGTAACATACTTGTGTTAATCTGGTTCCATTCCGTCTGGTTGGTAAAGTCTGCGAAATTGATGAAGGACATATCATCACGAATGGAACTGTTCTTATACTGACCAATCTGGCAGGTGATCACCGTATCTCCCTCATATCCCGGAACAGACAATGTGATCGTTCCGTAGAAGGAATCCTTATCCACCGCGGTGATGGTTGCTCCCTCTGCCTTTACACTGTAATTATAATAGGTAGCGGATGCCGTCTTGACACCGTCAAATTCCTCGCCAAGGCTGGTCAGGTCTCCGCCTGCCTTATTCAGGACTTCAGTGATATCCGCTGCCTTTGACTCACATTCCGGAATAACCTGTGAATCCCAGATACTCTCTACGCTGTCACCAGGGTTGAACTCCACCTGTCCCGTCAGTGTGCCCTCTTCTCCGATCTTTACCACTTTCACACATCCGGTAAACAGCGTGGCCGCCATCGTTGCAGCTACAGCCGCGCATACAATACGTTTTACCATGGTTTACTTCCTTTCTTCCTAAAGAATCATTTACCTGTTTTTTACTTTCTTTTGTCCAGTATGTGCGAAGGGTGCCGGATGGCACCCTCCACACCCGGAAAAATCCGGACCTAACAGATTATAAAACAACATTTCAGAACACCCTTGTTCTCTACATAAACACACTCAGATTGTGATTATATTAGTGTATACAAAGTTATCCCCCTGATTATTCTGTGTATACAAAGTTATCCAGCTTATCTGCGTTGTCTGCATTGATCAGTACACAGTCAACCAGCTGTTTTTCTTCCATGCCGGTGGAACCTGTGGTCAGATAATCGTTGGCCTGATTTACAGCGTTTCTTGTGATAAGATCGATCTGCTGAAGACCTGTTGCCAGACATTTGCCTTCTTTGATGTTATCTCTCATATCGTTGGAACCGTCCACACCAATGATGTATACTTCATGGTCAAGGTTTGCGGATTCCACTGCTGCTGCTGCGCCGCAGGCCATGGTATCATTACCACAAACGATAGCTACGATGTCCGGATACTGCTGTAAGATGGTCTCTGCCTTCTGCTGACCTTCTGTCTGATCCCAGTTAGCGGACTGCTGTGCAACCATTTCCATGTTGGTCTGGTCGATGACTGCGTGGAACGCATCGGAACGTACCTGGCAGTTGGTATCAGATTCAAGGCCAAGCAACTCTGCGTACTGGCCTTCACCGCCTGTTGCCTCAACGAGCGCCTGTGCTGCTGCGGTAGCACCCTGGCTGTTATTGGCTACGATCTGAGCGACTGCAATACCTTCCTGGTTAATTTCACGGTCTACCAGGAATGTAGGGATTCCGGCATCTCTTGCTTTCTGAACAGCTTCGATAGAAGCATCAGCTCCGGCGTTATCGCAGACGATTGCGGAAGCGCCTTCAGAAATTGCTGTATCAAACAGTTCGGACTGTTTAGTTGCGTCATCATCATGAGATACACATTTTACTGTGTAGCCTAATTTTTCTCCTTCTTCCTGACATGCTGTCTGAACAACACCGAAATAAGGATTGGATGTAGATGGTGTGATACAGTAAATCAACTTGTTGTCCGCATTGGCATTGAGAACTTCATCGGAAGCTGCCGCTTCTGTGGAAGCCTCTGTTGCTGCAGGTTCTGCTGCGTCATCTGCTGCAGGTTCTGTGGAGTTGCCACATCCTGCCATTGCTGCCACCATCGCTGCTGTCATAAAGCCAGCCATCAATTTTTTGTAGAATTTCATTTTTCTTTCCTCCTCATCTTGAAAAATTTATGTTGTTTATGAGACATCACGAAAGCTGTTAGCCCTTTCGTGTGAATATCTGATCACATCGAAACATTCCTAATCTTTTCCGATATTCCGGTGCACTTTAATGAATAAAGTACTCCGCAGGATTTAATTAAGTGTACTGTAAATCCTTTGTAAAATCAATATATTTTTTTGATGATTTTGACATCTTTTTTGTCAATAACGACAGTTAGATTTTCTTTTTTTATCTATTATTGAGCTTATTTAGATAAAACTTTTTGTACACTTTCTTTCCAGCCTGTGTATTTTGCACAACGTTCTTCTTCGCCCATAGCCGGCGTGAACTTCGTGCGTTTCAGTCCTGCAAACAGGCGCTCTTCCTCATAGAAGCCCATGGCGATCCCCGCCGCATAGGCAGGTCCCATGGCGGACAGTTCCTCTGCGTCCGGTACCTGCACCGGGATATTTAAAATATCACTCTGGAACTGCATGAGATAACTATTTTTGGTCGGTCCTCCGTCCACGCGAAGCTCCTCCACAGGAATACCAGAATCCTCAGCCATGACATTGACCACATCGCTGATCTGATACACAATGCAGTCAAGGGCCGCCCGCACCAGCTCTGCTTTTCCCGTTGTCCGGGTGATGCCGCAGACAATGGCCTTCGCTTCACTGTCCCAATATGGAGCGCCAAGTCCGGTAAAGGCCGGAACCAGGTAAGTGGTATCCCCCGGATTGGCGGACTGCGCCAGTTCCTGCGTCTCCCCGGCGCTGGCGATGAGTCCCAGATCTTTCTGCAGCCAGGTGATGACTGCACCGGTGTAATTGATGTTCCCTTCCAGAACATAATTGACCTTTCCCCTCAGGGACCACGCCAATGAAGAAACCACGCCTTTATCGCTGTAGATCGGCTTTTCCCCCACGTTCATCATGATGGAAGAACCGGTTCCATAGGTTGCTTTGATCATGCCCGGCTTCACACAGCCCTGTCCGTACAGCGCTCCGTGGGAATCTCCCATGACTCCGTGAATCGGAATCGGTTCATCCAGCCATCCGTCAAAATCCGTATAGCCGTAGAGCGCATCGGAATCACAGATCTCAGCCAGCATCTCTCTCTTTATTCCGAAAAGAGCGTTGACCTCGTCATCCCAGTCCAGCGTTCTGATATTAAACATCTGCGTCCGGGATGCATTGGAATAATCGGTTTTAAAAACATGTTCTTTTGTCAGATGATACAACAGGTAGCTGTCCATGGTTCCCACCGCCAGCTCACCCTGCTCTGCCGCTCTGCCGGCTTCCTCCACATTCCGAAGGACCCAGGCGATCTTCGCGGCTGAATAATAAGGAGACAGAGGAATTCCCGTGTGCTCCTGTATCATGGCTGCATGGCCGCCCGCGGCAATCTCTTTACAGATGGATTCCCCTCTGGCGCACTGCCAGACGATGGCGTTATAAACAGGCTCCCCTGTTCTTTTATTCCAGCAGACGGCTGTCTCTCTCTGATTGCTGATGCCCAGACCCAGGATATCTTTTTTGTCGATCCCGGCCTTTTCCACGGCATTTTTCACAACCTGGATAACATTTTTCATAATCTGCGAAGGATTATGTTCCACCCAGCCTTTTTCATTTATAATCTGATCATGCGGCAGGTCCGTCCGGGCCACGATTTTTCCGTCCCCGTCAAATACGATGCCTTTGGTGCCCTGCGTGCTCTGATCAATTCCCAACATATATTTTTTCATTGTCAAATACCTGTATAAACCCCATATTTTCGTTCCCGGCAAATATTTCCCTGGCTCCGCCCGAAAACGATATGATTTCCCGCTGTTATTTCAGCGCTTCTTTTGCCTTCCCGGCAATGCCTTCCGCAGTCATTCCGTAGTAGTCATAGACCTCTTTGGACGTTCCTGTGATAACAGGAGCATCCGGCAGAGCTACGTTGATGACTTTCTTCGGGCAGTTGGCGCTGACTGTCTGAGCGACCATGGAGCCCAGTCCTCCAAACGGTGCGTGCTCTTCTGCTGTCACGACTGCCTTTGCCTGTGCCGCATACTTCAAAACAGCTTCTGTATCCAGCGGTTTTACGCAGTACATATCAAGAACAGTTGCGCTGATGCCTTCTTTTTCCAGAAGTTTTGCGGCGTCATAACATGGTTTTACCATCTCGCCGCAGCCAATCAGCAGAACGTCGGAACCTTCGCAGAGAACTGTCGCCTTATCCATCTCAAACGGGCAGCTGCCTTCTTCATAGATATCTTCCACGGCATTTCTTCCCACCCGGATGTAGGCCGGTTTCTCATCCTCAAGAAGCGCTTCAATGAGGCATTTGGTCTGGAAACGATCGCTCGGAAGATACACTCTCATATTCGGAATCGCACTCATAGCCGCGATATCCTGCGCAGAATGATGACTCATTCCCAGAGCTCCGTAGCTGATGCCGCCGCTGATGCCGACGATGGTCACATTGGTGTTGGAGTAGGCCACATCCACCTTCGCCTGCTCGTAACTTCTTGTGGAAACGAAGCTGGCCGGCGAGAAACAGAATGGTTTCTTTCCGCACTTTGCCATACCGGCGGAAATACTTACCAGATCCTGCTCCGCAATTCCTGTCTCCACGCAATTTTCAGGAAATGCGTCAAAAAACGGAGTCATGGATGCAGAACCACGGGAATCACTGCACAGTGCGATAATACTTTTGTCTTCTTTTACTTTTTCCATCAGGGTCTCACAGATTGCCTGACGATTTGGAATCTTATTCATTGACTGCTTCCCTCCTCTTTTCAAGCTCTGCCTTGATGATCTGATACTCTTCATCGGTCGGCACTTTATGATGCCATCCGGCTTTGTTCTCTATAAGTTCGCCGCCGCCAAAACCTTTGGTGGTGTTGGCAATGATGACCGTCGGACGACCTTTGCATTTCTTCGCTTCCTCAAAAGCCTCATTGAGAGCGTCAATATCATTGCCCTCCGCCTGGATCACATTCCATCCGAAGGCTTCGAAACGGGTTTGCAGATCATCCTGTCCCATCACGTCTTCTGTATTGCCGGAAATCTGCAGGCGGTTGCGGTCCACAACAGCGCAGAGATTATCAAGCTTGTACTGGGATGCGGCCATAACGCCTTCCCATACGGAACCTTCTGCCAGCTCACCGTCTCCCATAACGGTGTAAACACGATTGCTCTTACCATCCATCCGGCAGGCCAGAGCCATACCCACACAGACCGGAAGTCCGTGACCCAGGGAACCGGAATTCATCTCAATGCCCGGAAGCTTGTTATTCGGATGTCCGATATAAGGAGAACCAAATCTGGAAAACTTCGCGATGACCTCTTTGATATCCAGAAATCCTTTGGCTGCCAGAACGGAGTAGTAGGCTTCCACAGAATGTCCCTTGCTCATGACAAACAGATCACGATTCGTATCATCCGCCGTTTCCGGAGTGATGTTCATCTGTTTAAAATAAAGAGTGATCAGAATGTCCATGACACTGAAGTCTCCGCCGATATGTCCGGTGCCCGCTCCCTTGATCATATCAAGGACATTTAACCTGCACTCGTAAGATAATGCTTTCAAGTTCACGTTATGCGCCTCCTAAAATCATTCAAAAAATGTTATCAGTATATTTTATGGTTTTACTTTCTGGCGGGGAATCCGCCGGGATCCCCCTGTGCCAATTATTTATCTTCTTTTTTGTTTATCAGTCTACTTTTTCTCCACGGATAATCGCCTTTACCCTCTCTTCCACCGGGTCATATAAATCCGGTTTGATTCCCAGGTATTTACATGCCTCATAGAGCACCGGCACGATATCCATATGAATACCCACGCAGTGGTGAATGTACGGTCCCTGCACGATCTTATCTTCCAGACGATCCAGATTATCCACTTCCACCCACATGTAGGTTCCCTTGGTATATGGTCCGTCCACGGTCTTTGCGTTGCCCATCAGCATGGAATATTCGCCGTTATCGCCGTCAAAACGGGCCAGAGTGAGATGTTCGCCGTCCTTTGCCCGTGCCATGAGAGATCCGGAATGATCAAAGGCCACCGGTGTGTCAATGGATGGTTTCTCGGCCGCGATGGATACCGGCCACGGTCCGCAGTGCTGCAGCAATTCCGCATTGTCGTTGAACGGATGACGCACAGTCCAGTCTGCGAAGAAAGAACGGGTCTGTCCTCTTCCGGCTGCTTCCACCATCACCGAAGTGATCGTTCCGTGGATGTCTGTCTCACAGGCAATCGGGAATCCTTCATCATTACAGAGCGCATTGGCTGCACAAGGCATAATGCCGATCTCATCCTGCAGGGCATCCCAGCACTGGATCGCGCCGCAGTTGCAGCCATATTTCTTTCCAAGCTTCGTCATGGCAACTTTGAGAGCCGCCACATTTTCCAGCTGTTCCGGAGTCACCTTCACGCACATATTGTCACAGCAGTATGTGGTCACTTCTTTGATCGCTTCCGGCTCATTTTCTTTGACTTCTTTCATGGTCTTCGTCAGTTCCGGCATCGGAATCGGAGAAAGCTGGATGCCAAATTTCTCTAAAAGTTCTCCTTCGTTGCACATGGTGGACCAGAAATCAAATGGTCTCGTGGAAATCTGCAGCACTCTCGTATTTCTGAATGCCTTTACCACGTTACAGACTCTTAAGAACCGGTCGATGCCTTCTGCGAAGCACTCATCCTCCAGGTTGCAGTTCTTTAAATATGTAAACGGAATCCGGAATCTTCGGAGTACTTTTCCTGTGGCAAACAATCCACACTGGCTGTCACGAAGACGCATACCGTTTTCATCCGGACATTCATCCCTCGGTCCCCAGAGCAGCACCGGCACATCGAGCTTTTTGGCCAGACGGCAGACTTCATATTCTGTACCGAAGTTGCAGTGCGGAACAAAGAGTCCGTCCACATGAGCATGTTTAAACTTCTTGTAAATCTTCTCCATGCCTTCATCATCATAGAGCAGACCTTCCTCATTGATATCATCGATATCCACGAAATCCACATTCAGTTCTTTCAGTCTCTTTGCGGTCAGTCCGCGGTATTCCACTGCGGCAGGCGCTGAAAAAATCGCTCTTCTTGTCGGCGCAAAACCAAGTACTACCTTATCCATAATTATTTACCTCCTTTTTTTACGACGAAGCGTAAATCGGCAACACTGTCCCGTTCCACAAACTCCGTGCACACCTGTGTTTTTGTATTTATTTTACTGTTTCCATCTTTCATCAATTCAATAAGCCTCCGGACTGCCAGCTGTCCCATTTCATATTTATATACCTTGATGGTGGTCAGCCGGGGCGTCGAAATCTCACAAAATGGCAGATCATCAAATCCGATGACAGAAATATCTTCCGGAACCCGGTAGCCGTACTCTTCAAATGCCTTGATGCACCCCAGAGCAATCATATCATTGTCGGCAAAGAACGCTGTCGGCATCTTCGGTCTTTTCTCCAGATATTCCCGCATATCCTTATAGGCGCCATCCATGGTGGTGCTCACCGTAAAAATGTATTCGTTATTCAGCGGAATATTATTCTTGGCAAGCGCTCTGCTGTATCCCGCAGATCGGGATGTGAACGCCTTGATCCTAAACCTTCCTCTGAGATATCCGATCTCCCGGTGTCCCCGCTTTATCAGGTACTGGACCGCATTCACCGCCGAATCTGCATTGTTGATCAGAACCGCGTTCATCGGAAAATTAGAACTCCAGCAGTCCAGCAGTACAATCGGGCAGTGCCCGTTCATGAAAAGTGGAAATTCGTCATCCAGAAGCTCCGTTCCCAGAAGGATCACCGCTGTGGATGTGTCATTTAAAATCGCATTTACCTGCTCCTCAAAATCAGGAGCCGTTCTGTCCAGATTACACATGACCATCTCATAGCCGGAAGCCCTGCACTCATTTTCCACACCTTTCAGCAGTACAGAAAAGAAGGGAGAATCATCAATAATCAGGCCATTTCTCTTATAGATCACAAGCTTGATTTTAGAAATCTTATTCTCGGAAATATAACCAATCTCTTTTGCGACCTGAAATATGGTGTTGGCAGTTTTACGGTTAACCCCCTTCTTATGATTCAGAGCGTTGGAAATTGTAGCCGGTGAATAACCTGTTATTTCACTGATCTGTTTGATACTGGCTTTCATTTCTTACCCTCCTTTTTGTACGTTAATTATAAAATTTTTACATAATCTTTTCAATTAATTTTTTTCAAAAACGCCATTTCAAAATCAAATCTGTTAAATATTTATATTTTTTCATCTATTTTTTGTGCATATTTACGTGAAATATCTTGTGATTCCCATGTTTTATTAAAAAACGTCGTTTTTGTCATATAAAATTTTATATAAATATTTTGCAGGCTTCTTTATGTGATTTTTTTATGTTACGCTTTTGATTGCGATTTTTCAGAAAATTCTGTATAATAAACGGAGCATGTGATATCCAGACCAGCGTTTTCAGAACAGATATCACGGAATATCAGAAAATAAAAGGAGGAAAGTATGCGTGAGCAATTAGACACGATAAAACATTTATACCGTCTCTCGGGCATATTGGTTCACCCCACTTCTCTTCCCGGGGAATATGGCATCGGAGATTTAGGTCCGGAGGCGTACCGTTTTGCAGATTTTCTCAGAGACGCCGGCCAGCATCTCTGGCAGACGCTGCCTCTCGGTCCCACTGGCGATACAAACTGTCCGTATCAGTGCTATTCATCTTTCGCCGGTCAGCCTCTGCTGATCAGCCCGGAACTTCTCAGGGATGACGGTCTTTTATCCGGGGAAGATCTGAGGGACAAACCGGAGTTTCCGGAAGAAAAGGTGGATTATGAGCTGGTAAAAGAATACAAAGACACTTTATTTCACAGAGCTTTCGAACGATTTCAGGCGGAAGACTTTCCTGAACTGAAAAAAGAATTTGAAGAGTTTTGCCTGAATACAGACTGGCTTCCTGATTATGCTATGTTTATGGCCATCAAAAAGAGTAAAAATGGCGCGCACTGGCTGAACTGGGAGAAAAAATACAGAAAACCGACCAAATCGCAGAAAACAGTGATCGAAAGAGAACTGCATGAGGAGATCACTTACGAGAAGTTTCTCCAATGGCTGTTTTTCCGCCAGTGGGAAGCGCTGAAACAATATGCCAACGAACAGGGGATTCTTTTGATCGGCGACATCCCGATCTTTGTGGCTGGAGACAGCGCCGACGTTTGGGCTCAGCCTAAATTGTTCCAGCTGGATAAAGACGGATTTCCGACAGTGGTCGCCGGCGTGCCGCCGGATTATTTCAGCGCCACCGGTCAGCTGTGGGGCAATCCTCTCTACGACTGGAAATATCACAAAAAGACCGATTTTGCATGGTGGATGAAACGAATTGAAACACAGCTGACCATGAGCGATATCGTCCGCATTGACCATTTCCGCGGACTGGAAAGCTACTGGGAAGTTCCCGCCGATGCGGAAAACGCACTGGCCGGTAAATGGGCGGAAGGTCCCCGGGATGCTTTCTTTGAACAGATTGAACAGATTTTCGGAACTGACTTACCAATTATTGCAGAGGATCTGGGCGTTATCACCGATGAAGTCCGGGCTCTTCGGGACCGCTATCATCTGCCGGGCATGAAGATTCTGCAGTTTGCTTTCGAGGATGACAACAGCAGCTATCTTCCGTATAACCAGCCGTATAACTGCATCTGTTATTCCGGTACCCATGATAACGACACCAGCACCGGCTGGTATGACCACGCGCCGGAACATATCCGGGATAAGGTCCGCCGTTACATGAACACAGACGGTTCCCAGATCAGCTGGGATTTCATCCGCACCTGTTTCGGTTCCCCTGCCAGAATCGCCATTGTTCCGGTTCAGGATCTGCTGTGCCAGGGCAGTGAATACCGCATGAACGTACCAGGTGTTGCCGACGGCAACTGGGCTTACCGGATCAAGGACGGCCTGCTGACCTCCGATATCGCCAAGCGTCTCCGTGACATCACCCGGCTTTATGGCAGATAGGAGAATATTATGAATTTACGGGCATTTTGCATTTTAGTTTATGTAATCTATTATATTATCGTGACCACTCCGCAAAGACGACGTCTGCGGGAGATGGCAGAGACGGACCCGGCGGAAAGCTCCCGCCTCTCTCATCTGGCGGTAAAAAAGGCCTTCCGCACGATCCTTCGGATTGCCGGAGTGAAGATTGAAGTGAGCGGACTGGACAATATTCCTGACGAGGCCTGTCTGTATGTGGGAAACCACAACAGTTATTTTGATATCCTCGTCACGGAAACTGTCATTCCTTCAGGTACAGGCTTCGTCTCCAAGGACAGCCTGCAGAAGATTCCGGGACTGTCCTCCTGGATGAATCTTATTCATTGTCTGTTTTTAAACAGAACCGATGTCCGGGAAGGTCTGAAAATGATCCTGACCGGCGCCGATTATCTGAAAGAGGGATATTCCATGTTTATTTTCCCGGAAGGCACCCGAAGCCGGGACGGACATATCGGCGAATTCAAGGGCGGAAGCCTGAAAATGGCACAGAAAGCCGGCGCTCCCATTGTTCCGGTTGCCATTTCCGGTTCCAGTAAAATATTTGAAAAAAACGAGGGGCTCCGTGTGACCCCCGGCCATGTCAAGGTTTCCTTCGGAACTCCGTTCAAGTTCTCAGATCTGACAAAGGAGCAGAAGAAAACCATCAGTGATCATACAAGAGCAGCAATCCAGGTTATGCTGGATCATCACTCAGAAAATATCTGGGCAGATGAGTAAGAAGATTCATGCTAATTTTTTCAGGATTGTTCTTTTCATAATGAAAAAAAAATGTTACAATATCTGTTTGTAATGATGAACTGCCCAGGCTGACGGATCCGCTTCCGCCGGTTTGGACGTATATAACTTAGGAGGATGAGACATGAATGTGAATCCATGGATTATTACGGCTGTCATTCTGGTCATCGCCATCGCCGTTCTCGCATTCCTTTATTACAAAGGCTCCAAAATGCAAAAACAGCAGGCAGAGCAGAAAACCAAACTTTTTGAGGCAGCACAGCAGGCTACCATTCTTGTAATTGACAAAAAAAGAATGCCTCTGATTGATTCCGGACTCCCGCAGGCCGTTCTCGACCAGACTCCGAAGAGAGCTCGCCGGGCGAAGGTTCCTGTGGTCAAGGCAAAGATCGGGCCCCGGGTTATGTCCCTCATTGCCGACGAGGACGTATATGATCTGATTCCTGTGAAAGCAGAAGTCAAAGCTATGATCAGCGGCATCTATATCACCAGCATCAATAACTTCCGCAAGGCTCCGGTGCCGGCTCCGGAAAAGAAAGGCTTCATCGCCAAGATCCGCAGGAACGCCGACAAGGCGCAGGAAAATATTGACGCTGCCAAGGCAAAACAGGAAAAGGCCAAAAAAGACCGAAAGAAAAAATAAAGACGGCGCTCTGACCGGAAAGATCCGCCGTTACACAAAAACCCCGTATTATCTCCGCTTTTTCATAAAAAGCTTCGATAATACGGGGTATTTTTTATTCCTCGGGCAGGGGCCGTCCTTCCACCGTCAGATGGTACTCAGACACCAGCATCCCGGACATATAAAACGCATACTCCAGAGTGAGCCTGAACAGATCGTCCTTTGCATGTATTTTCACTCTCTTGGTATCAGATACCATCTCCATCGGTCCCGCCGGCGACTGATACACACAGGCTTCCGAATGTCCTTCCCGAAACCGCAACAGCGAATCTCCTCCACCACTCTTTTTCAATTCCACCACATCCGGCGAGATTGTCAGACGGTTCCTGAACGTCTGTCCTTCCTCCGTGGTCTCTGAATAAAAAATATAATGCTTTCCATTTTTTGTAAAATAATCAGCGAAAGTGACGATCTCCGACGTCTCTTCCTGACCAAATCCCCGCTGCACGCCTCTGACCGTCAGGTGCAGCTTCTTTTTCTTATCATTTGCCATGCTCTATCCTTCTATCCCTCATAGCGGACCATTGCCAGATCAATTAATTTCTGCACCAGTGCTTTCTTGTCAAGTCCTCTTGCTTCCCAAAGCATCGGGTACATGCTGATGGCTGTAAAGCCCGGCAGGGTGTTGATCTCATTGAACACCACTTCGTTGGTATCCTCTTTTAAGAAGAAATCCACTCTGGATAATCCATAACAATCCAGAGCCTTAAAGATCGCCTCGGCGTCTCTGCGGATCTCCTCCGCCTTACCTTCCGGCAATTCCGGATCCACAACGGTCTTTGACTCGGCATTATTATACTTGGCCTCGTAAGTATAGAAAGTGTCCGCCGCCAGAATCTCACCCACGCCGGAAGCCTTGGCGTCCGCGCCGCCCAGCACCGCGCACTCCAGTTCTCTTCCCACGATATTCTCTTCCACAAGGATCTTTGTATCGTGCTTCGCCGCCAGCTCCAATGCGGCAATCAGCTCTTCCCGGCACTCTGCCTTTCCCACTCCCTGGGAAGATCCCGCCTTGGACGGCTTCACAAACACCGGATACGGAAGACTTTTTTCCACTCTGGAAACCACGGCATCCATCTCTTTTAATTCTGAACGGTGCACACCCACAAACTTCGCCTGGCGAATACCGATCGAATCCACGATGATCTTCGTGTAGAACTTATCCATGGAGCAGGCTGATGCCAGCACGCCGCAGCCCACATATGGGATCTGCGCCAGTTCCAGCAGTCCCTGCAGGGTGCCGTCCTCCCCGTTCATTCCGTGAAGAACCGGAAATACCACATCCACATGAAGTCTTTCCACCTTGTCTCCCTGGATCAGACACAGTTCATTCCTGCCGGTCTCCGGTGAGATCATTGCCTGTGTATGCCCCTTCACCCAGGAGCCGTCTCTGATCTTATCCACAGACTCCACCAGCTTCCACTGGCCTTCTTTCGTGATACCAACCATGATCACGTTATAAATATCTGTATTAATATTCTCAATCACTGTAGCGGCAGACATGAGGGACACCTCATGTTCCGAAGATCTGCCTCCCATAACCACAACGATGTTTTTCTCCGCCATTTCTTTCATTCCTTTCCTGTATTGCCCGGGCAGCCCCGGGATACAAACCTGCTGTTCTCCGCAGGCACTCACCGGCACAAAACCCCTTTTATTATATTATCTTTTTCTTGTTCTGCAATACTATATCATATTCTTATGCATTTGAACACTTTACATTATTCTTTCTCTTTTCGTATCTGAGAAATTTCAGAAAGGAACATCCCCACCGGGAAGGCTTTTCTCTTAATCATGGACATCCCGGCTGTCTGCGGTGAAAAAGAAAAAAGCCAAAGATTCCGGATTCATCCGGTCTCTTCAGCTTCCCGATTCACAGTGCGCGTATCCTACAGCGGCACTTCCTCGTCCATCACGATGTCGATATTTCCGTCTTCCGGTCCCTGCTCATCCCAGTAGGTCTCAAAAAACTTGTCAAAAATACTTGCTGTCGCTGTGGCCTTCACTCCTGTAGCTGCCACAGTACCCCCGATGATACCCAATGCCATTACCAGACAAATTGCAGGCGCCATTAATTTTTTACGTAACATTTTTCAACTCTCCCTTCCGGATCAGAATATCCGCTGTCCGGCATAAAACCATCCCTGGCTTCCTCCCGTACTCTGTTCTTCTGAATCACAGATATCCCTCTTCCTGAACCCTTATATGTGTCTTCTCAAAATCATTATCAACTGCAAATTGTAACAGATTCTGAGTTTGTTTGATAATAAAAATACTAGCACAGCCAACCTGCTCTGTCAATAAATTCCATTACATTTTCCGATTTTTATCAAATTTTTACACCCTTTTAACATGAAAATGTAATATCTAACCGAGCTTTTTCTTAAGCATTCCCGGATTCATCGCATTGGCCAGGGCCGTCTCCTTGTCTATCTTTCCCTCCGCACACAATTTTGCCAGATAATGATCCAGGGAAAACAGGCTGTCCGCAACGGAAGAATAGATCATTCCATCAATCTGGTGGACCTTACCGTCCCGAATCATATTTTTGATAGCTGTGTTCACCGTCATCAGCTCAAAAGCCGGAACCCGTCTGCCGCCGGCTCCGCCCACCAGCTGCTGGGACACCACCGCATTGAGTACAGAAGCCAGCTGCACAGTGATCTGTCTCTGCTGATTTGGAGGAAAAACATCAATAATACGATCTACCGCATTGGCTGCTCCCACTGTGTGAAGCGTGGAAAATACCAGATGTCCGGTCTCCGCCGCCGTCATGGCGATCTGAATGGTCTCATAATCCCGCATCTCCCCCAGAAGAATCACATCGGGACTCTGCCGCAGCGCCGCCCGCAGTGCCGTCTGATAACTTTCCGTGTCGGAACTGACCTCCCGCTGACTTACAATGCTTTTCTTGTGCCGGTGCAGAAATTCCAGCGGATCTTCCAGTGTGATAATATGGCTCTCTCTGGTACTGTTGATTCTGTCGATAAGACACGCCAGAGTGGTGGACTTGCCGCTTCCGGCCGGCCCTGTCACCAGCACCAGCCCCTTTCTGTACTCTGCCAGATTGAGAATGGAATCCGGAATCTCCAGTTCTCCCGGATCCGGAAGCTGAAAGGCGATGAGTCGGATCACCGCCGCCAGAGAGCCTCTCTGCTTATAAATACTGGCACGGAACCGGGCCAGGTTGGCAATGGAAAAAGAAAAATCATCGTCTCCCTTTTCTTCCATTTTCTCTATACTATGATTGGGCACAAGGGCATAAATATCCCGGATCAGCCGTTCCGTTTCCTCCGGCATGACTCTTTCCTCACTCATATGTACCATCTTTCCATTGACTTTGCAGGTCAGCGGAAGTCCGGCAACGATAAATAAATCCGACGCCCCCTGCGCCACCGCATTTTCCAGATACTCCCGTAATTCCACGATATCTTCTCCCTCTCTTTCCTGTCATTCTCCCTGATATACATCCAGAGACCGGTCTGCCTCCCATTCGTCGGAAGAACGGAGCTGCCACCGGGTCACATCAAACCCCCTCTCTCCGTCCGCCTCCGTCAGCACCACAGAAACAGTGAGCATCTGGCCATCGGCCACTTCTTCCTCAAAAGAAAACTGCGTACCCGCCGCCAGATCCTGCTCCTCTGCCTCCTGCATACGGTCCGCGATCTGCTCCTGTATCCGGTCTGCCGCCGCATAATAGGCCGTCGTGTGATCCGCCGCCTTCTGGGACAGCCGCTTGTCCGCCACCGCATTTTCCAGTGCCAGTACAGAAAATGTCAGAAGCGCCAGCGTCATAAAAACCAGAATCAGCAGTGATATACCCACATTCATCACTGGCATTCCCTTTTTTCTCATAAGCTGCCTCCCTCCGCGTCCGGATCATATAGCTTCAGTGTGAGCTGATAAATGGGACTGTCGCCAGCCGCTGATCCGGCATCCGGCTGCCGGCTGCCGACCGCCGTCCAGCCGGAATTTTTCTCCTGGCCATCCACATCGTTCTCGCCAGCATTTTCTCCCTGACCGGCGTTTTTATCCGCCGCGATGGTCACATCCCACATCTGCCCGTCCCGCTGCCAGACAACGGACAGTACGTAAACCCTGGCATCTTTTTCACATGTTTTCCAGTCCCCGTCAAAATAAATATATGCGCCGTCCCTGGCGCTTTCCATCTGAGGAAAATATTTCTGCAGCTTCTGAAAAAAATGCCTGCCTTCTGACGGACTGCCTGTCCCGGCATCCGTCCCGCTTTCTTCCTGGCCTGTCGTTAAAACAGACGCGCTCCCGGCACCTTCCAGAATCTCCGCCACGGAAGAGACCTGCTTCTGCGCCTGAAACAGATCTTCCGCCTGCCGGCTGATGGAATCTGCCCTGGCAAAGGCCTGCAGAAACACCGCCGCAGTCACAGCAAAAAACGCGATGGCTATCATCAATTCAATTAAAAATAATCCTGCTCTGGAATGTTTGCGTGTTCTCATCCTTCTGTCCTTCCGGCCAATGTGTCGTAGCTTTCATCAACATTTTCTGTATTTCCGTCTCCGGCAGCTGTTCCATCCACTGCCATTCTGATAAAAAACGTTTCCTCCTGCCCGTCCGCCGACACATCAAACTGCAGCAGATTTTCCTCCGGTCTTTCCACTGCAAATGTGTCCAGCTCCACCAGTTCCTGCCCTCCCGCAAGTCCGGTGAAGTCTTCTTTTCTGGTGAAAAGCTCTTTCAGCCTCCCCTCTTCCTGATAGATATAGGTGGCATAGAGTTCTCCTTCCACACGGCTGTCAATGACCAGCACCTGCCGGCCGCCAATCTCTTCTATGGCAATCTGTGAGGCGTCTCCGCACTCCCGGACTTTCTCCTGAAGATAAGATACCGCCGTCCGGACTGTATAATTCTCCTGCAGTCCTTCCGCCGTCCTCTCGTAAATTCTCGCCCCCTGCAGCACCACCAGCAGAGCGCAGAAACAGAACAGCAGAATAAAAAGTAAAGGAAATAAAATATCTATGGTATGTATGTTTCCGCCGCTCTTTCTCATTCTTCCTCCCGGGACAGCCGCAGCACCCGGACCTGAGGCCGGATATTTTTTGCGACAATTTCGTAATCCACAATATATTTTTCTTCATTGTAGCGCAGACCATAATGCTCTTTGAGATAATCAAGGCTCTCCGGATAGGCTCCCTCGGTGCCATAACAGAGCACCGCCGACTGCACCACCGCATTTTCAATATTTTCCATCTCCGTCTCTTGCGTCACAGAAGAGACCGACTGAATGCCCGACCAGAATACAGCCATAAAAATAAAAAAGATACACAGGGACAGCAAAATCTGCCCGTATCTGTTCTTACGAATATGCTTTTCCATCTGCGCCTCCTCTATGTTCCGTCACCCTGCTGCGCGGCCTGGCATAACCCACTTTAGATCATTAACGTCGATCATACTATTATCCTATGCTGGACAAAATTCCCATGAGCGGCACCATCACTGACAGCAGAATACCTCCCACCAGCACGGACAGCACCGCCACCAGGGTCGGTTCCAGCACCGATATAAAATTCTGGATCCGCGCCGTCACCTCGCTGTCCGCCTGCAGAGCAATCTTCTTCAACGCTCCGTCGGTATCTCCCGTCCTTTCCGCTATGTAGAGCATCCTGCCGTAAAGCCCCGTCAGAAGTCCCGCCTGCACTGCGGCAGCGGAGAAAGATTCCCCGTCTTCTACCTTTTCCCGGCAGGAGTCAAGCTTCCGCTTCACCGACTGATCCGCCGACAGAAGGGATTCCACCATCTGAAATGCCCCGTCATAATCCATACCGCTGCGAAGGGCCATGGACATCCCCGACGCGAATCTTGCCGTCTGCATTCTGGTCATAATCTGTCTGGTCCCAAAGAAACGGCCTGCCATGTTCCGGAAACAGTCCTTTCCTTTTGCCGTCCCAAACAGCCAGATCCCTCCTGCCGCCAAAAGGGCGATCACCAGCAGAATCCATCCATAATACTGACGTATTCCTGCTCCTGCCCGCAGAAGCACCGCCGCCATGCCGGTCATCTGTCCGCCCAGCTGTTCGTAAACCTGCGCAAACACCGGCAGCACCTTGACGATCATCACCAGAAAAATGACCACCATCATGCCCAGCATGAGCAGGGGATAGGTCACAGCGCTTTTGATATCCTGCACCATATTTTCCTCCCGCTCATAATAAGCCGCCAGCCCCTCCATGACTTCGTCCAGATTTCCTGTCTGTTCGCCGATACGGGTCATCTGAATCATATAATCCGGAAAGGCTCCGGTCTCTTCCAGCGCATCATAAAAAACGCCGGTCTCTTCCAGATTGCTCTGTATCTCTCCATAAAGCTCCCGGAGTGAACTTTCCTCCTCTCCGGCATCTTCCTTCATGATCATAATGCCCTCCGCCGCGGAGATGCCCGATTTTAAAATCATTCCCATCTGCTCACAGAACAGAATCCTCTCATTATTTGATAATACTTTCCCCATCACTTATCCTCAAAGCGGCGAAACCGCATAATTGTGCTGACACATCCTCGCTCTGTCCGACAGGATATTCCGCGGCCTTGTGCCTCCCCGCGGAGCGTTTATCTGCCGCCAGTCGACGTCCCGTCCGGATCACCGTCAGAAATCCAGTTCTGAAAACCACTCCAGTATCTTTATCCGAAAACGTCCCCGCTCCCCGAAAAGCACCTGCTTCTCTTCGCCGGAAACGTCCCTTTCCACGTCCTTTTTCCCCTTCTCTGAAAGGGAAGATGATTCCTCTGCATTATAGCATAGTTCCGGGTAAATTGCACACCACCAGTTATGGCCTTCCGCCGGGCCGATGTCCACCCGCAGAGCCTCATACACTCCCGCCGGGAAGATCATATTTCCATACCGGCGCACCGGAAACCTCTCCCTGGAAACCGATACCCGCACACTGTCCTCACTGCCATTTTCCCGCAGGGTTTCCGCCGCTGTCCTGGCAAGATCCGGCAGCATCGCCTCCACCTCCGTCTTAAGCTCCCCGGCGCTCTCCGCCCGGTCAGCGGCCGGCTTCAGCGCCGCCAGCACCTCGTCCCTCACCTTAAGCTTCAGCTGCTGCTCCGCCGGCAGATCCGAAGCGGCCCGCACATGGAACCGCAGCGCCGCATCATAAATCTGAAAATGCGTCTCCATATAAACCTGGTACAGCAGCCCTGCCGAGAGCAGCAAAAGAACCGCCACCGCCACACGGACCGCCATGCAGGACGCTGCCGCCCGCAGACAGACACTGTCTGCGCAGCTCGTTTTTCCTTTGATCCGTCTTATTTTTGTATTCCATTTTGTCTTTATATTTAATTTTGATTCTGTATTGAATTTTGTTTTTGTATCCATAGGAAAAGGATAGACAGAAAACGGGGGATTTAAACGCGGGGTGGAAAAGCGGAACAAAACGGCAAGGCAGGAAATCATCAGCGCCGATTTTCCTTTCAAATATCCCACAAATTGGGCCACGCTGTATTTTGGCAGTATACTTTACCAACATATGTACATGGTCCGGCTTCAGATACCCTTCTATGATTTCTACTCCTTTGTATTTGCATAGCAGGTGGTTTTTTGTTTCGCATGGCTCATTTCTCCTTTATGAGAAACTCGCTTCATGCTCAACAGGCTAAAGCCCATAAAACAAAAAATACCGTACAGGCTTCACCCCATACGGTATCATAAATACATTTTTTCATTTTATCTTGTGACATATATTTTAATATCACAATACGCCTTTCAATCGCAGATATTCCAAAATATACTGGTGAAATATCTCTTCTTCACTTGTTCTTCTGCGTCCTGGCGGGACGCTGCAAAAAAAATCCTCGTAATCCGCATGTTCTCGCATTTCAGACGTTGTGCGGATAATCTTAGAAGTTTCTTTGGAGAAATCACCGATTTTAACATGATATTGATTAAAATGCGCAATCACACCGCTATACTTACTGCTAAACAAACTCATCCAATACATTTACTGCGCGCATACCATGGAAAATAAAATCTATATTCTTTATCCGGGTATCACTCTCAAGGGATTCAGGTAAGCCATTCTTTCACCTGAGAGACATCCACTTTTAACACACCGGCAATCACGTCTT
>ERZ1643246.190-NODE-190-length-80500-cov-6.510299_pt1 | contig 80500 bp, 78 predicted proteins | sample MGYA00579265_ERZ1643246 | MGnify/ENA primary metagenome ERZ1643246 (study PRJEB29033, sample SAMEA4952261) | chicken gut metagenome | biome: Broiler Chicken; feature: Gastrointestinal Tract; material: Caecum | place: Ireland | collected 2018 | study: Broiler...
CCGCAGTCCGGTTGTCCTCCAGGTACCCCCAGCTCTCCAGGTAAAAATTCTTGCTCTGACGGTCATAGCTCTTCTGGATCTGATAGTTCTCCTCATCTACCAGGATCTTCGTTCTGGGGTCATTCTGTCCCAGGATATACTGCTGGACCCGGTCCTCCAGAAATCTTCCGTCCCAGTTGGCCCAGATGGTGCGTCCGGTCAGGCTGTCTGTAATCACAATGGCCGTATTGTACTTTTCGCTCATATTGCGGATAAAACGGCTCAGCGGAGTTTCCTCCCCGTCCTGGGAGTAGAGGCTTTCCAGGCTCTCAAAAATGTCCTGTCCGTTTTCCATATTCTCCGTTACCGCCGCATTGAGCTGCTGGTATCCGGATTCCAGGATTTTCAGCTTTTCCTGGGTATAAAACTTCTCCAGAAAGAATGAATTTACCACCCAGCTGGCCAGCAGCACTGCCGCCATCAATCCTACAAAGATTAATGTGAAGCGAACCCGAATGGAATGTTTCATCCCTCATTCACCTCGAATTTATAGCCCATTCCCCAGACCGTCTTAATATACTCACCCTTTGCGCCCATTTTGCTGCGCAGTTTTTTCACATGGGTGTCTATGGTCCGGGCATCTCCGAAGTAGTCGTAGTTCCACACATTGTTCAGGATTTTCTCCCTGGACAGGGCAATGCCCTGATTTTCCACAAAATAGGTTAAAAGCTCAAATTCCTTGAAGCTTAGATCAATCTCTTTTCCATCGATGGTCACCTGGTGGGCTGCCTTGTCAATCCGGATGCCCCCTACCTCCAGCACATCGGAGGAAACCGCATTGCTTCTGCGCAGGATGGCTTCCACGCGGGCAACCAGGATCTTGGGACTGAAGGGCTTGGAAATATACTCGTCCACTCCCAGAGAAAATCCCTGAAGCTCGTCCCGCTCTTCGCTGCGGGCCGTCAGCATCACAACCGGTACCTGTGAATACTTTCGGATGGTTTTCAAAACTTCCCATCCGTCCATCTTGGGCATCATCACATCCAGCAGAATCAGTGCGATGTCCTTCTGGGCAAAGAAAATATCTACGGCCTCTTCCCCGTCGGCAGCCTCGATTACCTTAAATCCCTTGTTGGTCAAAAAATCCTTCACCAGCTTGCGCATCCGCGCCTCATCGTCTACCATTAATATTTTTAACGCTTCCATTGCCATTCTACCTCCTGAATGATTAACTCCATTTTAGCAAAAAGAACCGGCCATTTCCACTTTTTCACAGAGTTTTCACAAGGAATTGCAAAGCACCTGGCACAGAGGATCTCGCCGAGTGCTTCTTAAAGAAAAAAGAGCAGGCGCCTCTCCTTACCGGAGAAATCGCCTGCCCTCCCTTCATGTTCTTTCACCTGGTTTTCGCTGCACTAAGCCGTCCTCTTTTTACAAATCGTCCAGCTCGTCCTCGCCCACCAGCTCATCGTATTCTTGAGAATCCAGCAGCTCGTCAAAGGCATCCGCTACAATCTCGTACTCGTCATCGTCCTCGATATTGTCCAGGACCGGCTCGCCCGACTCGGTTTCGCTGTAGCGGTAGAGGTAAACCTCTCCCTCCTCGGAGTCAACTCCCTCCATGGGAAGCAGAGCGATATACTCTCTTTCTCCCGCCTCAAAGATGGTCAGCACCACGCACTCCAGCTCCGTATCGTCATCCAGAGTCAGGGTTACGGTCATCTCCTGCTCATCATCTCCCAGTTTCTTCTTATCTGCCATATTCGTACCTCTCTTTGTTTTGTGAGCTTCTTTCTTCTATACTGTAGCAGACCAGGAGCAAAAAAGCAAGAATAACATCAATATTCGATCCCTTCTCTGGCTCCGATCCCCTGTTCATAGGGATGCTTGATCATTTTCATTTCTGTTACATAGTCTGCCAGCTCCAGAAGTTTCTGCGAGGGATTCCGTCCGGTCAATACCACCTCCAGGTGCCCGGGCTTTCTGCTCAGTGCGGCAATCACCCGTTCCTCCGGCACAAATCCCAGGCCCACGGCACCGCACAGCTCATCCAGAACCAGTACATCCCGGTCCGCGCCCATTTCCCAGACTTTCTCAAAGAGCTCCGTGTAATAAGCTGCGGCCTCCGCCTTCTGCTCCTGGCTCATATTCCAGGAAAAGCCAAAACTTCTTTCGCAGGAGGCCACCTGGATTCCGGGAATTTCCATGAGGACGGGCACCTCCCCGGACTGGTCATTTTTTAAAAAGCGGACCACCTGTACCTTAAGGCCTCTTCCGGCTGCCCGTACGGCCAGCCCCAGGGCCGCCGAGGTCTTTCCCTTGCCGTCCCCGCAGTATATGTGAATCAGTCCCTTCATCTTCCTCCATCTCCTTTACAAACCTTGATACCTCCTGGCGTTTATGATAGCGCTCCCTGGTATAGTAAATATGCAGCCGGTCTTTGGCCCGGGTCATGGCCACATAGAACATCCGGCGCTCCTCCTCCATATCCGCCTCCAGCTGGGCCTTGTGGTGGGGCGTCACTCCTTCATTGGCATCCAGGATAAATACCACCCGGAACTCCAGGCCCTTGGAGCTGTGCATGGTCATCAGGCTGACGCCCTCTCTTTGCTTTGAACGGTTCTCAAGCTGCTTTTCCAGCTCTCTGCGGTACTTCTCAATGGATTCTTCCCATTCCTCCAGGGTTTTAAACTTTAGGGCACTCTCCTGGATCTGGTCCGCCGTCTCCCGGAGTTCCTCCGGGTCCACTCTCCTCTCCAGGGCATACTCCCGGATAAAATCATCGTATCCCACCGCCTTGCGGATGTAGTTGATGGCGGCTCCCGGAGCCATATCCTGAATCATATGAAGGTCGTACTCCAGCTGTTCTACCCGCTCCAGCATCCAGGGCCGGTCCTGGTAGAAGGATTTTACCGCTTCCATGGAAACTCTGCGTCCTTCCAGAGCATCCCGGCTGATATAGCGCACCGGACGGTTTATAAAGCGGAGCACATTGGACCGCTCCATATGTCCCTTCCCGGCCCGCAGATAAGCCAGCAGATCACGGGCGATCCAGTGGTCATAGAGATTTGGAAGCGCGTCCCGCATATTGAACGGTATATTATATTCCATCAGCGCCTCCACCAAAAGCCTGGGGCCCGTATTGGTCCGGTAGAGAACCGCCGTATCTTCCCAGGACACGCCCATCCTCTGATAATCCCGCAGCTGTCCTGCGATGGCCCTGGCCTCCTCCCCCGGATCGGCCCATTCCCGCACCACAATACTTCTCCCGGGTCCCCGCACATCCCGGATCTTTTTAGGAAAGCGGGCTTTATTGTGCCGGATCACACGCCCTGCCGCCTTTACGATCTCCCGGGTAGAACGGTAGTTCTGGTCCAGCAGGATCCGCACCGCACCCGGATAATCCTGTTCAAAACCCAGCATGATTTCCGGCCTGGCTCCCCGGAAACGGTAAATGGACTGGTCGTCATCCCCTACAATGAACAGGTTATTCTCCGGCAGAGCCATCATCCGCACAATCTTATACTGAAGGCGGTTGATGTCCTGAAACTCATCGATGAGAATATAACGGTATTTATTCTGCCACGCCTTCAGAATATCTCCTCTGGCCTTCAGAAGCTGGTAGCTCATCACCAGCATATCGTCAAAGTCCAGGCGCCGCCCCGCCCGCAGCCGTTCCTCGTATCCCGTAAACAGCTTCCGGAAAATCTCCTGGGAACAAATCTGCGGATAGTAATGTTCCAGCTGGATCATTTCGCCTTTGACCCGGCTGATCTCATTCAGAATCCCGGACACAAATTCCCCGGCATCCTCCGTATCTACCCGGTGCAGCTCCATCAGCTCCCGGATCAGGCGGTTCTGCTCCTCCTCCGTGATGATGCTGGCGCCCGTGTATCCATACGCCAGCTTCAAAATGGTAAAAAAGACAGAATGGAAGGTTCCAAAAGCCACTCTGCTCCATTCTGTCCCGATCATTTTCTGGTATCTGCTTTCCATCTCCCTGGCTGCCGCCCTGGTAAAGGTGATCACCAGAATGGAGGAAGGGTCCGCCCCCTCCTCCTCAGTCAGATAACGAATCCGGTTGGTAATCACCGTGGTTTTTCCGGAGCCCGGCCCTGCCAGAATCAGAGCCGGACCTTTTCCATGGCGGATGGCCTTCTCCTGAGCCTCACTGAAGGCCATGGGACAGCTTCTCGATCCCAAAGCGGATTCGCTTTAAGGACTCCTCTTTTCCCAGCACCTCCATGATTTCCGTGGCACCGGCCGGGGTCATCTGCTTGCCGGACAGGGCGATGCGGATGGGCCACATGACAAAACCGGTCTTCACGCCCGTGTCCGCTACGTATTTTGACAGAACCCCATAGAGGCTGTCATTGTCAAACTGCTCCTGGGCTTCCAGGATCGGCAGCACATCCTGAAGAACCTTCAGGGAATTCTCGCTGTTGGTCTTCATCTTCTTGTGAGTGTACATGGAAATGTCGTACTCCGGCAGCTCCTCAAAGAAATCAATATGGCCTGCAATATCCGGGAACACCTCGATCCTGGTCTTCACCATGGAGGCAATTTTTCTTAGATCCAGATCCTTGTGGATCACTTCTTTGATGTAAGGCAGTGCCAGCTCATAAAAGCGCTCCTCATCCATGGCTTTCAGATACTCGCCGTTCATCCATTTCAGCTTGGTCATATCAAAGACCGCAGGGGACTTGCTCATGCGGTGATAGTCAAATTCCTTCACCATCTCTTCCAGGGAGAAAATCTCCTGGTTGCCCTCCGGTGACCAGCCCAGGAGAGCTACATAATTGACCACGGCCTCTGCTACAAACCCCTGGTCCAGCAAATCCTCAAAGGAGGAATGGCCGCTGCGCTTGCTGAGCTTGTGGTGGTTTTCGTCCGTAATCAGCGGGCAGTGTACGTACACCGGTACTTCCCAGCCAAAAGCCTCGTACAGGCGGTTGTACTTGGGAGAGGAGGAAAGGTATTCATTTCCCCGGACCACATGGGTGATGCCCATCAGATGGTCGTCCACCACATTGGCAAAATTGTAGGTGGGGTATCCATCGGACTTGATCAACACCATATCGTCCAGTTCCGAATTATCTACCGTAATATCGCCGTAAATCTCATCGTGGAAGGTAGTCGTCCCCTCCGTAGGATTGTTCTGGCGGATCACGAAGGGCATCCCGGCTTTCAGATTGGCTTCCACTTCCTCCTTGGATAAATGCAGGCAGTGCTTGTCATAGGTCATAATCTCCTCGCCGTTTACGGTGCGGCGCAGGGACTCCAGGCGCTCCGGGGTACAGAAGCAGTAATAAGCCTCCCCTTTCTCCACCAGCTTTTTGGCGTACTCCATGTAGATGCCCGCCTTCTGGCGCTCGCTCTGAACGTAGGGACCGCAGCCTCCGTCCTTGTCCGGGCCTTCATCGTGAATCAGGCCGGTCTCTTCCAGGGTCCGGTAGATGATCTCCACTGCGCCCTCCACATAGCGCTCCTGGTCCGTATCCTCGATCCGCAGCAGGAAATCTCCCCCCTCATGCTTTGCAATCAGATAAGCGTAAAGGGCGGTTCTCAAATTGCCCACATGCATCCGGCCTGTGGGACTTGGGGCGTATCTTGTTCTTACTCTCTTAGTCATCGCTTTTCTCCTCACACCTTTGGTATTTAGGGTTATTATATCCTTTTCCCCAGGAAAAAACAACGCCGGACTTGCCGGCGCTGCTTGAAATCTTTTTATTGCGTAACGTTTCAGACGGCGGGAAGCATTATTTCTGGTCAGCCAGATCGCTGGGACGCATGCTGAGGTTAATTCTTCCCATCTTGTCCACCTCGATCACCTTTACCGTCACCTCATCGCCGATGTTCACCACATCCTCCACTTTGGCAACCCTCCGGTCTGCCAGCTTGGAAATGTGAATCATGCCGTCCTTGTTGGGTGCCAGCTCTACGAAGGCGCCGAAGTTCATCAGACGCACCACCTTGCCGGTGAATACCATGCCCGGCTCGATGTCGGTTACGATGCTGTGGATGATGGAAATAGCCTTCTCCATCATAGCCTCATCGGTTCCGCATACGCTTACGGCTCCGTCATCGGTAATATCAATCTTTACGCCGGTCTCCTCAATGATCTTGTTGATCACCTTACCCTGTTTTCCAACTACATCGCCGATCTTCTGGGGATCAATCATGATCTGGCGGATTTTGGGAGCGTAGGGGCTCAAGTGCTTTCTGGGCTCGGAAATTACAGGCTTCATGACATTGTCCAGAATATACATCCTGGCCTCTCTGGTCCGCGCGATGGCCTCCTCGATGATGGGTCTGGTCAGGCCGTGAATCTTGATATCCATCTGGATGGCGGTGATGCCGTTCTTTGTTCCGCCCACCTTAAAGTCCATATCGCCGAAGAAATCCTCCAGGCCCTGGATATCGGTCAGAACAATGTAATCGTCATCGGTCTCGCCCGTTACCAGTCCGCAGGAAATACCGGCTACCATCTCCTTGATGGGAACTCCTGCCGCCATCAGAGACAGGGTGGACGCACAGATGCTGGCCTGGGAGGTGGAGCCGTTGGACTCCATGGTCTCAGACACCGTGCGGATGGCATAGGGGAACTCCTCCGTGCTGGGGAGCACCGGAACCAGAGCCCGCTCTGCAAGGGCGCCATGGCCGATTTCCCGGCGTCCCGGTCCTCTGCTGGGCTTGGTCTCTCCTACGGAGAAGGAGGGGAAATTGTAATGGTGCATATAGCGCTTGCAGGTTTCGTTCTCATCCAGTCCGTCCAGCTTCTGAGCCTCGGACAGGGGAGCCAGGGTGCAGGCATTTAAGATCTGAGTCTGGCCTCTGGTAAACATGCCGGAGCCGTGTACTCTGGGAAGAATGTCGATCTCAGCAGCCAGCGGACGGATTTCCGTAATCTGGCGGCCGTCGGGACGCTTGTGGTCCTTCAAAATCATCTTGCGGACCGTCTTCTTCTCATACTGGTAGATGGCGTCTCCCAGCAGGCCCAGCCACTCTTCGTTCTCAGCAAAAGCCTCCTCCAGACGCTCGGTGATGGCGGCGATGTTGGCCTCTCTCTGCTGCTTCTCATCGGTAAATACCGCTTCCTCCATCTCCTGAGGGGGAACCAGCTCCCGGATTGCGGCAAACAGTTCCTCCGGAACCGCACAGCTCTCATAAGTGTGCTTCTCTTTTCCGCACTCCGCTACAATGGTATCGATGAATCTGATAATCTCCTGGTTAACCTCGTGGGCCTTGAAAATGGCCTCAATCATCTTGGCCTCCGGTACCTCATTGGCTCCGGCCTCGATCATGATCACCTTTTCTCTGGTGGAGGCGACCGTCAGGGCCATATCGGAAACCTGCTTCTGGGCGGAGGTGGGGTTCACAATGAACGCTCCGTCTATCAGACCGATCTGAGTCATGGCGCAGGGGCCGTCAAAGGGAATATCGGAAATGCAGGTGGCAATAGCAGAACCCAGCATAGCGGTCAGTTCCGGGCTGCAGTCCGGGTCTACGCTCATGACCACATTGTCCAGGGTCACATCGTTGCGGTAATCCTTGGGGAACAGGGGACGCATGGGACGGTCGATGACTCTGGAGGTCAGGATGGCATTCTCCGAAGCCTTTCCCTCTCTCTTGTTAAATCCGCCGGGGATCTTTCCCACTGCGTACATCTTTTCCTCATATTCCACACTCAAGGGGAAGAAGTCGATTCCCTCTCTGGGCTTTGCGGATGCGGTTGCGGTGGAAAGCACTACCGTGTCGCCGTAGTGCATAAAAGCGGCGCCGTTTGCCTGTGCCGCTACTCTGCCGACATCAACGGTCAGCTTTCTTCCGGCCAGGTCCATAGTGAAGCTCTTGTACATATGGTTTCTCCTTTTTTTCTTTTCTGAGATTTAAGTGACTCTGGCAGAAGACGCCGAAACTACTGATCTAAGCTTGAAAGAAGGCCCTTCAAGGTCACATCAGCGGTCTCGGAGTAATCCCTCTGCCAGATTGGTTGCAGCGGTACCATGCAAATATAGGGTGGAGTTTCGCTCCACCCTAATACGCAGGAATTACTTTCTGATGCCTAACTTTTCGATCAGGGCACGGTAGCCTTCCAGATCGGTCTTCTTTAAATAATCCAGAAGTCCTCTTCTGTGACCAACCATCATCAGAAGTCCTCTTCTGGAGTGGTGATCCTTGGGATTGCTCTGAAGATGCTGGGTCAGCTCGTTGATTCTCTCGGTGAGAATTGCGATCTGAACCTCCGGTGAACCGGTATCGCCAGGCTTACGTCCGTACTGTGCAATGATCTGAGATTTCTTTTCCTTGGAAATCATGGTAACATCCTCCTTAAAATAAATATTCTCACCGTTCACCAGGCTGCGGCTGGAGTCACCATGCAACCGGGCGGCGGCGTTTGCTCATACTGGGACAGTATAGCACAATCTTTTTCGGTTGTAAACCAGTTTTTGCAGCAACCGTTCAGGACAGCGCCAACTGTTACGATTTCCACAGCTCCCCAAACAGCTCTGCCGGCACATAAGCTTCCACATGGATTCCGTCTTCTCCATATTCTTCCTTTAAAAGCTGGCCATATCTGCGGATCGTCTGGATCCTTCCGGCCTGGGAATAGGGATAGATTTTCCGGAGCAGAACCCTCCGGCTTCGGATAATGGTTTCCAGGATCTCACCCAGCTCCTGGAGCCCTTCTCCTGTCCTGGCCGATATCTTCACCTGGTAATCCGAGGAGAAATCTCTGGGGACCAGGGCCGTTTCCCCCTGACCGCCGGCCTCCAGCTGCTCCCTTCGCCGGTCTATTTTGTTAAATACGGTAACCACTGTCTTATCTACGATTTCCAGCTCCCTCAAGGTCTCCCTCACCACATGCATCTGCATATCCATCTGAGGATTGGAACAGTCCACCACATGAAGAATGATATCGCTGTACCTGGCCTCCTCAAGGGTGCTGCGGAAGGCTTCGATCAGATGGTGGGGAAGCTTTCGGATAAATCCCACCGTATCCGTCAGAAGAATCTGCTGCCCGTCAGGCAGTGTAAAGCTTCTGGTGGTAGGGTCCAGGGTTGCAAACAGCTTGTCCTCCGCCAGAATGCCGGCACCTGTCAGCCGGTTCAGCAAAGTGGATTTTCCCGCGTTGGTATATCCCACAATAGCTGCCGTGATGGTATGATTTTTCTCCCTCTGCTGCCTCGTCACCTCCCGGTGGCGCTTTACTTCCTCCAGTTCTCCCTTCAGCTGGCCGATTCTCTGGTGGATCAGGCGGCGGTCCATCTCCAGCTTCTTTTCTCCTGGTCCCCTGGTCCCGATTCCTCCGCCCAGACGGGACAGGGAGGCTCTCATTCCCACCAGGCGGGCTGCACGGTAGCGCAGCTGAGCCAGCTCTACCTGGATTTTTCCTTCCCGCGTGTGGGCTCTGGAAGCAAATATGTCCAAAATGACCATGGTCCGGTCCATTACCTTGGTATCCAGGGCCTCCTCCAGATTTTTCAGCTGGGCCGGTGAAAGCTCATCGTCACAGATCACGCCGGTAGCTCCCAGTTCCCATACCAGCTCCTTTACCTCGTCAATCTTTCCCTTGCCCAGATAGGTACCCGGATGAATGCTCTCCCGGTTCTGGATCACCTTTGCCACGCAGACCGCTCCTGCCGTCCTGGCCAGCTCCTCCAGCTCATCTAAGGAGGCGGCCGCAGTCTCCCCCTCCTGGGTGGAAACCGCGGCCAGTACCACGCGCTCTTCCATTTCTCTCAGATCATATAACTCTGCCATAAGCCCTCACTCCACCCGGCTTTCCAAAAATTCGATCTCGTGCTCGATCTCTTCGTCCGAGCCGTACTGCTGTTCATAGGCCTGAAACTGCTCCAGTGCCTCCTGATACCGGCCCAGATACTCGCTGCAGACCGCCTGATTGTAGCTCAGTTCTCTAAGCAGCTCCTGGTTTCCGCTTTCCTGGGCCTTTATTTTCCCCTGGTCAAACGAATCAGCAGCGTCTTCATAGCTCTCTCCAGCCATCTGGCATAAACCCATCTGATTATATAGTTCCTCATTGTCCAATCCATCTCCTATGGCGTCCTGATATAAGCCCAGAGCCTCCTCATATTTCCCGGCCTTTGCACAGGCGGCTCCTACGGCAGCCAGTGCCTTTTCCCTGCCGGCAGCTTTTTTCCTGCCGTCCTGTTCCGCCTCCTGAACATAATGATACCAGTTCAAAGCCTGGTCGGCATTTCCCAGGGCGCTGTCGCAGATCGCCGCCATATACCAGTATTCCAGACAGTCCGGGTCCTGCTCCATCAGGAGCTGATAGGTATGAGAGGCCGCCTCGTAATCCTGAAGCTGATACTCCGCCTCAGCCCGCCAGCGGAGAATATCCACCGTCAGAGCGCTCTTGCCATTCCCGGAAGCCTCCAATGCCTGGTCCAAAAGATCGATGGCCTCCTGATAACTGCCGGTCTGTACCGCCTCGATCCCCTGTGCCCGCAGAGACCGCTGTTTGGAGGTCCCCAGATAGCCAACGAACCGCGTAACCCCGAATGCAATGAGAGCCACCAACGCAAGACAGACCGCCCAGGCCGCCAATCCCTTCATCAGTCTGCGGCGCCTGCGCTTCTTCCTGGCTGCCCGTCTTTCCCGGTCAAATTCCCGGCCGTTTCTGGGCGGGTAGCCGTTTCTGGCTGCATATTTCCTGGCCGCGTAAGCCCCGGCCCCCCGGTCCGTTTTTCTTCCTCCCTGTCCCATAAAGCTACCTCACATCCGTACTGCCGAATCCCCCGTTGCGCTGCTCCTCGCAGTCATCGTCCACCGTAATTCCAAAGGGAATAAAGATGCCCTGGGCAAATGCAGCCCCTGCGGACAGTTCCACCGTCTTTTCCTCCCTGGAATCGTTGGTTACTTTGATAAACATATGGCCCTCATTGTCAGAATAAAAATAATCGCTGTCAATGATTCCCACTGTATTGTTCAGCTGAAGGCGGTACTTAAATCCCAGACTGCTTCTCGGAAAAATCTGCAGGACCCAGCCTTCCTCCATCTCCACCCGGACGCCGGTGGGCATCTTGATAGTCTCCCCCGGTTTTAAAACAAACGCTGCTGGAGTATAGAAATCGTATCCGGCAGAACCAGAGGTTGCTCTGGCCGGGAGCTTGATCTCCCCGTAAATCCGTTCCAGTTCCTCCTTTGCTGTCTCCCCGAAGGTGTCCTGCCAGTCCTCCGCAAAACGCTCAAAGCTTACTTTATGAAACTTTCCAATTCGATTCATCATCATTCTTTCCTCATTCCGTTTTTATGATCGCCCATATATTTTGGCTTACCGCTCCTGGTACAAAACCGCCTGGCCCTCTTCAAGAGACCGCTTCACATCGATCACCCGCTGATTGGAGCTTCCCTTCCAGTGCAGATTGTTGTCCTTCCGGCTGAGCATAAACTCACCGTCCACCACCACATCCACTGACCTCAGCCAGGGCAGTCCTTTAATCTCCTCCCAGAGATAACCGGTGTACAGCCAGATGTTCTTCTGTGGGTACTGCTCTTTGACCCGCTGGGCCAGACGGCCGATCTCCTGCCGGTTGTCAGGATGGAGCGGGTCTCCTCCGCTCAAAGTAAGACCGGAAACATACTCCTTCTCCAACTCCGCCTGGATTTCCTTCCAGGCCCCTTCATCAAAAGGAATCCCTCCCTGGATATCCCAGGTCACCGGGTTGTGGCAGCCCGGACATCCATGGGTGCAGCCTGCTACCCACAGAACCACCCGGAGCCCTTCTCCGTTCAGCATATCATCCTTCGTAATATTGTGATACCGCATACCTATCTGCTCCTGTCTGTTCTGTTCCATTAGTCTAACACAGGGAATCAAATTTTTCCACTGTTTCTTTCGCCGGCAGATTCTTCCCTCCGCCTGCGAACTCCATTGTGCCGCTCGGAAAACCGCGCCAGAAGACAATAATAGTGTCTCCGGGCCAGGTCGCGGCAGATAAAATCATAGTCTTCATTGCTCATGGGCATAATGTCAAAATACTGGTAGAATACCTGGTCCGGAATTTCATCCAGATACTGCCTGAGCTCCTTTTTGTACTCCGCAATTTCCTCTTGTTCCAGCTCTCTTAAAATATCTTCCATTCTTTCCCCTTTCCGCACACCCCGCAGAAGCCCTGTTTCCCGCCTCTGTATCTTAGCCTTTCCAAATCGATTATACACTATTTCAATGTCTATTTATATATGATTTTATATTTCCACGGCTGTGCCTTTTCACATTCTGCCCGGTCAGGACAAATAACCGTGCTCCCGACGCATACAAAACGGGAGACACCGATATTCCATACCGTGCCCCCCGCATCTTGTCTTCGTATCAGCACTCCTCTGTCCAGGTCCTGCTACATGCTCTTTCTCTCCGCGATCTCCGCCATCTTGGCATCGTTTAATCTGGTATCCCCCTTCACCCTGGAATAGCTTAAATAGCCGTTCATCCGGTCAATCTTCGTCAGGTTTTTGCTTCCGCACTTGGGGCAGACATCCATTTCCAGCTCTTCGTGTCCGCAGTCATCGCAGTAGGCCAGGGAAAGGTTCACGCCCTCATAAAAGCCCATTTTCATCGCTCTGCGGACCAGCGTGCGGATTGCCTCCCGGTTGTAGCTGATGGGATATTTTACATACTGGATCTTTCCTCCGTTGCTCAAATCCCAGAAACGGTGCTCCAAATCCTGCTTCTGGATCGGCGTGATGTCCTCCGTCACATGACAGTGGAATCCATTGCTCACATACTCCCGGTCCGAAACATTTTCCACAATCCCGTACTTTTTCCGGAACTGCTTCACCTGAAGGCCGCACAGATTTTCCGCCGGCGTTGCGTAAATGGCGTAAAGATGTCCGTCCTCCTCCTTATACTGGTTAATCTTCTCGTTGATATGCTCCAGCACCTCAAGGGCAAACTGTCCGTCCTCCACCAGGGATTTCCGGTTGTAAAGCTGCTGAAGCTCGTTGAACGCGGTGATGCCGAAGGAGGCGGTGGCTGTTTTCAGCAATGGCTTAATCTTATCGTGCAGCCCCAGGTGACCGCCGTAGAAGCCGCCCTCGCAGTAGGCCAGCGGATTGGTGGAGGCTTTCATTTCTCCCAGATAAGCGTAAGTCCGGATATGGATTTTCCGGATCAGCTCCAGGTAGTAATCCAGCACCTCATAGAAATCCCGGTTCTCCTGTCTGGCTTTTGCCAGGATCATAGGCAGGTGAAGGCTTACCACACCGATGTTAAAACGACCCACAAATACAGGCTGGTCATTCTCATCCGCCGGCTTCATGCCGCCTCTCTCATACCAGGGAGAAAGGAAGGCGCGGCAGCCCATGGGAGAGATCACCTTGCCGTACTTTTTATACATGCTGGGAACATATCCCTCCCCAGTCAAAGACAGCCAGTCGGGATACATCGTCTTGCTGGAACACTCGATCCCCGCCTCGAACACATCCTCCAGCTCTCCTCCCGGTCCATGAAGCTTCTCATCATAGAGAAATACCAGCTTGGGGAACAGCACCGGCTTCTTGTGGCCAGGCTTGCCCTCGCCGCCTCCCCTCACCTTCAGCATGGTGATGGTGGCCATCTTGGCGAAACGGCTGGTTCCGGTTCCGGCAGTCATGGTGATAAAGGGGTAATCTCCCCGGCTGGAGGAAACGGAGTTGAACTTGTACTCCCAGCCCTGAAAGCCCTGCTCCATCTCCCGTTTCACATCCTCCAGCGCCACCTTCTCGGCCTGCTCTCTGGAGAGTCCCAGCTTTTCATACTTCTCCGTATATTTCTCGTAGGATTTCTCCGCATAGGGAGCCAGGATATTTTCTACATTGGGGACCGTAAATCCACCGTACTGCTGGCTTGCGGCGCTTAAAACAATATCGCCGATCACATCAAAGGCCACATCCAGGGTCTTGGGCTCATTGTACCACAGATTCCCCATCTCGAATCCGCCGGTCAGAACGGACTGAACGTCAAAAAGGCAGCAGTTCATGGTATCCCGTCTTGCAGACATATCGTGGATGTAAATATAGCCCTCCCGGCAGGCCTGCAGCTCCTCCACCGTCATGAAAAACTTCTGGTACAGGGATTTGTTCAGCTCATTAAAGATCAGGCTGCGCTTGGTGGAAACCAGGGCGCTGTCCGTATTGCTGTTCTCCTTATCCCCGATATACATGATGGACTGGCTTTTCTTGTACACATCGTCCAGCATCTGCACGAAATCCTGCTTGTAATTGCGGTAATCCCGGTAGCTCTTGGCCACCGCCGGATTGACCTGTTCCAGCGCTCCCTCCACAATGTTGTGCATCTGGGCAATGGGGATCTGGCTGGTGTTCATGCTCTCCGCCTTCTCCTCCACAAACCGGCAGATAAACTGGATTTCCCCGTCGGAGAAACGGATCATGGCCCGCTCCGCGGACTTGCCTACTGCCGATACCACCTTCTGGACATTAAAATCTTCTCTGGTCCCGTCTTTTTTTATTACTTTAATCTCACTGCACTGCACCTTTCTGCCTCCATCCTTCCCCTGAAGCCCCGGTTGTTTCCCGGCCAGGGGCTCAATACTATATCTTGTGTTCATCTTTTCTCTAAAATACAATATGCGCATAGGCGCTCTGCTATCCTATCACGGCAGGAGCCGGAAGTCAAGAGAAAAAAGAGGCAGGAGGACTTTTTTCCTCCTGCCCCTTGATCATGCGGCGCTGTTCGATCCCGCAGCAATTCCAAACGTTTTCTAAAACTGCACGATATCCTTGATTTCCCCGGCCGGCTCCACCATCTCACCGTAGAGAACCGGTCCCTCGCCATGGTAATCCTTCTGGTACTCGATGCCGATTTTTGCCCGCACTTTCACCCAGTCCTTTGTCTTAAACTGCTCTGCCCCCTGCCACTTGCACATGAAGCCCAAAAAGGTCATATCCGCCTCACAGCAGGTCATAGCCATCCGCCCCGGCACAAAGACTCCCTTGGGGAATTTGGAGGATTTCAGAACCATAGCGGTAAATTCCACGGTTTTTCCCTTGTAGCGGTCTGGATTATCCATACAGTCAATGTACCAGATGCCGTAGTCCTCCGGCTTCAGCTGGATGACCGGAGCCTTCAGGTCATAAGGCAGATCCTCCTCCAGGGTAGCCAGGTCAATCTCCCCGTTCTGGTCCTCCATCACGATCTCACTGTCCCGGCTCATAGCCCGAATGCTGCGGCGGTAGGTATTCAGCTTCTCATCGGAAATCCCGTCGCAGCGGTTGACGATGACCAGCTCGGAGCGTCTCAGCATAGCTCCCAGAAGGGGTTTCATGTTCTGAGAATAGAGCTCAAAAGTAGAACCATCGATAATGGTAATCTGCTGGTAGATCATCCAGTCCTCCGGCAGCTTCAGCTCGTCCTGATTCCACATGCCGTTCCATTCGATCAGGACCCGCTCCGGGCGGTAAACCACTTCCAGCTCATTGAGATACTGAGGAGTCAGCTTCTCCTGGTCTTCGATGAAAACAGCAGCCGTGCGGTTCTTTTTCAGCAGACGGTCACTGTATTCTTCCTCCCCCTCCTCGCAGACGATCAGAAGGGTCTTTCCATCGGTTTTGAAATATTCCTGATCCATGGTGAAGCTCAAAAACTGAGTCTTGCCCGCCTCCAGAAAGCCGTTAATCAGGAACACCGGCATTACATCATCATCAATTTCATTCGCCATAGCTTAACCTCTTCCAAACAGCTGGTTTAATGCTTCTTCCTTCAGGCTGGAGCCGATCACGCACACCTTTCCGGTGTAATCCGGTCTGCCGTCACGGATCTCATACTGTCCCGGAACCAGATCAAAATACAGCCACTCTCCGGGATTCTCCGTAGGAAGCATGCCCTTGGCCCGCAGCACCTGGCCGTAATCCTCGGTCTGGGACATCTGCTTTAAGACTTCCTCCAGGCTCTCCTTCGTCACCGGCACGATGGTCTCCATGCCCCAGCTGGTAAATACTTCATCGGCATGGTGGTGGTGATGGCCCTCGTGGTCATGGTCGTGGCCGCAGCACTCGTCATGGTCATGGTGATGCGCATGCTCGTGCTCCTCGTGGCCATGGTGGTGCTCATGCTCTTCCTCATGGTCATGATGATGGTCGTGGTCATGATGGTCATGGCCGCAGCACTCATCATGGTCATGGTGATGCTCATGCTCGTGGCTGCGCCTTACCTCTTCCATCATATCATCCAGCATGGTATCCTTCTTCTCGATGATATCCAGCAGCTGGCTGCCTTCCAGCTGGCCGATGGGCGTGGTGACAATAGCTGCCTTGGGATTCTTTTCCCGGATCAGGTCCACATCCCTTAAAACCTTGTCGGAATCCACAATATCCGTCCGGCTCAGTACGATTGTCCCCGCGTTTTCAATCTGATTGTTGAAAAACTCGCCGAAATTCTTCATGTACATCTTGCACTTGGAGGCATCTACAATGGTCACCGCACTGTTTAACTCCACATCCATATCCGCGGATACATCGATGACCGCCTTCATTACGTCAGACAGCTTGCCTACGCCGGAGGGCTCGATGATGATCCGGTCCGGAGCGTACTTGGTCAGGACCTCTGCCAGGCTCTTTCCAAAGTCTCCTACCAGAGAACAGCAGATGCAGCCGGAGTTCATTTCCCGGATCTCGATTCCGGCGTCCTTTAAGAAACCGCCGTCGATGCCGATCTCGCCGAACTCGTTCTCGATCAGCACCACCTGCTCGCCTTTGATGGCCTCCTCCAGAAGCTTTTTGATAAAAGTGGTCTTGCCAGCGCCCAAAAAGCCGGAGATAATATCGATTTTTGTCATAATGGTTCATCCTTCTTTCTAAAAAACACTCTTTTTTATCAATTAAAATGTCACTTGTTCAGGACGGTTCATCTGAATATTGTGGCACAAAGAATCTTTAAAGTCAAGACGTTTCCTCTTCCCTTCTCCCTGCCTCCTGCAGAGTCCGCGGCCTCTTCCATTTTGCACGGCAGCTTTACCGCCTCACCACCATCCGGTAAGCCCCGAACAGCAGAAACGCCGCCAGGTTCACCACCACCACGCTGGCTCCTGCCGGGGTGGACAGCTGGTAGGAGGCGGTCATCCCCAGGACGAAACACACCGCTGACAGAACGCCGGAGCAGAGTACCACTCCGCGGAAACTCTTAAAGACCTGCATGGAGGTAAGGGCCGGAAAGATCACCAGGCTGGAGATCAGCATAGCTCCCATCATCCGCATCCCCAGCACGATGGTCACAGCGGTGAGAACGGCGATGATCACATTATAGCGGTCCACCTTCACCCCCGTGGCCTTTGCGAAATTCTCGTCAAAGGTCACGGCGAAAAGCTTGTGGTAGCAGACCGCAAAGAGGATCAGCACTGCCGCCGACAGCACCACGCTTAACATCACATCCTCCCGGCTCATAGCCAGGATGCTCCCGAACATATAGCTGCTGACATCCGTCGTCATGCCTGTGGTCATGGAGGTAATGATGATTCCAATGGCCAGGGCGCTGGCAGAAATCATGGCGATGGCTGCATCGCTTTTTACCCTGGCATTCTCCGTGATCCGGAGCAGAAAGAATGCTGCTACCACCACAACGGGAATGGAAACCTTTAAAGGAGACCAGCCCATCGCCAGGGCCACCGAAAGGGCGCCGAAGGACACATGGGAAAGTCCGTCTCCAATCATGGAATATCGTCTCAGCACCAGGCTGACCCCCAGAAGAGAGGCACACAGGGAAACCAGCAGTCCTCCCACCAGGGCCCTCACCAAAAATGGGTAGCTGAGCATCTCAGCAATCACGCTCATGTTCCTTCCTCCTTTCCCTGGCATTTTCCAGCACGCTCCGGTCCGCCTGAAGATGGACCGCATGGCAGCCTGCCGTAGGTTTGCAGCGTCCCTGCTCCTTTTCGTGGAAGAAATGTCCGGCTGCCTGGCTGTTCATATAGTCGTGGGCAGGGCCATAGAAGAGCACCTGCTTCTGAAGGTGCAGAATCTTGTTGGCCTCCTCCACCGCGTTTCTTAAATCGTGGGACACCATAAGGATGGCCACATGGTCCTCCCGGTTCAGTCTGCGAAGCATCTGATAAAAATCCTGGATCGCCATGGGGTCCAGGCCGGTAATGGGCTCATCCAGGATCAGCAGGCTGCTGGTGGCGCACAGAGCCCTGGCAATGAGCACCCTCTGCTGCTGTCCGCCGGAAAGTTCCCGGTAGCAGTGGTTTTTCAGAGGCGTGATCCCCAGCTTCTCCATATTTTCCGCCGCCAGTTTCTTCTGGTCCCGGGAGTAAAAGGGCAGTCTTCCCATGCGGCCCAGGCAGCCGCTTAAAACCACCTCCCACACCGTTGCGGGGAAATCCTTCTGGGCGGCGGTCTGCTGGGGCAGATAGCCGATGCCCCCCTTTTTTAAGTCCTCCGACAGCCAAATGGTCCCCGCCGTAGGCTTCAGCAGTCCCAGAAGCCCCTTAATCAACGTACTTTTTCCGGAACCATTCTCCCCCACAATGCAGATGTAATCCCCGGCATCCACCCGGAGGTTTACATCCACCACCGCATCCTGGTTGTCATATCCAAAATCTACATGTGTGCACTGAATCAATGGCGTATTATTCATCCAATCCCTTCCTCAAATTCTCCACATTCTGCCGCATGAGCTGCAGATAGGTGATTCCCTGGTCAAATTCCTGACGGGTTACATTGTGACAGGAGTGAAGCAGAAGCTGGCCGGCCCCCGTCTCCTCGCTGATGACCCTGGCGGTACTGTGGCTGGAAAGCTCCAGATAGTACACCTCCGGAATCTGTTCTTCCCGCACCTTGTCGATCAGATAGGCAATGGTCTTGGCGCTTGGCTCCGTATCCGTGCTGCAGCCGGAAAAGGCGGCCCGGTAGGACCAGCCGTAGGTATCTGCCAGATACCGGAAGGGGAATTTATCTGCCACGATAAAAAGGTTCCGTTTCTCCTCTTCCGCTACCTGCCGGAAGGCCTCATCCAGGTCCTTCAGTTCTTTTAGGTATGCCTGTGCCCTCTGCCGGTAATAGTCCCCGTTGGCCTCATCCTCTTCTGCCAGGGTATCCCGGATGATCTCCACAATATGGATGGCATTCACCGGCGAGGTCCAGATATGCTCATCGTACTCAATCTCCATCTGGTGGCCGTCCTCATCCTCCGGGTGGGAATGGCCGTGGTCATGGCCGTCTTCCCCGTCCTCCATTCCCTCCACCAGATCTTCCTCCAGAACGTCCACGTAATCCATCATCATGAGAACCTTCATCCGGGAGGTATCGGTGGCTTCCAGCACCTGGGAAAGCCAGTGCTCCATGGCGCCCCCGTTGCTGACCAGAAGGTCGGCCTCCTGGATGGTGATCATATCCGCCGGGGTGGGTTCAAAGGAATGGCTGTCCATCCCCGCCGGCACCACCAGGGTCAGCTTTACCCGGTCTCCCGCCACCTGGCGCACAAAATCGTAGTAGGGGAAAATGGTAGTCACCACGTTCAGGCGTCCGTCCTCCTGCGTTTCTTCCGCCTCCCGGCCCAGGCTGCAGCCGGACAGACTCCAAAAAAGAAACAAAAGGGCCAGGATCAGCACCGGCCCCCGGACGGCCCTTCCAAAAGCCGTCTTATTGTTCATCTTCTTCAATCCCATTCACATCCTTTACGATCTGAACCACATCACTGGGATGGTCTGCAATGTAAGCCGGGGAGAAGGACTCTAGCTCCGCCCGGTCCCGAAACCCCCAGGTCACTCCAACGGTCACTGCCCCGGCGTTGATCCCGGTCTTCATATCCGTATTGGTATCTCCCAGATACAGGCATTCCTCCATGGAAACTCCCAGCTCCCTGGCACAGGCCCACACGCCCTCCGGCGCAGGTTTTTTGGGAATCCCCTCGCTCTCCCGCTCACCGCTGGCCCAGTCAAAATATCCTTCGCCGAATATTCCGTTGATATTGTCCATCGCTCTGGCATGGGGCTTGTTGGAGAGTACCGCAATCTTAACTCCATGGTTTTTCAAAAATCCCAGCAGCGTCCGGATCCCATCGTAGGGCTCCACACGGTACAGGCAGCAGTCCTTAAAAAATGCGGAGTATCTGGTCAGGGATTCCTGATAAAATGCCAGTTTTTCATCTCCCCTGGCCTTCAGGGCCCGCTCCATCAGTTTCTTATATCCATCTCCCGCGTACTGCTTTGTCTCCTCCACCGAGATCGGCTCCAGCCCAAAGGACTCCAGGGTCTGGTTCACCGACCGCTGAATGGCGTAAACAGAGTTTACCAGCGTTCCGTCCAGGTCAAAAATACAGCACCGAACCATATATTTCATTCCTTTCCATCATTCAGATTGCTTCCTTCATCGTTCGGGCTGATTATAGCATATCCTGACAGTTTTGCAAGCCATTTTTCCTCACTGCACCTGGTCAATCCGGTCGATCAGCTCCTCATACCCCTTGGCAAAATCTTTGTAGACCGTCTTGGCCATGGCCTCAAACCGCCTCTGCTCCCGCTCATTTAATACCGTCACCTGGCAGCCCGCCGCCTCCAGCTTCTTTCTGGACTCATCCTCCCTCTCCTTCCACAGCCTGCGCTCATAGAGGGCAGACTCCCTGGCGCAGGAACGGATGATGGCCTGGTCCTCCTGCGAGAGCTTCTCCCAAGTCTCCCCGGATGCCGCCTGGATCTCCGGGATCCGGTTGTGGCCATCCAGGGTGATGTAGGGCGCCATCTCAAAATGCCTCATGGTATCATAGGAAGGCCAGTTATTCTCCGCCCCGTCAATCTGCCCCGTTTCCAGAGCCCCGTAGACCTCGGAGTAATCCATGATCACGGGCTGCGCTCCAAGAGCCCGGACCATATCCTCCATCATTTCCGACTGGGCCACCCGGATTTTCAAGTCCCTCATATCCTCCAGGCATTCCACCGGCTTTCCGGAGTTGTAAAAATGGCGCGCCCCGGCATCGTACCAGGAAAGCCCTTTCAGGCCATAATCCTCAAAGGCCTCCATAAAAACCTCCCCCGTATCTCCATCCAGCACCTTCCACATATGCTCACTGTCCCGGTAAAGATAGGGAAGCTGCAGCACATTGAGCACCGGGATCTCATCTCCCAGGCTCATCACCGACAATCTGGCGAAATCAATGCCTCCGTAGCGCAGCTGTTTCAGCACCTCCGTCTCAGATCCCAGCGCACCGTCCGGAAATATCTTGATGCGGATCCTCCCCCTGGTCTCCTCCTGTACCAGCTGCGCGAAACGGTAAGCCGCCTGGGTGGTGGGGTAATCCTGAGGCTGATTTTCCGCATAGGTTAGGATAAATTCCGGTTCCTGCTCCCGGACAGCAGAAAAAGCGGACCGCTCCCGGCAGGCGCCCGCCATACAAACGATCCCGGCTGCGGCGGCTGCCGCCAGACCCAGAATCAAGGTTTTCTTTTTGCCTTTTTTCATCATAAATGCTTCTCCGTCCCATCTGCCCTTTTGGCAGAATGATCCCAGGTGATGCTCTAAAACGCCTCCTCCCAAAGGGGAGGAAGCGTCTGCTGAAAGGGAACCAATCTTTCCTCTTATACACCTGGATTGATGATGCTCTGAATCTCCTCATCATCTACATTAGTACTATCCACTAAAATAACGCCGGTGTCAATGGTTTTTTCTTCAACCGTTCCGCCGCCTGCCAGTTCCAGAGCGGTCTTAACGCCGTCATATCCCATGTAGTACTGACGCTGTACAACAGAAGCAACATCGAAGTTTCCGCTGCGGATCATCGTCTCGATCTCTGCGGAGAAGTCAAATCCAACCATCGTGATATCGGTGCGGTTGGTCTCGGTCAGTCCGGTAACAAATCCTACGGTAGAACCGTTATTGGGGCCGAACACACCCTTTAAGTTGGGGTAAGTGGTGATGAAGTCCTGGCAGAAGCCTACGGCCTTGCTGATGTCACCGTCATTTACCTTCACATCATCGTTTAATACCACCCATTTCTCAGGAGCATTTTCCTCCCAATACTCGTTGAAGCCTTTTACCCGGTCATTGATGGTCTGGGAACCGGTGGAGCCTACCTGGATCGCGATCTGGGCCTCTTCATCCTCGGAAACTCCTCTTGCCTTTAAGCGGCGCAGCATCTCCTCAGCGGCGGTCTTTCCTGCCTCAACGTTGTTGGTCAGCAGAGCGGCGCTGTAGTTATCGCTGTTGATCACAGTGTCAACCAGAACAACGGGAATTCCGGAATTGTAAGCTTCGGTGATCGGTGCATCCAGGGATACGCTGTCCAAGGGGGCGATGACAATGCCGTCTGCCTGTGCGGATACTGCGTTCTGCAGCAGGGTAAGCTGTCCCTCAATATCGGACTCCAGAGCAGTTCCAACCACTACTACGTTGCAGCCCAGATCCTCGCCGGCCTTCTCAGCTCCGGCCTGAAGTACGCTCCAATACTGGTTGCCCAGCACCTTAACGATTACATAGATGGTCTTGTCGCTGTTGTCGGCGGAAGCGGTATCTCCTGCCGCCTCGGTATCTGCAGCCTGGGTGTCCGCTGCTTCTTCGCCGGAAGATGCCTCGGTGTCCGCTGCCGCCGCTGTGGTGGTGGTGGACTCGCCTGCGGAACTTCCACAGCCAGCCAGCATGGAAGCTGCCATTGCCGCCGTTAATACCAATGTTACAAATCTCTTTCTCATCGTTTTTTATATCCTCCTTTATTTCTTTAATCCAAAGATTCTCTTGATGGAATCCAGATTTCCGCCCTGCTTTGCCGTCTGGGAAGCAACTGCGATCAGAAGGATGAATCCTACTACCACCTGCTGCCAGAAGGAGTTGACGCCGTTTAAGTTCAGTCCGTTTCGGATCATACCCATCATCAGAGCGCCGATAACGGTATTTAAGATCGTTCCCTCGCCGCCCAGGATGGAGATTCCGCCCAGAACGGAAGCCGCGATTGCCTCCATCTCATAGCCGTTTCCGGCGGTAGGCTGAGCGCTGGAAAGACGGGATGCAACCAGGATTCCGCAGATCGCGGCGGAAAGTCCGGAAATGCAGTATGCGAACATACGGGTCTTAACTGCATTAATACCGGAAAGCTTTGCCGCCTCCAGATTGGAGCCGCAGGCATAAATCTGACGGCCGATTCTGGACTTGGCCAGAACGATTCCCAGGATAACCGCGTACACCAGGGTGATGATCACGCTGTAGGGAAGTCCGCTCCCCCCGATTCTTCCGCCGCCCAGAATGTAAAACTGCTTCTGAACTGCCTCAGAGGGGATGTTGGTGGTATAAAGAGGAGCACCGTTTACCAGAACGTTTGCCATTCCTCTGTACACCCACTGGGTTGCCAGCGTGGCTACAAAGGGCACAACTCCCAGGATCTCAATAAAGAAACCGTTCATGATACCCGTTGCCACGCCCATAGCCAGGCAGAGCACAATGGCAATGGGAAGGGGTACTCCCATGGTCAGAAGGCTTACCATGATAATGCCGGAAAGGGCCATGGATGCGCCGGCGGACAAATCGTTTCCTCCGCAGACCAGGCAGAAGCTTAATCCGCAGCCGATGATGGTGTATGTAACAATCTGCTGAAGCAGATTCTGAAGGTTTGCCGGTGCCAGGAATTTGTCTCCGGAAATTACGGAGAACAGGATAAACAGGGCAACCAGAATTCCAAATGAGAAGATCGCTCTCCGGGTGGCGGCATTGAGCTTGCTGATCCCGCTTGCTGCGCCTTCCCCGTCTTTATTTAATTTTGCCATTTTTCAATACTCCCTTTCTCTAAGCCTCGTGCGATAAGGTGGGGGCCGGTTTGCCCTCCAGCTTGTTGTATCCGGCCGCCAGGTACAGAATCTGCTCCTGAGTGGCGGTCTTTGCGTCCAGCTCTCCGTTGATCTCTCCCTGATGGATCACCAGGATCCGGTCGCTCATGCCCAGGATTTCCGGCAGCTCCGATGAGATCATGATGATCGCCACGCCCTGGTCGCTGAGCTGGTTGAACAGCTCGTATACCTCATACTTGGCTCCTACATCGATTCCCCGGGTGGGCTCGTCCACAATCAATACCTTAACATCATTGCACAGCCATTTCGCCAGAACTACCTTCTGCTGGTTTCCTCCGGATAAGTTCCGGCACAGCTGATGGACGCTGGGCGTTTTGGTGTGCAGCAGACGCACATATTTTTCCGCATTCTCCAGACCTGCCTTGTCGTCTACAAAGCCGAAATGGGAAATCTGAGGAAGATGAGCCATGTTGGTGTTGTATTTGATATCCAGTCCCAGGGCCAGTCCGTCCCGCTTCCGGTCCTCCGTCGCGTATCCGATCCCGTTTCGGATGGCCTGGATCACCGAGTGGATCTTCACCGGCTTTCCTTCAATCCAAAGCTCCATGGAATCCGCGTGGTCCGCACCGAAGATACACCGCATAAGCTCGGTCCGCCCTGCGCCTACCAGACCGGAGATTCCCAGAATCTCTCCCTTTCTTACAAAGAAATGGTCCGCATTTACCTTGTCTCCCCTGCGCACATTTCTGGCCTCCAGCACGATATCGCCGATGGTCCGTTTGTGTTTGGGGTACTTGTCCTCCAGGGCGCGCCCCACGATCATGTTTACCAGCTCATCCATGGTGATGTCGCTTAAATTTCTGGTTCCGATGTACTGTCCGTCACGGATGATGGTTACCCGCTCGCAGATGCGGTTCAGCTCTGCCATACGGTGGGAGATGTAAACCATTCCCACTCCCTTTTCCTTCAAACGTCCGATGATTTCAAAAAGCTGGTCGATTTCCCGCTCTGTCAGCGTGGCGGTGGGCTCGTCCAGAACCAGGATTTTTGAATTGAAGCTGATGGCCTTGGCAATTTCCACCATCTGCTGCTTGGCAATGCTCAAGGACCCTACCATCGCGTAGGTATCCAGTTCGATCCCCAAATCGTCCAGGATCGCCTTTGCCTCCTTGTGCATCCGCTTGTCATCAATAAATATGCCCTTTTTCGGGGCCCTGCCAATGAAAATGTTGTCGGCTACGCTTAGGTGTCCGCACATATTCAGCTCCTGCATGATGATGCTGACTCCCAGCTCATGGGCCTTTGCAACGGAATCAATGACCACTTTTTCTCCCTCAATGAAGATTTCTCCTTCATCGGCGCGGTATACGCCGGAGAGAATCTTCATCAGCGTGGACTTTCCGGCTCCGTTCTCACCTACCAGGCCAAGAACCTCGCCTTTGTTTACGCTCAAGGATACATGATCCAAGGCTTTCACTCCGGGAAAGCTCTTGCTGATCCCTTCCATACGAAACAATTCCTGTCCCATGCCGTCCTCCCCTCTTTCTGTTTGGTTGTCCGAGGCGGCTCTTTTGCCGCTCCAAACTGTGATTTTATTATAACGGCGGGGCAATCCGATTCATATGGTAACATTTTATCATTCCTAGTATGTTTTTAACTTCTTGTGGAAAATGTTAAAAAAAAGCGCCTTTTTCCCAACTCTTAAAGGCGCTTTTTCCATAAAATCATTTTTTCCTTCCGGCTATGCTGTCATTTTTTAATTTTGGAGTTCTTTTAAGATATGGCTCCGGTACTCCGACGGGCTTTCTCCCGTCATCCTCCGGAAGACCTTGGTAAAATAATTGGAATCCGGGTATCCCACCCGCTCCCCTACCTCCTTCACATTGACATTGGGCTGCATCAGCAGCTTTTTCGCCTCCTTGATGCGGTATTCCGCCACATAAGAGGTAAAATTTTGTCCGAACTGCTGCTTAAACATCTTGCAGAAATAGGGCTCGGAGTAATTGACCGCCCTGGCCCCGTCGCTCATGGAAATCTCCCGCATGTAATTCTTCTGGATATATTCCTGAATCATGGAGGTCATGAGGCTGAGCCGGTTGACGCCTCCATCCTCCGGACTCTGCTCCGGTTTTTCCGGCTCCCGGAAAACTTTTTCCTCCCCCTTTTGCGGCTCCTTCTCCCGGAACTGAGCCGTTTCTCCCGCTCCCGTCTCCAGGCCTTTCGCCTGCTCCACCTCCCGGCGAAGCTCACGCCAGCGCATCCGTTCCTCCGTCAGGCGGATGGCTTCCTCCACGACCGAGAGCATCTCCAGCTGGGAATAAGGCTTCAGCAGGTATTCCATGGCACGCACCGATACTGCCTTCTTGGCATACTCGAACCGGTCATAGGCAGTCAGAAAAATCAGGCAGCACTCCCCATCTTCCATTCGGATCGCCTCCGCCGCCTCAATCCCGTTCATCCCCGGCATGGCGATATCCAAAATCGCAATCTGAATGGATTCTCTCCGGAAAATCTCCAGAGCCTCTCTCCCGTTCTGAGCCTCGAAAATCCGGCACTGGTCCGACAGCCGCTTCTCCAACGTCTTCTTTAAGACCATACGCTCAATGAGCTCGTCCTCGGCAATTAATAATCCGTACATCCACACACTCCGCCTTTCTACATTTTTCTGGCTCCAAACGAAATCTCCACCCTGGTTCCCTCATTCTCCCTGCTGTCCACTGCTACATGCCCATGCTCATAATAGGTGGTAATCCTGCGGTAAATATTCCCAAGCCCGATTCCCAGGCCGCTCCCCCTGTTTGCCATAGCGCCCCGAATCTGCTTTAGGCGCTCCTGGCTCATGCCGGCTCCCGTATCTTCTATGCAGATCCGCATAATTCCGTCCTTCTCTTCCACACAGATGGAAATGCTCCCCCCTTCCTCCCTGCAGGAAATGCCGTGGATAACCGCATTTTCCACCAGGGGCTGCAAAAGAAAAACCGGAACCTCTCTGCCGTAAAGTTCCTGGGGACAGATGACTTTCCAGCGGATCCGTTCCCCAAAGCGCATCTGCTGAATATACATGTAGTCCTGCACCACCTTCAGCTCCTCCTTTAAGGGGGCCAGCGGCTCCGCCGTGCGCAGACTGTAGCGCAGGAGGTTGCTCATGGCCACCAGCATCTCCTCCGTAACCGGGGCCTCCTCCATCTGGGACATGCGCGTGATCATATTTAAGGTGTTAAAGAGGAAATGAGGGTTCATCTGGCTTTTCAGCAGCTCCAGCTGAGCCATGGAAAAACGCTGCTCTAACTGGGCCTGCTCCATCTGCTGGCGGTGAAGCTGGATCTCCATCCGGCTCTTTTCCTCAGAGGTACGGACATAATCCTCCATCGCCCGCTTCATCTTGTTGAAGGCCTTGACCAGCTGTCCCATCTCGTCTTCACCCTTCCAGGTCACATCCGCTGTGCTGAAGTCATTTTTTTCGATGCTGCGGGATACGGCCGCCAGCTGCCCCATGGTAGCCACCATCCCCTTGGTCAGAAACCCCATGGAAAAGAGAAGGGCAAGAAATACCGCCACCCCGATGGCCCCCAGGACAAAAGGAAGGCCGGTCAGCTTGGGAAGCTGCTCCTCGTAGTAGGCATTTCCCTCCAGAAGGACCGCCTGGGTCAGCCGGGAGGCATAGGCGGCCAGATAATCCTGCATGTCGTAAACCTCATAGAGCTGATAGACGTATTCCGGCTTTCCTGCCCTCATGGAAAACACTTCATCCCGTTTCTTCTCATAGGCCCCATAGCTGTTGCGGATATTCCAGGTAATGGCATACCGGTTTTCCCCGATCTTCCCGTAATCGTAGGGAAGCTGATCCAAAAGTCCGGCCGTATTGCTGCAGGCTTCCTCATACTTCTCCAGATGCTCCGGGCTGCGGTCATCAATGGCGGCTGCAAAGGCCTCCGTCTCCTCTGACAGGGCCTCCTGAAAGCGGTGGCAGGACAGATTATCGCTCATAACCGCATTGAAGGTGTCCGTAAAATAGTAGAGTACCTTCAGATTCAGGAAAATGGAGGCGCCTACGATCAGGCCCAGGGCCGCCACCAGAATATACATTTTTTTCCGCAGGGACAAGCTGTACCAGCTGCCTGCCAGCCGTTCTCCGGTCTTCCAACCCATTGAAAACGCGCCTCCTTTGTCTCAAGCTGTCCGCATCCCCTTCATTGACACCTGGATTTTCCGATGGTATACTGAAAAAAAATCCAAACAGGGGGTGCTTGGGAATGTATGCGATTACCTGCTGCTCAACTGCCGACCTTCCGGCGCAGTTTTTTGAAAAAACCGGGATCTCCTACGCCAGGTTTCATTTTTCCATGAACGGCGTGGAGTATGAGGATGATCTAGGTGCCTCCATCTCTCCTGAGGCCTTCTACCAGCAGATCCGCCAGGGAGCTCTCCCGGTTACCTCTCAGGTCAACGTCCAGCAGTACGAGGAGCTCTTTGAGCCTGTCCTCTGCTCCGGCAGGGATCTGATCCATCTGACCCTCTCCTCCGGCATCTCCGGCTCCATCAGTTCCGCCCGGATTGCAGCCCGGGAGCTGGCAGAGCGTTACCCCGGCCGGCGCATCCAGGTAATCGATTCCCTGGCCGCTGCCTCCGGGTACGGCCTGCTGGTGGAGGAGGCCTATACCAGACAGCAGGAGGGCATGTCCTTTGACCAGCTGGTTTCCTGGATCGAAGAAAACAAACGGAAGCTTCACCACTGGTTCTTTTCAACCGATTTGACTCATTTTCGGCGGGGCGGACGAATTTCCGCTTCCTCCGCCTTTTTCGGAAACATGCTGAATATCTGTCCCCTGATGAACGTCAATTCACAGGGCAAGCTGATCCCCCGCGAAAAAATCCGGGGCAAAAAGCGGGTTATGGGGCAGATGCTCCGGCAGATGGAACTCCACGCCCAGGAAGGAACTGCCTACCGGGGACGCTGCTTTCTCTCCCACTCCGATTGTCCCCAGGATGCCAAAGAGCTCGCAGCCATGGTGGAACAGGCCTTCCCCCACCTTGACGGGCCGGTAGAGATTTTTCCCATCGGCACCGTCATCGGCTCCCACACCGGTCCCGGAACCGTAGCCCTCTTTTTCTGGGGAGATGAGAGGACCCTGTAAATACAGGCGCAAAAAGCCGCCCAAAAGGCGGCTTTTTCTTATGCCTGCAGCCCGCTCTCTTTCAGTGACATGAAGTAGATGGCAAAGAAGCCCAACAGGGCAGTGGCAATACTGAACACCAGTGTGATCCCTCCGGGGATTCCCGGAAACAGCTCCGGCAGGGAACCGAACATAAATCCAAGAATGATCAGATAGGTGCTCTGAGGATGGCGCTTCATCAGATTTTCCAGCACTCTGGTGGTTAAAAAGATTCCTCCCACCACTCCGATCCCCAGCGGGATCAAGGGAACGATGTTGAGGCTGCTGATATTGCTCATGATCCCCTCATAGATTCCCAGCATGTAGAGCATCTGGGATACGCTGATCCCCGGAAGAACCAGGCCGATGGCAATGATCACGCCTCCCACGATCTGCATCAGGGCTCCGGCGATTCCGCCTCCGTCCTGAGGTCCGAAGAGGCCGGCCGGCAGAAATGCCAGGCCCACCACCAGGAGAATACCGATCACCGGGTACAGCACCACCTTATAGTCCAGCCGTTTCAGCCCCGACTCCTTGTAAATCATGGGCACGCCCCCGGCTACCGCGCCCAGGAAGAAAAACCGTACCGGGATATCTGCTGCGGTGGTAAACAGCGTGCTGATCAGACGGGCAAAGAGGACCATCCCCACTGCCGCCCCTGCCAAAAACTGGAGCAGAAATATGGTACACTCCTTTGGCCTGCGGAAAAAGGAACTGACAGAAGTGATCAGCCGGTCATAAATGCCTGTAATCATGGCCATGGAACCGCCGCTGACCCCCGGCACCGTCATGGTCCCTCCAATCCACATCCCCTTTAACAGGGTAATCCATCCATCTCGATTCTTCATAGATTCAATCTCCTTTAAGGTTGGTTTTCTCCCCGAATACCTGCTCCGCGTAGTTCACGGAAGCCATGGCATCCCGGCAGTAGGCATCCGCCCCAATGGTCTTTGCGTATTCCTCCGTCAAAACGGCTCCTCCTACCATCACCCGGACCCCCGGCGCCTCTTTTCTCAGCTGGCGGATGGTCTCCTCCATGCTGGGCACCGTGGTGGTCATCAGGGCACTTAATCCCACTAAAGGCGCCTTCTCCCGAAGCGCCGTCTCCACTACCTTCTCCGGAGGCACGTCTCTTCCTAAATCCAGAACCTGATAGCTGTAATTTTCCAGAAGGACCTTCACAATATTCTTTCCAATATCATGGATATCCCCCTTCACTGTGGCCAGAACGATCTTCCCCTTCTTCTCCTGGGTCTGTCCTCCCGCCTCCAGCTTTTCCCGGATGACGGCAAAGGCCGCCTTGGCCGCCTCTGCGCTCATCAGCAGCTGCGGAAGGAAAATCGTCCCTTTCTCAAATCCCTTTCCCACCCGGTCCAGGGCCGGGATCATTTCCTGATTGATCACTTCCAGGGGATCTCTCGTTTCCAGCTGCCGGACAGCCGCCTGACAGGCTCCATCCTTCAGCCCCTTCTCGATCGCACCGGATAGTGAGATCTCTTTGCCGGCCGGATGCAGAGAACCGCCCCCGGCTTCCTGGACGCTCATGGTCTTTTTAGCCCCTGAGATCGTAGCCCCCAGGCCGCCGGTCTGTCCCCCGTAAATCTCAATATACCGGCCGCACTGCGGGTCCCGGTTCATCAGGGCGTTGAAGCTGTAGTAAGCCCTCATCATAGCCTCTGAGTTGGGATTGATAATGGCCGCGTCAAGGCCGGCTTCCATCGCCATTGTAAAGAAGGCGCTGTTGATGATTTCCCGCTGGGGCAGGCCAAAGGAAATATTGGACACGCCCAGAACGGACTTGCAGCCCAGCTCATCCCGGATGCGCCTCAGAGTTTCCAGCGTGACCAGCGCTCCATTGGGGTCTGAACTGACCGTCATGCACAGGCCGTCAAAAACCAGGTCCTCTTTTCCGATGCCGTAGTCCGCCGCCCGCTCTATTATTTTTTTCGCCACCCGGATTCTGCCCTCTGCCGTTTCCGGGATTCCCTCCTCGTCCAGACAAAGGGCCACGATCACGCCTCCGTACTTGGCAGCCAGCGGGAAGATGGCCTCCATCACCTCTGCCTTGCCGTTGACCGAGTTGATCATAGGCTTTCCGTTGTAAATCCGCATGGCCCGCTCCATAGCCTGAATATTGGAGGTATCGATCTGAAGAGGCAGGTCAATGACGGCCTGGAGCTCCCTCACTGCCTCCTCCATCATCTGGGGTTCGTCGATTTCCGGCAGTCCTACGTTTACATCCAGGATCTGGGCGCCGTTCTCCTGCTGGGTAACTCCCTCCTTTAAAATATATTCCATGTTGCGGTCTCTGAGTGCCTGTTTGAATTTGGATTTTCCCGTGGGGTTGATGCGCTCCCCGATTATAACGGTTTTTCCTTCCAGTGGCACCGCCTGCGCGTAGGAGGAAACCACAGTCCGCCGCTTTGGCCGGATGGGCTTTAGCGGAACGCCGGCGCAGCGCTCCCGCATCTTTCGGATATGCTCCGGCGTAGTGCCGCAGCAGCCTCCCAGAATATGAGCTCCCATCCGGGCCAGTTCCTCCATGACAGAGGCAAATTCATCGTCATCGATGTCGTAAAAGGTCTGGCCGTTCTCACTTCTGGGCAGGCCCGCGTTGGGGTTGACGATCACCGGAAGGGAAGTTACCTGTAAGATCTCCTCCAGAATGCCCTTCATCTGAACCGGCCCCAGGCCGCAGTTGATCCCCAGGGCATCCACCCTCAAACCCTCCAGAAGTGCCGTCACCGACTCCACATTTCCCCCGGTCAAAAGCTTTCCCTTCTCGTCGAAGATCACGGTAGCAAAAACCGGAAGTTTCGGAGCCTCCTCCTTTGCCGCCAGAATGGCCGCCTTCAGCTCCAGGCTGTCGCTCATGGTCTCGATCAGCACCAAGTCTGCTCCGCCCTTCTTCCCGGCTGCCACCACCTGCCGGTAAAGAGCTACCGCCTTCTCAAAAGGCAGGTCCCCCAGCGGCTCCAGAAGCTTTCCCGTAGGTCCCAGATCCAGGGCGATTCTTCCTCTTCCCACCTGTTCGATGGCTTCCCTGGCATTCTTCATGGCAGCGGCCACGATCTCCTCTACTCCGTAGGAGGACGCAGGCCGCTCCCCTTCTCCCTCCCAGGGCTCTCCCCTGAATTTCAGCCCGTTGGCTCCAAAGGTGTTGGTCTTAATCAGATCCGCCCCCGCCTTCAGATACTCAATGTGAAGTTCCCGGCAGACTTCCGGATGGGTAATATTCCAGATCTCCGGAAACTCTCCCGCCTTCAGTCCTTTTGCCTGAAGAAGGCTCCCGGTGCCGCCGTCAAAAAAAATGCGGCGGGTCCTGATTTCCTCTAATAATTCCATGAATTTCCCTTTCTAACTTCTGCGGTAAACGCAGTCCTTCTTTTCGCAGACCTCGCAGCCCCCCACCTTGCAGCGGACAGGGTTTTCCCCAAGGCCCATCACAGCGGTCACTGATTTGGTAGGCATCATAAGGAAGCCTTCCGTCAGGGTAATCCCAACCCTCTTCCCCGCCTCCAGCCCGTGAAGGATCTGAGGCTGGCAGTTCAGAGGGAAATCCCCATACCCCGGACTGAACCGGGGACGCAGGTAAAGTCCTTCCTTCTCATAGCGCGCCTTTAAGTCCTGGCAGACCTGATCGCAGTATTCCTCCAAAACGGCTGCCGCTCCCGCCTGAAGTGCCACCGCCCGGCTCATATCCAGCCGGTTGTAGCGGCGGATCAGATGGTCCACCCCAATTCCAAGGGTAGCCGCAAAGATCAGCAGCTTATGGCAGTCCTTCAGATTTTTCTCCAAATTCCGGCTGACAGTCCGAAAACAGTCGGTTTCAATCACCCCGTCTCCGGGCAGCCTTAAAGGGAACTCCCGGACCACATGTCTGGGCTCGCAGACTTCCCCCAGCATGGCCAGACATTCCTCCGCCAGGTTTAAGACCTCCGGGGGGACCTCCCCCCTGCAGCCCATATAGCGCAGGACCTCCCTGCGTTTTACCTTTGCAAAATCCATTTATGCCAAGATCTCCTTCAGATTTTCCTGAATCTTCGCCGCCACATCGGGTTTATTCATGGAATAAACATGGATTCCGTTGACCCCGTTGGCGATCAAATCGATAATCTGCTCCGTGGCATAGGCGATGCCTGCCTGCTTCATGGCCGCCGGGTTATCCCCGAAACGGTCAACAATGGCCTTGAACCGGGCAGGAAGATAAGTGCCGCTCATTGAGGTGATGCGCTTGATCTGGCTGGCGTGGGTCACCGGCATGATTCCGGCGATCACCGGAACCGTGATGCCCTTCTCGCGGATGCGGTAGAGATAGCTGTACAGAATGCTGTTGTCAAAAAACATCTGGGTGGTAACGAAATCACAGCCCGCATCCACCTTTTCCTTCAAGTAATCGATATCCACCGATTTGTTGGCAGACTCCACATGGCCCTCCGGATAGCAGGCCGCGCCGATGCAGAAATCTCCGCTGGCCTTGATCTCCCGGATCAGCTGGGAAGCATACTGATATTCCCTGGGAGTTACGCCGTCCGCCGGAATGTCCCCTCTCAGGGCCAGGATATTTTCAATTTTCTTTTCCTTCAGCTCCTCCAGGACCTGATGGACTTTCTCCCTGGTGGAGGAAACGCAGGTCAGATGGGCCAGAGGCGTCACGCCCTGGTCCTGGATCATAGAAGCGATCGCCACCGTATATCTGCTGGTTCCGCCGCCTGCCCCGTAGGTAACGCTCATAAAGGACGGCTTCAGCTTTGCAATTTCCTTGGCTGCCGCCTCCACGCTCTCGTAGGCCGCCTCTGTTTTCGGCGGAAATACTTCAAAGGATAAGGTTGGTTTTCCCTGTGCCAGTATATCTTTAATCTTCATCTTATGTCTCTCCTTTGTCATCCCATTATACGGACTGCGGATTCATCTGTCAATGTGGCTGCCCATAATTGACGATGAGAACCTCCCGCTCCTGTCCCTTTTTGTCTTTCTTGTGATAGCTGGAATTGGAATAGCCGAAATCCAGGGGAATCATGCGGTAGCGCCCCTGATTCTTCTTCACCCAGCCCAGCAGGATCTCATTTTTGCCGGCGGGCCCCTCCACTACATTGGAGAGGGCGAAGAAATGTCCCAGAACATCCACCTGGTCCAGGTAAGCCAGAAGCTCCTCCTCGTCCTTCCCGGTCCACCCTCTCTGCTCGTTGTAGGTGGCGCAGGTGATGAGATAAGGCGGGTCCGCATAGAAAAAGGTCCCCTGCGGAAATTCATCCGGACGGATCCTGCGGAAATCTTGGTTTGAAAACCGGTAGTCGCCGCACTTCAGCCGTTCCATAAATCCCCTCAGCTTCTGCTGCATCCGCAGGTTAAAATCACGCTTGCCTACCGGCAGGTTAAATTCCCCTTTCCGGTTAAAGCGGATCTGATTGTTGAAGGAGTAGACGATGAGCACATAAAGCATCAGGTAATACTCCTCATCCTTCTCCTTCTTGCTGTTAAAGGCCTCCCGCAGCTTTAAAAAAGGCTCCCGGTTAAAAGCAGCCAGGCCGTCCCCGGAATTTTCGCAGTGATAAGCGCCATAGCCGTTCTCCCAGGATCTCGAAAGTCCAAACCGGCTGATCAGGCTGTCAATCTGCCGGAATACCTCTTTCTCCTCCTGCTCCTTCAGCACCTCAAAAAGCCCGGTCAGCCAGGGATTGGTATCGTTGAACAGAACTTTGCTGGTGGGCGCGTTGATTCCCACATTGCAGCCGCCGCAGAACAGATCTACCATCTGCTCCATCGTCCGGGGAAACAGAGGCAAAAGCTGGGGCAGCAGCTTAAACTTTCCCCCTGTGTAGTTTAAAGGAGACGGGATCAGCTCCCTGCGGACATCCCGGCATTTGCACAGAAACAAACGCTCCTCATTTTCCTTAATATCTGATTTTCCGGTGGTAAAGGCCTTGTAGCTCTCGGAGTAGACCTTTACCTCCCCCTTCTTTTCCAAAATTCTCAGAATATCCTCATCGCTGATCTTCGCATTGGAGCGCTCATTTCCCTTGCGGGCCATATTGTTATAGGAAAGGAGGATGTATCTGGCGTGGATGTGGTCCACCAAATCCTCAAATGCTTCTGCCGCCCGCGCAGTGCAGTAATCGCTTTTTAAGGCGGTCCGGTCCATCTTCCGGGCCACGCCGTATACGGCAGGCTTCTCCCAGCGGGCCACATTTTCCAGAAGGTGATAGGCATCGCAGTACTGCCTGGAATTGTAGGGCGGGTCAATGTAGACCAGATCCGCCTCAATATGGCGCACCAGCTGGTTTGTATCCTCGTTAAAGCACTGGTTGTTGGGGTTCAGATGCTGGGAGGGCTGCGGAAGGGCAAGGGTCAGCCTGCGCTCAAATTTCGCTCCCTGACGGTAAGCATCGTAATGGCCGCAGGTATTGGCGATCTTGTCCATGGCGTACAGAAGGGAGGTGATGAGAAGCGCCCGCTCCCTCCGGTTGATCTCTCCTCTGCCATAGAGTACTTCGATGTTCTCCCGGATATATCCGATCCTGGCACAGTCCTCTCTGGAGAAGTAGGTATCCGAAAAGTTCTCGGTCATATAGTTCTCCTCATCCACCGGGACCGTGTTGTAGTCCAGGATCAGCTCCAGAAGCTTTTCCTCCGAATAGGGCTGGCTGTCAAACCAGGCCACATGGCAGATGTAGTTGCTGTACATCAGGTCATTGGTGATCAGCTTCTTGTCTGTAAAGGCGGAGGCCACCGCTCCGGTTCCGGCAAAAATATCCGCCACCGTCCGGATACCCGGACACTGCTCCTTTACGATCGACCGGATGAAGTCCAGCAGCTTGTACTTGTTCCCCAGATAGCGGCGGTTGTTGATGTGGATGGTTTTGTAGGATTCCTCCTGCTTCTCCTCCGCCGGAACCTTCCGCTCCTTGAGCAGCTGCCTGACCGTCTCACAGACCTGACGGGTCCACCGGGGCCTTCCATTCTCATCCAGCTCTACCTGGAAGGCTCCGTTATTTTTCAGATAATAGAGATAGGATCTGGAAATGTCCAATTCCCTGGCAATCTGAGTTGCCGTCATGTCCATAAGTTTCTTCTCCTCTTCTGCAACTAAATTTCTGTTCCATTGGACATTATAACCGATTATATTATGGAAAACAAGGGATTTTTCCCTTTTATCACAAACGTATGTTCTAAAAACCGGATGCCCTCTCCATATCCGAAAATATTGAGAGAGCATCCGGTTTTGTCTAAATATTTTTCTTCTTATGAATATTTCGTATGGTTTTCTTCTTCGAGCGCTTCTGCTCCGGCTTTTTCTTTTCACCAGGCATCGCCTTCACCGTCCTCATTTTCCCGGCATTTCTCCCCCGCCTGGGCCGGATGAGGCATTTCCGGTCGTATCCGATCAGGTCCGTACGCCCGGCCCTCTTCAGCGCCTCCTCCACCAGGTCGTAATTCTTGGGATTCCGGTACTGGATCAGCGCCCTCTGCATGGCCTTCTCGTGGGGGCTGACCGGCACATACACCGGCTCCATGGTTCTGGGGTCCAGTCCCGTGTAGTACATGCAGGTGGAAATGGTGGATGGAGTGGGATAAAAATCCTGCACCTGTTCCGGCATGTATCCCAAATCCCGAAGATACTCCGCCAGCTCCACCGCATCCTTTAAGGTAGAGCCGGGATGGGAGGACATGAGGTAGGGGACCAGGTACTGCTTTAGGCCCAGCCGGGCATTCATCTGCTCATATTCCTTCACAAACTGGCGGTAAACCTTATTTTTCGGTTTCCCCATCCTGGAGAGCACTTCATCGGACACATGCTCCGGCGCTACCTTCAGCTGGCCGCTGACGTGGTATTGGCACAATTCCCTTAAAAACTGCCGGCTCTTGTCCGCCAGCAGATAGTCGAAGCGGATTCCGGAACGGATGAACACCTTTTTCACCCCGGGCAGAGACCGAAGACGCCGCAGCAGACGGATATAATCGCTGTGGTCTGCGTTGAGGTTTTTGCAGGGTTCCGGGAAAAGGCACTGCCGGCCGGGGCATGCCCCTTTGGTCATCTGCTTTTCGCAGGCCGGAAAACGGAAATTGGCAGTAGGGCCGCCCACATCGTGGATGTAACCTTTAAAATCCGGCTCTTTCGTCAGAAGCTGGGCCTCAGCGGCCAGAGAGTCGTGGCTTCTAGCCTGGATAATCCTCCCCTGGTGAAAGGTCAGGGCGCAGAAACTGCAGGCGCCGAAGCAGCCCCGGTTGCTGATGAGGGAAAACTTCACCTCCTGGATAGCCGGGATTCCGCCCTGGGCTTCGTAGGAGGGATGATACGTGCGCATATAGGGCAGATCGTAAACCTCATCCATCTCCTCCTGGGTCAGCGGTTTGGCCGCCGGATTCTGCACCACCCACAGATGGTCCGAGCTGTAGGGCTCCGCCAGCCGTTTCCCCGTAAAAGGGTCCGTGTTGCAGTATTGGATATAGAAGCTCCTGGCGTATTTTCTTCTGTCTCTCAGAACCTCCTCATAGGAGGGAAGGAGCTCATAATCGTAAACCATCTCCAAATTCTTCGTCCGGTACACGGTCCCGTCAATAAAGGTAATATCCCTGACCTCGATGCCGGCATTCAGGGCATCGGCGATCTCCACGATGGAGCGCTCCCCCATTCCGTAGGAAATCAGGTCTGCCTGGGAATCCAGAAGAATGGAGCGCTTCAGGCGGTCTGACCAGTAATCATAGTGGGCCAGTCTGCGCAGGCTGGCCTCGATTCCCCCGATGATGATCGGTTTATGCTTGTAAACCGACCGGATCAGATTGCCGTATACGATGGTAGCGTAATCGGGACGTTTTCCCATCTCGCCTCCGGGCGTGTAGGAATCCCTAGACCGGCGCTTCTTGGAAACCGAGTAATGGTTTACCATGGAATCCATATTTCCTCCGGAAATCAGAAAGCCCAGCCTGGGTTCTCCCAGCACCGTGATGCTCTGCGGGTTCTTCCAGTCCGGCTGAGCGATGATCCCAACCTTGTATCCGTGCGCCTCCAGCACCCGGCTGATGATGGCATGACCAAAAGAGGGATGATCCACATAGGCATCCCCCGTTACATAGACAAAATCGCACTGCTCCCATCCCCGTTTCTCCATATCGGCCCGGCTGATTGGCAAAAAATCGTGTATCATGGCATATCCTTTCCGTTTTTTCTGCGGCAGATCCAAGCCGCCCGGCGCCTCATTACTTGTGATAGGGCTCCCCTGCCCGTATCCGGAAGCTTCGGTAGATCTGTTCCAGCAAAATGACCCGCATCAGCTGATGAGGGAAAGTCATGGGAGAAAAGCTGAGGGCAAGGTCCGCCCGCTTCATTACTTCTTTGGAAAGCCCCAGGGAACCCCCGATGATCAGGACCAGATGGCTTTTCCCCTCCACTGCCAGCCGTTCCATGCGGGCGGCAAACTCCAGGGAATCCATCTGTTTTCCCTCCACCGCCAGGGCGATCACATAGGAGCCTTCCCGAATCTGCTCCAGGATCCGGCGCCCCTCCTTTTCCTTGATCTGGTTTTCCAGGGCCTCTCCCGCCCCATCCGGCGTCTTTTCATCCGCCACCTGGATGATCTCCAGACGGCAGTAGCGGCTCAGACGCTTGGAATACTCCTTGATGGCATCCTCAAAATACCGCTCTTTAATCTTTCCCACCGCAATCAGGGTAATTTTCATTTTTCAAACTCCAAAATCATATCATACCACACAGCGCCTCCGTGAACGGACTTGGAAAGTCCCATAAGACGGTAGCCCTGTCTTTCATAAAATCCGATCAGGCGCTCCTTGCAGGTCAGGATCAATCCGGCTCTGCCCTGATGTCCGGCCTTCTCGATCAGAGCCCTCATCAGGTCCGAGGCGATTCCCTGTCCTCTGAATTCCTCTGCGACATCCAGTCCAAAAACTGCCTGGTAAGCCCCTGCCGGATTGTGCAGGCTGGCATCCTCAAACATTTCATCGGAAATGGTCCGCTCATCCGTTACCGCGCCGTTGATAAAACCGATGATCCGGTCAGACTTCATCAGCTGGGCCACCAGGAAGCTTTCCGGGTAAGCAGCCAGCCGCTCCTTAAACTGCTCTCTTCCCGCCGCTTCAGCCGCAGGAAAACAGGCCTCCTCCACGGCAGTGATCTGCTCCAAATCCTCCGGGCGGGCCGTCCGTATTCTGTATTCTGCTTTCTCTCTCATCGTTCTCTTTCCTTTTCAATTTTTTACATGGAAGTAGTAGCCCACCCCCCACTTGGTGTGGACGTACTTCGGGTCACTGGGACTGGGCTCAATCTTTTCCCTCAGGCGGCGCACATGGACATCTACCGTGCGCACATCCCCGTTTTCCATGGCCCGGTTGCCCCATACATAGGTCAGCAGCGCCTCCCTGCTGTAAACCTTGTTGGGATTGCGGACCAGCAGCTCTAAAAGGTCAAATTCCTTGGCCGTCAGATTGATCTCCTTGCCGGCAATGTTCACCCGCCGGCTCTCCGTATCCATCTGCAGGTCTCCCGCTCCGATTATGGTGTTCTTTTTCTCTTCTTTCCGGTATTTGCGGTTTTTATTGCTGCGGCGCATAATCGCCTTGATCCTGGCCTTTACCTCCAGAATATTAAAGGGCTTGCTGATATAATCATCTGCCCCGTACTCCAATCCCAAAATCTTATCCATATCTCCGCCCTTGGCCGTCAGCATAATAATGGGCATATCGGAAAATTCCCGGATGGCCTGGCAGACCTCATAGCCGTCAAATTTCGGCAGCATCACATCCAGCAGGACCATATCATACTCTGTCTTTTTCGCCAGCTCAATGGCCTCCTCGCCGTCATAGGCGCAGTCAACCTCCATTCCATCCTGCTCCAGGCTGAAACGGATTCCCTTCACAATCAGCTTCTCATCATCTACCACTAATACTCTCGGCATATCTTTCCCCTGTTCTATCACGCAAAGCCGTCTTCCGCTTTTCTCATTATTCAGATACCATCAGGCTTTTATGCGCAGAAACGCCGGGCACCTGCAGGCGCCCGGAGTTTCCGGCCGGCATACGCTGTACCGTAATCGAATCTTTGATCTTCTGAAAAGCTCCCTCCTTGATGCCGGACACATTCATAATGTCCTCAATCTGTTCAAAGGGACCGTGTTCCTGCCGGTAGCGGATAATATCCTCTGCCCGCGACTCACCGATTCCTGTCAGAGTCATCAGCTGCTCCTTGTCGGCAGTGTTCAGATTCACCTTCATTTCCTGAGAAGCTTCCCACTGGCTGTCTGCCCGGGGACCTCCTGTCTGCTCCCACTGCTCTGCTTCCTGGACGCTGGGAACCTGGATTTTCATCCCGTCTGTAATCTCCTGAGCCAGATTCAGATACCAGACAGCGGCATCGGCGCCAAATCCGCCGGCCATCTCCACCGCCTGATAAATGCGGCTTCCCGCCTCCAGTTCATAGACTCCCGGCGCATTGACCTGTCCGCATACATGGACAAAACAGGAACTCTGGCCGGAGGACGTCATCTCCTGAGATGAACTCTTTTCAGAAGAGCTTTCCTCCGCCTCCTCCCCGCCGTATCCGGACGCGGTTTCCAATACGATCTCCTGTTCTTCCCCATTCCGGGGGCCGCAGCTGTAACAGATGCCGGCAGCTGACGCCGCCAGGATCAATGTTCCCATCCGCAGCTTTTTCAGCAGCTTCAGATTCATTTTCAATGGCATTCCCTCCTTTTTGCGAAGGGAGCCATTTTGGCCTGATAATCATATTTTATCGGAATCCCAGCTTAAATACAAGGGTTATTTACGGAAAATATCCAGGCCGAAGAAGTCCCTTATTTGCGGAAAATGACGATTCCTGCCACAGCTATTAAAGCTCCTATGAGCTTGCGCCACTGAAAATCTGCCTTTTCTACGCCAAAAAGTCCAAAAAGTTCAATTCCATAAGCCACCACGATCTGAGAGACCACGATCAGCAGTGCAGCCTGGGCCGGCCCCAGTCCGCTCATGCTTTTTACAACCGTATAGGTGATCAGGGCCCCGATGACCCCGCCCAGCAGCACATATTTGGGCGTCACCTGAAGCAGATCTCCTACCGGCTGTCTGCCTGTAAACAGCCAAATGCCTGCGCAGGTCAAAAAAGCGCTGAACTGGACCCAGCCGGCGGCTACCCACATGCTGCTCTGCTCCGTTACCTTTGTATTAAACACACCCTGAATACTCATCAATGCCCCTGAAATTAATGCGATGATAATCCCCATCCGCTCCTACCGCCTTTCTGTCATGGTATCCTTAGGATAACCCGCAGGCTGTTTTTTATTCCCTGCCGCTGTCCGGCCACGCAAACGTTTGAGGGCAGCAGCGGCTGTGGCTTCCCTTGCCTTGACCGTTGGAATGTGCTATATTTTAAGGCAGCCAGATCAGGAGGTGAACGATTCATGGAGCACATCATCATACAGCTTCTTCAGGCAACGGCATGGCCTATGGAAACGCCCGTTCCCTATTCTCCCTTTCATATCTGCCTGATGCTTTCAGGAATTTCGGCTGCCGTACTGGGAGCCAGGGCTGCTACCCGAAACAGCCGGAACAGCAGGGCGGAGGAAAAAAGAAAAACAGCTGCTTTTTCGGACTCCCTTCTCTTTCTCTGCGGGCTCCTTCTCGCACTCAGCGAGGTTTATAAGCAGCTGTTTCTGTATGAGATTGTTGACGGAGGCCGCTATGACTGGTGGTATTTTCCCTTCCAGCTGTGCAGCGTACCCATGTATCTGTGCCTGATCCTTCCTTTTTTGTCCTCCCCCAGGTGCCGTTCGTTCCGTCTGGCAGTCTATACCTTTCTCCAGGACTTCGGACTCTTAGGCGGCGTCATGGCCCTTCTGGAACCTTCCGGCCTGATGCACCCTTACTGGACTCTGACCCTCCATGGCTTTCTTTGGCATTTTATGCTGATCTTCGTTGGACTTTACTGCGCCCTCAGCGGCAGAGCCGGAACAAAAATCCGGGATTTTTTCCGGATCATCCCCCTGTTTTTCATCTGCTGCGCCATCGCCACCGCCGTCAATGTGGCCTCACATCCTTACGGCAACGCGGATATGTTCTATATCAGCCCCTATTACCCCAACGGGCAGATCGTATTTCACCAGATCGCTCTGGAAATCGGCGTCACAGCCGGAAACCTGGTCTACCTCACAGGAGTTCTGGCGGGAGGATTCCTGGTCCACCTGCTCTGCCGTCAGCTTTGCCTTCACGGGCGGGATTCCTGGTAGACAATTTTTCCCTTACAAATCGTGCACTTCACCTTTCCCGTCAGCTCCATGCCGGTAAAGGGTGTATTATCCGCTCTCGATACATACTGCTCCGGCTTCCAGCTTTCATTCTCATCAAAAATCACCAGGTCTGCCGGTTTCCCCACAGAGATTTTTCCTAAGTCCAGATGATACATGTTCGCGGTGTTCAGGCTCATCTTCTCCATCAGCTCCATCATGGTCAGATGCCCGCCATGGACCAGCTGCGTGATGCCCAGGGCAAGGGAAGTTTCCAGCCCGATGATCCCGCTGGGCGCCTTTGTCAGAGGAAGATTCTTCTCCTCCCTGCTGTGAGGTGCATGGTCTGTGGCGATCATATCAATGGTCCCATCCTTCAAGCCCCGGATAATGGCCTGGCGGTCTGCCTCGGTCCGAAGAGGCGGATTCATCTTTGCCAGGGTGCCGTACTGCAGCACCGCATCCTCCGTCAGAGTAAAGTGATGAGGCGTCGCCTCCGCCCACACATCGGCTCCCATCTCCTTGGCAGCCCTCACCAGGGCTACGGAGTGGGCGGAACTGATGTGCTGCACGTTGATTCTTGCCCCCGTGTAGAGAGCCAGCATGCAGTCTCTGGCCACCATCACATCCTCCGCCACCGCGGGAGAACCCTCAATCCCCAGCTTTTTGGCCGCTTCCCCTGCGTTGATGCCGTTATTGACGATAAAGGCCGGGTCCTCCTCGTGAAAGCTCAAAGGCAGCCCCAGTGCCTTTGCCTTCTCCATGGCTGCCACTGCCAGCTTTTCATCCAGAATCGGCTTTCCGTCATCGGTAAAGCCCACGGCTCCGGCCCTGGCCAGAGCCTCCAGATCCGCCAGTTCCCTGCCTTCCATTCCCTTGGTGACAGCCGCGCAGGACATCACCCGAATCCCGGTGGACTCTCCCTTCTGCAGCACATAGGACAGAGTATCCGGCGTGTCCACCGGCGGCTTTGTGTTGGCCATACAGATCACCGTGGTAAAGCCGCCTGCCGCCGCTGCTGCTGCACCGGTCTCAATATTCTCCTTGTAGGTCAGCCCCGGATCTCTGAAATGGACATGTCCGTCAATCAGTCCGGGAGCTACGGTCAGTCCGGCTGCGTCCACAATCTCCTCCCCGTCAGCCTGAAGATCCGGACCTATTTCGCAGATTACCCCGTCCTGAATCCGAATGTCCATCGTTCCCTCCCGTCTGCTCTCCGGGTCCAGCACATAACCGTTTTTAATGATCATCTTCTCTCCTCCTGTTTCTCCTTATCATTCTGTGAAAAGTCTGCATAAACTGCCCTGGCAATGGACTCCTTCCGGAATTTTCGGATCGTTTCCGGGCTCATAGGGGCCACGCTTCCCCTCTGACGGCTCAAATATGCATTCAGATCTTCCGGTAAGCGGAATACCTCCATCATCACATCGTAAGCGGTATAGACCTGCTCATCCTGGATCACCCCGCTGTCCAGAAAATCCTTTAAGGCCATCTCCCGTTTCTTCCCGATCGCCTTTGAGACCCCTGTTGATCTTAATATATGTAGAAAAACGCGGCTGATACATGCTGCATTTTTCTGGCGCTGCCGCTTGGAGCCAGGGTTAAAGTCCTTTGGGGTGATCCGGACCGCCTCCAGTTCCTTCAGGCGTTTGGGAAAGAGGGTAAATTCCGCCTGAACCATGGACAAAATCTCCTCTTCCATCCGGTCCAACGCTTTCAGCGAATCTCCTCTATGCTTTCTGGAATATGACCTTCCCGGAACAACGGAGCCCTCTTTTGTCCTCCAGCATGTCCGCACATGAAGAGAACTTTCTCCTATATCAGAAGTTGAAAACTCCAGGCAGGGCGTCATGAGATGTGTCCATCCTTCCCGCCGGCACAGTTCTTGTCCATAACGCGGAAATTCAAAGCAGACGGAGACCCTCTCATGGCTGACCTCCCAGAAACAGCATTCCATAGGTCCCAGATTCAGCCTCTGCCCAAACTGCTCCGAAAGTTCACCGTAGAGCTCGCAAAGTCCGAACAGTTTCATTCCCCGGTATTCTCCGCCCAGAAATGCAAAAATTTTATGCAGTTCCATGCCGTCCGTCACTCCCCGGCGGATCACCAGCGTACATTCCTGTGCCCCGGCCATCTTTCGGGCAAGGAACAGATTCCGCTCCAGCGTTGCCTCCTTTAAAGGCCCCGCTGTCATGCCCAGCCGTTGGGCCAGGGTAGTGAACGCAAGATCGGAAACGAACAGGAGCCTGCCGCTCTCCTTTTCCAGCAGCATCGTCCGGTTTTTCCGCAGGGACTCCTCCAGAAGCCCCGCGCCACCCCGTCCCTCCGGCCAGGAAGCATCACAGATCACCTGTTTTTCCGGCAGGAGAAGCGTTTCTCCTCTTCCATCCGTTTTCTTTTGCAATGGCTGTCCGGGCTCCAGCAGGTAGCCCAGAGCGAAATCCCCCTCTCCTTCCCCGTCTTCCAAATATGCCAGCTGGAAACCGGTCAGGCCGCTTCTGCTGATATGGTCAGTCTGTCTGTCAATGGCACGTACCAGAGCCTCAAATTCGTCTCTGTTCTCCCCGCAGCGATAAAAATCGTCCAGCAGGAAGGCCGAATCAAGGACCTCTGCCATAAAACTCCTCCTCTTTCCTGTTTAAAGTCCGATCACATGGATCAAAAGCAGCCAGGCCAGTCCATAGTAGATCACAACCGCCATCAGATCGTTTATGGTGGTAATCAGCGGTCCGGAAGCCACCGCCGGGTCAATGTGAATCTTCTTAAACGCCAGGGGAACGATGGTTCCCGACAAGCTGGCCAGCACCATGGAGGCCAGCAGCGCGATGCCGGCGCAGAAGGATATGGAAAATGACAGAAGAGCACTCTGTCCCTTAACCGTCAGAAGATACAGGCCAATGAACAGAAAGGACATTACCCCCAGTACCAGGCCGTTGGCCAGTCCTACCTTTGCTTCCTTTGCCACCAGATAGAGTTTCTGAACGCCGCTCACATTCTCATCCATCAGAACGCGGATGGTGACCGCCAGTGACTGGGTTCCCACATTTCCCGCCATATCCAAAACCAGAGACTGGAAGGCAATGATCAAGGGCAGCTGGGCTACCACTCCCTCAAAGGCGCCCACCACGCTGGACACCACCATTCCCAGAAACAGAAGTATGATCAGCCAGGGAAGTCTCTTGTGGATGCTCCTGGCCATTGGCTCGTTTAAATCCTCCTCGGAAGCCAGGCCGGCCAGCTTGGCATAATCGTCTCCCATCTCATCGTCTACCAGCTGCATCACGTCCTGGGAGGTCAGTACTCCCAGCAGCTTATTGTCGGAATCCAGCACCGGAATGGAGTCCTCGGAGTAGTCCTTCATCCGGCTGATGCAGTCCTCGATTTCCTCATTTGCATAAACGTAGGGATAGGAGGTCATGGTAATAGCCGACAGCTCCGTTCCCTCCCTGGCGATGATCAGCTTCTTCAAATCAATGGCTCCCACCAGGGTCTTATCCTGATCCACCACGTAAATGGTGGAAATGTTGTCATTCTCCGCCGCCTGGTCGATCAGATCGTGCATGGCCTGGCGCACGCCGATGCCTGCCGGAACCGCAATATAGTTGGTGGTCATCCTGCTTCCGATTTCATCCTCATCAAATGAATTTAAGAGCAGGACCTCCCGCTTGGTATCCTCGTCCAGCAGTTCCAGCAGCGTATTCCGGTCCGCCTTGTCCATCTGGCGGAGGCAGTCCACTACTGTGGTGATCTCAAAGCGGGATAAGACTGCTACCCGCTTCTGTATTCCCAGCTCATTGATATACTGACTGGGGTTGTCTGAATATTCAAAAATGTTTGCCAGCGTCTCTGCATCCAGCAGGCAGTAGAGCCTGCCCCTCTCGTCCGCTGTCAGCTGCTCCAACGCCACCGCAATATCATTTTCATGATAGGCCAGAAGCTTTTCCCGCTTTAATCCGGGAGTCAGATTGCTGCGGATGATATCTACAATTTCCGCCTGATAATCCGGATGGATGGACTTCTGATTATTATCCTGCTGAAGATCCGTAAGATTCTTTACACTCATTGTTCTGTTCCTCCTTCACGCGTTTTTGTTTTTGTGAGCCAATCCAGCTCCCTGGCGCAAAGGCAGGCGCAGAGCCAAAATCTCAGTAAAAATGGGCATAAAAATACCATTGTCACTGATTTCCCAAGGCTTTCCACGCCTGCGCCTTCGCCGACGCAGTGCAGTTTCAGAAACGGACAATGGCATTCATATATAGGCGCAGCTATCCCGTTAAGACATGAACGGCCCAGGGCCGCCTGTACTTCGACCATATATGAAAGCCCTGTCTGTACTTCGACCACCACTACTGCCGTCCATAATCTCACCTCTCTTTTAATATCTCATTTTTTGATCACATAGCTATTATAGCGAATGAAGCGGAAGGGCGCAAGAGGATTTTAGGGAGGATTTTTTATAAAAGGGGAGGTAACACTCAGTCTCCCTCCCCCGCAAGTTTCTCCAAGGTATCTCCCGCAATCCGGTACACGGTCCAGTCCTTCATAGGCTCCGCTCCCAGAGACAGGTAAAATTCAATACTTGGCTGATTCCAGTCCAGGCACCACCACTCCAGACGCCCGCAGCCGCGCTCCCTGGCGATTCCGGCCAGTTTCCGAATGAGAGCCTTCCCATATCCCTTTTTGCGGTACTCCGGACGGACATACAAATCTTCCAGATAGATTCCAGCCCTTCCAAGAAAGGTGGAGAAGTTGTGGAAAAACAGGGCGAACCCCGCTTCCGTCCCATCCTCCAGGACAAAAATCACCTCCGCCTTCCGTTTTTCAAAAATCCACTCCTCCAGTAATTCTTCCGTGGCCTCCACCTGGTCAAGCATCTTCTCATAATCGGCCAATTCCCGGATGAACTGCAGAATCAGCGCCGTATCCCGGCGTTCGGCAAACCGAAAACTCATCTGATGTTCCATGTATTTTAATCCTCCGAACCTGTGTTTTGCCCTATTCTACCATACAGGCATAACTTTTGCCAGCACAAAAAATTCCTTGTCATCTTTCTCCCCATCTGCTAAACTATCTTCATCAGCAGCATTCCGTCTGCTAACATCTTTCACTTTACCTGACTGTTCAGGTATCCTGGCTGAATTTTCACAGCCGTATATCCTTTACAAGGAAAATGAACTTTAGTAAAATAAGAGAAGAAATGCCTATGGCAAGAAAAGCAGAGGGGCAAACATACGCAGGCGGCACCGCCGCAGAGCAAACAGAGCCTATAAGGACCGGCTGTTTATAAAGATCTTTGAGCGCAAAGAAGATTTGCTCAACCTTTACAATGCAGTAAACGGCTCCGATTATCAGGATCCGGATGAGTTGGAAATCACCACCCTGGACAATGCGATTTATATGCACATGAAGAATGATATTTCATTTTTAATTGATGGGTATATGAGTCTTTACGAGCATCAGTCCACCTTCAATCCCAACATGCCTCTGCGGGACTGTTTATATATGCTGCAGATCTACCAAAATTACATCGACAGCCAGGAACTGGACCTTTACTCTTCTGTCCTTTTAAAGATACCCACGCCTCGGCTTGTGGTATTCTACAACGGACAGGAAAAAATGCGGAACGAAGAGATGTCTATCCTTCGTCTCTCCGATTCCTATGAAAGGCCGGAAAAAGAACCGGCTCTGGAATGCCGTGTTCAGGTTATCAATGTCAATTATGGGAAAAACCGGGACATGATGGAGAAATGTCCCAAACTCTACGAATATTCTTATCTTGTTGCGAAAATCCGCGAAAATCAAGCCAGCGGAAAAACACTGGAAGGAGCCATCAGCGCAGCGCTGGAGGACTGTCTGGCGCAGGGTTATCTAACTGAACTTCTGACAACTTATAGACGGGAGGTGACAGGGATGCTTCTGTATGAATATGACGAACGAAAACATCTGAAGAGCACTTATGAAGAAGGCATTCAAAAAGGCATACGAACCGGCCAATATAAAGGCCGCCAGCAAAAGGCATACCAAGCGGCTCGGAATCTTTACCGCCGCGGCTTTTCCATAAAGGATACCGCCGGCATTGTGGAAGAGGATGAAAAGATGGTTGCCGCATGGTTTAAAAAATGGAAAACAAAGAGGGGGAGGTGAGGTTCACTCCCCATCTCCCGCCTCGTCAATGGCCTTTCCAATATCATGCCGCATATACTTATTTTCAAAATGTACCAGTTCCGTGGCCCTGTAGGCATTTGCCCGGGCTTCTTTTAAGTTCCTTCCCACAGCGGTCACGCCCAGGACCCGACCGCCGTTGGTAACGATATTCCCATTGGCATCGAATTTGCTTCCCGCATGGAATACAAAACGGTCCTCTCTGTCCTTAAAATTCTCCAGGCCGGTAATGGGAAATCCTTTCTCGTAGTGCTCCGGATATCCGGCGGAAGCCAGAACCACGCAGACCGCTGCGTTATCCTCAAATTCCAGCTCTGTCTGGTCTAAAGTGCCGTCGATGCAGGCCTCAAACAGGTCCACAATATCGTTCTTCATCCGCGGCAGCACCACCTGGGTCTCCGGGTCGCCGAAGCGGGCGTTGTACTCCAAAACCTTGGGACCGTCGTCGGTGAGCATCAGACCGAAGAAAATGATCCCCTTAAACTCCCGGCCCTCTGCTCTCATAGCGTCCACCGTAGGCTGGTAGATGTGCTCCCTGCAGAACCGGTCAATCTCCTCGGTATAAAAGGGGCTGGGGGAGAAGGTTCCCATCCCGCCGGTATTCAGGCCCTGGTCTCCATCCTTGGCACGCTTGTGGTCCTGGGCTGAGGTCATTACCCGGAAGGTCTTCCCGTCCACAAAGGTGAGCACGGAAACCTCCCGTCCGGTCAGAAACTCCTCCGCCACAATCCGGTCCCCGGCATGGCCGAACTGCTTATCCATCATCAGGGTTTTCACGCCCTCACGGGCCTCCTCCCTGGTATTGCAAATGAGGACCCCCTTCCCCAGGGCCAGGCCATCGGCCTTTAACACCACCGGCACCTTGGCGGTTTCCAGGTAAGCAAGAGCCGCCTCGGGACTATCAAAGGTCTCATAGGCCGCCGTGGGAATCCCGTACTTCTTCATCAGGTCCTTGGAAAATGCCTTGGAGCCCTCCAGGATTGCCGCATTCTTTCTGGGGCCGAATACCCGAAGGCCTCTCTCCTCCAGCACATCCACAATTCCGGCAGCCAACGGGTCGTCCGGGCCGACTACCACCAGGTCGAAGGCCTCCTTGCTGGCAAACTCCGCCATTTTCTCAAAATCCATCACGCCGATGTCCACGCACCTGGCCACTTCCGCAATTCCCGCATTTCCCGGGGCGCAGACAAGCTCCGTCACCCTGGGACTTTTCGCCAGCTTCCAGCAAATCGCGTGTTCCCGGCCGCCGCCGCCGATTACCAGTACCTTCATCTATGAAATCCTCCCATTCGCAATCATGTCAATGGCCTGAGGCAGAAGCTGCCACTCTGCCTGTTCCATCACCCGTTTCTGCAAGATCTCCGGCGTATCCCCCGGCAGCACCTCCACCGCCTTCTGCAGCAAAATAGGGCCGGAGTCCATTCCCTCGTCCACAAAATGCACCGTAGCTCCCGTCAGCTTCACGCCGCGCTTCAAAGCCGCCTCATGGACCTTCAGCCCATAATATCCCACTCCGCAGAAGGAGGGGATCAGGGAGGGATGGATGTTGATGATCCGATTCCGGTATTTTCCAATCACGATCTCCGGAACCTTTACCAGAAATCCGGCCAGGACAATGAGGTCCAGCTCATACCGGTCTACCGTTTCCAGGAGGGCCTGGTTAAATTCCTCCCTGGTTTTGTAATCCCTGGGAGAAACGCAGAGAGCCTCAATTCCGTGCGTTCTGGCCCGCTCCAGGGCAAAGGCTCCGCTGTTGTTGCTGATGACCACCTCAACCTGCGCATTGGTTACACGCCCCTGGTCGATGGCATCCAAAATAGCCTGAAGATTGGTCCCTCCTCCGGAAACCAGAACTCCTACTCTCAGCATAATACCACGTCTTTCCCGCCCTTCTCAATGGAGCCCACCACGTAGGGAGCCTCCCCTGCGGCCTTAATGGCCTCCATGGCCCGCTCTGCATCCTCCGGCCTCACCGCCAGGATCATGCCAAGTCCCATATTGAAGGTATTGTACATCATTTTCTCCTCAATCTGCCCCTTCTTTGCCAGCAGATGGAAGATCGGCGGAACGGGGTAGCTGTCTTTTTTGATGACGGCCCGAACGCCCTCTTTTAACATCCGGGGCACATTTTCATAGAAACCGCCGCCGGTAATATGGCTGCAGGCTCTCACCCGGACTCCGGCCTCACGAACTGACTTTAACGCTTTTACGTAAATCTTGGTAGGTGCCAGAAGTGCCTCCCCCAGGGTGGTTCCCAGCTCCTCGCAGCGGGTATTCAGCCCCTCTTTTGTCATCTCCTGCTCAAACACCTTGCGCACCAGAGAGAATCCGTTGCTGTGAACGCCGGAGGACGCCATGCCGATGAGCACATCCCCCTCCTGAAGTTCATCCCCGGTGATCAGGTCCTTTTTGTCCACTGCTCCCACGGCAAATCCGGCCAGGTCATACTCGTCCTCCGGGTAAAAGCCCGGCATCTCCGCCGTCTCGCCGCCGATGAGGGCAGCTCCCGCCTGACGGCAGCCTTCCGCCACTCCCTTTACGATGGTTGCGATCTTCTCCGGCACATTTTTGCCGCAGGCAATGTAATCCAGGAAAAACAAGGGCTCTCCTCCTGCACAGGCCACATCATTGACGCACATGGCCACACAGTCGATTCCTACCGTGTCATGCTTGTCCATCAGGAAAGCCAGCTTCAGCTTGGTTCCCACTCCGTCCGTTCCGGACAGCAGGGTGGGCTCCTCCATGTTCTTTAAGGCCGCCGCGGAAAACGCTCCGGAAAATCCGCCGATTCCTCCCAAAACCTCCGGCCGCATGGTTCCCTGCACATACTGCTTCATCAGCTCCACCGACTTGTAGCCGGCCTCAATATCAACTCCTGCGTTCTTGTAATCCATTCTGCTCTCCATTCTGCCGCGCCCCTGCGGCCTGTATTCTTAAACCGGCCTCGCGCCTTATTTCTTCATCTGCTCCATGTAGGCCTGGTATCCCACAGCCTCCAGCTTCTCAGCCTTGGCCATCACATCCTTCTTTAAATTCCCGGAATACTCCTTCAGCCGTCCTAAAAGGGCCTCATCGGAGGCTGCCAGAATCTTCGCCGCCAAAATTCCCGCATTGGCGCCGCCGTTGATGGCTACCGTAGCCACCGGGATTCCGCTGGGCATCTGGACAATGGAGTACAGGGAGTCCACTCCGCCCAAATCCGAGGTCTTCATGGGAATTCCGATCACCGGAAGAGGAAAAATTGCCGCGCACATGCCGGGCAGATGAGCTGCCTTTCCAGCTCCGGCGATGATCACCTTAAAGCCCTTCTCCTCCGCCTTCTTTGCCCAGTCAAAGAAAATATCCGGTTCCCGGTGGGCGGAAATGATCGTCATCTCGTAATCGATGCCCAGCTGTTCCAGAACCTGGGCTGCCTTGGACATTACCGGAAGGTCCGAATCACTTCCCATTACAATTCCTACTTTTGCCATTGTCTGTTCTCCTTTTCTTGTGTTGGGTGCTTGGTTCATCATAAATGCAGCGATTATTTATTAGCAATTCTAATAAATATCTTTTTATCACTTAGTAATTCTTATGATACTAGGATTTTCCCCTTTCGTCAATAGGATTCCGGACAGAAAAGGCCAGGAAAAATCCCCGGCCCTGCGGGTCTTTCTCCTGACCTTTTCCCTATGAAAGAGCCTGATTGAGCTCCTCCGTTCCCGGCAGCACAAAACGCCCCTGACGAATCAGAACCGTCTCCTCTCCATCTGCCGTTACCGCTGCAATATCCCCCAGCTCTGAGTAAGGAACTGTGATGTCCGTATGACAGCTGAAATATGCTCTGGACGGGTCGCTTTTTCTCAGAATGGAAATCTCGTTGTCCCGGGCGATTACCTCTTTGCCATCCGGATTGTACATCGGCGATTCCTCGCTGAAGCTGTAGCAGGTATCCCCCACTGCAAAATGGGGGCCTGTCTTCTCCGCAATGAGGATGGGAAGTTTATCCCCAATCTGGTATTTCTCCGCCATGGCATATGCCGTGGTATTGGTTCCAATGGCAAACTCTCCCATAGGAAGCTGATCATGACCGCGGAAGATCACCTGTTTAACCAGTTCTCTTCCCTGCTCCTCCCAGTTTTCCTGAGGCTTGAAATTTCCGCAGCCGTAGTCCGCTGCCCTTCCATTTTCAAACCGCAGCCACAGATCCCGGAACTGATACTCCTCAATATAGACGCAGCCCACATGCAGCAGCCCTTCTGTCCCTTCCAGTACAGGAGAAGTGAAGACTTCACCCAGAGGGATGTTCACATCTGCTACGCAGTTTTCAAAATTCGTCTCCTTCTCCCTGTCCTTTAGGGAATGGAGCTTCACCCACAGATCCGTGCGGTTATCTCCTCTTCCCGTAATATGAACCCGGTCTGCCCTGTCCAGGGCATCGATCATCGTCTGCTGGATTTTCTGATACTTCTCATAGTCCAGGGTGTTTAGGGCAATGGTGTCCTCAAAAATCCCTGGAAAATCCTTCCCGATTTCCGGTCTCGGAAAGGCGATAATGGTAAAGCTGGTTTCATCCCCCGGCATGTACTGGTTGGTGATCCGACGGATTTCATTAGCCAGTTCGAGAGAAACCTCCTGCTGATGAGCACTCAGTGAGAAGGCATCCCCGCTGTTGACCGGCGAAAATCCAGGCAGTCCGAAGGTCTCCACCACAGCCGGCCCGGCGCACACAGCGGCCAGGTCCTTAAATTCCTCATAGGCTGCCCGGGTTGCTGCCAGCTTCCGCTCCTTTAAATTGCTCCCCATGTAGAGGGCACTGTCATAGCGATGGTCATAATCATACTGGCGGTTGGGTGAGGAACCGTAATACCCCCTTTTCCCTGCCGTTCTGCGGTTGATGCTCTGCACCGCCGCCCGGTAAAGAACAGGCTTTAAACCCATGGCCTCAAAATTTTCCATGGCCCGGCGGATCATCCGCTCAAAGCCCAGCTGATATTCTACCACCACCGTCTTCTTTTTGGACAAATCCCGTCCCATCACCTGAAAGCCCCGGCGAAATCCCTCAGTATAGGTATCCGCCATCCGGTTAATGGTCTCCTGGGGAAGACTGTTCATAAAGGAGGCCAGCTCCACATCTCCCCTGGAAACATATTCCCCAAAACGGTACAGATACCGCAGGTCCGAAAGATCCGACTCCCGGATGATGTCCGAAGCAAAGGAGAGAGCAGGGTCCAGCCCCTCCCGCATTCGGAACCGGACCATCAGGTCCGCATAATCGCTGACATACCAGTACAGTGCATCCTGAACCTCCTTGTGGGAAGGAGACTTTCTGCCCTCCGACTGGGCCTCCTGAAACATATTATAGATCTCAATAAAAGTCTCATTGACTGCCGTCATTTCCTCCAGGCGCCGCTCAAAGGCCAGGACAATTTCACCGCGGATTTCCGTATAGAGAAAGCAGAGAAGCTGTCCCATCTCCCTGCCCAGCTCCTTTGCAGCGTAGCTGGGATTGGCATAGCTTTTTCCATAGTGCTCCGGGAGTATATCCCCGTAGAGGCGCTGGTTCCGCTCCTCCATCTGCTCCAGGGACATCTCCTTTCCCTCATACAGGCTGTTGCCCAGCTCATCCATCCTTTCAATAAAGGAACCTACGCTCCTAAAATAACTGCCGTAGGGCTCCGCCATCTCTTCCTCCTTCATGGCGCGGATGCGCTCCATGGAAAGCTGATAGCGCTCCATCACCCCTTCATTTTCCTCCTGCAGCAAATATCTGTAATCCATTCTGTCTTCACTCCTATCGAACACCCACTATAATTACCATGATCCAGCATATCAGCACCACGATCTGCAGTCCCAGGCCGATCTTCGCAAAAATATAATTTTTCTCCTGCTCCCTGAATGCCAGAAAGCTGTACCACAGTCCCATCAGTCCAAAGACAATGCTGGAAAAGCCCAGGGCCCCAGTGACCATACCGCCCTGACCTCCCCGCCGTACAGACAAGATCAGGGTTCCCGCAGCAAAGGCCAGGCTCACAATTCCAAGGCCAAAACTGAAAAACCCGTTTTTGGCAAAGGGATGGCGGATGTAGGACACCTTATTTCCCACGTACTTCATGTTGTTCTCTCCTTCGTCTTAGCTTTACCCGAAACCGCTGCACCCGCCGATAGCAGAAAAAGCCCAGTCCGGCTCCCAGGGTATTTAAAATCAGATCATCCACATCAAAGCTTCCCACCCGGAACACCAGCTGAATGGTCTCCAGCATCAGGCTGAATCCAAAGCCCAGCAGAACAATCCGCACCGGGCCTCTGCTCCTGCGGCTCACCACCGGCATAAAAAAACCAAAAGGCATGAAGGCCACCACGTTTCCCGCCAAATTGAGCACCAGAGCCTCTGTTCCCAAAATATCATGGTAGGTTATGAAACGGCTGATTTCCTTAAAGGGAACCAGATTGTAGGCATAGCCCCGGTCCGGGTTGGTCCGGCCGAAGTCCTCGGAAAAAAACATAAGATACGATAACAGAGCCAGGTACAAAAGGAACAGTACCCAGCCCAGCTTTTGACGCTTTGTTGTATTCTTCAGCATATTAAAACTCAATATCCGATTTACGTTTTAACAGCAGCGCTCCATTTACAATGGACAGGATTCCAACGCTGACTCCCGTAATCAGTATAATAATTCCGATGGCGATGCAGCCTGCCCCCGTTCCTTTCATGGTTTTGTATACCTTTTCCAACTGGTTCATATCCATCAACTCCTACTGTTTTTTGTACCATTATCACGGTTCAGAACAGCCTGAACTGTTACGTACCATTTTATCATAAGGATGGATGATTTTCAATTCCGTTATGCAAATGAGTTGACCGCACATGCCGCATTGATCTAAAATAGCTTTATCAAATGATGAAGGCATCAACAAGGAGGTTTTCCAAATGGAACAAATTACAATGTCCACCCCTCTTGTGGAAATGGACGGGGACGAGATGGCCGCTATTCTCTGGAAAGAGACCAAGGAAAAACTGATTCTGCCGTTTGTGGATTTAAAGGTGGAATACTATGATCTGAGCATACGAAGCCGGGATGCCACAGAGGACCAGGTCACCATCGACTCCGCCGAAGCTACAAAGAAGTATGGAGTCGCCGTCAAATGCGCCACCATTACCCCTAACCTGGAGCGCGTTCAGGAATACAATCTGAAAAAAATGTGGAAGAGCCCCAACGCTACCATCCGCGCCGCTCTGGACGGAACTGTATTCCGGGCCCCCATTCTGATCAAAGGAATAGAGCCCTATGTGAAATCCTGGAAAAAGCCTATCACCCTGGCCCGCCACGCCTACGGCGATCTATACCGGGCCACAGAGATGCGCATTGACCGGCCTGGAAAATGCGAACTGGTCTTTACCGATGAGAGCGGCCAGGAGACACGGCAGCTGATCCACCAGTTCCAGACCCCCGGAGTGGTATCCGGTTCCCATAACCTGGATGCCTCCATCCGGAATTTTGCCCGCTGCTGTATGAATTATGCTCTGGATGTTAAGGAAAATCTGCTCTTTTCCGCCAAGGATACCATTTCCAAGGTTTACGACCGGGAATTCCGTGAGATTTTTAAGCAGGTGTTCATGGAAGAGTACATGGAAGCCTTCAATCAGGCTGGCATCACCTACGAATACTGCCTCATCGATGACGCCGTATCCAAAGCCATCAAAAATGAAGGCGGCTATGTATGGGCCTGCCAGAACTATGATGGAGATGTGATGAGCGATATGCTGGCCACTGCCTATGGTTCTGCCGCTATGATGACCTCCGTTCTGGTCTCTCCCGGAGGGCAGTACGAGTACGAGGCCGCCCACGGCACCGTACGCCGCCATTATTACCGCTATCTGGAGGGCGGTGTAGCCTATACCAACCCTCTTGCCATCATCTTTGCCTGGGGAAGTGCCCTGGAAAAGCGGGGTGAACTGGACGGAAATATCCCTCTGCAGGATTTCGGCCGCCTGCTGCGTCAGGTTACGGTCAAGACCGTAGAAAGCGGGATCATGACCGCGGATTTAAAAAAGGTTACCACCATCCCCAATCCTCACGTAGTTACCGGACTGCGTTTTATTGATCTGGTGCAGAAGAGGCTGATGGAGGAGTTTTGACTGCTCAGCAAAAAGGCCTGACGCGGATCGCCGCTGCCAGGCCTTTTTGTATGCTTATTTTGCCCCGTACTCCTCATAGTAGGCATCCAGAGCCTTCTTGATGGTATCGTCAATCACAATCCTTCCGCCACACTCCCGGTTATAGAGGTGCTCGGTTACATCCTTCATGGTCACAATAGCTGCGGTGGGGAAGCCGTAAAGCTCCTTGATCTCCTCCAGAGCGCTCTTCTCGCCCTTGCCCCGCTCCATACGGTTTAAGGAAACGATCAAACCCTTGATCTCCACATCCCCCTGAGCCTTGATGATGGGGAAGGTCTCCTCAATGGATTTTCCGGAAGTAGTAACATCCTCAATGATCATCACCCGGTCTCCGTCCTTAATGGGGCTTCCCAGAAGGATCCCTGCATCTCCGTGATCCTTCGCCTCTTTTCGGTTGGAGCAGTAGCGCACATCCTTGCCGTAAAGCTCACTGATGGCAATGGAGGTAGCCACGGAAAGAGGGATTCCCTTGTAGGCCGGTCCAAAAAGCACATCAAAATCCAGGCCGAAATTGTCGTGGATAGCCTTGGCATAATACTCGCCCAGCTTTCTTAACTGAGTGCCGGTCACATAACTGCCCGCATTCATGAAGAAGGGAGACTTGCGCCCGCTCTTTAAAGTAAACTCTCCGAATTTCAGCACATCGCTCTGCACCATAAATTCAATGAATTCCTGCTTGTACTGTTCCATAATCTTTTCAAACCTCCGTATATTGGGGCCTTATTCCGCCCCGGTTTTATCTACATATTTTCTTTCAGCTGCGGCACCACATGCTCCCAGATGCAGTCCATGATTTCCTGTTTGTGAAAATCATGCGACATCAGGGCAATGCATGCATCCTGCTGCGGAAGCACGATCACATACTGGCCGGCCCATCCGTCTCCCCGGTAGGCTCCGTCCCTGGCACAGCGCCAGAAATAATATCCATAGCCCGCCTCGGAATCCGGTCCCTTTCCTGAGCCCTCATTGGAGATCTGTCTGGATGCAGCCGCCTCAATCCACTCCGGCGAAACCAGCTGGCGCCCCTTCCAGTTCCCCTTATTGAGCAGGAGCTGCCCAAAACGGGCCATCTCCTCTGTATTCAGATGAAGCCCGCCGCAGCCTAAGGTGTACCCGGCTGTGGATTCAAACCACTGGGGATTGATGATATCCAGTGGTTCAAACAGTCTGGGCATCAGATAATCCCTCAGCCTCTGGCCGGTGCGGTCCTGGATAATGACAGAACAGAGATAGGGGCCAAAATTGCTGTATTTCCAATGGGTCCCCGGCGCGTAAGGCACCGGAAAGCTTAAAGCGTACCGCACCCAATCCGGATCCCGCAGTTCATCGCGGCCCGGATATCTGGGGTCCCCGCTGTATCCCTGAAGAACAAAATAGTCGTGTCCGGCCGCCATCATCAGCATATCCCGAATGGTGATCTTCATCAGGTTTTCACTGGGATTTTCCGGCAGCTTGTCCCGAAAAATCTCAGCAGGCCTCTCGTCCAGTTTCAAAATCCCTTCCTGGAGGGCCATCCCAACTGCCAGGCTGACAAAACTCTTGCTGACGGAATGGATGTTATCCCGGCGGTTGTCCTTGCGAAAGTCGAACCGCCCAATCTCCTCATCGTGCTGTCGCACCACAATGTGATAGGTTTCAATCTTTTTTTGGAGAATATCCTGTACATAATCCTGCAGATCCAGTTTCATGATAGCCTCCTCCTTTCGGCTCTGCTCCTGCTATCGAACTGCGCCGATCAGCTCTCTGATATCCTTTACTCCGTACGTTTCCATATACCGGCGGATTCCCTCCACTGTCTCCACAGTAGCATAAGGATTGTGGAAGTTGGCGGTTCCCACGGCCACCGCCGTAGCGCCGGCCAGAATGAATTCCAAAGCATCCTCCCCATTGCAGATACCGCCCATTCCGATAATGGGAAGCTTCACCGCCTGGGCTGCCTGATAGACCATGCGCACCGCTACCGGCCGGATGGCAGGCCCGGAAAGTCCCCCTGTCCTGTTGGCCACCGCAAAGGTACGGCGGTGAATGTCGATCTTCATTCCGGTAAGGGTATTGATCAGGGAAATGGCATCCGCTCCCCCTGCCTCTGCCGCCTTTGCCATCACCGTGATGTCCGTTACATTAGGGCTCAGCTTCATGATAATGGGCTGCTTTGCGTGAGTTTTTACCGCCCTGGTGATAGCCTCTACTGCCTTGGGGTCCTGGCCAAAAGCGATCCCCCCCTCCTTTACATTTGGGCAGGAAATGTTGATCTCCAGCAGATCCACCGGCTCATCACTCAGCCGTTCCACAACCTCGATATAATCCTCTGCAGTTTTCCCGCAGACATTGACTACAATCTTTGTATCATATTTTTTTAAGAAAGGGATGTCCCGCTTGGCAAACACCTCTACTCCCGGATTCTGCAGACCGATGGCATTGATCATGCCGCCGTAGGTTTCCGCGATTCTGGGCGTAGGATTTCCAGACCAGGGCACATTGGCCACGCCCTTGGTCACAACGGCTCCAAGCTGATTCAGATCCACAAACTCGCTGTACTCCTCGCCGGAGCCAAAGGTTCCGGAAGCCTCCATCACCGGATTTTTCAGCTTTACCCCGGCAATTTCCACTTCCAGGTTGATTTTCTGTTTTTCTCCGTTCATCTGATCCTGAATTTTCTGATTCACCGGACGCCACCTCCCTATAGCTCAATCTCATCTGCCAAAAACACCGGTCCGTCTTTGCAGATGCGTTTATTGTGTACGTGGGAATGGCCGTCAACCTCCCTTGACTGGCAGACGCAGGCCAGGCAGGCGCCGATGCCGCAGGCCATCCGCTCCTCCAGGGAAATCCAGCAGGGGATTTTTTTCTCCTCCCCATAAGCCTTCAGCGCCCTCAGCATAGGAGCAGGACCGCAGGCATAGACGATCTCCGCCTTCAGTCCCTGTTCACGGATTGCATCCAGCACATTTCCCTTTGTGCCTGCGCTTCCGTCCTCCGTAGCCACCGCCACACTGGCCCAGGGCTCAAATTCCTTTTTCAAAAACATCTGACTGTCCCGGTACCCTAAAACCGCCGTCACCTTATCTCTCCCATATCTCGCGGACAGCTCCTTTGCCAGCTGAAGCATAGGCGGAATCCCAATGCCTCCTCCAATAAGAAAGGCATGTTTTCCTTCCATCTCCTCCATGGGGAATCCGTTTCCCAGAGGGCCTAAAACCTCCAGACAGTCTCCCGCTCCGAGACCGGAAAACTCTCTGGTTCCTGCCCCTGCGATCCGGTAGACCAGACGCAGGCTTCCCTCCTCCTGGTTAATCTCGCACAGGCTGATAGGCCTTGGGAGCAGACGTGAGCCGTCCCTTGAGTAGAGGTCCACAAACTGGCCCGGAACAGACTGGGAGGCAATCTCCGGGACCTTCAGCCACATGCTGTATATATCATTGCAGAGACATTCCTGTGAAAGGATCTCTGCCCTTACCTTCACTTTTGCCATGGTATCTATATCTCCGTTTCCAACTTGATATCCAAAAGTTTTTTCTCTTACAGCACACTGTTGATATCTGCTGCCATATCAATGACCGCCTGTCGGGAAGCCTCTGCGAAATGCTCCGGTCCGAACTTCTGATACTTCTCCTGACGATAAGCCGCGATGATGCCTCTGGAGGAATTCACCACTGCTCCCAGTCCGTCCTCATTAAAGCAGTGCTTTAAATCCTGAGCCGTTCCGCCCTGAGCGCCATAGCCGGGCACCAGGAAATAGGTGTGGGGCATCAGCTTTCTCAGGACCTGGCTCATCTGGGGATAGGTGGCGCCTACCACAGCGCCTACATTGCTGTATTCGCCGTCCATGCAGTCCGCTCCCCACTCTACTACCTTCTCTGCCACCAGCTCATAGAGGGGACGTCCGTCAATCAGGCGGTCCTGGAACTCGCCGCTGGAGGGATTGGAGGTCTTGACCAGAATGAAGAGTCCTTTATCCTCTGCTTTGCATACATCTACAAATGGCTTTACCCCATCGGTTCCCAGATAGGGATTGACGGTGAGGAAATCCGTGTGGAAGCCGCTGAAAGTATTCTCTCCCACCTTCACCTTGCCCAGATGACCAGCCGCATAGGCAGCAGATGTGGAGCCGATATCTCCTCTCTTGGCATCCCCGATGACCAGCAGTCCCTTTTCCTGGCAGTAGTCCACCGTCTTCTGGTAGGACTTCATGCCCTCGATGCCGAACTGCTCATACATGGCGATCTGAGGCTTCACTGAAGGGATCAAATCCCAGGTATGGTCGATAATCTCCTTATTAAACTGCCAGATGGCGTCTGCGGCCCCTTCCAGAGTCTCGCCGAACTCTCCATAAGACTTTTTCAGGATATGCTCCGGGATGTAGGAGAGCATAGGGTCCAGTCCCACGCAGATCGGGACCTTGGTCTTTTTTATTTTTTCGATTAACTGTTGAATCATGAGGTTCCTCCTTGGTTTTTTCAAATCTGTACTCATTCTAGCATAGATAGGGGGTGGTGACAAGTTGCGGGATAAAAAAGATCAGGATGATGGATCAGGAAAATCGTTCTGAAAAATCATCTGTTCCTGATGAGCTTCGATCATGCGCAAAAATTGCCGGAATTGTTAGCACTCACCACTTGACAGTGCTAACAATTCTGGTATAATAACCATTAGAAACTTTCAAACACAGAAATTGAGGAGGAACTACTTATGATGCTGATTCCCAGAGGAAATTACGGATTAAATTTATTAGATGACTTTTTCAATGACCCGTTTTTCACCAGCTCCGGCGAGAAGCAGGAGACAGCCGGGAAGATGCCCATTATGCGGACGGACATCCTGGAAAAGGACGGCAACTATATTTTGGAAATTGAGCTGCCCGGATACAGTAAAGAAGAGATCCAGGCTGAGTTAAAGGATGGCTATCTGACCGTAACCGCCCAGCACGCCGGCGGTCAGAAGGCTGAAGGCTCCTATCTTCACAGAGAGCGCTACACCGGCGGCTGCAAGAGAACCTTCTATGTCGGCGAGGACCTGCGCCAGGAAGACATTCACGCCGCATTTGCAAACGGCCTTCTCCGCCTGACTATCCCAAAAGAAGCACCCAAGGTAGAGGCTGCCCCCAAATATATTTCCATCAATTAACTGCCAGAACGCTGGAGCGCAGAGAAAAGAGGCATATCGTCCTTCCCCAGGATGTATGCCTCTTTCTTTGTGCCAGACGCCTAGCGCCGGTTATTTTTCCTCGATCACCCTGCGGTCCATCCATTTTCCGCTGAGATAGCGGATAAAGGAGATCAGGTAATTAGCTCCCCAGCCCATGGGGACCGCGTACCACACTGCAGCTACTCCCCACACCGGTGCAAACTGGAAAGCAGCAAACACCCGGATAGCCAGATTGACCAGATTCGCTGCAGTAAACACCAGCACATCACCGGCACCTCTTAAAACTGCATCCGTACACGCCTTCAGGCCAATCAGGGCAAAGAACCATCCGATAAAGGAAAGATATCCATATCCCACTGAATAGGCAGTGGAGGCAGTGTCCCCCTGAAGGAAACTGGAGATAATCGGGCCTTTAAAAAGAGCAATGACGGCTGCAATAAAGACTGCAAAACCAAAGATCAGGCCGTAGCTGGCAGCATACCCCTTTTTCACCCGTTCCTTCTGTCCCGCTCCGATATTTTGAGCTGTGAAGGTAGCTACCGCATTTCCCGTGGCGATCATAGGCACAATGCAGATGGATTCGATCCGGCTGGCCGCAGAATACCCGGCCAGGGCCCCGGAACCAAAGCCGTTGACCACCGACTGCACCAAAAGCATGCCGATGGATACAATGGACTGCTGCAGAATCGTAGGAACTGCAATCTTCGTTCCCACCGCCAGCATATGGCGGTCATAGCGCTTAAAGGGCACCTCATCCCCTGTGTGGCCATACCCTTTCAGACGGTGAAGCAGGACTCCAAAAGAGATGCACACGGAAATCCCCTGCGCCATTACTGTGGCAATGGCCACTCCGTCCACTCCCATGCCCATGGATGTAACGGAAATGATATCCAGCACCACATTCAGCAGGGAAGAAAAGATCAGCAAAAACAAAGGTGTTCTGGAATCTCCCATGGCATTAAATACCGATGCCAGCACATTGTACATAAACAGGAATGGCATTCCCAGAAAATAAATGCTCAGATACAGCTCTGCCTGCCCCAGAATATTTTCCGGCGTATCCAGGGCCCGCAGAATAGGACCGCTGAAGAAAAATCCAAAACCGCCCAGAAAAATACTCAGCGCCAGAAAGGTCAGGCAGGAGGTGGAAATGGAGGTCTTCATCTGGCTGTACTGCTTGGCACCCAGATATTGGGAAGTTAGGACGGAAGCTCCGTTTCCTCCGCCAATAGCGATCATAATAAAAACATTTGTCAGGGCGTAGGATGCCCCGACTGCTGCCAGCGCATCCTCCCCCACAAAATTTCCCACAATGATGGAGTCTGTCATATTGTAAAACTGCTGAAACAGATTTCCCAAAATCAGCGGGACTGCAAAAAGAAATAATCCCCCTGCGGGACTCCCATTTAACAGTCCGTCCCGCCGCTCTGCTTTTGTAGCCGCCATTTTCGTTAAAATCCTCCCTCTTTCTCAAACTGGTCCAGAAGCTCCCCGAATACCTCCAGAGCCTTTTCAATGGGAGCTGGAGCCGACAGATCCACGCCGCAGAGCTTTAACAGCTCCACCGGAGGCTGGGAACAGCCGCCTTCCAAAAATCTGCGGTATCCCTGGATCACCTGACTGTCTCCCCTTAAAATCCCGCTGCTGATAGCCACTGCCGCTGAAAATCCCGTGGCATACTGGTACACGTAAAAGGGAGTGTAGAAATGCGGGATCCGCTCCCACTCATAATCGATCTCCTCATCCACTGTCAGCTCCGGACCGAAGTAGTCCACATTCAGCTGGTGATACAGCCGGCAGAGACTCTGGGCCGTTAAAGGCCTGCCCTCCCCGGCCATCTGGTGGGCCTGCTGTTCAAACTCTGCAAACATGGTCTGACGGAACAGCGTTCCCCGGAAGCTTTCCAGGAAATGGTTGATCAGGTACAGAAGTTCCTTCCGGTCCCCGGTCCGTTCCATAAGATAACGGATCAGAAGCGCTTCATTGCAGGTAGAGGCAACCTCTGCCACAAAAATCTTATAGCCGGCGTATACGTAGGGCTGGGCCTGGTTGGAATAATAGGTATGGATGGAATGGCCCATTTCATGTGCCAGGGTAAATACATCATTTAACGTTCCGTTAAAATTCATCAGCACATATGGATGGGTCCCGTACACACCCCAGGAGTAAGCTCCGCTGCGCTTTCCCTCATTTTCGTACACATCAATCCAGCGGTCCTCAAACCCCTGCCGCAGCAGTTTTCCATACTCCTCTCCCAGCGGCTTCAGGCCTTCTGACACCAGTTCCTTGGCCTCTTCTATGGTATATCTGCGCTCCACATCAGCTGCCATCGATACATAGAGGTCATACATATGAAGCTCTTCCAGCCCCAGTGCCCGTTTGCGGAGCCCCACATAGCGGTGAAGAAGAGGAAGCCCCTTTCGGACTGCTGCCACCAGATTGTCGTAGACCTCCTCCGGCACCTCGTTCTCCGTCAGAGAATGCTGACGGCTGGATGCGTAGCCGCGGGCCTTTGCATAAAACAGAGCCTGTTTTACATTGGCAGAAAAGGTAGCACAGATGGTATTTTTGTACTGTGCATAAACGCTGTAGAGTGCCTGGAAGGCGTCTCTACGGATTCGCCTGTCCTTACTCTCCAAAAGGGAGATGTAGGTTCCGTGGGTTACCGGGAGTTCCTGGCCATTTTCTCCGGTGATGGACGGGAAGCGGACATCCGCATTGTTGAACATATTAAAAATCTGGGCAGCGCCCTGGGTGGCATCGTAGGACTGGGCCAAAAGGGCTTCCATCTGGGCTGGAAGGGTATGAGCCCGCTTTTTTTCCAGTATCTGAAAGAGACGGCGGTATACCCCAAGCCCTTCTTTTTCCTCCAGATAGGTCTGGAGAACCGATGGATCCAGGCTCAGAATCTCCGGTGCCATAAAGGAGGAAAGGCCTGCCGCCTCAAAATACAGAGCCTGGGCCCGTCCAAATCTCTCCTGATTTTCCTGGTTTCCCGTATCCTCATCGGACTTCATCCGTCCATATACGTAAAGCTTCTCAATTTTTAAGGAAATACGGTCCTCAAATTCCAGGGCCTGCAGCAGCATATCCGCCGATTCCCCCAGCTTTCCCTGAAACATCCCATATTCCTTGACCTCCCGGGATGCCTCCTCATAAAGCTCCTCCCAGGCCTGGTCTCCGGGGATAATATCCTCCAGCTTCCAGGTATCTTTTTCTTCAATTTCCCATCTTTTTTTCATTTCTGCCTCCTGCTATTTCCTTATTTTCACTGCCCGGCAGTCCGCATTTACATCAGCTTCGCTGCTGCGGGCGCTACGATCACCGTCAGCAGTCCCGCCACTGCAATAGAAAGACTGCTCATGGCTCCCTCAATTTCTCCCATCTCCAGCGCTTTTGCCGTTCCCACCGCATGGGCACTGGTACCGATGGCAAGCCCTTTTGCCGCCGGATGTGAAATGTGAAAGGCCTTCAGGACAGCCTCACAGATGATGCTTCCAAAAATCCCCGTCAGCACAATGCTCATGACCGTCAAAGTTACAATGCCGCCTGCTTCCTGGCTGACTCCCATTCCGATAGCGGTGGTAATGGATTTTGGCAGCAGCGTAACGTAATGGGTATGGTTCAATCCCAGCAGCCTGGACAGCAGAAATACGCATCCGGCACTGACCAGCACACCGGTGCCGATGCTGGCGGCTACTGCCGCTTTATAGGCCCTCAGCAGATGGATCTGCTTATACAGGGGAACTGCCAGACAGACTGTAGCCGGCGTCAGCAGCCAGCTTAAATAGCCTGCACTCTTATTATACGCCTCATAGCTCATTCCTACCCCCAAAAGGCAGCAGATGATCAGGGCCGAAGATACCAAAAGAGGATTTAAAATGGCGAGCCCTGTTTTTTTTCTTAAAACCGAAGCAGCCAGATAGGTCCCGATACTCAAAACCAGGCCAAAATACTGGGACTGCTCTAAAATCTGACGGATTATGTCTCTCATTTCTTTTTTCCCTGCCTTTCCGCTTCTTTTCTCTCCTGCCGCTCGATCATGGACTGTGCCAGACAGCCGGTAGCCGCCATTACAGCGACCGTAGAACAGGCGATGATCACCGTATATGGGACCAGGATTTCCGCGATCTGCTGGGCATACTCCATCAATCCTACCGTAGCCGGAATGAACATCATGGACATGGTATCCATCAGAAAATTTCCCGTTGCCTCCACGCTCTCTATTTTTACCGCTCCCGCAAGCAGAGCCCCCAGCAGCAGAAAAAGACCGTAAACTCCTGCCGGCACTGGAAACGGAAGAACAAGATTGAGGAATTCTCCAGCCATGGTCATCCCCCAGATAATCCCTATCTGACGCACGTATTTCATAATTCTCTTTGTCTCCTTTGTTCTCATTCAGATTATGACGCCACCTATTGTAGCACCCTGCCTTTCCGCGCGCAAGTACAGTCTTTTTCAATTTCTCTTTTCTTTTTCTCTGTCTTTGGATTATAATAAAGCCGGCGGCAGGACTTTCAGAAAATATTGCATCCCCGTTTCCGCCGGAAAGGAATCCCGTTATGAACACCTCTTTTTCCAGACAGCTGAACAAACACCAGGAGGAAGCCCTGCAGGAGCTGGTCCGGCTCTGCCGCAGCCAGGAGCATTTCCGGCTGTCCTGTCCGCTGGACGGGGATTTCTTTTATCTGATGTGGGATGATGAAGGCCGGCTGGCCAGTGTCATTGCCGGCTACCAGTACGATTTTCTGGAGTGCCGCGGCTTCACCCGCCCGGACTGCCGGAGAAAAGGGTATTTCCGCCGGCTTTTGGAACTGTTGAAGGAGGATTTCGGGGATCATCAGCTGGTTTTCTCCGCTGACCCCAGAAGCCAGACCGCCCTTAAAACCCTGGAAGCCATTGGCGCCCGGCTGTGGTATCAGGAGTATGCCATGGGACTTGAACTTAACAGTTCTTCCCCTTCCTTCGTACAGCCGGCCTCCTTTACCCTCTCCTTTCGCTCCTCCCGCAGGGAGCCCGGACTTGTCTTTGTCACTGCCCGAGGCAAGCAAACCATCGGAAGCTGCCGGCTTTTCCTTGAAGGCAGCCGCGCCTGCCTGTTTTCCTTTGAAATCCATCCCTCTCTCAGAGGCCAGGGACTGGGGTACGCTTTCCTCTGCCAGCTGATTTTACAGCTTTGCAAGCGCGGAGTACAGGTTTTGAACCTGCAGGTCTCCGGCCAGAACCTTCCGGCCCTGAATCTGTACAAAAAAACAGGGTTCCGCATATGGGATACCCTGTCTTACTACCTGTATGAATCCGGCGAATCTTCCCGGCCTTTCCGCTAGTCCCTCCGGACCGCGATCCCTCTGGCTTCAATCTTTTTGCGGATCGCCAGCATCTTCTCATCCGTCTGGGCGATCACATCGGCGCACTGCTTCAATTCCTCACTGATTTCCGGGTCATTGGCCACCTCTTTCTTGTACTTCAGCTGATGGTCCAGGCTGGCCCAGAAATCCATGGCAATGGTCCGGATCTGCACCTCCACCCGGATAGGGCGCTTGCCCTCGGAGAAAAATACGGGGATTTCAATGATCAGATGATAGCTGCGGTAGCCGTTTTCCTTGGGATTCTTGATATAATCCTTCACCGCGATCACTTTCACATCGTCCTGGCGGACCAGCATCTCCGCCACCTGGTAGATATCATCCACAAAAGAACAGATGATGCGGATTCCTGCCACATCATCCAGGTTCTTCTTCATGGACTCCACCGACACCTCAAAGCCTCTGCGTCTCAGCTTTTCCACAATGCTTGCAGGCTTTTTCACTCTGGACTTGATCATCTCAATGGGATTTCTCTGATTTTTCACTGAAAGCTCATCATTGAGCACCTCCAGCTTCGTCTTGACGGCGCGGATGGCGCAGCCGTACATCATCATCTCCTGCTGAAATTCCTTCGCTTGATGGATCCAGACCTCCGGCACCTGAACCAGATCCGGTACATGGACAATGGACTGCTTCAGCTCACTGTTTGGATTCAGATTCATATTCATATGCCACACCTCACTGCAAGTTCTGCTGCCTTTAAAGCTTCTGGATCGCCTCTACCGCTCCATCCAGCCAGGGAAGCTCCAGATACTCCACTTTTCCGGCATCTACCATCTGGGAGATCTTAGGATCGATGGGAAGCTGAGCCAGCACCCGGATGCCGTTCTCACTTGCGACCTCTTCAATGTGGCTTTCACCGAATACGGAAATCTTCTTTCCGCAGTCCGGACATTTCAAATAGCTCATATTCTCCACTACGCCGATGATCGGAATATTCATCTTCTTGGCCATATTCACTGCCTTGGCCACGATCATGCTCACCAGCTCCTGGGGAGAGGTGACAATGATAATGCCGTCCACCGGCAGGGACTGGAATACGGTAAGAGGCACATCGCCGGTCCCCGGAGGCATATCTACAAACATATATTCAATATCCTGCCACAGCGTCTCGCTCCAGAACTGCTTCACCGCTCCGGCGATCACCGGTCCTCTCCAGATAACCGGATCCGTATTGTGGTCTAGCAGCAGGTTGGAGGACATAATCTCCACACCCTCCAGAGACTTGGCCGGCATCATCAGCTTTCCATCCGGCGTCACTGCCACGCCCTGGCTGGTATCGATGCCGAATGCGGTGGGAATAGACGGTCCGGTAATATCCGCATCCAGAATGGCAGTCCGCTTTCCCTTCCGGTTCATGGAAACCGCCAGCATGGAGGTTACCAGAGATTTTCCCACTCCTCCCTTTCCGCTGACAATGCCGATCACTTTTTTCACGGAACTTTCCGGATTCAGCGCTTCCAGAAATTCAGATGGGTCCGGCTTGCGGCTGCTGCACTCAGCGCTGCAGGAACCGCAGTCATGATTACACTCGCTCATAAAACCCTTTGATACTCCTTCCAATTCTTTTCTTTCAGGTTTATTATAAGGCTTCCCGGACGGATTGTCCATTCCTTCCTTTCTAAAGAAAATATAAAGTAGGCTTACTCCATGGAGAAGGTAACGGTTACCTGTGCCTCCACATCCACCTCTCCGGGCATCACGCCCATATCTGCCGCAGAACTTCCTGCCGCTGCCGTTTCCGCGACCGCCAGATTGCGGCTTCCCCCTGAGGCATAGCGCTGGGAAGGATTGTAGCCGTACTCCTCAATGTTCACCACATTCCCCAGCGTACGTCCTCCTGCCTCTGCCAGCGCCTGGGCCTTGGTCCGGGCCATCTCCACTGCCCTGGTCAGGGCCTCCTGATAATTTTCATCGTAGGAACTGCAGAAATAGCTTACGGAATCCAGACTGTTGACCCCTGCCGCCACTGCCTGGCTGATGACTTCGCCTGCCTGGCCGATGGGAACGTCCGACACCGTCAGGCTGGTGCGCATCTCATATCCCGTGATCTCCTGTGTGCTGGAATTCCAGTCGTAAATGGGGTCCATCCCATAGGAGGAGGTCTGCATGGAGCTCTCCTCAATTCCCAGACCCTTTAAAACCTCTATGGCCGCGTTTAAATCCTCGCCGTTCTTCTGCTGGCATTCCTGGGCGGTAGAGGCCTGGGTCCGCACCGCAAAGACCATTTCTGCCATATCCGGCACAGCCGTCACCTTGTCCTGTCCCGTCACCACGATCTGATCCTGGCTCTCCTCTCCCTGGATCTGGAGGGTCTGGCCTCCCTGGGCGCCGCAGCCGGAAAGTCCCGCCGCAGCCATCGCCGCTGCCGTCAGCACTGCCGGTATGAAAAATCTGTTTGTTCCTTTTCTCTTCATCGATTTTCTCCTCCTCATAATTGATGATTTAAGTTTACCAGAGATTTACATGGAACATGTTTCTTTTCTCTTAATCTTATTTTGATGTTTCTTTACGATATTCCTAATGAATCGGCACGCCGCCTCCCTTGTGGACAAAATCCATTTTCCCGCATATGATGCAGCAAAAGCTACTGGAGCGTGAAGCAAATGGTAAAAAGCCAGGTTACCAGAGAAATGCCTGCCGTGGAACTGAAAGAGATCCAGGAAAATTTAAAGAAGGCCAGCTACAAGGAAATCCGGCGTTTCCGGGACTCCTTTGACCCAAACGACATGGGATTCTCCGGCCGAAAGGAGGGTGTGTAATGGAGATCCACAAACTTCTGACTCCCTACAACTATACCAACGGCTCCCTTGACCGGATCCGGTATCTGGTCATCCACTACGTGGGTGCCACAGGCGGGGCCGAAGCCAACTGCCGCTACTATGCATCCCGGTATGTGGGGGCCAGCGCCCACTATTTCGTGGGATTTGAAGGAGAGATCTGGCAGTCCGTGGAAGAACGGAATATTGCCTGGCACTGCGGCGCCAATACCTACCGCCATCCGGAATGCCGCAATACCAACAGCATCGGGATCGAGCTGTGCGTCCGCACCAAGGGCTCCCAGGCGGCAACCAGCAAGGACTGGTACTTTGAAGACGCCACCGTACGGTCCGCCGAAGAGCTTGCCCGTCAGATCATGAAGCGGCATCACATTCCCATTGACCATGTACTGCGCCACTATGACGTTACCGGAAAGATCTGCCCCAACCCCTATGTGTACAATACCACCTCCCACACCTGGGACCAGTTTCTGGCTGCTCTCTCCCAGCCTGAGGAGGAAATACGGTCCGGCTGGTACGAGGAGGAGGGGGGATGGCGTTTTTACAACGGGGACACCGGACTGCCCATTCGCAACGACTGGTTAAACTGGGACGGAAACTGGTACTGGTTTAACGGAGCCGGTTTTATGATCGCCAATGAGTGGTATGAATACAAAGGATACTGGTACTATTTCGGCCCCGAAGGCGCCATGGTCACCGGCCTGGACCAGATTCAGTCCAAATGGTATTACTTCCATCCGGATGGTCGGATGGCTACGGAACCGGTAACCTTTGTTCCCGATTCAGATGGCGCCCTTCAGTTCCCTTCCTGAACCGCATCTCACATCTGCCCGCCGTCTGAACGGCCGCACTCACAGAAGGCAGCGCAGGAGGAGAATTTTTCCGGGCCCTTGACAGAAAGCCTTCCAGCTGTTAAGATAAGTTAGGCCTCTTCGTCGGGCTTTCCAGTGATACCCTGGGGTTGTACTGGTTTCGACGGGGACCATGCAGCTGGTGAAGCTATCCCCATGCAATGGGTTAAATGGCAAACCTAAATATAAACGCTAACGACGAATTAGCATACGCTGCTTAATTGCAGCTGTCAGACTTAAAGCACCCACACTTTAAGACCCTGGCATCGACGCATGTGGGAAACGACGTATGCAAAGCTTTGCGCATATGGGCGTAATATGAAGCTACTGAAACCGTCCGGGTGTTCGTTCTCTGACGGCGGAGGGAATGTCAAATAACGAACTATGATAGTAGAAGAACAGGGAATTGGTTTTCGGACAGGGGTTCGATTCCCCTCAGCTCCACTGACGCAATGCCTCAAAACAGCATACGTGCATTCGTTTTGAGGCATTGCGTTTTTAAATCTGTTTCTGCCGGGAAACGCTTATTTTTGCTCCATTAGGCCATTGAAGGAGCAGGAATAAACGATTATTTTTTTATGGAGGTGTTATTTATGGCATTTCGTGAAATGAGAAGAAAGAAACAGCTGCTGCCGCAGGAGGAGATCGCGGACATTCTGAACCGCGGAACATCCGGTGTGCTCGCTCTTTTGGGCGATGATGATTACCCTTATGCGGTTCCCATCAGCTATGTGTATGACAATGGAAAGATCTACTTTCACAGTGCAAAAAGCGGGCACAAGATCGATGCCATCCAAAAACATGCAAAAGCTTCATTCTGCGTCATTGACCAGGATCTCATCGTTCCGGAGGAGTACACGACCTACTTCAGAAGCGTAATCGCCTTCGGACACATAACGATTATGGAAGACGAAGCAGAGAAGCGGAGCGCGATCGAGAAACTGGCAGTCAAATATGCGCCCGACGATACTGCCGCCAACCGCAGCCAGGCCATCAGCCGCGAGTGGGCTCCTCTCTGCATACTGGAAATGACCATCGACCACATCACAGGCAAAGAGGCCATCGAACTTGTAAGGGAAAAGCAGCGGCAGCCGATGTAAACGGCTGCCTAAAATTTTTTCGTTTCTCCGACTCTTTTCAGATGTTCCATCATCTCATCAAAACTTACATTGCCGGCGGAGTCAATGGCAGCCACCACCGCTCCCTCTACCAGGGGAGCGTCCGCCATGGCCACTTTTTCCCCTTCAAACAGTTCCACCACCATCTCCGCAGTCATCACGGCACTTCCCAGGTCCACCAGGATCACGACGCCGTCCTGGGAGAATACGGAGCGGACGGCAGCTTCAATCTTCTCAAAGCTGGTCCCAAATCCGCCGTCCTCCAGTCCTCCGGCCGCTGCCATAGGGGCATTTGGAGCCATAAGTGCCGCCAGTTCCACCACGCTCTCCGCCAGCTTTTGGCTGTGGGACACGATCACGATTCCAACCATAGCTTTGCCCTCCTATGAATACGCCTTTGCAATGGTTTCCAGCAGATAGCTGTAGGAGGTTGCCCCCGGGTCCTGATGCCCTAGTCCCCGTTCTCCTACATAACTGGCCCGGCCCTTGGTGGCGATCAGGTCTTTTGTATGCTCGGCACCTGCCCAGGCGGCTGCCGCTCCTGCCTGAAGGACCTGGGCGGTTCCTTCTCCTGCCTCCTTCGCCTTCTTCATGGCATTCAGGGAGGGAATCATGGCATCCAGCATGGTAGCCTCTCCCTCTGCCGCTTTTCCCCTCTGTGCAACTCCTGCCTCAGCGGCATCCATCAGCTTCAGAAATCCCTCTAAATCCAGCTGAGTCAGGCCGGCTGCCTCCATGCCGGCTTTCATGAAGGCCGTCCCATACAGGGGGCCCGATGCTCCTCCTACCGTAGACACCAGAGTCATTCCCACTGTCTTTAAGATCGTTCCGATATCCTTTCCTTCCAGGCCCGGAAGCTTCTGCTCTACCGCCTGAAATCCTCTCGCCATGTTGATGCCGTGGTCGCTGTCTCCAATGGGCTGGTCCAGCTGCGTCAGCTCATCCTTATGTTCCTCGATCACCCGGGCCATCTGTCTGATCATTTCCAGAATTTTTTTACTGTCCGCCATCGTTTGTTCCTCCAGTCTTTTCTTTTCCTGTACAGCTTCTTTTTCCGCCAGCGCCTTATCTCCAGGCCGGCGTATGAGCGGGAGCATCTAACAGCTCCTTCATCTCATCATCCAGACGCAGAAGGGAAATGGAAAATCCCTCCATCTCCAGAGAGGTCATATATTCCCCCACAAAGGTCCGGTACACCGGAATGCCCTTCTGAACCAGCACATCGGAAATATGGTTATTCAGAATAAACAGCTCCATCAGAGGGGTGGCTCCTGCCCCGTTGACCATCACCGCCACTTCTTTTCCCTCATAGTCCAGATCCCCCAGGATCTGTTCCAGAAGCTGATCCACAATAGCATTGGCCGGTTTCAGGGTTTCCCTGTGGGTTCCGGGCTCCCCGTGAATTCCGATCCCAATCTCCATCTCATCCTCCCCCAGCTCAAATCCCGGCTTTCCCGCCGCAGGGACCGTACATGGCCGGATCGCCGCCCCCATGGTCCGGACGTTGTCGATCACCTTCTGGGCAGCCGCCTGAACCTCATCCAGGGAAGCTCCCCGTTCCGCCAGAGCGCCGGCGATTTTGTGGACGAACACCGTACCGGCTACGCCCCTGCGGCCAATGGTGTAAAGGCTGTCCTTGACGGCCACATCATCGCACACCACCACCTGCTTCACTTCTATGCCCTCCATCTGGGCCATCTCCGCCGCCATCTCAAAATTCATCACATCGCCGGTATAGTTTTTCACGATCATCAGGACACCGGCGCCGCTGTCCACAGCCTTGATCCCCTCGTAAATGGCATCCGGAGTTGGGGAGGTGAACACAGCTCCCGCTACGGCGCAGTCCAGCATCCCCTGGCCGACATATCCGCCGTGAGCCGGCTCATGGCCGCTGCCCCCGCCGCTGATGAGCGCTACCTTTCCCTCCTTCTTCTCTGCCCGGACCACTACGTTGTAACCGTCCAGCTGCTTTAAATACTGGGGATAGGCTTTCACCATCCCCTGGATCATCTCATTTTCCACCTGCTCTACGTCATTGATAAATTTCTTCATGGTCGTTCCCCTTTCTCTCTGTTTTCCCTTTATTCTTCCTTCTCCCATTCAAAGGAGCGCTTCACGGCCCGCTTCCATCCGGCCCGCATCTTCTCTCTCTGTTCCTGGCTGATCGCCGGCTCAAAGGTCCTGTCTATGGCCCAGTTGGCTCTGACCTTTTCCTGACTGTCCCAGTAACCGGCGGACAGCCCTGCCAGGTAGGCTGCTCCCATAGCTGTGGTCTCCACACATCTGGGGCGTTTTACCGGAACTCCGGTTAAATCCGCCTGAGTCTGCAGAATGTAGTTGTTGGCGCTGGCACCGCCGTCGGCCTTCAGGGAGGTCAGCCGTATGCCGGAATCCTGCTCCATAGCCTCCAGCACATCCTGAACCTGGTAGCACAGGGAATCCAGGGTAGCACGCACCAGATGATACCGGTTCACCCCCCTGGTCAGACCCACCACAGCTCCCCTTGCATACTGGTCCCAGTAGGGTGCCCCCAGCCCTGTAAAAGCCGGAACCACATAGCAGCCGTTGGTATCCTTTACTTTTAAGGCCATCTGCTCCGTTTCCGGCGCCGACTGGATCAGGCCCAGCTCATCCCTCAGCCACTGGATCGCTGCCCCGGCTACGAAGATGGAGCCCTCCAGTGCATAGCAGACCTTTCCCCCGATTCCCCAGGCAATGGTCGTTACCAGCCCGTTTCCGGAAAATACCGGCTTCTCCCCCGTATTCATCAGCAGGAAACATCCGGTGCCGTAGGTATTCTTCGCCTCCCCAGGCTCAAAACAGGTCTGGCCGAACAGTGCAGCCTGCTGGTCCCCCGCCGCCCCTCCAATGGGGATGGAGCCGCCAAAGAATCTGGGGTCCGTCATCCCCAGCTGGCAGCTGGAAGGCCTGGCCTGAGGGAGCATGCCGGCAGGAATATCCAGGATTTTTAAAATCTCCGAATCCCACTGCAGGGTATTGATATTAAACAGCATCGTGCGGGAAGCGTTGGAGTAATCCGTCACATGAACCTTTCCACCGGTCAGCTTCCAGATCAGCCAGGTATCCACCGTGCCGAACAGCAGCTCCCCCCTTTCTGCCCGCTCCCTGGCTCCCTCTACATGGTCCAGGATCCATTTCAGCTTGGTGCCGGAAAAATAGGCATCGATCACAAGCCCGGTTCTCTGGCGAACCGCCTCCACCAGCCCCTGCTCCTTCAGCTGGTCGCAGTACTGGGCCGTTCTCCTGCACTGCCACACAATGGCCGGACAGATGGGCTCTCCCGTATGTTTGTCCCAGACAATGGTAGTTTCCCTCTGGTTTGCGATTCCAATGGCCTTTATATCCTCCGCCCCGGCTCCAATCTTGGACATGGCCTCCACCGCCACCCCCAGCTGGGTAGACCAGATTTCATTGGCATCGTGCTCCACCCATCCCGGCTTGGGAAAATACTGGGTAAATTCCTTCTGGGCACTGCTGACGATTCGCCCCTTTTCATCAAACAGAATACAGCGGTTGCTGGTCGTCCCCGCATCCAGAGCCATCACATAACCTGGCATATGTACCCTCTCCTCTCATGATTTCTCTGTCTACTACTATACCCCTTCCCCGGAATTTGGGAAAGACTTATTTCAAAATTTCGTATAAAAATAATGCGGAATTTTTTAAAAAAACACTGGACAAACCTGAAAACCTATGATATTATAAACAAGCTGTCAGCGAAACGCACAGCTCCATATGGCCTGATGGTCAAGCGGCTAAGACGACGCCCTCTCACGGCGTAAACCCGGGTTCGATTCCCGGTCAGGTCATTTCCATATGGAACCACAACTTGATACGGCCTGATGGTCAAGCGGCTAAGACGACGCCCTCTCACGGCGTAAACCCGGGTTCGATTCCCGGTCAGGTCATAGGAGATTGCGAGCAGGAATTTTTCCTGCTTTTTCTTTGCCCAAAAATGCCGGGGACTCTGAGAACTTCTCAGACTGCCCCGGCATTTTTTCCGCTGCCTCAGCTCACTCATGCTCTTTGCAGGAAATTTCCTCCACTTCCAGCTTAAAGATTCCCATCTGCTTCATCATATTCTCCGGAAATTCCCAGTTCTTCCGTCCGGTATAATGGTCCATCAGCATTCTTAGCGCATGCTGCTTTTCCTTCTCCTCCTCGATCATCGAGACTCTGCCCCAGCCCACCACACTCTGAAATCTGGCACTGTACTGGCAGGGCAGTTCCCCCTCCTTCAGCTCATATCCCCTGTCCAGCTCGAACCCGGCCCGGCCTTTGCTGCGGACCAGATCGATTTTTCTTCCTTCCAAAGCGCCGTGAAAATAGAAAACCCGTCTCCCTTCCTGCTCCTCAAAACCGAAGTTCAGGGGAACGATGTAAACATCCTCCCCATCCTGAAAGCCCAGGCGGCAGCAGAAACAGGAACGGATGATTTCATTTATCCTTGCAGGATCCTGGATCTCGCGGTCTTTTCTTCGCATCTCTCTCATCGTATCTCCCCTGTCTGCAATATACTGGATCAATAGCGGCCATCCGGGAACTTAATACAGATTCTTCACCTTGAAATCCTTCTCCAGCTCTCTTCTCTGGTCCTTTTTGGCCAGGTCCGCCCGCTTGTCATACAGCTTCTTTCCTCTGGCGAGACCAATCTCTACCTTCACCAGGCTTCCTTTAAAATAGACCTGGAGAGGCACCAGAGTATATCCCTTCTGGGTTACCTTTCCATTGAGCTTCATGATTTCCGCCTTGTGCAGAAGAAGCTTTCTTACGCGGAGAGGGTCCTTATTGAAAATATTGCCTTTTTCATAAGGACTGATGTGCATGCCGTAGACATACACCTGACCGTTTTCAATCTTTACAAAGGCTTCCTTGACGCTGCACTTGCCCATGCGCACCGATTTCACCTCTGTACCGAAGAGCTCAATTCCCGCTTCATACTTGTCGTCAATAAAATAGTCGTGGTAGGCCTTCTTGTTATTGGCCACCAGTTTGATATGGTCCTTCAAATCCAAAACCTCCCTTATGTCCGGAGACTTGCTGTTGTTTTATCATACTACAAGCCGGAACATTCGTAAAGAAAAAGATTGCCTCCCGGCTTCTTTTCCCCGGCCGTTCCCGCTACGGCTGTGCCGGTACGAACTCCACAGTCCGCGTAATCCGGTCCGTTCCGGCCACTGTCACCCTGATCCTCTGCCCCAGCTTATAAGTTTTCCCGGTCCTCTCCCCTTTAAGCTGATAGCTCTTCTCGTCAAATACGTAGTAATCTCCCGTCAGTTCGCTCAGCCGCACCAGTCCTTCCACCGTATTGGGCAGCTCTACAAAGAATCCCCAGCCCGTTACGCCGGAAATCACGCCGTCAAAATCGCAGCCTGCAAACTGCTCCATATACTGGCATTTTTTCAGCTTCTCCGTCTCCCGCTCTGCCTCGTCAGCCCTCCGTTCCAAAGCGGAGGTCCTCACTGCCACCTCCGGCAGAATCCCGCTGTAATGGGCCTCCCGGCGCTGGCTTAATCCTCCCCGCAGGCATTCCTTGATGATCCGGTGGATCTGAAGGTCCGGATAGCGCCGGATCGGAGAAGTAAAATGCGTGTAATAGCGGGTAGCCAGTCCGAAATGGCCGCTGCACTCGGTGGTATACTTCGCCTGCTTCATCGAGCGCAGGGTCAGACGGGCCAGCAGAGCCTCCTCCTCCTTGCCCTGAATGCGGTCCAGCAGTTTCTGGACCTCCTTCGGGTGGATTTCCCCCTGGGAAATGCGGACCGTGTATCCAAAATTATTGATAAACGCGGCCAGCTGCTTCATCTTTTCCGGGTCCGGGTTGTCGTGGCTGCGGTAAAGGAAGGGCACGGACTGCCAATAGTAATCCTCCGCCACCGTCTCATTGGCCAGAAGCATGAAATCCTCAATGATCCTGGTAGCCGTGTTTCGCTCATAGGGGCGTATTTCCAGAGGTCTTCCCTGGGCATCCAGAATGATTTTGCTCTCCGGGAAGTCAAAGTCCACCGCTCCGCGGCTTCTGCGCTTTTCCCTGAGGAGCCCGGACAGCTCTTTCATGTCCATAAAAGCTCCTGCCAGTTCCTGGTACTCTTCCCGCTCTGTCCCTTCCTTTTCCTCCACAATGGCGTTCACCGCCGTGTAGGTCATCCGCCGGTCCACCTGCACCAGGGTTTCACAGATGCGGTGGTCCGTCACATTTCCCCTGGCATCCACTTCCATGATGCAGCTTAATGCCAGCCGGTCTACTCCCTGATTGAGAGAGCAGATGCCATTGGACAGCTTGTGCGGCAGCATGGGGATCACCCGGTCCACCAGATAAACGCTGGTCCCCCTTTTTAACGCCTCCTCATCCAGCCATGTTCCCTCCGGCACATAATGGCTGACATCCGCAATGTGTACCCCCAGAATAAAGGTTCCGTCCTCCCTCCTGGCGATGGTGATGGCATCATCCAGGTCCTTGGCATCCTCTCCGTCGATGGTCACCGTCGGAAGGGAGCGGAGGTCCAGACGGCCTGCCAGCTCTCCCTTCCACTCCGGATGTGTTTTCAGATCATCCAGCCCATATTCTTCCTGATAGGAGAGAGGTGCTGTCTCCTCCGGCACATAGACCGTATCCGGGATGGAGGCGATCTGCTCCATCACTTCCGGCGGGAACTCCTCCGGAAGACCGTACGCTTTTACAATAGAAAGAATATCCGTCCCGGGGTCATTTACGTGGCCCAGGATCTCTGCCACCTCCCCCTCCGGCTTCCGTCTGCCGTCTCCAAAATCCACAATGCGGACTACCACCTTGTGGCCCGTTACCGCGCCCATATCCTTGCCCTGCGGGATAAAGACGTCCGTATCGATCCTGGGATTGTCAGGAATCACAAAGCCGAAGTTTTTATTCTTCTGGTAATATCCGATGATCTGGCTGTTGGCATGCTCCAGCACCCGGATGACTTCCCCTTCCGCCCGCTTATCTGCGGACTCCGGGTGGGTGATGACGATGCGGACCTTATCACCGTTTAAGGCCTGTCCCTTCTTCTCCTCCGGGATAAATACATCCCGCTCCATGCCTTCCACCGTCACAAAGCCAAATCCCCTGGGATTTCCGCTAAAAATCCCCTGCAGGGCGAACTCCTCAGGCTTTCCATATTTTCCGCGCCTGGAGAGACCGATCTTTCCTTCCTCCACCAGGGCATCCAGAACCTCCTTCAGTTCATCCCTCTGGCTTCTGGGAATGTTCAACAGGGCCGCAATCTCCTTGGCCTTCATCGGTACATAGGCTTTATCGTGAATGAGCTCCAGCAGGACCTGCTCCCGCTGCTTCATTAAATCTTTTTCCATCAATTTTTTACCTTTCATAATAACGCTGTGCACGTAACAAAAAAACACCCTTCTTGCGGCTGGCAAAAGGGGTGTCATTTCGCTGTGTTCTCTGCTGTTCTTACAGTCCCTGGCGCTCCAGGAGTACATTGATCACAATGGTAAGAAGCATGAATGCAATTGCTCCATATCTGGTGAATTTCTCAAGAGCGCCTTCCATGGTGCGGCCTTTGTTCTTCTTCCAATAGCTGTCCGACATGCCGCCCAGAGCAGAGCCCAGTCCCTGAGATTTTCCTTCCTGCATCAAAACTACCGCAGAAATCGCAACTGCCAGGATCACATATATCACTGTCAACACAATCTGCAAAACCGCCATTCTGGTACACCTCTCTCAACTTTATCTGGTCAAACAAAATTACTATACCATAACTCCCTGCAGATTACAACTAAAATTTTAAAAATGGCCCTCCTGTCCCCGGATTTCCCGCAACAGTTCAGACGACGGGTCAACTGTTGCGATTCCTCTGATTCTCAGGATGGCCATTTTCTGTGCAGAATATTCTTCTTAGTGGATCCGCGCTCCGTCGGCTCCAACCTGGATTCCGTCCGGAGTGGTGGTATTTGCCAGCATAGCACCGCTGGGGTCACAGTAATACTGCTTTCCGTTCCAGTCGATCCAGCCGGTTTTCATGTAGCCGTCTGCCCCGAAGAAATACCATTTCCCCTGGACTTCTTTCCAGTCATTGACCGGGTAGCTGCCGTCCGGATTCTCATACCACCAGCCAGCCGCATTGGAACGCCACGTTCCCACAAACCGCACCAAATCCTCCTCTGTTACATCCATCTCAGAGGATTCCTCCCAGTCCCCTGCATTGTCGCCCCGGTCAAAGGCCCGGACACGAAAACTGTAGGAACCGGTCCGGTCAATCTGATCCGAAAAATCCCAGCTGGTCTGAGTGGTGGTGTGAACGCTGCCTACAGCCACATCATTGCGGTACAGACGCACCCGGTAGCTGGCAGCCTGGTAATTCTCCTCCCACTGGGCAATGCCGTACTCCTCGTTCCAGTCCAGCTCGCCTATATCCAGGTCTCCCTCGTCCAGTTCTCCCAGAATGACCGTAAGGACCATAACTTCCTTATCCTCTTTGCGGGTAGAGCTTTTGTACTTCACATCCTCCCCGCTCAGATCAAAGGCGCTTCTCCCGCCCTTGTCGAAATAATATCCGTCATCGGCATTCAGCGTAACCTTGACCTTCGGTTCATCTCCGCCGGACCACCATCCCTTATCGTTGGTGACCTCCACTTCCTCAATGGAACAGTTGCTGCTTTCCAGGGTGACATCCACATCGCCCCCTTCATCCCCCGCCTCAATGTCCGAGGAAAAGGAAAGCACGATCTCTCCCACTGGTTCCAGGTCCTCATCATCGTCATCATCCGCATAGGCAGGAACGGCCATGCCGGCAGCCATAGCGGCAGCCAAAATCCACATCAGCCATCTCTTTTTTCT
>ERZ1643246.191-NODE-191-length-80335-cov-11.764449_pt1 | contig 80335 bp, 69 predicted proteins | sample MGYA00579265_ERZ1643246 | MGnify/ENA primary metagenome ERZ1643246 (study PRJEB29033, sample SAMEA4952261) | chicken gut metagenome | biome: Broiler Chicken; feature: Gastrointestinal Tract; material: Caecum | place: Ireland | collected 2018 | study: Broiler...
AGAGGTTACAAGGAGGAATTACAAATGAAACAGATTCTTTCCGTTTCCGTGAGGAGAATGACAGAAGGGCTGACCTGGAAGCGGATTATGTTGATCGCAGTCGGTGCGGCGATCTGCTCTTTTGGTATTCATAATATTCATCAGCGGACGGGGATCACAGAGGGCGGCGTCATCGGCCTGATGCTCCTTTTTGAGCACTGGCTGGGGATCTCGCCGGCAGCAATCACTCCGGTCCTGGATATCGCCTGCTATCTGCTGGCGTTCCGGTATCTGGGCGGAAGATTTATCCGGATTTCCATCGTGTCGACGCTGAGTGTGTCGCTGTTTTATAAAATCTGGGAATTGTTTCCGCCAATGTTTCCGGATCTGTCGCCGTATCCGCTTCTGGCAGCTGTTCTCGGCGGACTGTTTGTCGGCGTCGGCGTTGGCATTATTGTCCGGCAGGGAGGATCCAGCGGCGGAGATGATGCGCTGGCTCTGACGATCTCCCGTCTGACCAGGTGGAGACTGTCGTTCTCCTATCTTTTTACGGATCTTACGGTGCTGGCGCTCTCTCTGAGTTACATCCCGCTGCGCCGGATCGCGTTCTCTGTGCTTACCGTCACAATCTCATCGTTTCTGATCGACCGTATCCAGAAGGCAAAGTAACCGTTCGGCTGGATGAACGGTCACAGGTCCAAGACCCCGCGGAAATAAATTCTTGCCAGATCAGTGAGTGTCATGTAAAATGGTGGGGATTCGCGGAAATACGGGACGTATTGATCCGCAGAAAGAAAGGAACGAAAGATTGTCAGACTGAGGAGAGAGAAAATGAGTATTTTGAATGTGGAACACTTGTCTCACGGTTTCGGGGACAGAGCGATTTTTGAGGATGTTTCTTTCCGGCTGCTGAAAGGTGAACATATCGGGCTGGTCGGTGCCAACGGGGAAGGAAAGTCTACGTTTATGAACATTATCACCGGGAAGTTGATGCCGGATGAGGGAAAGGTCGAGTGGGCGAAGAATGTCCGCGTCGGCTACCTGGATCAGCACACAGTGCTGGAACGGGGAATGACGGTCGGGGATGTGCTCCGCAGCGCGTTTGCATGGCTTCTGGAACTGGAACAGGAGATGAATGAGATCTGTGACCGGATGGGCGGGGCTTCGGAACAGGAGCTGGAAGAGATGATGGAGACGCTCGGGACGATCCAGGATACGCTGATGCTGCATGATTTTTATGTGATCGATTCCAAGGTGGAGGAGGTCGCACGGGCTCTCGGCCTGGAGGAGATCGGCCTGGACAGAGATGTGGAGGAACTGAGCGGAGGCCAGAGGACGAAGATCCTTCTGGGAAAGCTGCTTCTGGAAAAACCGGATATCCTTCTGCTGGACGAGCCGACCAATTATCTGGATGCGGAACATATCGGCTGGCTGACCCGTTATCTTCAGGAATACGAGAACGCGTTCCTTCTGATCTCCCATGACATTCCTTTTCTGAACAGTGTCGTAAATCTGATCTATCACATGGAAAACAGGGAACTGAACCGCTATGTGGGAGACTACGATCATTTCCTGGAAATCTACGAGGTGAAAAAGGCGCAGAAAGAAGCTGCCTACCGCCGCCAGCAGCAGGAAATCAGCGAACTGAAAGATTTTGTCGCGCGGAATAAGGCCAGAGTTTCCACCCGCAATATGGCCATGTCCCGCCAGAAAAAACTGGATAAGATGGATGTGATCGAGCTTGCGAAGGAAAAGCCAAAGCCGGAATTTCATTTTAAGACGGCGCGCACACCGGGAAGATTTGTCGTGACTGCGGAAGACCTGGTGATCGGCTATGATTCCCCGCTGTCAAAGCCTTTGAGTTTTGCGGTGGAACGGGGCGAGAAGATCGTGCTGACCGGCGCCAATGGAATCGGAAAGACGACCCTTCTGAAAAGCATTCTCGGCCTGATCCCGTCCCTGGAAGGAAGAGTAGTCCTGGGCGAATATGTGGAGATCGGATATTTTGAACAGGAGATGGAGAAGGGGAATCCCAATACCTGTATCCAGGAAATCTGGGAGGAGTTTCCGTCCTATACGCAGTATGAAGTCCGCTCGGCGCTGGCGAAGTGCGGCCTGACCACACAGCACATTGAAAGTCTTGTGCGTGTGCTCAGCGGAGGCGAGCAGGCAAAGGTGCGTCTCTGTAAGATCCTGAACCGGGAGACCAATGTTCTGATCCTGGATGAGCCTACCAACCATCTGGATGTGGACGCGAAAGAAGAACTGAAGCGTGCATTGAAGGAATATAAAGGGACAATCCTGATGGTCTGCCACGAACCGGAATTTTACAGCGGTCTAGCGACATCGGTCTGGGACTGTTCCGAGTGGACGACAAAAATCATCTGAGGGGGAAGAACAGGCTATGCGGCACAGTGATCGGCGGCGGTTCATACCATAACATCAGGAGGTGTGTTATGGCAACAATCAGTCTTTGTATGATCGTGCGGGATGAGGAACAGACGCTTGCCCGGTGCCTGGACAGTATCTGCGGTCTGGTCGACGAGATTATCCTTGTGGATACTGGTTCTGTGGACCGGACCGTTGAGATCGCGGGGAAGTATACGGAAAAGATCTTTTACTTTCCATGGATCGATGACTTTTCGGCGGCGAGAAATTTTTCGCTGGAACAGGCCGGGATGGAATTCTGTATGTGGATGGATGCAGACGACATTCTGCCGGCGGAGTATGCGGAGAATTTCAGAAAACGGAAGAGAGAACTGGATCAGACGACGGATATGGTGATGATGCCTTATGAAACGGCTTTTGACACTCAGGGACGTCCCACGTTTGTCTATGAACGAGAGAGAATCCTGCGCAGAAGCGCAGGGTTTCGTTTTTTTGGAAGAGTTCACGAGGCAGTTCCGCTGGCGGGAAAGGTGGTCCGCTGGGATGTGCCGGTCCGGCATAAAAAGGAGAAAAGCAGCGACGGCAATAGAAACCTTCGGATCTATCAGAAAATGGAGGCGGAGCGGGCGGCCTTTGACGGGCGGTCTCTGTATTATTATGCCAGAGAATTGCTGATTCATGGACAGTACGAAAAAGCGGAAAGCATGTTCCGGGAGTTCCTCGGACGGGCGGACGGATGGTCAGAAAATAAAATCGACGCTGCGCGTCAGCTCGCTTTTTGCTGTTATCGGTTGGGAAAAGAGGAAGACGCTCTGGAGGCATTGCTGAAAGCATTTGTCTATGATGTACCGAGAGGCGAGGTCTGCTGTGATATCGGAAGACATTTTCTTGACAGGGGACGTTACCGGCAGGCGGCGTTCTGGTACGAACAGGCTCTGAAGGCAGAGAAAAAAACGGATACAGGAGCATTTGTTCAGGAAGAATGTTATGGATTTCTCCCGGCGATTTCGCTTTGTATCTGTTATGACCGCATGGGAGATTCGGAAAAGGCCGAGAAATACAATGAACTGGCTGGAAGTTTTCAGCCGGAATCCGAATACTATCGGTCGAATCTGGTATATTTTCAGAAAAAACGGGCAGAGCAAGATAGGACAAAGGAAGGACTGTGACATATTATATTAGGGAACGATCAAGAAAAGAGGAATCATTTATGTCATGGTTTAGAAACAGAGACGACAAGGAGATGCAGGAACAGTCTTTTGGATGCGGATGCCGTCCGAAGTGTCCTCCTCCCTGCCCCTGCCAGTGTACGCCCGGACCTCCGGGAAGAACAGGAGCGACCGGCCCCACGGGTCCGACCGGCCCAAGCGGTCCGACAGGTCCCACCGGCCCAGCAGGTCCTACGGGAGCCACGGGTCCGACCGGGGAACAGGGAGATCCCGGCGTGCCGGGTCCGCAGGGAAATACCGGAGCGACAGGTCCAACCGGAGTAACAGGTTCGACCGGAGTAACAGGACCGACCGGCCCAAGCGGTCCGACGGGTCCGAGTGGAGCGACCGGCCCTACGGGTCCGACCGGAGCAACAGGCCCAAGCGGAGCAACCGGTCTGACCGGTCCAACGGGTTCGACCGGAGCAACGGGTCCCAGTGGTCCCACCGGAGCAACGGGTCCCAGTGGTTCGACCGGAGCAACAGGTCCCACCGGTCCGACTGGTCCGACAGGTCCCACGGGAGCAACGGGTCCAACGGGTCCGACCGGCCCAAGCGGTCCGACAGGTCCCACCGGCCCGACAGGTCCCACCGGCCCGACCGGGGAAGATGGGGAAGACGGAGCCACTGGTACTGCGGCAACCGTGCAGGTTGGTACAGTTACTACCGGTGACTCCCAGACGCCTGCTCAGGTTACCAACAGTGGAGACGAAAACAATGCGATTTTTGATTTCGTGATTCCTAAAGGCGCAGATGGAGCCGCCGGCGCAGATGGAATTACCGGCCCGACGGGGCCGACCGGTCCGACAGGAGCAACCGGCCCAAGCGGAGCGACAGGCCCGAGCGGTGTGACCGGCCCCACAGGAGCAACCGGTCCAAGCGGAGCGACAGGTCCAAGTGGAGCAACCGGTTCGACGGGATCCACTGGCCCGACGGGCCCCAAAGGAGCGACAGGCCCGACCGGACCATGCTGCCGTGCGGATCAGCTGCTTTCAACCTATTCCACACCGGCGCAGCCGGGTTCAAACGGCGGTGCGCTTCTGTTTGACCAGAATGCACTGATCAATGGAACAGCGATCACCCACACTGCAGGCAGTGGCAATATCGTGATCCAGCAGACCGGCTATTACGGTGTGGCTTTCAGCGTAACCGTCGCGCCGCTGAAAAATGCTTCGTTTCCTGTCTCCCTCACGTTGTCCATGCGGCTGCAGGGCACAGACGTACCGGGAGCCGCAGCGATCCAGCTGCTGCACAATTCCCAGGAAGCAGAGAATGTGGCGCTGACCCAGATCATCCGTGTGACCGCTGTGCCGGCGACACTGAACATCATCGGAAGCGGAAGCGGTTTCCTGTATTCCACAGCAACTGTCTCCGTGCTTCGCATCGGTGATATCAGTTGATAAATTATACTTGCCAACAGAACAGCAGTCATGTACAATGAGGCTGTTCCGATAAAATAGACCGATGGCTCAGACAGGAAAGATTTGTCTGGGCCATCGGCTGTAAAAAAGAGAATGCAGGAAAAAGTGAGGAGGATTTTTACAATGGAGCATAAGACGGTGACGCGTGTGGAGGAGATCACGTTTCAGTATCCCCATCACAGGGAGGCGGTCAGAGAGCTGATCACTGTTTTTCAGGGAAAAGAGGGTGTGATCGCTTTGGTATTCGGAGGATCTGTGGCCAAACACATGGAACGCCAGGATTCGGATATTGACGCGATGGTGATCGTGACGCCCGGATTCTACGAGGAAGTTCGGAAGGTAAACCGCACGGCGGAATGCATCCCGATGGGAGACTGCGCATATCCCGGCGGATATTTCGATGTAAAGTATATGACGAAGGATTATATCCGGGACGCTGCAGAAAAAGGAAGCGAGCCGACGCGCAATTCGTTTATCGGTTCGAAAGTTCTGTTTACTGCGGACCCGGAGGTTCCGGAACTGATCGCGCGGATCCCGGTGTTCCAGAAACAGGAGTATGAGGACAAAATGTTGTCGTTTTACAGTAATCTGCAGCTTAATTACGGATATTTCTGGAAAGTATGCAGGCCGGAGGGGTATATGAAATTGAGAGTCGTCTCTGAAATGGTATACAGCCTTTACCGGATGGTGCTCCAGGAGAACGAGATCTTGTTTCCGTGCAACCGGCGTCTGGAAGAATTTGTAAAGAAAGCGCCGAGAAAGCCGGAACATCTGGTGGAGCTGTGTGAAGAATTCTGCAGAACGTTTGAAGATGAGCCTTTGGATCGGGCGGTAAAAGAATGGCAGGAGTGGACAAGCTATGGCTATCCCGCCGACCATGCCGTCTGCCAGAGCCGGTACTGTGATGATTTTGAACAGTGGTGGAGAGTGCCTCGCCCTCTCGTCGGTGAGTGGTAATGGCTGAAATTATTGAGATCAAAGACTTTTACGCGCCGGAGCTGGACGTTTACGCGCGGATTACAGAGGGACAGCTTCTCAACCGCCATGAACCGGAAAAGGGGATGTTCATCGCAGAAAGTCCGAGAGTGATTGAGCGCGCGCTGGATGCGGGATACCGGCCGGTCTCTTTTCTTGTGGAGCGAAGGTTTTTGGAAGAACAGGCGGGGGAACTGATGCGCCGCTGTCCGGATATCCCTGTTTATACGGCAGACTTTGGCGTCCTGACACAGCTGACCGGATTTCAGCTGACCCGGGGAATGCTTTGCGCCATGCACAGAAAACCGCTTCCGTCTGTGAAAGAAATCTGCGCCGATGCCAGGCGGATTGCGGTGCTGGAGAATGTGGTGAATCCTACCAATGTCGGTGCGATTATGCGCTCGGCTGCCGCACTGAACGTGGACGGAGTGCTGCTGACGAGGGCATGCAGCAATCCTCTCTATCGCCGTGCGATCCGGGTGAGTATGGGAACGGTCTTTCAGATTCCCTGGACGATTCTGCCGGAAGAAACCGGATGGCCGCATCCGGGGCTGGAGTTTTTGCGTGTGTTTGGGTTCCGGACGGCTGCCCTGGCGCTCTGCGAGGATTCTTTGTCCATTGACGATCCTGCATTGAGGAAAGAAGATAAGCTTGCGCTGATCCTGGGAACGGAAGGGGACGGGCTTGCGGCTGCTACGATCGCGGGCTGTGATTATACCGTAAAAATACCGATGGCTCACGGCGTGGATTCCCTAAATGTGGCGGCTGCCAGCGCTGTTGCTTTCTGGCAGCTGTGCGGACCGGCTCGCCAGAGTTACAAAGACGTAAGAATTTGGTAAAGACTTTTTCTGTGGATTCGTGATAAGATAACGATAGGATTTTCCGGACAGTTACAGATAAAAAAGGGAATACAGAGAGGACAATAGGATGAAAGAGACGAATATTCTGGTTGTTGACGACGAGAAGGAGATTGCGGATCTCCTGGAAATATACCTGATCAGCGACGGGTTTCATGTAAAAAAGGCATACAGCGCGATGGAGGGACTGAAGATGCTGCAGGAACAGCAGATCGATCTGGTCCTTCTTGATGTTATGATGCCGGACATGGACGGGATCACCATGTGCCGTAGGATCCGTGAGACGAACAATATTCCGATCATCATGGTGAGCGCCAAGACGCAGGAGCTGGACAAGATCGTCGGCCTGACAAACGGGGCAGACGATTATGTGTCTAAGCCGTTTAATCCGCTGGAACTGATGGCCAGAGTAAAATCCCAGCTTCGGCGGTACCGCGAACTGAATCCTTCCAGACCTCAGGAGAATAAAGAAGTCATCACTCTGAAAAATCTGGAGATCAACAAGGTGACGCATCAGGTAATCTGCTACGGAGAGAGTGTGAAACTGACGCCGATCGAGTTTGATATCCTGTATCTTCTGGCTTCAAATCCCGGACGGGTGTTCAGCACCGATGAGATTTTTGAGCGCGTATGGCATGAAAAATTCTATGAAGCCAACAATACGGTGATGGTACATATCCGCCGTCTCCGCGGAAAAATGAAGGACGATACCCGGGAAGAAAAGATCATTACGACGGTTTGGGGAGTGGGATACAAAATTGAAGCTTGATTTCATCAAAACATTCGGAGAAAAAATCATCTTCTGTCTGGCTGTCTCCGCCGGGATTACACTGGGCGCGGTGCTCGCTGTCTCCTGGCTGGGCGGAAGTATAGAACGATATCTGCGGGACAGCGGTTACCGCAGTTCTCTTCTCGGTCCTGACGGTTTCCGGCCGGAAGTCAGGATCTTTTTTCTGGTGGTGATCGCTGTTCTGACCTTTTCCGTCTGTTTCTACCTGATGATACGCAGCAGTATCCGCTATATCCATCTGCTGGCGGATAAAGTACGGGATATCTCGGAAGGGGATCTGGACCATCCGGTTGAAGTCCGGGGGAACGATGAGTTTGCGGCGATGGCGGCAGACCTGAACGCAATGCAGAAAAATGTCAAGCGTCTGATGGAGAAGGAACGGATTGCAGAGCACACAAAAAACGATCTGGTCTCCTCGGTCGCCCATGATCTGCGAACTCCTCTGACGTCCATTATTGGGTATCTCGGCTGGGTGCGGACCAGAAAAGATCTGGACGAAGCAACAAGGGAAAAGTATCTTGAGATCGCTTACAGCAAGGCGCTCCGCCTGGAACAGCTGACCAATGAACTTTTCGGCTTTGTTAAGCTGGAACATAATGAGATGACGCTGAATCTGGGAAAACTGGACCTGATTCAGCTGATGGAGCAGATGCTGGATGAAATGACGCCAAGCTTTGTGCAGAATGACCTGACAGTAAAATTCCGGCATACCGAGGATTCCATGGTGATTGAGGCGGACGGCAATCTGCTGGCGCGCCTGTTTGCCAATCTGCTGAATAATGCGGTCAAGTACGGAAAAGAGGGCAAACAGATCCGGGTGGAGGTGGAGAAAAGCGGAGTTTATGCGGTGGCGAAAGTGATCAATTACGGCCATGTGATCCCGAAGAATGAACTGGGAGCTATTTTCCGGAAATTTTACCGTACGGAGCAGTCCCGTTCCAGAGATACCGGAGGAACGGGACTGGGACTTGCGATCGCAGAGCAGATCGTCGAACTGCACCACGGGGAGATCCGGGTGAGGAGCGATCTCCAGGGTACTGTATTCGAAGTGGAACTGCCGATGCAGCAGACGCAAAAAGAGGAAGTGTCATGAGAAAAATCTTGAAGAATAAAAAAATATACTGGACAGTGCTGCTGTGTCTGCTCCTGCTGCCGGGAATCTTTCCGGCAGCAGTTTATGGTTATGAGAGAGCTGCAGCTGCCTATGCGGGCAATACACTGTCCGCAGGACAGTTTGAAGTACTGCTGGAGTGCGGATGGAAAGGCATGAGCAGAGGAGGAAGCGAAGTTCCTGCCGCTGTCACGATCGTAAACAGCGGACCGGAATTTCATGGAACCTTAAAACTTTGTGTCTCCGTGGAATCGGATTCCGGAAGCGATGTTCCGTCGAGATTTCTGGAGCAGCTGTTTGTCGGAGTGCGCTCGGCGCTTACCTCCAGAAATCAGACATATACCTATGAACTTCCGGTTGAGATCCCCCAGAACGGGACGGTAAAAAAGCAGCTGACACTGGCGTTGATCGAATATAATATGACGGCGGTGGTTGTCTCGCTGGAGGATCAGAGCGGGAATACGGTTTACGAAAACAGGGAGGAGGTCACGACCAGTGACATTTTTCAGAGCGAGATCACGGTCGGCGTGCTGGAGGAAGAAAGCAATTACGCGTCCAGGCTCAATGGTATGGAGGTGGGAACGTTTGGCTATATAGTCCGGGGAGTGAGTATCCGGCCGGAAGATCTGACGGAGACGATGGCCAGTGCCGGGGCGCCGGATGTCATTCTGCTTTTGGACAGTTCGCGGGGGATGCTGGATGAGAAACAGCAGCAGAATCTGGAACGATGGGAAGCCCAGGGCGGTATGGTGATCGATTTCGATGATGCGTTCTTTTCCTTGTGGGATCCCTCCGGGCAGCTGGGAGACACGATGGAGCAGGTGTTCCGGAAAAATCCCGAAAAAATGATGCAGATTTTTCTGACTGCAGACGTGGTCGACAGCCTTCCGTCTGTAATAAATGACGGTTATATCCAAAGCTTCGACACGGCGCTGCATCTGGAAAACAATTCGCTTCGCAGACAGCCTTCCAGCGTATTGTATATTTGTCTGATCGTCGGATATGCGGTCCTGGCAGGACCCGTGCTTTATCTGGCCCTGAAACGGAAAAATAAAAGATATTATCTGTGGGCGGGAATCTGCGGCTTGTCTGTCGTATTTGTGATCGCCATCAAGCTTCTCGGCAATACTACGGCTATGACGGCTCCGGTCATCGTCTATCAGAATATCCTGCGGCAGAACGGATCTGTCCTGGAGGAAACCCTGGATTTTGAGATACAGGCTCCGTATAATTCAGATTATACCGTATATCTGGATCCGTCCTATCGGATGACTCCCGGAAGTGCCCAGAATACCTATACGTCAGAGACTGTGGGGACGGCACAGGAAGGGTTTGAACAGATTGAACTTTCCTACGGGGAGTCGAAAAACAAGATCACATTTTCCAATCAGCCGGCGTTTGCGCTCAATGCAGTTACGCTTTCCAGAGATCTCGCGATGGACACGGAAGGGTTGGTCAGTGATCTGAACTGGACGGATCAGGGGATCAGCGGAACAGTCTCCAATCAGACGGAATATACGCTGAAAGACTGTGTCCTGATGCTTCCAGGACATATGGCTTGCGTCGGGGATCTGGAAGCAGGGGAAACCGTGGAACTGAATGATCTGGAAGCGGAGAGTGTCAGAGACAGTCACACGTGGTTAGTGGATCAGCTGGGAGAAGGGGACCGGACCGACGATTATTCGGATCAGGCGAAACTCTGGTCGCTGAATCGTCTGGATGACAGTCTGCTGATCGCGCAGGTGGCTGACCGTGAAGAAACTTTTCAGTTGTATTCCGCTTATGAGACATTCGGCACAGTCCTATATACGGCAAACGCTTCTGTGAACTGTCTGGATCGGGATGGAGTTCTTTACTGTCCGTATGCCCAACAGTATTTTTCGACGGAGCAGGATGCGTTTACATACCGAAAATATCCGGACAGTCTGACGATGAGCGGCCAGCAGATGGAAGTTACTTATTTTTTGAATGCAGTTTATGAGGAAGAATATCTGCGGGAGAAATGTCTGGCAATGCTGATACAGGAGATTTTTATCAGCCCGGAGAATGTGGAAGCGATGGAAGGGGAGGAACTTGTCAGCAGTCTGGAGTACATCCGCTCGATGATGGAAGACCCGGAGGAAATTCTGGCTGTGCAGCAGAATTTGATCGCAGGCGTGAAGTTTCAACAACCGGCTGTGCTTGCCGAAGAATGGGCCGCCTTTGACGGAAAGATCGAAGTATATAATTACGGGACCGGTGATTACGAAGAACTGGAAGATTGGAAACTGGCAGACAGTTCCGCGGAGCGCGGCATCCCCTCGCCGTATCTCAGAAACGGTAATCAGCTGAAGGTGCGCTATACGCTTACCGAAGAAAATATTTCTTCTGCATATTATAAAAAAATGGGAACATATCAGATGCCGGATCTGATTGTCTATGCGATCGGCGGGAACGGTCAGGAGACCTATGACGGTTCAGCCGGCTGAACTGTTACGGAAAAGCGGCAGGCTGTCAGAATGTTGGAGGAGAGAAGGGAAAATGCTCCGGATTGAAAAACTGTATAAAAAATATAATCGGAAAGGAAATGCGCTGGATGGCCTTGATATGAAAGTGGAAAAGGGAGATCTGTACGGCTTTGTAGGGCCGAACGGCGCGGGAAAAACGACGACACTCCGGATCATTACGGGTCTTCTTAGACCGGATGCCGGGGAGATCTGGCTGGACGGGCAGAAGACTACGAAGGACATGAAGCTGCAGAAAAGCAGGATCGGTTTTGTACCGGATTTTTTCGGGCTGTATGAGAATCTTACGGTCATGGAATATCTGGAATTTTTTGCGGCCTCCTACGGGATCTTCCAGAAAGCAGGGACAGTGCGCAGTTATGAGGTTCTGGAGCTGGTAAATCTCCGGGGGATGGAGGACGTCTTTGTGGATGAGATGTCCAGAGGGATGCAGCAGAAGCTCTGCCTTGCGCGGGCACTGCTGAACCATCCACGTCTGCTTGTACTGGATGAACCTAATTCCGGACTGGACCCGCGGACCAGAAAGGAGTTTCAGCTTCTTCTCCAGCAGCTGCAGAAAGAGGGGTATACTATACTGATCAGTTCCCATATCCTCTCGGAACTTTCCGACATCTGTACCAGCATCGGCATTATTAATCAGGGAAGGATGGTGCTGCAGGGGAAAATCGATCACATTATGCTGTCCATTGACAGTTCGAACCCGCTTCGGATCACTGTGCTGAACAAGGTGGAGCAGGCGGTGCGCCTGATCCGCAGCAATCCCCTGGTGGAGAGGATCTCTGTGGAAGAAAACAAGATCGCGGCATGGTTTTCCGGGAGCCGTGAGGAAGAAGCGCGTCTGCTGAAGTCACTGGTGGAGGCAGGGATCCTGGTGGTGGCTTTTGCCAGGGAACAGAACAGTCTGGAATCCCTGTTTTTCCATCTTACAGGAGGCACGCAGGAAGGAGAGGAACATGAACTGGAATCCGGTCTTTGAAAAAGAGGTAAAGAGAAATACCAGGTCCATCCGTATCTCGTGGATCGTTTTCGGATGCAATCTGATGCTGGGCGCAATCGCGCTGGTCTGTTTTTTCGGAGAAAGCAGTATATACGGATATATGACGCCGCTCAGTTATACAATGCCGATGCGCTGTTATATGATGATGGCTTATCTGCTGTTTTTTCTCCTTCTGCTGTCGGTTCCCGTGATCGCGGGAGCGTCGATCTCCCTTGAGAGAGAAAAACGGACGCTGGATCTTCTGCTGACGACGCATCTCAACCCGTGGAAGATCATTGTCGGAAAGCTGGAGGCGTCGCTGAGTATTATTTTTGTGATCGCTTTTTCCGCCATGCCTGCCCTGTCTCTGATCACGGTGTTCGGCGGCGTCGGTCTTACGGACCTGCTGATGCTGGTGCTGATCCTGTTGGTATCAGGGGTTTTTATCGGCAGCATCGGGATCTTCTGCTCCGTGGTCTTCCGGAGGACGACAGTCGCGACATTGATGTCATATCTGCTGGTGATGGTTTTTGTGGTGGGTACGATTGCCGTGGTGGCATTGGACTATTATTTTCAGTACTTGCAGAGACAGGGACTGGAGACGCCGGATGTGGGCGCAGCAGTCTATCTGTTTCTTCTGAATCCGTTTCTGACTTTTTTCGGACTGTTGAGCCACCAGCTGGGAAGCGGAAGAGAGATGACTCTTCTGTGCAGCCTTTTCGGTGATTATGAAGGAAACTGGCTGGTCCGGAATATGATCCCGGCCAGTGTGGCGCTGCAGCTTTTGCTGGCTGTCGGCTTTCTGATAGCGGCGGGCAAAAAGTTGAATCCGCTGAACAAATAATCAGCATAGAAACTGTCTCAATGTTCTGAGAAAGGAGAGTTATGAGAAAAACGATTCTGGACTTTACAGGAATTTATCGGGAGCAGAGTGCGCTGAGAGAGGAGGCGGAGGAATATCTGGACGTCTCCCGGCTGGCGGGGACGGACTGCTACTGCGATCCGGAGACGGAGAGGTCCCTGAAGGAAATGGTGGAAAAAATGCCCCGGGGCGGTATCCATCTGATGGATTCTGGAAATTATCACTATGTGAGCAAAATTTTTCTGGAGGTTTATGCAGACGAAGTCTCGCTGGTAGTGCTGGATCATCACACAGATATGCAGCCTCCGGCACTGCTTCCGATCCTTTCCTGCGGATCCTGGCTGGCGGATGCGCTCAAGGCGAACCAGGGGATCCGCCAGGTCTTTCTGATCGGTCCGCCGCTGGAAGCGCTGGAACAGATCCCGACGGAATACAGGGACAGGATCGCCTGGATCTCCCAGGAAGATCTTGCCGGCGGAAATTGGAGAGAGAAACTGGAGAACTTCCATGCCGCTTATCCGGTTTATCTTTCTGTGGACAAAGATGTCCTGGCACCGCAGGTGTGCCGGACAAACTGGGACCAGGGGATCATGCAGCTGGACGAGATGGAGGAAGTGATCCGGTGGTTTGCCTGCCGGGGACAGATCGTCGGTGCGGACATCTGCGGAGAGCCGGAACTGCGCCAGGCTTCCGCCAGGGATCTTTCCCAAAGCACAGCAGTCAGCAGAAGAATGATGAATTGTATGGTCTGTCTTGACAAACAGGGAAAAGGAGGGTAAGATGACAGTATACCCGGACGGGGTATCGAGAACAGGAGGAAAGAAATGAGTCAGTGTGGAAATTGCTGCGGGAACTGTGAGAGAAAAAAAGTGCGCGATGAAAAAGAGTATAAGGATCTGATCCACCGGCTGAAGCGGATCGAAGGCCAGGTACGCGGTGTGCAGGAGATGGTGGAGCAGGACCGGTACTGCGTGGATATTCTGACCCAGGTATCGGCGATACAGTCTGCGCTGAACAGCTTCAACAAAGTGCTCTTGTCGAACCACATCAAGACCTGCGTCGTGGAGGATATCCGCGAGGGACAGGAAGATGCGGTGGATGAACTATGCAGGACGATCCAGAAGCTGATGAAGTGAAAGTCTGCGGCGGTTTTGCTGGCCGGACTGTCACAAAATTGTGTTCCGGTACTGCTGGGAAGAGGCGGAACATCGAGCCTTTAAATGACAAGGAGGAATAAAAATGGCAACAGTATTAAAGACAGACATGCACTGTGAAAAATGTGTAGAGAGAATTGAGAAGGCAATGGCGAAGGCGGAGTTGGATACGACCGTCTGCCTGGCGGACAAGACAGTGACCGTCAACGGATGTGAGAATTGTGTGGCGAAAGCGAAAGAGATCCTGGATGATCTCGGATTCGAGGTAAGTGAGGCATGAAAGCTTACGAACGGCTGCTGAATTACGTAAAAATATCTACGCCCAGCGATGAGAACAGCGATACGCATCCTACCAGTCGGTGCCAGTTTGAACTGGCGGAACGGCTGGCAGATGAGTTGAAGAGTCTGGGAGTGAAGCAGGTGCGGGTGGACGAAAACTGTTATGTATACGGCATCCTTCCGGCCAGCGCAGGTTATGAGCAGAAGACAAAACTCGGCTTTATTGCACACATGGATACCGTGTCCGATTTTGCGGATCACGCGGTGCATCCGGTGTTCCATCCGGAATATGATGGAGAGGATCTGGAGTTGGGAACCAGTGGAAGAAAGCTGGAGCGGTCTGTTTTTCCGCACCTTTCGGAGTTGAAAGGCCGTACGCTGATCACCAGCGACGGGACGACGATCCTCGGCGCCGACGACAAAGCCGGGATCGCGGAGATCATGACGATGGCGGAGGAACTGGAAAAACGAGGGATCCCTCACGGACAGATCTCGATCGGTTTTACTCCTGACGAAGAAGTCGGACAGGGGGCGGATCTCTTCGATGTGCCGGGATTTGGCGCGGAGTTCGCGTATACTGTGGACGGCGGCCCGGAAGGTGAGATTGAGTATGAAAATTTTAACGCCGCCAGTGCGAAAATAAAGATCACAGGGTTTAACGTACACCCGGGAAGTTCCAAAGACACGATGATCAACGCGGCAGGCGTGGCCTGTGAGATTCAAAGTATGCTGCCGGAAAAAGAGACGCCGAGAAATACAGAAGGATATGAAGGCTTTTACCATCTGACAGGCATGCGGGGAGATGTGGCGCAGGCGGAGATGGAGTATATCATCCGCGATCACGACGCGGAAAAATTTGCGGCCAAGGAATCGTATTTGCAGGAGATCACAGAAAAGATGAACCGGAAATACGGAGACGGAACGGTTTCCCTCGAGATCAGAGAGCAGTACCGCAATATGGCGGAAAAGATCCGTCCGTGTTTTCATTTGATCGAAAATGCGCAGGAGGCTGCAAGAAGAGCGGGGATCCAGCCGAAAGTTGTTCCCGTGCGTGGCGGCACAGACGGAGCGCGGCTCAGTTACATGGGTCTGCCCTGCCCGAATCTGGGGACCGGAGGCTATGCTTATCATGGGCCCTATGAACACATCACTGCGGAGGGCATGGACCTGACAGTGGAACTGCTGCTGGAACTTGTGAAGATATACGCGGAAAGAAACTGAATATTCTGCCCGGAACGATCGTCTGCTGCAGACGGAAGTTCCGGGCATATTTTTGTGTATGGACCGCAGCGAAGACCTGTCTGTCCGTGCAAGCACGGCAGCCGTTTGCCGGGTGTATCGCACAAAAAAACTGCCAGAAATAATTCTGGCAGTGATAACAGTTCGTAGGGGAATCGAACCCCTGTTTCCGCCGTGAGAGGGCGGCGTCTTAACCGCTTGACCAACGAACCTTGCCTGATTATAATACACTATCTTTCGTCAGAATGCAAGCATTTTTTTAAAAAAATTTAGAATTTCAAATTTGAAATTCCTGTTACAGTTCGCCCAGGTCTGAATTAAGGAATTGAATTTTTGATTTTCAGATGTTATAATCTCAGTCTGTGGTTTTTCGCGGCGGTTTAGCCGGTTTTTATATTTTGCAGCGTTACAGTTCGGCCAGCTGAACTGTAACCTTGCAGCAAACAGATGTTCGACAAAAGCTTGCGGGCGTGCCGCGGATGTGTTATAGTGTCTTGTGAACGGCGTCGGCGAGAAGTAGTTTTGTAACTGTCCAGATGGTCGGACGGTTGCGTAGATTCGATCAGTATGGCCGGGAATCATTTGTATGAAATAGAAAGATAAAGGGGAAAGATAGGATGTATCAGGGAGCAATCTTCGATCTTGACGGAACGATTCTGGACTCTATGGGGGTATGGAGAGAAATTGACGCGGAATTCCTGGGGAGGCGCGGTTTTACAGTGCCGCCGGATTATTTGGAGGCGATCACGCCTCTTGGGTTTGACAGGGCTGCCGAGTACACGATCCGGCGGTTTTCTCTTCCGGAAAGCCGGGAAGCGATCATCCGGGAATGGTACCGGATGGCGGAGGATGCTTACCGGTATCGTGTGAAACTGAAGGACGGCGCAGCGAAATGGCTGGAAAAGCTGAAGCGGCAGAGAATCCCGCTGGCGGTGGCAACGTCCTCGGATGAGGCTTTGTTTGTGCCTGCGCTGAAACGAACGGGAATTTACGATTGTTTTGATGCTTTTGTGACCGTCAAAGAGGTGGCGAGAGGAAAAGGATTTCCGGATATTTATGAGAAAGCGGCCGGACAGATTGGCTGCAGGCCGGATCAGTGCGTCGTGTTTGAAGATATTTTGGCGGGCGTCCGGGGCGCGAAGATGGGCGGTTTCTGTGCTGTGGCTGTCTACGACGAGGACAGCGCGGACGAGGAGCAGGCGCTCCGAGAAGCCGCTGATTATTATATCTATGGCTATCGGGAGTTGCTGGAAGGCCGACCGGAATTATTCTAAAGAGATGAATCGCCATAAATCGTTGTCACTGACATCGGAAGCGATAACAGAAAAGGAGCAGAAAATGGGAAACAATCAGACATATGATGCCAGCAGTATTTCTGTGCTGGAGGGCCTGGAGGCGGTCCGCAAGCGTCCGGGTATGTATATCGGAAGTACTTCCAGAAAGGGACTGAATCATCTGATCTACGAGATTGTAGACAATGCAGTAGACGAGCATCTGGCAGGTTACTGTGATACGATCGATGTATTTTTGGAACAGAACGGATCCTGTACCGTTATCGACAACGGGCGTGGAATACCGGTAGGAATGCACGAGAAAGGAGTTCCGGCGGAACGTCTTGTATTTACGACGCTCCATGCCGGTGGAAAGTTTGACAATTCTGCGTATAAGACAAGCGGCGGCCTGCACGGTGTAGGTTCTTCTGTTGTAAATGCGCTGTCTGAATATATGGATGTGGAGATCAGTGTCGGAGGAAAAATCCACCACGATCACTTTGAGCGGGGCGTCCCGACGGTGGAACTGGTAGACGGACTGCTGCCGGTCCTCGGAAAAACGAAAACTACCGGGAGCAAGATCAATTTCCTGCCGGACAGCGAAATCTTTGAGCGGACAGATTTTTCTGCCGCAGAGGTCAAGAGCCGTCTCCATGAGACCGCTTATCTGAATCCGAACCTGACGATCCACTTTGAAGATCGGAGAGGAGAGCAGCCGGAACAGATCACCTATCATGAGCCGGAGGGGATCGTAGGTTTTGTCCGGGATATCAACCGGAAAAAGGAGACGATCCACGAGCCGGTATATTTCAAAGGCGAGACGGAAGGGATCACTGTTGAATGTGCGTTCCAGTATGTCAATGAGTTTCAGGAAAATGTCCTGGGCTTTTGCAACAACATTTACAACGCGGAGGGCGGCACGCATCTGACAGGTTTTAAGACGACCTTTACCCAGGTGATGAACAGCTATGCGAAGGAACTCGGGATCCTGAAGGAAAAAGACAGCAATTTTACCGGGGCGGATATCCGCAATGGTATGACCGCGGTAATCTCCATCAAGCATCCGGATCCGCGTTTTGAGGGCCAGACGAAAACGAAACTGGACAACCCCGACGCTGCCAGGGCCACCGGAAAAGTGACCGGCGAGGAGGTGCCGAGATACTTTGACCGGAATCTGGAAGTGCTGAAAAATGTGCTGGCCTGTGCGGAGCGGTCTGCAAAGATCCGCCGCTCGGAGGAAAAGGCCAAGACCAATATGCTGACCAGGCAGAAATACTCTTTCGACTCCAACGGAAAGCTGGCAAACTGTGAGAGTCGGGATCCGTCCAAGTGTGAGATTTTCATCGTCGAGGGAGATTCCGCCGGCGGTTCCGCGAAGACGGCCAGAGATCGGAATTTTCAGGCGATCCTTCCGATCCGCGGCAAGATTCTGAATGTAGAAAAGGCCAGCATGGATAAGGTCCTGGCCAACGCGGAGATCAAATCCATGATCAATGCGTTCGGCTGTGGATTTTCTGAAGGATATGGAAACGATTTTGATATTACAAAGCTTCGTTATGACAAGATCATCATTATGGCGGATGCCGATGTGGACGGCGCGCATATCTCTACGCTGCTGCTGACACTGTTTTACCGTTTCCTGCCGGAGTTGATTTACGAGGGGCATGTTTATATTGCGATGCCTCCGCTGTACAAGGCGATCCCCTCCAGAGGGAAAGAGGAATACCTGTACGATGACAAGGCGCTTGCCCGGTACCGGAAATCCCACAAAGGGAACTTTATCCTCCAGAGGTACAAAGGTCTGGGAGAGATGGACCCGGAGCAGCTCTGGGAGACGACACTGAATCCGGAGACGCGGCGCATGAAGCTGGTGGAGATCGAGGACGCCCGTATGGCCTCCGAGGTGACAGAGGTTCTTATGGGGACAGAGGTTCCGCCGAGAAAAGCGTTTATCTATGAACACGCCGAGGATGCGGAACTGGATATCTGAGAAAGGAAATGACAGAATATGGAAGAACAGATTATACGAACCGAATATTCCGAACTGATGCAGAAATCCTACATTGACTATGCGATGAGCGTCATTATCGCCCGGGCGCTCCCGGATGTCCGGGATGGACTGAAACCGGTGCAGAGAAGGACGCTTTACGACATGTATGAGCTTGGAATCCAGTACGATCGTCCTTACCGGAAATGCGCCCGTATCGTCGGCGATACAATGGGTAAATACCATCCCCACGGAGACAGTTCCATCTATGAAGCGCTGGTCGTGATGGCGCAGGATTTCAAAAGGGGAATGCCGCTGGTGGACGGACACGGAAATTTTGGTTCCATCGAGGGCGACGGCGCGGCGGCCATGCGTTATACCGAGGCGCGGCTGCAGAAGATCACCCAGGAGGTTTATCTGCGGGATCTGGACAAAAATGTGGTGGATTTTGTCCCGAATTTTGACGGTACGGAAAAAGAACCGGAGGTTCTCCCGGTCCGGGTGCCGAACCTTCTGATCAACGGAGCGGACGGCATCGCGGTCGGGATGGCGACCAGCATTCCGCCCCATAATCTGGGCGAAGTGGTGGATGCGGTCCGGGCTTATCTGGAAAACAACGAGATTACTGTTCAGGAACTGATGCAGTACATCAAGGGACCGGATTATCCTACCGGAGGGATCGTCGTCAACAAAAAGGACCTCCAGAATATCTACGAGACGGGAAGCGGGAAGATCCGGATCCGCGGAAAAGTCCAGGTGGAAAAGGGCAAAGGCGGACGCCAGTACCTTGTGATCACGGAGATCCCTTATCCGATGATCGGAGCGAATATCGGAAAATTCCTGAACGATGTGGCATCGTTGATCGAGACAAGAAAGACGACGGATATCACGGATATCTCCAACCAGTCGTCCAAGGAAGGGATCCGGATCGTTCTGGAACTGAAACGGGGAGCGGACGCGGAATATCTGACGAATATGCTTTACAAAAAGACGCGGCTGGAAGACACGTTCAGCGTGAACATGCTGGCGGTGGCCGATAAAAAACCGGAGACCCTGAATCTGAAACAGATCATCGAGCACCACGCGGATTTTCAGTTTGAGATTACACGGAAAAAGTATCAGACACTGCTGGACAAGGAAACGGAGCGCCGGGAAGTCCAGGAAGGACTGATCCGGGCCTGCGACGTCATCGATCTGATCATCGAGATTCTTCGCGGAAGCAAAACTCAGAAACAGGTTCGCGCCTGTCTGACCGAAGGCGTCACCGAAGGGATCCGTTTCCGGACGGAAAAGAGCAGAAAAGAGGCAGCCGGACTCCGGTTTACGGAACGTCAGACCACAGCGATCCTGGAGATGCGTCTCCAGAAACTGATCGGTCTGGAGATCGAAGCTCTGAGGAAAGAACATAAGGAAACCGTCCGGAAGATCGCCCGCTACGAGGATATTCTGAACAACTATTCCTCGATGGTGTCCGTGATCCTGGAGGATCTGGAACAGATTAAAAAAGAATACGGGAAACCGAGAAAAACGGCGATCGAGGACGCCCGGGAGATCGTCTTTGAGGAGGCGAAGGTCGAGGAGATGGATGTCGTTTTCCTGATGGACCGCTTTGGTTATGCGAAGACGATCGACGTTGCTGCTTTTGAGCGCAACAAAGAGAGCGCGCTGGCGGAAAACAGATATGTGTTCCAGTGCCGGAACACGGATAAGATCTGTATCTTCACTGATCTCGGCCAGATGCACACGGTCAAAGTACAGGATCTGCCCTACGGAAGGTTCCGCGATAAGGGAACGCCGATTGATAACCTGGGAAATTACAGCAGCGCCGCGGAGCAGATGGTGTATGTGGACTCGCTGGAGAACATCAGAAGCCATAAGCTTCTGTTTGTGTCCAGGGCAGGCATGGCCAAACAGGTAGACGGATCAGAGTTTGATGTGGTAAAACGGACGATCTCCGCGACAAAACTCTCCGATGAAACGGACCGTCTGGTTTTCGCCGGAGTCTGTGATGAAAGCGAGTATGTGGTGCTCCAGTCCGGAGACGGCTGCTTCCTGAAATTCCTGGTCCAGGAAGTGCCGGAAAAGAAAAAAGCAGCCATTGGCGTCCGTGGAATCCGTCTGTCAGACGGCGATTACGTGGAACATGCATATCTGATCTCCAGCGGAATGGAATGCAGGATCCTTTATAAAGAAAAGGAAATTTCCCTGAATACCCGGATCAAATCCGGCAAGCGGGACGGCAAAGGGACAAAGATCCGTGTGTGATCCCTGACGAAGGAGAACGCGCCGACGGCTTTTCCAGAAAAATCCGAGAACAGCCGGAGAAATGTATGTCAAAAAGTGCATACGTTTCTCCGGCTGCTTTTGTCCGCAGATATATTGTGAAAGATCGGCAGAATAGGGGATTCTTTCCTGTCTATATTCATGAAAACATAGAATTATGCTAAACGATGCCAAAATTGTTCTAACATTTTTGAACAGATTGTGGTATGATATTTTTATAAATTTATGATATACAGGAAAGGTAGGTTATCATGTCGAAAATTATTATTTCCGGTTTTGCTGATGAGATCAGTTCAGATTTTGACAAGCAGTTGGAGGTTGTACGTGAACTCGGAATGGATCATATTTCGCTCCGCTCCGCGGATGGAAAGGGGATCGCTGATTACACCGCAGAAGAGTTTGCCGAGAAACTGCTTCCGCGTCTGGACGAGGCTCAGGTTAAGATTTCCTCTATGGGTTCCCCGATCGGAAAGATCCCGGTGGACAGCGAAGAGGATTTTGAAAAACAGAAAAAACAGCTGGAAGAAATCTGCAAAATGTGTCAACTGAGCGGTTGCCGTTATATCCGTATGTTCAGTTTCTACATTCCGAAGGATGAGAATCCGGACGATTACAAGGATCAGGTGATCGCAAAACTGAAAGAATTTGAAGCGATCGCGAGAAAATACGAAGTGGTTCTGCTGCATGAAAATGAGAAGGATATTTATGGCGATATCGCGCGCCGCTGCAAAGTGATCTTCGATGAGATCCCAAGTCCGTATCTGAAGGCGGCGTTCGATTTTGCTAACTTCGTACAGTGCAAGGAAGACACGAAAGAGTGCTGGGAGATGCTCAAAGAGCATGTTGTCTATATCCATATTAAAGATGCCGTATACACGGATAATGAAAATGTCCTCTGCGGAACCGGCGACGGAAAGATTGAACAGCTGCTGAAGCAGGCAATCTGCGACGAGGGATACGAAGGATTCCTGACGCTTGAACCGCATCTGGTACGGTTTGACACGCTGGCGTCTCTGGAGACAGAGTCCACAGAAAACATCATTAAGGAAAACAAGGCAAAAGACGGTGCAGAGGGATATTCCATGCAGTATCATGCGCTGCTCGATATTCTGAACCGCATCGGCCTTGAAAAATAAAAAATATGCTGTAAATACAGCGGAATGGAGGATAAATCAAATGGACAAAAAAATTCGTTTTGGTCTGATCGGAATCGGTGCACAGGGTGGAGCATACGCAGGTTTCCTCACAGGCAGAGGTGGAATGCCGGGTATGCCGGCAGCTCCGTGCCCGCCGCACTGTGAACTGGGAGCGCTCTGCGATATTGATCCGGAAAAGGAAAAAATGTGCAAGGAAAAATATCCGGAGTATCCGTTCTATAAAGACTGGAAAGAAATGGTTGCATCAGGAAATGTAGATGCGGTGATCACGACAGTTCCGCATTATCTGCATACAGAAATCGCAATTTACTGCCTGGAGCACGGAATGAACGTGCTGGTTGAGAAACCTGCCGGCGTTTACGCAAAAGCAGTTCGCGAAATGAATGAGTGCGCGGCGAAACATCCGGATGTAGCATTCGGTATCATGTTCAATCAGAGAACAAACAAGCTGTATCAGAAAGTAAAAGAGATCGTTGAATCCGGTGAACTCGGAAACATCCGCCGTTCCAACTGGATCATCAATTCCTGGTGGCGTCCGGACAGCTATTACAAACAGAGTGCATGGAGAGCAACCTGGGGCGGCGAAGGCGGCGGCGTTCTGGTAAACCAGGCTCCTCACCAGTTAGACCTGTGGCAGTGGATCTGCGGTATCCCGAGCACTGTTTACAGCACCTGTCTGTACGGCGCATACAGAGATAAAGACAGAGTAAAAGTAGAAAACGATGTAACGGTCATCACCGAGTACCCGAACGGCGCGACAGGAAGCTTTATCACCTGTACCCATGATGCGGTAGGTACGGACCGTTTCGAGATCGACATGGACAAGGGTAAGATCGTTGTCGAGGACAGCAAGAAAGCAACCGTTTACAGATTTAACAAATCGGAAGCTGAGATGAACGAGACCATGTCCATGATGGATGTTGCAAAACTGACTATGGGCAATGCTTCAGATTCCAATGGTCTGTACACGATTGAGGAATTTGAGAATACAGACGGATGGGGATTCCAGCATACCACGGTTATGGAAAACTTCGCACTGCACATTCTGACCGGCAGTCCGCTTCTGGCTCCTGGTTCTGATGGAATCAACGGTGTAAATCTGGCAAATGCGATCCAGTTGTCCAGCTGGCTTGGCAAGAAGGTAGAGAATCCTGTCGATGAGGATCTGTATCTTGCAGAACTGAATAAGAAGATTGAAGAAGAAGGACAGTTCCCGACCAGGTCCTGAAACCTGATCTGAGAGTGTCAGATGCGAGGTGGGTTATGAAGAAAGCAGCTGTAATTGGACTCGGTGATATTTCCCCGATACATCTTGCGGCGATCGGAGCGAATGATCAGATTCAGCTCTGTGCGGTATGCGATATTGATCTGGCTGCAAGGGAGCGGGCGCCGAAAGAGGTTCCGTTTTATGCCGATTACAAGGAAATGATCCGAAAGGAAAAACCAGACTGCGTACATATCTGTCTTCCCCATTATCTCCACTATCCGGTGGCGAAAGATGCGGCGGAGATGGGAGTCAATGTATTCTGTGAAAAGCCGGTGGCGTTAAATCAGGCACAGGCTGCGGAATATGTACAGTTGGAAAAGAACCATCCGGAGCTTCAGATTGGTATCTGCCTTCAGAATCGTCTGAACGAGACGACAGAGGCGCTGAAAGAACTGATTGATGGCGGTGAATATGGAAAGGTAACGGGAATCCGGGGCATTGTACCCTGGGCCCGTCCGAAAGAGTATTACGACGTAAAGCCCTGGAGGGGAAAATGGAAAACAGCGGGCGGCGGCTGTATGATTAATCAGTCCGTGCATACGCTGGATCTTCTCTATTATCTTGCCGGTCCGATCAGCCGTCTGAAAGCATCCGTCAGCCAGGTACTGGATTACGGGATCGAAGTGGAAGATACGGTGACAGCGTCTCTGGAGTTTGAAAACGGTGCGCATGGTCTGTTCTATGCGACCAACGCCAATTTCAAAAACGAGTCGGTGGAACTGTCGCTTGATTTGGAAAAGGCTTCTTTCCGTATGAGAGATAACATCCTGTATCGCGTGGAGGAAGACGGGTCGGAGACAAAAGTCGTGGAAGACCGCAGAATGCCGGGATCGAAATTCTATTATGGCGCCAGCCATGAAAAACTGATCCGTAAATTTTATGACAGTTTGGAGAACGGAAGCGGCGACTACATTCACGTCGCTGACGCGGAGATGAGCATTCGTCTGATCGATGCGATCCAAAACTCCGGACGTTTTGGCATCTGGGTGAACGTATAAAAGAAATTTTAGAAAACAGGAAGAAGGTATTTGTGATGAACAGAGGGTTAATCGGTATTCAGATGAGTACCATCAAGAAAAAAATCGACGAACTGGGTGCATATGAAACCTTAAAGAAATGTGCGGAGCTGGGATATCACTGCATCGAGATCTCTCAGGTTCCGATGACTCCGGAGAATGTTGCCGGCATGAAGAAAGCCTGCGACGAGTTCGGAATCAAAGTTTCTTCCTGCACAGCATCTCTGGAACCGATGATTCCGGGTATGCCGGGCGAATATCTGGTAAGTGATTTTGACAAGATCGTACAGGACTGCAAAACGCTGAACTGCGATATGCTGCGTATCGGTATGCTGCCGATGACCTGTATGGGAAACAGAGAGAAAGCTCTGGATTTTGTGAAACGCGCCGATGAGATGGCTGAAAAGCTGAAAGCGGAAGGCATCGACCTGTATTACCACAACCATCACGTAGAATTTGTGAGATACGATGGCGAATACTTGCTGGACATCATCAAAAACAATACCAAATACATGGGATTCGAGCTGGATATCCACTGGATCCACAGAGGCGGAGAGAATCCGGTTGAATTTATCAAGAAATACAATGGAAGGATCCGTCTACTGCATCTGAAGGATTACCGGATCGGCGAAGTGAAGATGCCGGAAGGCGAGTTCGATGCGAAGGCATTTATGACCGCATTCAGCAACATTGTGGAATTTGCTGAGGTCGGCGAAGGAACTCTGCCGATCAAAGAGTGCATCGAGGCAGGTCTGGCCGGAGGAAGCGAGTATTTCCTGATCGAGCAGGATGATACTTACGGAAGAGATCCGTTCGAGAGCCTGAAGATCAGCCGTGACAACCTGATCAAGATGGGATATGCTGACTGGTTTGAACTTGAAAAATAAAAGTAAATCTGACGGCATTGACAGAAAGTAAATCATGGGAGCAACAGATATCGTGAAAACGGTGTCTGCCGAGCCGCACATTTGACAAAGAAAATCTTGTCGGGTGTGCGGCTCTTTTTTTCTCATATTTCTCCTTTACAATCTCTGTAAGCTATGTTATGATAGGTCTGCAAACAAATACCCCATAGGGGTATATAAGATAAAAAAAGAACACCGCAGAGAGATAAGACGAAAAACGCGAGGACTTTGTGCGGGAAATGTCAGGAAGGAGCGGTTATGAAACAGAAATATGATGTGACAGGGATGACCTGTTCGGCATGCTCGTCGCGGGTGGAAAAATGTGTCCGCCGTGTGGAGGGGGTAAAAGACGTCAGTGTCAATCTTTTGACTAACAGTATGCAGGTCGAATATGAGGAACAGAAGACATCTGATCAGAAGATCATCGACGCGGTGGTGCATGCGGGATACGGAGCGAGTGTGAAAGGCCATGGAGGGAACGGAGCGCAGACGACGGTATCCAGAGGAAATGCTGCGCAGGCAGTAAAGGCAAATCCAGTGGAGGAACAGATGAAGAACATGAAGCGGAGACTGATCCTCTCGTTTATCTTCCTGATCCCGCTGATGTATGTATCGATGGGACATATGGTCGGGCTGCCGCTGCCCTGGTTCCTGGAGGGGACAGAAAATGCAGTGGGTTTTGCGTTCACCCAGTTTCTGCTCTGCCTGCCGGTAGCGTTTGTCAACAAAGCATACTATACGAAAGGATTTTCAACGCTGTTTCACGGAGCGCCGAATATGGACACTCTGATCGCGGTCGGTTCCACAGCATCTTTGATCTATGGAATCTTTGCGATCTACCGGATCGGATACGGACTTGGCGTACAGGATTTTGCACTGGTCCATCAGTATCAGCATGATCTTTATTTTGAATCCGCGGTGATGATCCTTGCCCTGATCAATGTAGGAAAATATCTGGAGGCGCGGTCCAAAGGAAAGACCAGTGAGGCGATCACAAAGTTGATGAATCTGGCGCCGAAGACAGCGGTCGTAGAACGGGAAGGAAGAGAATGGAAGATACCTGTGGAGCAGGTTGCCGTTGGCGACACAGTAGTTGTAAGACCGGGCGAGAGCATACCGGTGGACGGTGTGATCCTCGAAGGAAGTACCAGCGTGGACGAGGCGGCGATCACCGGGGAGAGCATACCGGTGGAAAAACAGCCGGGAGACTCGGTGATCGCGGCGACGATCAATAAAGCCGGCTTCGTGAAGGCGAGAGCGTCCAGAGTCGGCGACGACACAACGTTTTCCCAGATCATCCGCCTGGTGGAGGACGCCAGCGCGAGCAAGGCACCGATCGCGAAGATCGCCGACCGGATCGCCGGGGTGTTCGTCCCGATTGTCATGACGATCGCACTGATCACGGCGATCGTGTGGCTGATTTCCGGTGCGGAATTTGAATTCGCTCTGTCCTGTGCGATCAGCGTACTGGTAATTTCCTGCCCCTGCGCGCTGGGGCTGGCGACGCCGGTGGCGATCATGGTGGGAACCGGAAAGGGTGCGGAAAACGGAATCCTGATCAAATCCGGCGAGGCTCTGGAAGTGACGCACAGTGTTCAGAGCGTTGTGCTCGATAAGACAGGAACCATCACCCAGGGAAAACCTGTTGTTACAGATATTATTCAGGCTGGTTCTGTCGGAGAGCGGCAGCTCCTTGAGATCGCTGCGGCGATGGAGGCAAAGAGCGAACATCCGCTGGCTGACGCAATCATGGAGAAGGCGAAGGAAGAAAAGGTTTCCGTGCCTGCGACAGAAGAATTCGAGGCAGTTCCGGGAAAGGGTATCCGGGCCAAGCTTAACGGAAGGTGGTATTATGCCGGAAATCTGCGGCTGATGGAGGAAAAAGGGATCGACTGCAGCGAATCAAAAAGACAGATGGAACAGCTGGCGGAGGACGGAAAAACACCGTTGCTCTTTGCGGATGAGAAAGAAGTGATCGGTATCATCGGCGCGGCGGATATCGTAAAACCGACCAGCGCCCAGGCGATCCGTGAACTGAAAAAACTGGGCATAGAAGTGATCATGCTGACCGGCGACAACAAACGGACGGCGGCTGCGATCCAGAGACAGCTTGGGATCGATACGGTCATCGCGGAAGTTCTTCCGCAGGATAAGGAACGGGAAGTTGCGAAACTGCAAAGCGAAGGAAGAAAGGTTGCGATGGTCGGAGACGGCATGAATGACGCGCCGGCGCTGGCCCGCGCGGATGTGGGAATTGCTATTGGCGCAGGAACAGATGTGGCGATCGAGAGCGCGGACATTGTCCTGATGAAAAATGATCTGCTGGACGTAGTGACTGCGATCGGCCTGAGCAAGGCGGTGATCCGCAACATCAAGGAAAATCTTTTCTGGGCGTTCTTTTACAATGCCTGTGGTATTCCGCTGGCGGCAGGCGTGTTCTATACCGCGTTCGGCTGGAAGCTGAGTCCGATGTTCGGAGCGGCGGCGATGAGCCTGAGCAGCTTTTTTGTGGTGATGAATGCGCTGCGCCTGAGATTCTTCCATGTGCTGAAAAAGCCGGAGGAAAGCCAGAATGCCGATCCGCATCTTTCTGCCGCAGGTAATACACAGAAAACAGGAGATGTCTGCAGTGCGAATCCTTCCTATAGTACAGAGAGCGCCGCTGAGGCGGAAGGCTGCGGAACGCAGAACAGCCGCAAGATGGTGATGAAGATCGACGGTATGATGTGCAGTCATTGCCAGGCGGCTGTGACAAAGGCTCTGAATAAGGTTCCCGGCGTGACAGCCCGGGTCAGTCTGGAGGACAATGCGGCATATATTCAGGCGTCTGAAAACGCAGATGTGGAACAGATGAAAGAGGCAGTGGAAGACGCCGGATATGAAGTGGTCGGAATAGAAGAAAAAGCCGGATGACAGCTGAAGTGCAGCAGGATCGCTGTCTGCAGGAAAATGAAAGAAGGCAAAACGGAAACACAGATATGTGGGCCGTTTTGCCTTTTTCTGTTTATTCCTGCGGGCAGCGAGTCTAGTCTTCCATCGGAACGATGATCAGATCTTTCGGATAGTGATTCAGGACTTCGCATCCGTCCTCTGTGATCAGGACGAGATCCTCGATTCTGACGCCGAAGCCTTCCTCCGGAAGGTAGATGCCAGGTTCGATGGAAAAGACCTGACCCGGCTGAATGATGCTCTGGTTGACAGAAGAGACGTCGCCGGATTCATGGTCCTCGATCCCGATGGAATGGCCGGTCCGGTGCGTGAAATATTCACCGTATCCCTTTTCTGTGATATAGCCGCGGCATGCATTGTCCACATCACACATCCTCGCGCCCGGTTTCGCGGCGTCGATGCCTCTTTGCTGGGCTTCGCGGACGATCTCATAGACTTCTCGGGCCTTGTCTGAAACATCGCCGAGAAAGACGGTCCGTGTCATGTCGGAGCAATAGTTGTTCAGGATTCCTCCGATGTCGAGAACGACGCTGTCACCGCGTTTTCCGCGGGTGGAATCTGTGCTGTGATGCGGATCTGCACCGGATTTTCCGTAGGCGGTGATCGGAGGGAAGGAGACATCAGAATGGCCGGATGACGCATAAAGTTCCCGTACCATTTGATCCAGTTCTTTCTCTGTAAAACCTTTTCCGGTCAGAGGGATCAGCTGTTCCATGACGCGGTCGTTGGCAAGGGAGGCTTCGCGCATCAGCTGCTGTTCTTCGGCATCTTTGATCCTGCGCACGTTGTCGATGATCGTGGAACTGTTGCAATAGGAGGAAGCGCCTTTCAGTTCCTGGAGATGCAGAAGAAATCCTGCCGGCCAGGTTTTGTCGATCCCGAGAGGCCTGCTTTTGTCCGTATATCTGCTGAGTATCCCGACTGCGTCTTCGGTGTCGTCGTACCATACCAGATCCACGCCGAGGTCTTTTTCCTGGGGGAACAGACGGTTGATGATAAGCTTATGATTTCCGCTGGTGTTCAGATAGAGAGCCAGCATACGTTCTCCCGGATGGATCCATTTTCCGGTGAGATAAAAAATAGCGGCCGGATCGGAGATGATCATCTGTGTGAGATCCTGCTCCTCCATGGCCGCCAGAATACGTGATACTTTTGCCTGATTCATGACAGAGTCCTCCTGTATTTGAGTCTGTATTTGTATGTTCTCTGCAAAGCTCCGGCGGCATGGCCCAAACGCGGACCGCGTTGTGGACCGTGCCGCCGGAGTTTTGGCTTTCCTGCGGATGATCCGAAGGCTGGAGCATCCGCAGGAATATATTGTTATAAAGTTTTTCCGGTCAGCATCTCATAACCCTGCAGATATTTGTCGATGGTTTTCTGGACAATATCCTCCGGGAGTGTCCAGTCATTGTCCGGATTTGCTTTCAGCCAGTCGCGGGCAAACTGTTTGTCAAAGGACGGCTGCGCGTGTCCCGGTTCATAACCGTCTGCCGGCCAGAAGCGGGAACTGTCCGGTGTGAGCATCTCATCGCCCAGCACGATATTTCCGTTTTCGTCAAGCCCGAATTCAAATTTGGTATCCGCAATGATAATGCCGCGGGTCAGCGCGTAATCGGCACATTTTTTGTACAGAGCGATCGTATAGTCGCGGAGTTTTTCTGCGTACTCTTCACCCTTGCCCGGGAAGTATTTCTCGAGATGTGCGATACTCTGCTCATAGGAGATGTTTTCGTCGTGATCTCCGATCTCCGCCTTGGTGGAAGGAGTATAGATCGGCTCCGGAAGCTTGTCGGACTCTCTTAAGCCTTCCGGAAGTCTGATGCCGCATACGGTGCCGTCTTTCTGGTAGCTTGCCCAGCCGCTTCCGGTGATATAACCGCGGACGATGCATTCGATCGGGAGCATGTTCAGTTTTTTGCACATCATGCTGTTGCCGTCAAACTGCGGCTGCTGGAAAAACTCAGGCATGTCCTTTACATCGGTGGAGATCATGTGGTTCGGCAGGATGTCTTTGGTCATATCAAACCAGAACTTGGACATCTGCGTCAGGACCGTTCCCTTTTTTGTTACCTCGTTTTTCAGAATGACATCGAAGCAGCTGATCCGGTCGGTAGCTACCATAATCAGGCTGTCGCCATTGTCATAGATTTCACGGACTTTTCCTTCTTTGATAGGTTTCATTCTTTCCTCCTTCTCGGCGCATTTGCCGCGCCATCAAGGCAGATCTGGAAGCCTTCTTCCAAATCCTACACCTCGTCTTTCGTATTTTTCATATATAAGGATACACATAAGCTGCGGTAAAAAGCAATACATTATTTATATAATTTTCTAATATATGACGATAAGGATATAAAAACCGGTCCGGGAGCGCAGATGCTTATATTTCATCAGCCTGCAATTTAAGCTCGTTGCAAACGGCGCAGTTGTATGCATCGTTTAGTTTTGTTTTAATAATCAAAAAAACCGGAAACATTGCGTTTCCGGGCTTCAGAGAGAGCCGAAAAAGGGACTCGAACCCTCGACCCCTTCATTACGAGTGAAGTGCTCTACCAACTGAGCTATTTCGGCTTGCGCTTAGCACAATGACTATTATACATTATTTTTGAAAAAATGCAACAATTTTTTTAAAAAAGTTTTGAAAGAGTCATCATTCCGTCAAGTCTGCGCATTTACTGCGCAGACTGTGTGAAAACATAGTGCCTGTGGGCATCCGGCCCATCGCGAAGCGATTTTTAATGGCGGAATGCCGCAACAGTTCGGCTGGCTGAACTGTTGCCAAAACTTTTAGTAAAAGAAAAACATTGACAGAAGGAAAAAGAATCAGTATAGTTAGAAATTAAAGACAGTATTCAAGAAGATTGGATGACAGGATTGAGAACTTTTTCGAAAAATTTTCCTGAAGATTCATAACTGCAGGATGGCGTCTGAGAAGATGCGGTGGAACAGGATCTGTTGGGATCGTAAGAGCCTCTTAGGAGAGAAAAATGATGGAAAGGTGACGGAATCCTGCAAAAGCTTTCTGAGTATGCGATCATGAGGAAAGGGGCAGAGATGGATATGAGTATCAACTATGAGAATCTGGATAAAAAATTTGATGAACTGGTGGAATATAGCAAAAAGTCTGGAAAAATCGATTTGGCTTTATACACGGAGTACGATGTGAAGCGGGGTCTGCGCGATTCCAGCGGACAGGGCGTACTGACAGGACTTACCGAGATATCGGACGTGCTCGCGTTTGACGTGGATGAGAACGGAGAGAAATATCCGGTGGACGGGAGACTGTATTATCAGGGATATAATATCAGTGACCTGATTCGCGGGATCGATGCCAGACGTTTCGGATTTGAAGAGATCATATATCTGCTTTTGTTCGGGGAACTTCCTACCCAGACGCAGCTGGATGATTTCAAGGAAATCCTGAGTTATTATCGGGAGCTGCCGGATACGTTTGTCCGTGACGTCGTCATGAAAGCAACCAGCAAAAATATGATGAATACGCTGCAGAAATGTGTGCTGACCCTCTATTCCTATGACGAAAACCCTGATGACATCTCGATCCCCAATGTGCTGCGTCAGTCGCTGAGCCTGATCGCCAAGCTTCCTCTGATCGCAGTATACGGATATCATGCATATCGCCATTATCACGAAAACGAAAATCTGTTTATCCGAAATCCAAAGCCGGAATTGTCGATGGCGGAAAACATTCTGCAGATGCTCCACCCGGACGGGGTGTACACGGAACTGGAGGCAAAGGTTCTGGACGTCGCTCTGATCCTCCATGCAGATCACGGCGGCGGAAATAACTCGACGTTCACAACTCATGTGGTTTCTTCCTCCGGAACGGATACGTATTCTGCGATCGCTGCGTCTCTCAGCTCTCTGAAGGGACCGAAGCACGGCGGCGCCAATCTGAAGGTTATGGATATGTTTGAGAATATCAAGGAACATGTTTCGGATTGGGAAAACGAGGAAGAACTTCGGGCGTATCTGATGCAAATGCTGGATAAAAAGGCGTTTGACAACAGCGGCCTGATATACGGGATGGGCCATGCGGTATATACGCTCTCTGACCCGAGGTGCGTTATCCTGAAGCGCTATGCAAAAAAGTTATCGGAGGAGAAACGACAGGAAAAAGAGTTTGCGCTCTATGAGCGGGTGGAGCGGATCGCGGGAGACTGTATTGCCAGACGGCGCCGGCTTTTGAAACCAGTCTGCGCGAATGTGGACTTTTACAGTGGTTTTGTCTATGCAATGCTGGGGCTTCCGAAGGAATTATACACTCCGATTTTCGCGATCTCCCGTATCGCCGGATGGTCTGCACACAGAATCGAGGAACTTGTAAATGAAAGCAAGATCATTCGTCCGGCATATAAATATGTGGGACATCACAAAGAGTACCGGAATGTGGAGCAGAGAACTGCAGAGTAAATGTTTCAGGCAGGAGACCGGCTGCAACAGCAGGCTCAGGAGGTTTTCTGCGCAGCATCCGCAGATTCTGACTCAAAGATTTTTGAAAAATGCCTAAAAGGAAACCGGTAGAAGAAAGGAGAAAACGGCAGAAATGACAGGGGATAAGAAAAAACGTCATCGGATGGAACTGATCGGGGTCGTCTGTGTTCTCGTTGTGCTGGGTGTGGGGATGTTCTATCTGAAAGTCCGGCAGGATGCGGAAAAAGCAGACGGAACTGCATCGGGATCGAATCAGGAGCAAAGCGGGGAAAATACTGTGACAGAAAGTGTATCCGTTCAGGAGCAGGATGCGACGTCAACGGAAACACCGACGCCGGAACCGGAAAAGTCTTTGGAAGAAAAACTTGCCGGACAGTATCAGGCAGTCAGCTGGGCTGAGGTGATCGGAGACAAAATTCTTGTCTGCCAGATAGACAGCATTGAGGTGCGGGATTTCAGCAATAATCTTGTAAAGGAATATACCGATCTCGGACGGATCAGCCGGGAAGCAGCGGCGCTCTATTCAAACGGTAATGTCGCTTATTATGCATCCGCTTCAGAATCCGGTTCCAGAAGCATCTGGCGTCTGGATCTGGAGACCGGTGAGAAAGAGGAAATGATGTCTCTGGACAATAATTCCCGGTTTGCCGGCGCCAATGAGTCGTATCTTTACTATACCGTGTGGGGAGAAGACGGACTCGAAAATACATTGAAAGCACGCCGGATCAGTGACGGCAGCGAGTTGGAACTGGGATCAGATATGGATGAAGTGACAGTGCGCTCCGATTGCGTGATCGCGATGGGACTGCGTTTTGACGTTTCACCGGTGGAACTGAAAGTATACAGTCCTGACGGTAGCAGTTCCGTGACGGTAGGGGAATACGTCAACTCTTATGTGGCGGAGGATGACAGGATTTATTATCTGGATTATGGCAGTGATTATGGATATATTCCTGCAGATCTGAAATCCTGCAGCCTGAGCGGCGGCGACGTACAGGTTCTCGCGGAGGATTTGAATGCTCTTTCTTTTGATATGGCTGGAGATCATACGATCTTTTACGCTTCTGCCAGCGAAGGGACGGATACGTCCGGAGCAGGATATCTTTTCTACAATTACCAGACCGGTGTGACGCAGAAAGCGGCAGACAGCGGGACGTACGTCCAGTTCCTTTGCAGCGACGGAGACAAAGCATATCTGGAACGGGAAAATCAGATCGTGGTCTATGATAGGAAAGCGGGACAATTTCTCGACGACACGTATCCGGAGCCAGAGAGCGGTTATTATGTGGAGGGATTTCTGTTGAATGGCGCTTTCTGGGCAGTACAGCAGTTCTCCGATAACCGGGTGGAGGTAATTCCGATGGGCGGCTGACAGTTACAGTTCAGCCAGGTCTGTGCGGTAAATGTGCAGACCTGGCTGATTTCTCACTGCCTGTGCAAAGAAGCAGGAGGCGAGTGTTTTTTTGATTACTTATGGTCGTTCTGTTTGTGTATTCGAGCTTTTCGTATCAAATTATAGATTCCTGCCTCTATGAGGATAAGCCCCAGTGCCACTAATACATACCTACGTATGATGCTGTCTTGTTGCCGAACCCCGCCTGAATATCCATAATTCGTAAGGTTCTGTCCATTTTCCACTGTCACTCTAGTTTCCCCTAATAAGTCCCGGGCGGTGACGGTATAAGAGGATTCTTCTGCCGGAATCAGAAAATCAACATTGGTTTCGATTCGATAGCGCGGCAGAATCATATTCCACTCCACCCGTACAACATGAGTTTCTTCTGCCGCATTGCGGTATAAAATCCAACTGCGATCATTTGCCCCCAGTGTATCGTTGTCCATGCCCTTCGGACCGGCAATATCCAGAATTTCGCATCCACTGAAGACGGGTAATGTGGCCAAGCACTCCGGCGTGAGCGGAGCAGCTTGTGTATGAACAAATAGCGCTTGAAACATCAGGATCAGTATCAGATTGATGGGGGCCAGTAAAACCCAGCGCAATATAGATAGCGGCCCTAACGGCCCTGCTTCCTTTCTTTTATGTTCTTTCATGCAAATCCCTCCTTCGCATTACTGCAATATTGGAAGTCCTTTCATGTTATTTAACCATTGGACGATCCCTCCTTGTATATAGTTTTATGTAAGCGTATTTATGACTTATATTTATTTCTGATAAAATTATATCATATTAACAATATTTCAGTAAATTAGCAAAAGGATATATATTTTAATTGATCCAGAACTTCATCCGGCTACATTCCCATGCCGGGCATGGATATTCCAGATGGGGATCTGCCTCGGAAAAGCTGCGGGAAACGAGGGACAACATAGTAAAAATGATCATGCAAACAGACGGTTTTCTCTTTTTCATAAGTATTTCTCTTGTCAGACATGAAATATAAATTATCACAGAAACACTTTTCTTAAGGGGACTTCGGGATTTCTCACTGCCCGTGTAAAGATGCAGGAGGCGAATAAATGTAAGACAGCAGATAAACAAAGTTTGCATTTCCCGTTTCGTCGGTTGTTTTTGAAAAGACAAGCTGGAAGTACAATTCGTCTTCCTCATACCATACTTCTGTCACAATACAGCTTGAAGCTCTGCCCAGTTTCTCTGCGGATAATTGTGCGATCGAGGAGTCGGTGTCAATGGCTTCACTGCTGCTATCCGGATATACATACTGTCCGCCCATAGATTTTGGCGCCTCCAAACCAAGTTCCAGAGAGATCTGGCGGAGAAGTTCACCGGACAAAGCGACCGCTTGGCCGGCGGACAGATCATCAAAACAGAATCCGTATTTTGATAAATATTCTCCGGATTCTTCCTGGTGAAATTCCAGGATTGGCTGATAGTGATATTTTCCCAACTGCAGAGTACATGGAGCCGTGTAAACCAGAGAAAGCGGTTCCAGCAATTCATCACTGTCGAGTTTGAGAAAATCCAAGGTTTTCTGCTTTTCCTTCTCTAAAAGAGAAATCACATCTTTTACATGTCTTTGCATTGCCGCAGAAGGCCAGCGCCAGAGAAAGATCCCGATCGCAGCAATACAGGTGAATACCAGTATCAGGCACAGTGCAGCCTTCTTTTTCATAAGATCACCCCCTGATCGTTGTTGTGTTACAATAATTATAATATTTCAGTATAATATTGGCAATAGTTCATAATAGATGAAATAATTAACTGATAATTATGTATTACAGAGAGAATAAAATGTTAATTACGGCTCTGATATTCCGACGGCAGCAGATTTGATGAGAGTATCGTATAACATAGAAAAAGATCCGGCAGTAACGGAAATTTTTCTTCTGTCATATATTATTCTATAGGAACTGCCAAATCAAGACAGGAGGCATCCATGGAAAAATTACTGGAATTGAAAAATATTTCTATGTCTTATCATACATTGGAAGGTGAAACCACAGCTTTGTCCGATATCAGTTTTTCTGTGCAGGAAGGCGAATTTGTCGCCCTGGTAGGACCCAGCGGATGCGGAAAAAGTACCATTCTAAATCTGATCTCCGGCCTGCTGAAACCGGAAGCAGGGGAGATTCTTCTGAAAGGGGCACCTTTATCCCATTCTCAGGTTAATATCGGATATATGCTCCAGAGGGATCATCTGTTTGAGTGGCGTACGGTCTACAGCAACATTCTGCTGGGGCTGGAAATCCAGCATGCAGTCACAAAAGAGAAGAGAGAAAAGGCGGAAGAAATGATGCGCACGTATGGTCTGGAAGATTTTAAAAATGCCCGTCCTTCCCAATTATCCGGTGGTATGCGTCAAAGAGCCGCTCTGATTCGGACCCTGGTCCTGGAGCCGGCTCTTGTTCTTTTAGATGAACCCTTTTCTGCGCTGGACTATCAGACACGTCTGTCCGTCAGCGACGATATCGGGAGAATTATCCGCCAGGAAGGAAAGACGGCGTTACTGGTCACACACGATATTTCAGAAGCAATCAGTATGGCGGACCGGGTACTTGTCCTGACAAAACGTCCGGCACGGATTCAGGCGGAAATCGAAATTACCTTTGATATGGATAACAGAACTCCTATGGCTTGCCGCAACGCTCCAGAGTTTAAGAATTATTTTAATCAGATCTGGAAGGAGTTGAATAGAAATGAAAGCTAAACAATCATTGACACCACAGGAGTTTTTCCTGAAAAAGCAGAAGCAGAGAAAAACTCAGATCCGGGCTGCGCGTATATTTTTGCTGATCGCTTTTCTCATTCTCTGGGAAGCGGCGGCTGACTTTGGATGGATCGATTCTTTTATTTTTTCCAGTCCGACGCGTGTGGTGGGGATTTTCTGGAAAATGAGCCGTGAACAGGGTTTGTTTTTCCATATCGGAATCACACTCGCCGAAACACTGATCAGCTTTTTCCTGGTCATCCTATTCAGTGTCGGAGTTTCCGTACTGCTGTGGCTCTGCCCCAGATTTTCCTCTGTCATGGAACCCTATTTGGTCGTACTGAACAGTCTGCCAAAATCAGCAATGGCTCCGCTGCTGATCGTATGGCTCGGCGCAAATATGCGGACAATCGTTGTCGCAGGAATGTCCGTGGCGATTTTCGGTTCGATCATAAGTCTTTACGGGAGTTTTAAGGAAGTGGACCCGGACGCTGTCAAATTGATCTACACGTTGGGAGGAAAGAAAAAAGAGACTCTTTTCAAGGTTATCCTGCCGTCCTCTGTTCCTTTTCTGCTGAGCATTTTCAAAGTGAATATCGGATTGTGTCTGGTGGGAGTCGTGATCGGAGAATTTATCGGAGCCCGAAGCGGACTCGGGTATCTGATCATTTACGGAAGCCAGGTTTTTCAGCTGAATATGGTGATCATGTGTATCATTGTCCTTTGCATTATTGCAACGTTTCTCTACATTGCGGTCAGCGCTCTGGAAAAACAGTATCTGAAGAAACATTGAACCCCAGATGGATTTTTTACAGCCTTCTTTGTGCTGCGTTTTTGACAGGAAGCGGCATGTCAAGCCAGGCCGCTTCCTGATCGTGATAGTTCCTTGTACGTAAATTGAAGGTTCAGGATAGAAACCGTTTTCCTTCGATTGTTAAAAGCTGTTCAATCGGAAGGCATTAATGTTTTTGGAGCTTCTCTGGGACCGCTGATCCGTACGGATATGATATTCTGATCTGATGATGGCATCACACGGACACTGCTGTTGTCAGACGCAGTCCATGCGACACCTGTTTCCACCATTTCCTTCGTCAGCTCGCCGCCCTGATCCGGCTCCGCCATCTGCTGAGAAGCAGATTCATACAAGGAATCTGCAACAGCCTGAAAACTGTCTTCCGAAACGGCGCTCCATGTATATTCTACCGTGATGAGGCTGCTTCTTGTGTCATCTTCAAAAGAATATAGTTCTGTGTATTGGAGATCATCGTCTTCTGATGGTGTGAAGATCAAACGATCGGTATCTGCCTCAAGTGCCTCCCGATCGAGGGCTTCCCGCACCTCGTCTTCGGACATTCCCCATGTCAGGTTTCTGACCGTATACCCGTCTTCCCTGCTGCCTTCGATCGATTCAAATACATCATTTGATTCAGACCCGGACGCCTGGTTTGTTCCGCAGCCGTACAAGCAAAGCAGCAGACCCAAAAAGATACAAAAATTCTTCTTCATGAAAATCCCCCCTGGTTTCTTCTACTGGCAGTAAGATAATCATTGCCTTACCGGGTGTACGTTTCTTTTTTATGCGGGATGTTCCGCTTTATTTTGAGAAAGTTTCGCTAACCATGGGCCCATACCTCGCTTTCCTTTGATAAGTTTATGTTATCATAAAAGAAAATAAAAAAAAAGCAGTAATTTCACTGGCGGGAATCGTTAAATAACAGTTCCGCCGGCAGACGGTTACATAGTGTAAAGCAGCCGTGAGGTAGTGATTGACTTTTGACGGTATATGGGGTTACAATAGAAAAGCAAAACTGCCGGAAGCGAGGTAGGAAATGGCAAATAAACGAAATTATCAGAAGGAACTGGAACGGGTGATCGATGGCCTGGACGGAAAGGTTCCGACCCTCTTGCTGCACAGCTGCTGTGCGCCGTGCAGCAGTTATGTTCTGGAGTATCTGTCCGAATGCTTTCAGATCACCTTGTTTTATTATAATCCGAACATTTATCCGCCGGAGGAGTATAAAAAAAGAGTTCTGGAACAGCAGGATCTGATCCGCCGGATGGAAGTCCGCCATCCTGTGAAGTTTCTGGAGGGCGTTTACGACACGGAGCGTTTTTACCAGATGGCCCGGGGAATGGAGGATTTGCCGGAAGGACAGGAGAGATGTTTCGGCTGTTATGAACTGCGTCTGCGGGAAGCGGCAGAGAAGGCGAGAGAGATGAATGCCGATTACTTTACGACTACGCTCTCGATCAGTCCGATGAAAAATGCGGACAAGCTGAATGAGATCGGCGAGAAAGTGGCGGCGGAATTCGGACTCCGTTATCTGAATTCGGATTTCAAGAAAAAAAACGGATACCGGCGTTCGGTGGAACTTTCCGGGATCTACGGACTGTACCGTCAGGATTACTGCGGCTGTGTTTTCTCAAAAAGAGAGAGGGAGCGGCAGAAAGCGTCTTCCGAACGGGAGAGAAAGGAAAGTTGTTCAGCGGACTGAGTGGCTGTGAATACATGGGAAAGAGAGGAAAAGAGATGGCTCAGTTATGGGGCGGCCGTTTTACAAAAGAGACGGATCAGCTTGTTTACAATTTTAATGCGTCTATCGGATTTGATCAGAAATTTTACAGACAGGATATTCAGGGCAGTATGGCCCATGTGCGTATGCTGGCAAAACAGGGGATCCTGACAGAGGAGGAGAAGGATCAGATCCTGGAGGGACTGCAGGGGATCCTGGAGGATGTGGAGAATCACCGTCTGGAGATCACCGAGGAGTATGAGGATATCCACAGTTTTGTCGAGGCCAATCTGATCGAGCGGATCGGCGATGCGGGCAAGAAACTGCACACCGGAAGAAGCCGGAACGACCAGGTGGCGCTGGATATGAAGCTGTATATCCGCGATGAGATCCGTGAGATCGACAGCCTGGTACTGGAACTACTGAAAGCGCTTCAGAAGATCATGGAGGAAAACCTTCATACTTATATGCCTGGTTTTACGCACCTTCAGAAGGCGCAGCCGATCACCCTTGCGCATCATATGGGAGCGTATTTTGAGATGTTCCGCCGCGATAGAGGCCGTCTCCATGATATCTTCCGGAGAATGAATTACTGTCCGCTCGGGTCCGGCGCCCTGGCGGGAACGACGTACCCGCTGGATCGGGAATATACGGCGGAACTGCTGGACTTCGCCGGGGCGACGAGAAACAGTATGGATTCTGTTTCCGACCGGGATTATCTGATCGAGCTGCTCAGCGCGATGTCGACGATTATGATGCATCTGAGCCGGTTCTGTGAGGAAATCATTATCTGGAACACCAACGAATATCAGTTTGTGGAAATCGACGACGCCTACAGCACAGGCAGCAGCATCATGCCGCAGAAAAAGAATCCGGACATTGCAGAGCTGGTCAGAGGAAAAACAGGCCGTGTGTACGGAGCACTGATTTCCATGCTGACGACGATGAAAGGTCTGCCGCTGGCGTATAACAAAGATATGCAGGAGGACAAGGAACTGACCTTTGATGCCATTGATACGGTAAAGGGCTGTCTTGCCCTGTTTACCGGGATGGTTTCCACAATGCGCTTCCGGAAAGACCGGATGGAGGAAAGTGCGAAAAACGGATTTACCAACGCGACGGATGCGGCGGACTATCTGGTTGGAAAGGGAGTTCCGTTCCGGGACGCCCATGGCATCGTAGGACGCCTTGTCCTGTACTGCCTGGAGAAGAACATTGCGCTGGACGATATGACGCTGGAGGAGTACAAGGCGATCAGTCCTGTTTTTGAGGAGGACATCTACGAGGCAATCAGTATGAAAAACTGTGTGGAAAAACGCAATACCATCGGAGCGCCGGGTGCAGAGGCGATGAGCCGTGTGCTGGAGGAAAACCGGAAATACCTTGAAAGCAGTTCCGCAGACTGGGTGTAACTGTTGTTACAGTTCCGCTGAAAACACAGTGAAAAAAGTATTGCAATTTCAGATAAAATCGTTTAGTATTACATGAGACGCACAAATGTACGCCGCAGAAAAACAAATCGTGTCTGAAATACTGAGGGATACAGTATTTTGAGACAGAAATGAGGAGAGAAATATGGAACAGAAATTGAAAGTTGGTATCTTAGGTGCAACAGGAATGGTCGGACAGAGATTTATCTCTCTGCTGGAGAACCATCCGTGGTTTGAAGTCGTGACCGTGGCGGCCAGCCCGAGAAGCGCAGGCAAGACGTACGAGGATGCGGTCGGAGACCGCTGGAAAATGACGACCCCTATGCCGGAAGCGGTAAAGAAGCTGATCGTTATGAATGTCAACGATGTAGAACATGTGGCATCTACGGTAGACTTCGTATTTTCTGCTGTTGATATGTCGAAAGATGAAATCAAAGCCATCGAGGAAGCGTACGCGAAGACGGAGACCCCGGTTGTTTCCAACAACAGCGCGCACCGCTGGACTCCGGACGTTCCGATGGTTATCCCGGAGATCAATCCGGAACATTTTGATGTGATCGAGTTTCAGAAAAAACGTCTGGGAACGACCCGCGGATTTATCGCAGTGAAGCCGAACTGCTCGATCCAGAGCTATGCGCCGGTGCTGACTGCGTGGAAAGAATTTGAGCCTTATGAAGTGGTTGCAACCACTTACCAGGCGATTTCCGGAGCAGGAAAGACCTTTAAGGACTGGCCGGAGATGGTAGAAAATATCATCCCGTTTATTTCCGGGGAGGAAGAGAAGAGTGAACAGGAACCGCTGCGGATCTGGGGAAAGATCGAAAACGGTGTGATCGTAAAGGCGGAGGAGCCGAAGATCACCTGCCAGTGCATCCGTGTGCCGGTCCTGAACGGACATACCGCTGCGGTATTTGTAAAATTCCGCAAGAACCCGACGAAAGAGCAGCTGATCGAGAAGCTGGAAAACTTTAAGGGACTGCCGCAGGAGTTGAATCTTCCGAGCGCTCCGAAGCAGTTTATCCGTTACATGGAGGAGGACAACCGTCCGCAGGTTACTCTGGATGTGGATTATGAAAATGGAATGGGAATCTCTGTCGGCCGTCTTCGTGAGGATTCGATCTATGACTGGAAGTTTGTAGGACTTTCCCATAATACAGTGCGCGGCGCTGCAGGCGGTGCGGTACTGTGCGCGGAGACTCTGACAGCGAAAGGATTCATCAATAAAAAATAAGCGCGAAAATTTTGCAGACAAGAAAACCCTTTGCAGCCGTTCATTCAGCTGAACGTTGCAAAGGGTTTTTGACTGTCAGGAATTGTGGCAGTCCGGTCCGCCGGAGCGGTAATGCGATTTTATCGCAGGAAGATGTGAAGCAATTTCTCGTTGAATTTTTTATAGGGCTGATAGCGCATGGGCAGATCCAGCCATGTTTTCTTGTCTATGATACTCTTGTAGTGGGAGAAGGTCCGGAAGCCTTCTTTTCCGTGGTAAGAGCCCATCCCGCTCTCTCCGAAACCGCCGAATCCCATCTCGCTGGTAGCCAGGTGGATGATCGTGTCGTTGACGCAGCCGCCGCCGAAACCGCAGCGGGACATTACTTTTTTCACCGCCGGTTTGCTGGAGGTAAAGAGGTACAGCGCCAGCGGGTGCTGCATGGAGTTGATTTTTCTGATCGCAGCGTCGAGCGTCTCGTAGGTGAGCACCGGGAGAACCGGACCGAAGATTTCTTCCTGCATGACTGCGTCATCGAAAGTGACGTTGTCCATCACGGTCGGTTCGATTTTCAGCGTGGCTCTGTCGGATCGCCCGCCGCAGACGACTTTCCCCGGAGCGATCAGTCCGGTGATCCGGTCAAAGTGTTTTTCGTTGATGATCTTGCCATAGGTTCCGTTAGTCAGCGGATCGGATCCGAACTGTTTCCTGATCTGTTTTCGGATTTCTTCCACCAGCTGATCTTTGATTCCTCTGTCACAGTAGATGTAGTCGGGAGCCACGCAGGTCTGGCCGCAGTTGAGATATTTTCCGAAGACGATACGCTTTGCGGCGAGAGGAATGTCAGCGCTCTTTTCCACAATGCAGGGACTCTTTCCGCCCAGTTCCAGAGTCACTGGGGTCAGGCGCCGGGCAGCGTGGGCCATGACTTCTTTTCCCACTGCCTGGCTGCCGGTGAAAAAGATATAGTCGAAATGCTCGTTCAGCAGACAGGTGTTTTCCGCGCGGCCGCCGGTGATCACGGTGACATATTCTTCGTCAAAACATTCGCGGATCATCTCCTGGATCGCGCGGCTGGTGTTGGGTGAGTAGGCGCTCGGTTTGATGACGGCGGTGTTTCCCGCCGCGATCGCGTCTGCCAGAGGATCGATCGTCAGCAGGAACGGATAGTTCCATGGACTCATAATCAGTGTGACGCCGTAAGGCGAAGGTTTTACAAAACTTCTGGAGTGGAACTGGGCCAGCGGAGTGTGTACTGTCTTCTCCCGGGCAAAGGAGCGGATATGGCGGATCATATAGGAAATTTCCGTCAGGACAAGCCCCGTCTCGCACATATAGCTTTCATAAGCGCTCTTTCCGAGATCCTCCCGGATGGCGTCGTTCAGCGCCGTCTCGTGCTCCCGGATATAGTTTTTCAGCTTTTTCAGCGCCCGGATCCTGCCGTCGAGCGGGAGCGTAGCGCCGGTGTAAAAATAAGCGCGCTGTTTTTCTACGATTTTTCGGATTTCTGATTCATTCATTTTTCCCTCCTCCTGACGCATTTACTGCGTCAATAACGGTAGATTTGGAAGTTTATTCCAAATTGTGCACCATCCTGTAAACTATGCATTCGGAGACGCCGGCGTTTTCAGGCGTCTGCGTCAGAGGCTTGCGGCTTTTCTTCTTCCATCAGCATATAATAAAATTTTTCCAGTTCCTTCGCGTCTATGAGAACGGGAACGGGGTAGAGAGGATTGGCTTCCTTGTCCGCATAGTGGGACAGCTTTGGAATATCCTCCTCCCGGATCTCGGGAATCGTGTTTCCGATGCCGAACCGCTGTTTCATAGATCTGATCTCGTCGATGAATGCGTTTGCGGCCTGTTCGCAGGGGGTATCTTTTGTGCAGATCCCGGCTGCCACAGCAAGCTTATAGAGCTTTTGGTGAATGGTTTCCCCGTACTCCTGAAGGACGAACGGGAGCAGTACCGCGTTGGCCAGTCCATGAGGAACGTTGTATTCGCCGCCCAGGGAATGTGCGACGGCATGTACATATCCCACATAGGATTTTGTAAACGCACATCCTGCGTAGTAAGAAGCGTGGAGCATATTGCGTCTTGCGTCGATGTCCGAGCCGTTTGTGTATGCGGTGTCGAGATTTTCAAAAATCAGCTTGACCGCCATCTCCGCGTTCTTTCTGGTCCCCCGGGTCGTGGAGTTTCCGATATATGCCTCCACCGCGTGGGTCAGCGCGTCCATGCCTGTAGTCGCTGTGACAAACGGCGGGAGACTCAGCGTGACTTTCGGGTCGAGGACGGCATATCTGGGGATCAGCGGAAAGTCGTTGATCGCATATTTATGGCGTGTCTGCGCATCGGTGATCACGGCCGCGAGTGTTGTCTCGCTTCCCGTCCCTGCGGTGGTGGGGACGGCCATGAGCAGCGGCAGTTTTTTGCGCACTTTCAAAATACCTTTCATCTGCGCAAGCGACTGTTTGGGCTTGACCGCGCGGGCGCCGACCGCTTTGGCACAGTCCATGCTGGAGCCTCCCCCGAAGCCGATGATCGCGTCACAGCCGTTTTCCTGATACAGGGCAAGGGCGTCAGCCACATTTTCCGTGGTTGGATTTGCTACAGTGCCATCGTAAACAGTGTAGGGAATCCCGGCGTCGGTCAAAGCCTTTTCGAGACGGCGGATCAGTCCGAGCTTCATGATCTGGGCGTCCGTGATGATCAGTACATTTCCGCATTTCTCGCGCCGTATGATCTCTGGCAGCTTTTTGACGCTTCCCACGACTTCCGGCGTACGGTACGGAAGAAAAGGAAGCGCCAGTTTGAATATTGTCTGATAGGTCCTGCAATAGACTTTCTCTAATTTATTCATGTTGTAAATCCCCGCTTCTGTAAAGTTTTATCCAAAGCAGACTATAGCAACAGGGAAAAAAATTGTCAACGGTATTTTACATTGACAAACAATAACGGAAAAGTTATGATTGCATAAGACAATGTGCTGTTTTGCATCGAAAAGGCTTGATATTGCAAAAGAGACAGTCAAATTGGAAGATATGGGAGGAACTTATGAAAAAAATCATTTGTATTGCACTTTGCTGTGTTTTTACACTGTGCGGCTGTGAAAAAAGTGGGGAGAGCCGGCCGTCGGACAGTCTGCCGCTGGAATTTCCGGATACGCAATGGGATATGACGATGAGCGAAGTGATGGATGCGCTCGGCGTTACACAGGAGGATACGGTTTCGTACAGTGAGGAGGGACGCGGACCGTACTTTATCGTCGAGAACCGGGATGTTTTCGGGCAGACAGCGTCGACCGTAAACTTTTCATTCATCAATCTGAAGCTGGATGATTCCAAAGACCTGGAGGAGTTCGATGAGGAGACGATGGGCGGAAATGAAGTCCTGAATCTTGTAAACGTGATCTACCCTGCGGGGACGGATATGGATCCCGTGGTGGAAGAACTGAAAGAACTTTACGGGGAGGACACACTTTCCGAAATCACACTGTATTCACCGACGGATCTGTTTGGTACCGGAGGACTGGCAGGGATAGACCGCGCGGAATCAGAGACGATGCAGCTGTGGGGAAATGCGCCCGTTGTTTCTGCTGTTGAGGAAGAAGACCGCTCATATTTTCAGGAAAACTGGTCCTATTACGTATTTGGCCTCAATGAAGATACATGGGATGATTTTTCAGAAAAAGGCCGGATGGTCACCATCTCCTGCTCTACAGATCCTGACAATCCGTACGTGCAGTTTAATGCGTATAATCTCGCTGTTTACAATGAACTGAAAGCGCAGATGGGGTCGTGAATTTATTTCAAATGTGCGAATATTTCACAAAAATCCGCATAATATTTTGTGAACATTGGGACCTTCCTGGAAGATTTTCAGAGTACACTTTTTGTTGTGTTATTTCTTTAACGATGGTATAATGTCTTTATGCGGAAAAAGGAGGTATTTTTTACGGGGCGCTGCAAAAATCATGTATATTTTGGCGGCAAAACCATACCGATCTCGTCGCCGGTACCGGTACGGAGGGCCTGAAGAATATACAGAAACAGACTGAGAAAAAGAGAGGAGGATTTTTATGCCTTACGAAGATGTAGAAAAATTTGAACAGATTGCAAAGGGAAAAATAAAGTTTCTGGAGGAGCATTTCGGACGGTATGTTCTGAGAGCCATCATGGCCGGATTCTTTATCGCGGTGGCGATGATTTACAGTAACGTAGTCGGAAACCTGTTCAGTGAATCGGATCCGGCGATGGGGAAATTTCTCAGCGGTATCGTATTTTCCATCGCGGTTCTTCTGATCACTTTTATCGGAAGCGAATTGTTTACCGGAAACAATCTGATGATGGCGTTCGGCGCTTACCAGAAGGCAGTTTCCTGGAAGGCAGTCGGAAAGGTGTGGCTGGTCAGCTATATCGGAAATTTTGTCGGATGCTTTATCTTTTCCTTGATCTTTGTGGGGGCGGGAGCGTCGGGCACCGCAGGTTACTTTGCAAGTATCATTGACGGGAAACTGACGATACCGGCAGGGCAGATGTTCCTGCGTGCGGTTCTCTGTAATTTCTTTGTCTGTCTCGCCATTGTATGCGGAAACAAGATGAAGAACGAGGCGGCGAAGTTCCTGATGATTGTGATCTGTATCTCGGGATTCGTGGTATCCGGTTTTGAACACAGCATTGCCAATATGGCGACGTTTACGACGGCGATGCTGCTGGTGCCGGGCGTCTCGATTGTCAGCGTGCTGCGGAGTATGCTGATTGTAACTTTGGGAAATATGGTCGGCGGAGCGTTGCTCCTTGGCTGGCCGCTTTGTAAAATGAGTGCACCGAAAGAATGACAAAATCTTTATACATAGCTGAAAAGCCCAGCGTGGCGCAGGAGTTTGCGAAGGCTTTAAAAGAAAATATGCAGCGGAGGGACGGCTATCTGGAATCTCAGAATTCCGTGGTGACCTGGTGCGTCGGACACCTGGTCACCATGAGCTATCCGGAAAAATACGATCCGAAATATAAACGGTGGAGTTTTGATACTCTGCCGTTTCTTCCTAAAACCTTTCTGTATGAGGTGATACCGGGCGTTGAAAAACAGTATCGGATCGTGAGCGGCCTTCTGAATCGAGAGGATGTGACGACGATCTATGTCTGTACCGACTCCGGGCGGGAGGGTGAATATATTTACCGCCTGGTCGCACAGATGGCGCAGGTAGGAGATAAGAAACAACAGAAGAGAGTCTGGATCGATTCCCAGACGGAGGAGGAGATTCTCCGGGGAATCCGGGAAGCGAAGGATGAAAGCGAATACGACAACCTTTCAGCCTCCGCTTATTTGCGCGCGAAAGAAGATTACCTGATGGGAATTAATTTTTCCCGTGTGCTGACATTGAAATATGGAAATACCATCGCCAATTATCTCGGAACGAAATATCAGGCGGTCTCCGTCGGGCGTGTGATGACTTGTGTGCTTGGAATGGTAGTGCGCAGGGAGCGGGAGATCCGTTCCTTCGTCAAAACGCCGTTCTACCGTGTACTCGCAAACATGTCTGTGGAGGGACGGAGTTTTGACGGTGAATGGCGTGCGGTGGAAGGAAGCCGGTATTACCAGTCTCCGCTCCTCTATAAAGACAACGGTTTCCGGAAAAAAGAAGACGCGGAAAAGCTGATCGCCGAACTGAGCGGGTCAGAGGTGCTGACGGCAGTGGTGGAGAAGGTGGAGCGGAAAAAGGAGAAAAAGAATCCGCCGCTTCTGTATAATCTGGCTGAACTTCAGAACGACTGTGCGAAGCTGTTTAAGATCAGCCCCGATGAGACACTGAAGATCGTCCAGGAATTGTATGAAAAGAAACTGGTCACTTATCCGCGAACCGACGCCCGTGTGCTGTCCAGCGCGGTGGCGAAGGAGATCCACCGGAATCTGGCAGGGTTGAAGAATTACGGAAAAACTGCGGACCTGACCGCGGAGATCCTGGAGAACGGAAGTTATAAGAAAATCGGAGCGACCAGATACACCAATGACAAGCAGATCACAGACCACTACGCAATCATCCCGACGGGCCAGGGACTCGGGAATCTGAGAAATCTCAGGGATCTCTCCGAAAAGGTGTACGAGGTGATCGTCCGAAAATTTCTTGCTGTCTTCTATCCGCCGGCGGTGTATCAGAAAGTATCTCTGACGACAGTGACCGGCGGGGAGCATTTTTTTGCAGGATTTAAGGTCTTGCTGGAGGAAGGCTATCTGAAGGTCATGAACTATTCCTTCGGAAAGAAGAAGGATCCGGCAGCAGGACGCGCAGGGCGCCCGGGGGATGCAAAAGATTCCGACTCTTCCGGAGAGAATGGGACAGACGCGGTGGACATTGCCTGCGATCAGAATTTCCTGGCAGCTCTCGCGAAGGTGAGAAAAGGAACAGTTCTGCCGGTGGAGGGTTTCCGGATCAAGGAAGGGGAGACCTCGCCGCCGAAACGATATACTTCCGGATCCATGATCCTGGCGATGGAAAATGCCGGCCAGCTGATCGAGGACGAGGAACTCCGGGCGCAGATCAAGGGCAGCGGAATCGGCACCAGCGCTACCAGAGCAGAGATATTGAAAAAGCTGTTCTCTATTCAGTATCTTTCACTGAACAAGAAAACTCAGGTGATCACGCCGACCCAGCTGGGGGAGATGATCTTTGATGTTGTCAACCAGTCGATCCGCTCGCTGCTAAATCCGGAGCTGACTGCCAGCTGGGAAAAAGGACTGACCTATGTGGCGGAGGGGAGTATTACGACGGAAGAGTACATGACAAAACTGGAAAATTTTGTGGCCCGTCATACGGAAAATGTAAAGAGGATGCACCCGTCCTATGGTGTGCGGCAGTGCTTTGACGCCTATGCGGATGTATATAAAAAGAAATAAAAGGAAAAGAGGTTGGAATTATGAAGGGAATTACGATTCAGGAACTGTATGATTTGAATGAGACGATCGCAGCGGAGATTTTTAAGGGCAAGACATATCCGTGGGAAGTGCTGCCGGAGATCGGTGCGTTTCTCGTGAAGCTTGGAGATACCCTTCCGGAGGATGAATATGAGAAGCGAGGAGAGAATATCTGGGTCGCAAAGGATGCAAAAGTAGCGCCGACTGCGTCCATTACCGGGCCATGCATTATCGGGAAAGGCGCGGAAGTAAGACACTGTGCGTTTATCCGCGGCAATGCACTGGTGGGAGAGGGTGCAGTAGTCGGAAATTCCACAGAACTGAAGAACGTGATCCTGTTCAATAAAGTCCAGGTGCCTCATTACAATTACGTCGGAGATTCGATTCTGGGTTATAAGGCTCATATGGGAGCAGGTTCCATTACCTCCAATGTAAAATCAGATAAAAAACTGGTAGTGGTGAAAGGAGAAGGCGAAGCGATCGAGACTGGTCTGAAGAAGTTCGGCGCGATGCTCGGAGATGAAGTGGAAGTGGGATGCGGCAGTGTTCTGAACCCGGGAACGGTAGTCGGTCCCCACACCAATATTTATCCGCTGTCCAGCGTCCGCGGTGTGATCCCTTCGGATTCCATTTATAAAAACAGTAAGGAAGTTGTAAAAAAAATCTGAGACCGGAAACAATGTAATCGTTCAGAGGGCAGAACATTTTCTCCTTTATGCGTCCGGCTTTCATAGAGTGTTGACAATGCAGGTGCATTATTGTATTATCCAAACAGTACAATAATGCATCTTTTTGATGCTCGGAAATTCTGAAAAATGGGAGGGGACTGCAATGCTTGAAGTACAGAATCTGACAAAACGTTACAATAAGACGCTTGCTGTCGACGATGTGAGTTTTACAGTCGATACGGGAAGGATCGGAATCCTGCTGGGGCCGAACGGAGCGGGAAAATCCACGGTGATCAAGAGTATCGCCGGATTGCTGAGATATGAGGGAGGGGTCGGGATCAATGGGATCCCGGCCAGAAGACTGGAGGCGAAAAAAATCTTCGGGTACGTACCGGAACTCCCCGCGCTGTTCCCGAATCTGACGGTGGAGGAGCATCTGGAGTACATCAGGAGGGCCTACGGTATCACGGCTTCTCAGGAAGAGACCATTCGTCTTCTGGAACGATTCGACATGGACGATAAGAGAGAAAAGCTTGGCAGCGAACTCTCCAAAGGGATGATGCAGAAGGTCAGTATCTGCTGCGCGTTGCTGATCCGCCCGAAAGTGCTCCTGCTTGACGAGCCGATGGTAGGGCTTGATCCGAAAGCGATCAAGGAACTCAAAGAGGTGATCCTGGAGTTGAAAGAGGACGGCGCGACGGTGCTGATCAGTACACATATGCTGGAGATGGTGCAGGAATTCTGGGATGATGTGTTTGTCATGGACCAGGGCCATATCCTTGCAGTTTACCGAAGAGAGGAAGTCAGTGATCAGAATCTAGACGATCTTTTCTTTTCCGTGACGGAGAAAGGAGAAAAACATGAGTAGCCTGATCTATGTGTGGGTGTGCACTGCGAGAAATACTCTGAAGAAGATGATTCGCCGGCCGGCATTTTGGGTGTATGTGCTGTTCCTCGTGGCGTATGCGGTGATGATGTATGTCAGTCTCTCGGATGAATTGGTGGAGAACGGACTGGATCAGCCGGAGACGCTGGTGGCGGCTGTCAGTTTTCTGGTACTTTATCTGTCGCCGGTCAGTTACAGTTCTTACGCGAGGCGCAAGGGAATGATCTTCCGGAACAGTGATGTACATTTCGTCTTTCCTGCGCCCGTTTCTCCGAAGCTTTGTCTGATCTACGGTCAGATCAAGCTGCTGCTGCCGGGGCTTTGTCTGGAACTGCTTGTGGTGATCCTCGGAATCTTGTGGTTTCATATCTCTCCATTGAAAATGCTGCTGTATTTTTTTGTGATCGGAGGAATCGGGGCGGCGATGGAATCCGGTTTGGTGATCTGTCTGTATGGAAATGAGCGGCTGAAGAGAAAGACTCTGGAAAAACTGAGCTATTTCCTGTATGGGATCGTCGCGCTCCTGCTTTTCCTTGGACTGTGGTATCTCTGGAGGAAGGGATTGCATTTTTCTGTGATCTTCGAATATCTGTCCAGTCCGGGGATTCAGCTGATTCCGCTGGTCGGCTGGCAGATAGCGGTGGTACGGCTGCTTCTCCTTGGAGCGGATCCGGTCAGCATTATCGGAACGGTATTGTTTTTCCTGGCTTCTTTCGGACTGATCGTTGCCGCGGTCAGAATGAAATGCACCGGAGAGTTTTATGAGGATGCGATGCAGTTTGCCGATCATTACGAGCAGGTTCTGGAGCAGAAAAAGAAGAACGGAACGGGAACTCTGCAGAAAAACCGGAAATTGAAAAGGATTCGGTTCGAGTGGAAAGGAACCGGTGCGAAGGCTGTCTTCTTCCGCCAGTGGCTGGAATATCGAAAAGAGAGATTTTTTCTCTTCGACGCCGCGACACTGGTCAATCTCATCGTCGGATGTGTGCTTATTTATCTGGACCGGACGGGAAGGCTGGGAGTGCCTCAGGAGTACAAATGTTATCTGCTCCTCGGTCTGGCGGCATATCTGATGCTGGTCTTCGGAAGCCTTCCGACAAAGTGGATGAAAGAGTTGGAAAATCCGTACGTTTTCCTGATCCCTGACCGGCCGGTGCGTAAGATCTGGTATGCGACGTGTCTGGAGCATGTGAGATCAGCTGTGAATATGATCCTGCTCGTGGTTCCGGCAGGACTGGCAATGGGCGTCTGGCCGCCGTTTCTGGCTTTTCTGGTTTGGATGGGAATCGCCGCCGGAGCGGTGAGACTTTATTCCGATACGATCACAAAAGCGATTCTCGGAAACAGTTTCGGGAGCGTCGGAAGAAGTCTGCTTCAGATGATGATCGCCTGGACATTCATCGGGTTTGCTGTCCTGTTTTTCCTTGGTGGACTGTTCCTGCTGGGAGAGACCGCGGGATTCCTGGCAGCGAGCATTTATCTGACGGCTGCTGCCTTTGTGCTGATGCTGGGCGGATCACAGGCGTTTACGCGGATGGAACTGCAGGAATAGATAATATTCCATGAGTGGAAAAGAATGCTGTGTGTGGAGCGTTACGGTGCAGCCGGGTCTGCGCAGCAGCAAAATCCGTCATTTCGGAGTTGACGAAACCGAAAGATTGTGAGAAAATAATGTCAGGTCTGTGGGACTTCAGATTGCGGGTTGTTCCAAAGACAAAATCTCAAATAAGTACATATTTGAAAGGAGTCTAACAATGATTTATTCACACGAAGTAGAAATGATGTGTCCGGTTACTCAGGGCGTTCATCACGGCGCAGCTCCGATTCCGGAAGAAGCAAAATGGGTTAAAGCAAAAGAAATCAAAGATATTTCCGGTATGACACATGGAATTGGCTGGTGCGCTCCTCAGCAGGGTACCTGTAAGCTTACACTGAACGTGAAAGATGGTGTTATCCAGGAGGCTCTGGTTGAGACGATCGGATGTTCCGGAATGACCCATTCCGCGGCAATGGCATCTGAGATTCTGCCGGGTCTTACCATCCTGGAGGCTCTGAATACAGACCTTGTGTGTGATGCTATCAATACAGCAATGAGAGAACTGTTCCTGCAGATTGTATACGGAAGAAGCCAGAGCGCATTTTCCGAGGAAGGTCTGGCAATCGGCGCAGGTCTGGAAGACCTTGGAAAAGGACTTCGTTCCCAGGTTGGAACCATGTACGGAACACTTGCGAAAGGACCTCGTTACCTGGAAATGACTGACGGATACGTTACAGGTATCGCTCTTGACGATGAGGATCAGATCATCGGTTATAAATTCGTAAACTTCGGAAAGATGATGGAGTTCATCAAAGGCGGCGACGATGCAAACACCGCATTTGAGAAAGCGCAGGGACAGTATGGCCGTGTAAACGACGCTGTCAAGATCATTGATCCGAGAAAAGCTTGAAAATCAGGAGGACGAGGAAATGGCATTATTTGAATCATATGAAAGAAGAGAAAAACAGATTCTGGCAAAACTCGCTGAGTACGGAATCAATTCCATCGAGGAAGCAGCAGAAGTAACAAAAGCTGCAGGCCTTGATGTATACAAAATGGTAGAAGGCATTCAGCCGATCTGCTTCGAAAACGCAAAATGGGCTTACACTGTAGGCGCTGCGATCGCGATCAAGAAAGGCTGCCGCAAGGCATCCGACGCTGCCGCTGCAATCGGTGAGGGACTTCAGTCCTTCTGTATTCCGGGCTCTGTTGCAGACCAGCGTAAAGTAGGTCTGGGACATGGAAACCTGGGCAAAATGCTTCTGGAAGAGGATACCGAGTGCTTCGCATTCCTGGCTGGACATGAGTCCTTCGCAGCTGCTGAGGGAGCGATCGGTATTGCAGAGAAAGCAAACCGTGTACGTCAGAAACCTCTGCGTGTTATCCTGAACGGTCTTGGAAAAGACGCCGCTCAGATCATCGCTCGTATCAATGGATTTACTTATATCGAGACAGAGTTTGATTATTACACAGGAGAACTGAAAGAAGTATTCCGCAAAGCATACTCTGATGGACCGCGTGCAAAAGTTAATTGCTACGGTGCAAACGATGTACGCGAAGGCGTTGCGATCATGTGGAGAGAGAACGTAGATGTTTCCATCACAGGAAACTCCACTAACCCGACCCGTTTCCAGCATCCGGTAGCTGGTACTTATAAGAAAGAACGTATCGAGGCAGGAAAGAAATACTTCTCTGTTGCATCCGGCGGTGGTACAGGACGTACTCTGCATCCGGACAACATGGCGGCAGGCCCGGCTTCTTACGGTATGACCGATACTCTCGGACGTATGCATTCCGACGCGCAGTTCGCTGGATCTTCTTCTGTTCCGGCTCACGTTGAGATGATGGGTCTGATCGGTGCAGGAAACAACCCGATGGTTGGAATGACGGTAGCTGTTGCGGTAAGCATTGAGGAAGCTGCTAAGGCTGGAAAATTCTAAAAATATAAACTGATATTTCAGGAAAGTGTCGTGATCCGAAAGATTGCGGCACTTTCTTTATGCTGGAAATAGTTAACATTGGGAAAAGGCAGTTTTGGTTGAAAAAATTTTTTCTGTAAATTATAATTAAGTTATATAACATAGGGCATATGCTTTGGAGGTGGTGGATACATGGCAGTTAGTAACGAAGCTGTTTTGAGCAATGAAAAAAATTTTACAGTTTTTCAATTTGATAGACATTTCATCCGTTTCAGAGCGCCGTATTCTCTGGAACGATATACAAAAGTGAAGGAGTGGAATCAGGGATATCTTGTTGTAATGGCAAAATACAGACATAATGATAAAGAAGAGGAAGAGTATATTGATATGGTTCCGATTCTAGAAAATTTATATTTTGATTCTAAGGCCTTTTTGGCGCCAATCAAGAAAGTGAGGCTTGCAGATGACGGATGTGAAGAAAGTAGCAGATGAAGCAGATATGATTGTGAACGGGTATGCATTCACGCAGAATAAAGAAGGTTGTCGAGTCCTTAATCTTAACCGCCCGGATAAAGCAACTGTACTTTCAAAAAATGGCGAAGTGTTGGAAACCAGCATGGATGATATCGAAATACAGATTGTAAAGTCATATTTGGAAAAAAATAGAAAATTTATGGAGGAATGGGATGCCGAAGTATTATGAGTTCAAAATAGCCGGATACTATCTATATTTTACATCCCATTGCGTAATTGAATGTATGCACGTTCATGCAAGCGATAGAAAACTAACCGAATCGGGATCAGCGAAATTTTTTGTCCGGGAAAACGGGGATACAGTACTACAGGACAGAGGCATTTTGAATGATAGAGAAATTCGCATTATACAGGGATTTATAAAGCAGAATTATCAGGAGATGTATTTAAAATGGGCGGAATACAGTTCAGAAGGATTTTACAATAATCAAGTATAAATCAAATTCTGACAGTAGTACTCAGCAGCGCTGAGCAGCGCACTCATAGCGCACAGTCCCCCACAAAACCCCAGAAAATCCAACCCTCGCAGTTTCCATTGAGGAAACGGTTCATCGTACCTAATCTTCAGGATGAAACGGAAGATGTTTTCAAGTCAGATTAAATGGTGACAAACGGTTGAAAGATCCGAAAAGGAATAGAAATAGAAAGGAAAGGGAGGGATGGACCGATGGGAAAGATGAAATAATGACAGAGAAGATATGTTTAAAGTTTAAATTTTCTGGAGGTGAGGTTTATGAAACGAAGAAAATACTACATGATTCTTCCCGCTTTTTTTCTGGTGTTTCTTGCTGACGCCGCCATTGTTCTTGGATTTTTTTACCTCAATATCTTTCGTTATACGGACAGCAGCAGTCTTGCTGAGATAGATCCGGTTTATAAAGATGCTGTTGTTCTGGATGAAACGTACGACTATTCCAGCAGCTGCAAATATATTTTTGCAGAAACGCCATCGGAGGACTATTATGTGATTGTTCTTGAAAAGAGTCCGTTTTATGACAGATATCGTTATGTACCTGATTCCACGGTTCTCATTACTTCTGAAAGACCGTTTTCTGATGTTATCGATGTCCCCAATAATAAAACACAGATAACTGTTGATGAGAATAATGCGGTAAGTTATTTGAATGACTTGCAGCTGAGGTTATAATTTTCGGCGTTGTTCAGCATTGCTTCGGAAAGAAGAAAGAAAGGGAAGAGAGAACTGCCGCAGCCTTTTAAGGTACACAAAAGTGAGCCTTTTCATGCGTAACAGATTTTCGCGTCTGTTACGCATTTTTGTGCGATACACCCGGCAAGCGGCTGCCGTGCCTGGGCGATCAGGCTGGAAAAACCAATTAGCAGACCTGAAAAAGGGAAGAGATCGGAGGAAAAACCGTGAAACGTGTTTTACAGGAAGATTTGATTTATGAGATCCTCTCCGTGGTGGAGGAGATTCCTGAGGGAAATGTGGCTACCTACGGACAGATCGCAAAACTGATTGGAAGGGAGAAAAATGCTCGCCTGGTAGGCAAGGTGCTCAGCATGGCTGAGCGGTATGGACATTATCCTTGCCACAGAGTGGTCAATCATGAGGGAAGACTGACTCCGGGCTGGCCGGAACAGAGGCAGCTGCTTCAGATGGAAGGAGTTCCGATGAAAGATGACTTTCATGTGGATCTGAAACAGTGCCGGTGGGATTGCTGATCAGTTCTGATGTATCAGGACGTCGATCGCAAGTTCCAATCCTTTTGTCATATGTTCCAGCGCCATCGATGGGACGGAGGACGTTTTATGCGCAGCCTGTTCCATGGAGTATGGCACGTGGATGAAACCGCCCTGTATGGGAAGATTTCTGCTTCGGATCAGATGGAGCAGGGTGTACATAACGTTGTTGCAGACATAGGTGCCCGCGGAGTTTGACACAAATGCCGGAATCCCGTGATGTTTCAGAGCGGCTGTGATTTCTTTTACCGGGAGAGAGGAAAAGTAAGCGTCCGGTCCACCGGCAATGACAGGCTGATCTTCCGGTGTGATCCCGCAGTTGTCTGCCGCCGTGGCGTCTCTCAGATTGACGGCGACACGTTCCACTGCGATCCCGGAATAACCGCCCGCCTGGCCGACACAGATCACGGCGTCCGGCTGGCAAGTTTCCACAGCTTCCGTCAGTGCGGGACCGGAGGACTCGAAAGAAACCGGAAGCTGAACTTTTATGATCTCAGCGCTGCCGACGCAGTCCGGCAGCTGTTTGATCGCTTCAAAAGACGGATTGATAGTCTCTCCGCCAAAGGGTTCGAAACCGGTCAACAATATTTTCATGTGTGCTTCTCCTTTTCTGAAGTTGTGTAATCCGCCGGAATGGCGCGTTGTCTGCTCATTCGGCATTCCCATTATATCATATTTCGCGTCGGATATACTGATTTTTACCGAAGAAAACCGGCAGAATAGTTACAGTTCAGCCAGCTGGACTGTAACGCAGAATATTCCCGTATAAGTTTTACTAATGCGAACATGCAGAAACAAAAATTGATGATTTTTTGTTTCCTTCTATAATAGAAGACAGAACAGCGGAAAGGCATCCGGCGGAAGGCCGCGAGAGATCGATGATTCGATCGGAAAAGCGACAGCGCTGTTTGTCTGGACTGCTATAAAAAACAGAACAGGGAGTGAAAGAGTGATGAGTATTACGAAGGCGGCAAAAGAGTACCACGAGCGGATGTGAACCCCAGCTGATCTCCAATGCAAAGAACAATAGGATGGTCGGAAACGACAGACCGTTCCTGATCAAAATCATTTCACAATGTCTGCCGTTCATCGGATATCCGAGAAGTCTGAACGCGTTAAACTGTGTCAGGGAAGCGGCGGCAGAGATGCCGGAGAAAGAAGAGTAGGAGGATAGAAATGGAAAAATATCAGTTTGGTTATGGCTGTATGCGGCTTCCGCTGTTGAATGCGGAGGATCCTGCATCGTTTGATTACCCGTTGATCGAAAAACTTTTTGATACTTATCTGGAACAGGGCTTTACTTACTTTGACGCTGCATATACTTATCATGGCTATCACTGTGAGGAAGCTGTGCGGGAGGCTCTTGTCAGGCGCCATCCAAGAGACAGCTTTGAACTTGCGACGAAACTTCCGCTGCGGGATTTCAAAGACGCGGAGGATATGGAGCGGATTTTCAATGAACAGCTGGAGCACTGTGGGGTAGAGTACTTTGACCATTATCTCCTTCACAATATGGGAACCAACGTCTATGAAAAATGTCAGAAGTACGACGCCTTCGGCTTTGCGGCCAGAAAAAAGGAAGAAGGAAAAATCAGATATCTTGGAATGTCTTTCCACGATATGCCGGAGCTTCTGGACGAGATCCTTGGAAAATACGGAGATCTGCTCGATTTTGTACAGCTGCAGATTAACTATGTGGACTGGGAACAGCCCAACGTTCAGTCCTGCCGCTGTCTCGAAGTGGCAAACAAATACGGGAAACCGGTGTTTGTCATGGAACCGTGCAAGGGCGGTACGCTGGTCAATCTGCCGGAGGAAGCCCTGAAACTGATGAAAGAATACCATCCGGATGCGTCGGCGGCATCGTGGGCATTCCGCTTTGCGGCGAGTCAGGAAGGCGTCGTGAGAGTCCTGTCGGGAATGAATTCCATGGAGCAGGTGCTGGACAACACAGTGACATTCAAAAATTTCAAACCTATTCTTATTGTACCCACGGATGTCCGAAACAGATCGCGATTCCCCAGTATTTCGCGCTGTACAACAGTATTTCCAGGACGACGGGAAGCTTTTCCAGCCATGCGGTTTACTATAACAATATTAGTCTTCGGCACGGAAAAGCCAGCGACTGTATCGGGTGCAAACAGTGCGAGAAAGCCTGTCCGCAGCATCTTCCGATCACAGAGTATCTGAAGGATGTGGCGGCAAAGTTTGAAGCAGGCGGTAGTTTTCCGACGAGAAAGTAAATACCCGGATCTGTTGATCGGGAAAAAATAAATATCGAAAACAAAGAACCGGCGGTTCTGGCGATGAGTCAGGGCAGCCGGTTTTGTCGTGTTTGTCCAGCCATATTTTTGACGTACGAGAGAAGTCAGAAAATTGTAATATTTATAATAAGTCGTTCTATTTACAAAATAATAAGGATAGGATATAATTTTATTGGAAATATTTTGGAAAAAATCAAATTTTATTGTGAATTTTTCACGAACGAGTCAATATCGGTGGAGAGACACAAAGAAAGATTTTGGTTTCTGGAAGGGGGATTTGTATGAAAAAAGTGTATCTTTTAGGTGTCATGGCTTTTGTTCTGATGTTGTTTGCAGGCTGCGGACAGGAAGAGGACGAGACGCTGAAAGTCTGTATCAATGACACAAACAGGTGGTATATGGATACTCTGGTCGAGGGCTGGCAGGAAATAGAGGGAGGATCAGAAGTGGAGATTGTTGAGATACCGACAGATGGTGAATCAGCAGAATTAAAGCTTTCTGAACTGCGCACAGAGATCATGGCGGGAGAAGGGCCCGATATATTTGTGCTGTTATGCACTCCGACTAGAGCAGTTGTAAGTCATTCGGATCTATTCAGTGATCTGGAAAAAGCGATGAAAGCAGATATGTTTTTGCCGTTGGACGAGTACATCAGCAATGCAAAATATATAGATACCAGTGGGTGGAACCAGACCGTGCTGGAGGCCGGCAAGACGGAAGAAGGTCAGGTAGTGCTGCCTTTGTATTATGATTTACCAGCATATGTATTTAATAGCAGTGATATGCCGGAACAGGAAATTCCAGATACCTGGGAAGAGTTTATAACAACAGAAAATCCTGTGCTGGAAAATGCGATGAAAGGAAAAACATTTATTTATTTTACATATTCGTTTTCAAAATTGGCAGATTATCAGACGGCAGAATTGACATTTTCCGAAGAAGATCTGAAGAATTATCTGGAGGAGTATCTTTTATTTGAAGATAAAATTAATTCGCAGAATGAAGAGGGACTTTCGGAGCCGATTGCAAGCGGGTGGGTAAACGGAGAATTTTTTCCGAACACCATGGGAGCATCGGAGGAGGAACAGACATGTGTTTCGATTCCCAGCCGGGAAGGTGGAGTGACAGCGATGGTGAGTACGTTTGCCGCAGTGAATAAAAATACCCAAAAGGCCGAAGAAGCATTTTCATTTCTTGATTTTATGCTTAGCGACGAGGTGACAAGCAAGCGAGGGTTCACGAAAGGAGAAAAATTATATGCTACTGTGGTTGACTTGAACATGAACATGGGTGGAATTACGGTCAATCAAAAAGTTTTTGAAGAGAGATATTGTAGGAACGACAAGGTAAGCGCTGCTTTTGAAACTCTGAATGATCGAATTGACAGCGTAAGATTTTATTCCGAATTAGATAGAGACTTATATGATTTACATACCCAATACAGGATGTCCAGCGAACCGGACATAGATCAATTAGTCAAGACCACGTATGAGACCATGAAAATGAGACTGGCGGAGTAGTTTTTGACGCGCAAAGACACATAAGGGAGGAAAACGGATGGAAAAGAGTATCTGGAAACTGAAAAAAGCAGGAATGCTGGTGACAATCTGCGTTTCGGCGGCGGTTATGGCTGGCTGTGGAAAAGGGCAGGAAACAGAATCAACGGAGAAGCTGGTTGTGTGTACAGGCAGCATGCAGGAATATAGTGTACGTAATTTAGTTGAAGCGTGGGCGGAGAGGAACGATGGTATAGAAGCCGAGGTCATAGCCATTCCGAGCGATGACACGCTTGCGGAGACGAAGATCACACAACTACGAACAGAAATCATGTCGGGCGGCGGACCGGATGTTTTTATTATGTCCTGTGATGTGAATACGGAAAAGGAAGAAACTCCGGAACTGTTTCCAAATCCCGAAAAAGCGATGCATTCCGATTTGTTTCTGCCTTTGGATGACTATATTTCAAATGCACAGTACATGGATCCGGATGGCTGGAACCAGAAGATCATGGATTCCGGAAAGACAGAGGAAGGACAGATTTTGCTTCCGCTGACTTATCGATATAGTGCGTATGTATTCCGAACTGCCGATCTGGAAAATCTGTCGGAAATTCCCGAATCCTGGTCCGAACTGCTTTCCTGTCCGGATCCTGTCCTGGCAGATGCCATGGCATCTGCGATACGGTTTGACCTTCCTTATACGTTTGGAAAATTAGCAGATTATCAGGAAGGGAAACTGTTATTTTCGGAAGCGGAACTCCAGGAACGTGTGGAGGAAGTATTTTCGTGGAAAGAAGAAACAAATACGAATCAGTCGGAAATACAAATGATCGCGGCGGGAGACGTCGGGAAGGAATTTTGTACTGCGGTAGATGCCGCTGCAACGGAAGAAGAGACGGCGGTTGCTCTTTCGAATGATGAAGGCGGAATCACAGCTTATGTGACAGTTTATGCGGCGGTAAACAGAAATACTGAAAAACCGGATCAGGCGTTTTCTCTGTTGGATTTTCTCTTCAGCGACGAGGTGATGACAGGTGTTGGTTTCCCCACAGAAGATCCTGTAATATGGATTGGCAGAGGGTGTAAGATTGAAGACAACCATAATGACGGTATCTCGGTAAATCTGGAAGCTGCGCAGAGAATGAGCAGAAATCAGGTTACAAAAGATATGTTGGACCAGATGGATCACCGGATCAATGAAGTACGTTATTACTCTAGTCTGGAGAGGGAGTTTTATTGGATGATTTACAAATGTCTGGCCTGGGACAAAAACAATGAACCGCCGCTCGAAGCAGACGAAAGACGGGAGGTGATCTCTCAGACCTATGAGGAGATGAAAATGCAGCTGGCCGAATAGTGTTCAGGTAGGGAAAACTGCGGGCAAAGAAAAGGAGGAAGCTTATGAAGAGGAAATGGAGAGAATACAGGAACGGATGGCTCCTGGTAGCCCCGCTGATGGTGGGCTGTGTTTTGTTTTACGCGGTTCCTTTTGTGATGGTTCTCTGGTATTCCCTGCGCAGCAGTGCCGGGAGAAGCGGTGTGTTTGTGGGGGTTGCCAATTACCGGGCGATGATCGGAAATGAGATGTTCCGTCTTGCCTGCTATAATACCGCCCGCTTTCTGCTGATCGGTCTGCCGCTGATCCTGCTGTTGTCTTATCTGATCGCACTTCTCTTAAAGCAGCAGGCAGGAAAACATATGCTGCTGAAATCGGTGCTCCTGTTTCCGTATATCATGCCGATCGTGGGAACTGTGCTCCTGACGGATGTGGTATTTGGCGATTTGGGCGTGGTGAATCGTATTTTGTTGCTGGCAGGTGTGTCGATAGAAAAATGGCTGGAGTCGCCAGCGGCATTCTGGATCGTGATCGGAATCTATCTGTGGAAAAATGCGGGATACAGCGTAGTCCTGCTGCTGGCAGGCCTGATGACGATCCCGGAAGAACAGTACGCTGCCGCCAGCCTGGACGGTGCCGGCGGATTTCGGAAATTCCTCTATGTTACGACTCCGCAGATGTGGCATTCCGTGTTTTTTACTCTGTTGTTTTCTCTGATCAATGCGTTTAAATGTTTTCGGGAGATCTTCCTGATCGGGGGCAAGCATCCGAATACGGAGGTCTATATGCTGCAGCATTTTATGAATAACAGTTTTGAGAATCTGAATTACAATAAGCTCTCTGTAGCCGCGGTACTTCTGTTTCTCGCAGTGACAGTCGTGATCGGTGCTGCCTACGGTTGGGTCAGAAGAAAGGAGGCGTATCGGGCATGAAAAGAAAAAAGATCACGCGGATGGGAAGCGGATTGTTTGCCGGCCTGATGCTGTTTCTCTGTCTGGCGCCTTTTGTGATGGTGATTGCGGGCGGTTTCTGGAAAGAGGGGACGGGCGTTTCCGTGCAGGCATATTATGACGTGTTTCTCGGAACGCCCCGGTATCTGCTCCGTTTTTGGAGGAGTCTCTTTCTGTGTCTGACGATCACAGCGGGACAGGTCGTCGTATCGGTGATGGCCGGGTATGGATTTGCGAAATGCAGGTTTCCGGGGAAAGATGTGATGTTTTTCTTCCTGATGATCCTGATGGTGCTTCCGCTGCAGGTAACGTTGGTCCCGAATTACATCATGCTTGACCGGATGGATCTTCTGGGAACGGACGGCGCGCTGATCTGGCCGGGAATCTTTGTTCCCCTCGGGACGTTTATCATCTCCCAGAGTTTCCGGGCAGTGCCTGACGAGGTCATCGACGTGGCGAAGCTGGACGGATGCGGCCTGGCGAGGATCCTGGTGCAGGTCGCCGTGCCGGTGGCGAAAGGCGGGATCGTCTGTGCCGGGCTGCTGGCTTTTCTTGACGCCTGGAATATGGTAGAACAGCCGATCGCCTATCTGAAAAATTTTGAACAGTATCCCATCTCCGTTGCTCTGGCTTATGTCTCTACGACGGAGCAGGCACGTCAGTTTGTCTGCTGTATTCTCGTACTGCTACCGCCGCTGTTTCTGTTTTCCTGTTTTCATAGAGAAATGGTGGAAGGAATTGTATTTGGGGAGGAAAAATAGGTATGAAAAGAAATGTGATCTGTATATTTTCGCTTGTACTGTGGTGCCTTTTGGGTTGTACCGTTCTCTCCGAAAAGATTGAAGAGCAGATGACGGTTAGCAATGTTGAGGTAGAACTGGAGGAAACGTATCTGGAAGGCGGAGTGGTTCAGATGACCCTTCCGGGAGACTGCCTCATCTCCGATGAAAATGGTCTTCACCTGTACCGGATGGAGAAAGGAGAAGGCTGGGATACAGGAAACCGGCTGAGAGAAATAGAACCGGAGATGTACTGGTACGATGAGAAACAGAATATGATCATATATCCTTCCGGATATGCAGGAGACCGTTTTGTGCGGTATGTCTCACGACCGGTGGCAGAGGGAGAATTGGCACAGATCTGTTTTCCGCGTGCCGGCGGGGAAGACTGTTATCTGGTAGTAAATCCCGGAGATGTGGATCCGTCGCTGGAAATATGGGAGACAGCATCTGTGACGGAAGAACAGGAAGGGATGCTCCTGGTCACTTTGAACGGAAAGCAGCCGTTTCTCGAATCACAGGCGAGGAGCGAACTAGGGTTTGCACGGGACAGCAGAGTTTACAGTCTTGGCGATATCCGGAACTTTTTCGGCAGCTTTCCTTTGCTGGCGGGGATCGCGGCAGTCTTTCTCGGGACGGTTCTTCTGTGGGGATATTCACTGGTGCTTGTGAAAGATCTCCGGAAAAACAGATGGCGGCTTCTGGCCCACGGGGTTACAGGAATTGTACTGTTCGGTGTATTCACGAAGCTGGTGGAACGGATCCAGCTGCCGTCTTCGCTGCTTCCCTCGAAAAACATTTTAAACATGGAGTATTATGCGGAGGAATTCGGAGTGGTCTTCCGGGAACTGGAAAAATTTTCCGCGGATGCAGCGCAGGAGACGCTGCGGGACTTTTCTGTCAATGCGGCGTTGGCGAGAGGCGTTTTCCTCGGCGGAACGGCGCTGATCCTCGTTGTGATCTTTCTGGAAAAACGGGGAGTAGAACGAGTTGAAACCGGAAGTTCATCTAAAAAAGAGGGAAAACCTCTCTAATATTTTCCGTATTTTTTCCCGGGACGTCATGATAAAATCGGAACAAACATATGTCAGGAGGGCAAAATGAGAGAGCATTCCTATCAATACAAACATCTGCCGATCCCGGGCGGCGGATACGTGACGGGTTTTATTTTCCATAAGAAACAGCCGGGACTTCTATATTTGAGAACAGATATCGGCGGGACGTATCGGTTCGACCGGGAAGGCCAGCGGTGGCACAGCCTGATTTCTCATGTCACGCCGGAGGATCTCAGTGAAACGTTTCCGATATCCGTAGCGCTGGACGATCAAGCGCCGGAGCGGCTCTACATTGCCTGCGGGGAACACCGGGCAAAAAGCGGAGTGCTGGCGATCTCGGAGGATTATGGCGAAACATTCCGCTATGAGAAAATTCCTGTGATGATTCACGGAAATCTCAATGGACGGGGGACGGGAGAGCGGCTGGTCGTCGACCATGAGGATTCCTGCCGGCTTTGGTTTGCCAGCCAGCAGGAGGGACTCTGGACCAGTAAAGACCGGGGAGTCCGTTGGGAAAAATGTGACAGTCTTCCGGAAGAGTATCTTACCTTTGCGGGGTGGGTGGGAAACATTCTTCTTGTTGGCACGGCAGGGGTGACAACAGCGCCGGAACCGGGAAAGAGAGGGCACAGTCTGTACGCTTCCTCTGACAGCGGGAAAACGTTCATCCCGGTCAGAGAGCCGGAGGGTCATCCGATGGAAGGCTGCCGGATGAGCGGACTTGTGGCTCAGAGATTCAGTGTGGATGACAGATATCTGTACGTGACGTTTGCTTCCACCGGCAGGAGATCTTATGTGCTGGAAAATGGCTACAGCTGTGATTCCGGAGACACGATCGACGGGCGGATTGCCAGGTATGCGCTTGGCCCGGGCGGCGCGATCGGCGGGATGGAGGAGATCACTCCCGGCAGTGTCAGTCCGGCGTCAGGCATCGGCCAGGAGCAGATCCGTGCCGGCGAAGCCCTGGAATATGGATTTTCCGGGATCTGTGCTTCCTGCCGGACGCCGGGACTGGTGATCGCGTCGACGATCGTCAAGGACGACGGTGACAGTATCTTTCTGTCGGAAGATTACGGCGGAACCTGGCGGCAGATCCTGTTTGATCTGAGCGAGGGGAAGATCTCTTTCCGTGCGCCGTATATGAGACCGGAGTGTAACGGCGGCCATTCTCTGATCCACTGGCTCAGTGATCTCCAGATGGATCCGTTCTGTGACGATATTGCCTGGTTCAATACGGGAACGGGTGTATTCCGAACGGAAAATCTGAAGGAGAAAGAATGCTGCTTTACCGACTGGTGTGACGGCCTGGAAGAGACGGTGCACCTGAATGTTTACAGTATGCCCCGAGGAGAGGTTCAGGTGATCGATATTCTCGGAGATCTCGGCGGGTTTGCCTTTGAGGATCCGGACCGGCCGTGCGGCAATTCTTTCGCTGATGCGGAGGGAAACCGGTACATTACCTGCATCAATGCGGATTTTTCTGATGTGCATCCGGAATGCCTGATTGTGACACAGAGAGGAAACTGGAAGGGAAAGACGAAAGGCGGCCTGATCTTTTCCGGTGATCAGGGAAGGACATTTTCCAGACTGGAACTGCCCTATGGACTTTCCGGGGAACTGGACGAGGCGTTCCGCGGGATCGAACAGCCTAACGTAAACTCCGGTTGGGTGGCTATGTCTCCGGATTGCAGGAAAATCGTTTGGTCAGTGGCGGACGGAATCGATCTTCCGGCCGGCCGTGTGATCGTAAGCCAGGACAAAGGCAGGACTTTTCGGATCGCCGAAGTGTACCAAATGGACGGCATAAGAAAGACGACGGGAAAAGTAAAGGTCTTTTCGGACCGGGTGGACAGCAGTCTGTTTTACGGGTTTGGAGATCACTCGGATTTCTATGTGAGCCGGGACGGCGGGCTTACTTTCTGTGAAAGGAAACTTCCGGACGGATTCCCATGTGTAGATTTCGGAAAGATTGACTGCGCGAATAAGACAGAGATCCGGGGCGAGACAGGAAAAACGGGAGTGTTCTATCTGGCGCTGGCGGAGTACGGGCTGTGGAAGCTGATGTATGATCCGGGGAAAGGAGTGGGCGGCTGCGGAGAGAAGGTTGTTGTAAGACGGCTGTCCGGCAGAGGTGATACCGTGTTCTGTGTCGGACTTGGCGTGGGAAGACCCGGCGGCGATTATTTTACAGAAGATAAGGCGTTGTATGTCACCGGGACGATCGGCGGGAAATACGGATTTTACAGGACCCTGGACGAAGGCGGGACGTTTGAGCGGCTGAACACCGACCGGCAGCAGTTTGGAGAGATCAACAGTGTCGACGGTGATTGCCGGATATTCGGAAGATTCTTCCTGGCGACCGGATCCAACGGGATTCTGTACGGGGAGCCGGAGGAGAAGTCCTGTTCCTGAAAAAAGACATGAGAAATGAGGAGGAATTGATTATGCATATGTATCAGGAAAACTCCCGGCTGATTCTGGCGGAAGGAAAGTCGGAAGTATGGATCGAACCGTGGGGAGAAAATTCACTTCGTGTCCGTATGACGGGAAAGCCGAAAATGGATGAAAATGACTGGGCGCTGACGGAAAGACCGAAGGAGACGAACGCACAGATTTCTTTTGAGACGATCGATACGACGGATCCCTGGTATCGCTCTGCAGAATATGCCAGATATCATCAGACCGGAACGCAGGCTTCTCTGGTCAACGGAAAGATTACGGCGAAAGTGTCCCATGAGGGGTGGATCAGTTTTTATAATCAGAAAGGGGAATTGCTGACGGAAGAATACTGGCGGACCCGCGACCGGATCAACCGTTACTGTGTGCCGCTGAGAATCAGCGGAAGAGAATTGAAGCCGATCCAGGGGACGGAGGAATTTGAACTGACCGCCCGGTTTGAGGCCTTCGACGATGAAAAGATTTTCGGAATGGGACAGTACCAGGAGAAACATCTGAACAAGAAAGGCGCTGTGCTGGAACTCGCCCACAGAAACAGCCAGGCCAGCGTCCCGTTCATGGTTTCCAGCAGAGGGTATGGATTCTTGTGGAACAATCCGGCGATCGGAACGGCAGTGTTTGGAACGAACAAAACGGAGTGGCATGCAAAGAGTACAAAGAAGCTGGATTACTTTATCACTGCCGGCGACACCCCGGCGGAGATCGAAAAACAGTATTCCGACGTCACAGGCCGTACGCCGATGATGCCGGAATTTGGTCTTGGCTACTGGCAGTGCAAGCTCCGCTACCGCACCCAGGACGAACTCCTGAAGGTGGCGAGAGAGCACAAGCGCAGAGGACTGCCGATGGACGCTATCGTCATCGATTTTTTCCACTGGACAATGCAGGGGGATTTCCGGTTCGAGCCGAGAGACTGGCCGGATCCGGAAGCCATGGTGAAAGAATTAAAAGAACTTGGGATTGAGACGGTGGTCTCTGTCTGGCCGACCATTGACGAGCGCAGTGAGAATTTCGGCCCTATGAGCGAGAAGGGGTACCTGGTGACTGCAGATCGCGGCAATCAGGATCACATGACCTGGATGGGAAATACGGTATTCTACGATGCGACACATCCCGGCGCACAGAAATTTGTGTGGGAGAAGTGCAGGGAAAATTATTACAAAAAGGGGATCCGGTGTTTCTGGCTGGATGAGGCAGAGCCGGAGTATGGTCCCTATGACTTTGACAATTACCGTTACTATGCCGGGCCGGCGCTGCAGTGCAGCAACATTTATCCGGTCGGCTACGCGAAAGGATTTTATGAAGGGCTGAAAGCGGAAGGAGAAAAGGAGATCCTGAGTCTGGTGCGGTGTGCCTGGGCGGGCAGCCAGAAGTATGCAGTCCTGACCTGGTCGGGAGACATTTATTCCTCGTTCCGCTCGATGAGAGAACAGCTGCAGGCGGGGCTGAATATGGGAATGGCAGGCATTCCCTGGTGGACCTCTGATATCGGAGGATTTCTCGGCGGCGATATCTCGGATCCGTCGTTTCAGGAACTTTTAGTGCGCTGGTTTGAGTGGGGCGCGTTCTGCCCGGTCTTCCGGATGCACGGGGAACGTTCCCCATGGTATGAGAGGGAGCAGGAGTTTATCGATGGCGTCCGTCAGCTGACCAGCGGGCAGGACAATGAGGTGTGGAGTTTCGGGGAAGAGAATTATAAGATTCTCAGCAAGTATCTGTTTATCAGGGAACGTCTGCGTCCATACATCCGGGAGTGTATGCGGGCGGCAAGTGAGACCGGCGCGCCGGTGATGCGTCCGCTGTTCTTTGACTTCCCGGAAGATCCGGTCTGCTGGGAGACGGAGGACTGCTATATGTTCGGGCCGGACCTCCTCGTTGCGCCGGTGATGGAGGAGGGAGCCAGAACCAGATCGCTTTATCTTCCCGCAGGGACGTCCTGGAAGGATGCCTATACGGGGAAAACATACGAAGGCGGACAGACCGTTCAGGTGGAAGCGCCGTTGGATGTCATTCCTGTGATGATGCGGGAAGGATGCAGTTATGAGATTTACTGCTTTTGATGTAGTATCTGTATGTGAAAAACCCGTCGGCTGAAGGATGCAAAAGTATCGAAAAAATGAGCAGAAACCAACCGGGCATGCCATATCATTGGCATGCCCGGTTGGTTTCTGCTCATTTTTTTTAAATACAGGAAAATGTGGTGTATAAAAAAATTAAGAACGCCGGTCGCCGGAAGGCGCGTCTTTCGGCAGGATCACATTCAGCAGGATAGCCGCCAGCGTAGCGACCACAACCGGAGATCTTCCGAAAATCATCGTCACCCATTCCGGAAAGGACGCCAGAGAAGCCGGAGCCTGGGAAATTCCCATGCCCAGCGCTACGGAGAGGCCGACGATGGAAGAGTTGCGGAACGTCATTTCCTGGCGCATGATCAGTTTGATTCCCGTCATGGCGATGGATGCGAACACAGAGATCGTCGCCCCGCCGAGCACGCACTGGGGAATCGTGGTCAGCAGCGCCGAGAACTTCGGGAAAAATCCGGCGATCAACATGATAACGGCTGCGAGGCCGAGGACACAGCGGTTGATTACCTTGGTCGTCGTCACGATGCCCACGTTCTGGCTGTATGTAGCGGTGGGAAGTCCCCCGATCAGGGCACACAGAATATTTGTGATGCCGTACATCAGGATACCGCCCTGAAGTTCTCTGTTCTGCGGCTCCCGGTTCATACTGCCGACCGTGGTCGCGGACAGATCGCCGATGGCCTGAATGGAGTTGATCGCAAACAGAAGGCCGATCGCAATGCAGGCCGACGGCTCAAACTTAACGCCGAAGTGGAGCGGCAGCGGAGCCTGAAAGACTCCGGCAGATGAAATGCCGGACAGATCGACGAGACCGAGACAGGCGGCGAACGCGTATCCGGCGATGATGCCGATCAGGATAGAAGCCAGCTTCAGGAATCCTTTGGCAAAATGGTTCAGTCCAACCACTACGGCAAGGGTAAACAGGGCTGCCAGCCAGTTTTTCCAGGAGCCGTAGTCCGGATTGGAAGTTCCGCCGGCCATATAATTGATCGCGGTGGGGTACAGGGAAAGCCCAATGGTAAAGACTACTGTGCCGGTCACCAGCGGCGGAAACAGTATACGGATTTTCCGGATAAAGATACCGACAAGCAGCGCAACGCAGCCCCCGACGATCTGCGCGCCGAGAATGGTCGCGATGTCAAAGCTCTCAGCGATCGCCTGCATACTGGGTACATAGGCGAAGCTGATTCCCATGATCACAGGAAGGGAAGCGCCCAGCTGGAATTTCTGCGTGCGGACGAACGGAAATAGCTGGAGCAGTGTACTGATCGCAGATGCGATCAGTGCGGCCTGAATCAGAATGACTCTGTCGCGTTCGCTGACCTGAGCGACGCCTGCAACGATGATCGCCGGCGTTACACATCCTACGATCGCGGCGACTACGTGTTGGAGCGCCAACGGCAGCGCCTGCCCGAAACCGGGTACACCGTTAAGTTCGAAGACAGAAGCATGACCTCTGCCGGAAGATGAATGATTTGATTTCGACATGATATCCTCCTAATCTTTACTTGCTGCGGCTGGTCCTGTTCGCAGCATACGTTTTTCACTTATACTTTACACAATCTTTCTGATAATTGCAAAACATTTTTCAGATTATACAGGATGTCAATCGAATCTTTTCAAAAGAGCGGATTCGTGATACAATCAGACGGATGTATGAATTCGAAATTCTATACCAACGAGGAGAGGAGAAAAGCGATGTATCAGTTTGACCGAGCAGAATACGAAAAACGAATGGAATGGTACAAGGACGCCAGATTCGGCATGTTTATCCACTGGGGTCTCTATGCGATCCCGGCCAGAGGGGAATGGGTCCGCAGTGTGGAGGAGATCCCGAAAGAAGATTACATGAAATACTTTTACGAATTCAATCCCACCGACTATGATCCGAAAAAGTGGGCGCAGGCGGCAAAAGATGCGGGGATGAAATACGTAGTGCTGACGGCAAAGCATCACGACGGGTTCTGTCTGTTTGACAGTCAGTACACCGACTTTAAATCGACAAACACAAAATGCGGCCGCGATCTGGTCGCTGAGTACGTGGAGGCTGTCCGCGGGGCAGGACTGAAGGTAGGATTGTATTTTTCCCTGATCGATTGGTATCACGATGATTTTCCTCATTACGGAGATAGAAACCACCCGATGCGGAACCATCCGGAGTACAGCAATGAGAATCGGGACTTTGACCGTTATCTGACCTACATGCATAATCAGGTCAGAGAGATCTGTACCAACTACGGAAAAATCGACGTTCTCTGGTTTGATTTCTCTTATGACGAACTGCGCGGCGAGGCGTGGAAAGGAACAGAACTGATCAATATGGTGCGCAGTCTGCAGCCGGATGTGATCATCGATAACCGCCTTGAAGTCAGCGGGGAAGGCTACGGTTCCCTGGCGTCCGGAGATCCGGCGCCGTATCACGGCGACTTTGTCAGCCCGGAGCAGATGATCCCGCCAAATGGGATCCAGGATGTCAATGGAAAGGACATTGCCTGGGAAGCCTGTGTGACGATGAACAACAACTGGGGGTACCATGCGACAGACCATTATTTCAAGCCGGCGTCCATGCTGATCAAAAAGCTGGTAGAGTGTGTGTCCAAGGGCGGAAATCTGCTTCTGAACGTGGGACCGGATGCCAAGGGGAATATTCCGGAGGAGTCTCTGGAGCGGCTGGCAGTGATCGGAAAGTGGATGAAGAAAAACGGCGAGAGCATTTACGGCTGCGGCAAGGCGGGAATCGAAAAACCGGATTTCGGCCGCGTGACTGCCAAAGGGAAGAAACTTTACTTCCACATGTACGAAAATACCATCGGTCCGGTGCCGCTGCCGGGCCTGAAAAAAGAAGAGATCGAGTCGATCCGCTGGCTGGCCACGGGAGCGGAGATCCCGATTTCCACCAGCTGGGTACACAGCGATTATCCGGACATCGTGTTTGCCAATCTGGGGCCGGATCCTGTGCTGCCCGACGACATCGATACGGTGCTGGAAGTGACATTGAAATAAGAACTGTGCCGCTATTGTTTTGCAGGCGGGAAGAAAGTGTGAAAGAGAAGACAATGAAGGATTATATTTTAGAGGTATGCGCCGATTCCGTGGAATCCGTCCTTGCGGCGGAGGAGGGCGGCGCCACACGGATCGAACTCTGTCAGAACCTGGTGATCGGAGGGACGACGCCGGGACCGAAATTTTTCGAGGAAGTGCGCAGACACAGTAAGATCAGGATCCATGCGCTGATACGTCCGCGGTTCGGAGATTTCTGTTATACAGATTACGAGTATGCGGTGATCCGTGAGGAAGTGAAGATGTACCGGGAACTGGGCGCCGAGGGGGTAGTGATCGGCATTCTGAGACCGGACGGTACGCTGAATATGGAGCAGATGGAAGGGCTGATGAAAGAAGCGGAGGGTATGTCCGTGACGCTGCACCGGGCTTTCGACGTCTGCGCCGATCCGTTCGCAGCCCTGGAGGATGCGGTTGCGCTTGGGATTGACACGATCCTGACTTCGGGACAGAAAAATTCCTGTCTGGAAGGCGCAAAGCTTCTGCGGGAACTGGAACAGAGAAGCGCTGGAAGGATCACCATACAGGCCGGCGGGGGCGTTAGCGCGGAGGTGATCGGCAGACTGGCCCCGGAGACGGGGATCCGTGCATGGCATTTGTCCGGAAAGGTAACGCTGGACAGTTCCATGAAATACCGCAAAGAAGGCGTCAATATGGGCCTGCCGTCGCTCAGCGAGTACGAGATTTACCGTACTTCGGCAGACAAGGTCCGTGCAGCCAGAGAAATGCTGGAGAGGAAATGAGGATGTTTTTAGAGCACAACAAAAATAGAATAGAGCAGAAGTATGACCGGCTGTGCCGGGAATTCCCGGATTTTTTCGGCCCGGTAAATGAAAAACTGAAGGATTGCCGGGAGCCGGTGGCGCTGGCGATGAAATGGATGTACGGAGTGATGCCCTGGAGCGATCGGGGGAATTATCCGTTTGAGACGTTTCTCGATTTTGCGGAGCACGGGGTATGGCTTTATGAGACGAAGGAGTCTGTCCGCCGTCTTCCGGAGGAGATTTTTCTGAATTATGTTTTGTATCACCGTGTCAATGAGGAGGAGATCCGGCCCTGCCGCCGCCTGTTTTATGACAGTATGAAGGAGCAGATCGGCGGCCGGGAGGGAAGCGACGCGGCGATAGAGGTCAATTACTGGTGTGCCGCGGAGGCAACCTACCAGTCGACGGATGACCGTACACTCTCAGCGCTGGCTGTCTGGCAGAGAGGCAGCGGGCGGTGCGGGGAAGAGTCTACGTTTACCGTAAACGCGATGCGGAGCGCCGGAATCCCGGCGCGGCAGGTCTATGCGCCGAAATGGTCCCACTGTGACGACAATCACGCGTGGGTCGAGGTCTGGACAGACGGAAAATGGCAGTTTACCGGAGCCTGCGAACCTCTGCCGATCCTGAACAAGGGATGGTTCACCAATGCGTCTTCCCGTGCCATGATGGTACACGCCCGCTGGTTTGACGACTGCCTGCCGGAAGACGAGGAGAGGATCGGAAAAGAGGGCATGGTGACCATGCTCAACGAACTGAGCCGGTATGCGGCGGTAAAGCCTGTGGAGGTCATCGCCCGCATGGAGGACGGCAGTCCGGCAGAAGGCGCCGTCGTGCAGTTTGAAGTGATGAACTATGCAGAATATGCGCCCATTGCGGAGACAGAGACAGATGAGAGCGGAAGGACAATGCTGACGACCGGTCTGGGTACATTGCATCTCTGGGCCCGGAAGGATGGACAGACCGGCGAGGCGCTACTCGATGTACGGGAAAGCGGCAGGTGCGAGATTCTGTTGTGCAGCCGGGAGCAGGAGTACGGATGGAAGGACTGTGATATGATCGCTCCGGTCGACACACCGGTAAATACCGACCAGCCCACGCCGGAGCAGGCTGCGGAGGGCAGCCGCCGTCTCAGAGAGGCAGAGCAGAGGCGCAGAGAGAAGACAGGAGGCTGGGAAAATCCGGAACTTCAGGCGTTCCACAGTTATCTGGATACCCTCGGGGAAAAAGAATCCGCTCTGGGCAGGGAGCTTCTCGAAACTCTGACGGAGAAGGACCGGACGGATTGCCGGTGCGAAGTGCTGAAAAGCCATCTGGAGGAGACACTGTCCCTGACCGGAGCGGATGTGCCGGAGCCGCACTCGGAAGAACGCTCCCTGTTTGTGGCTTATGTCCTGAACCCACGGGTGGAATATGAGGTGCTGACGCCTTACCGCCGCGCTCTCCTGGAGTGGCTCAGTGAGACGGAGAGGATCCGGTTCCGGGAGGATCCGAAGCTTCTGTGGGAAAAAATCTGCGGGCAGATCCAGGAACGGCCGCAGGAGGAGCGCAGCAGCCTGGTGACTTCACCGGCGGCCTGTGTGAAGACAGGAGTCGGAAGCCGGCGTTCGAAAGAGATCCTATTTGTCGCTGCCGCCAGAAGTCTCGGGATTCCGGCCCGCCTGAATCCGGACGATGGGGCGATGGAGTTCCGGAAGGACGGAGCTTTTGTCCCGGTGCTCGCGGAGCGTGAGAAAAACTGCAGCCTGAAACTGCAGTCCGGAAAGGGTACCGTTTGGAAATATTTCCAGAACTGGAGCATTGCACGCAGAACGGAGCAGGGATGGCATTCCCTCCAGCTGGGAGGAAAAACGTGGACGGAGGACGGCTGTCTCGAATTGAGACTGGAAGCGGGACTCTATCGGCTGATTACATCGAACCGTCTGCCCAACGGCAACCAGTTCGCGCGGCAGTGCCAGATCCTCCTGAAGCCCGGGTGCGCCCGGAAGTTGACGATGGAGCTTCGCGATGCGGATCTTTCCGATATGCTGGAATCCATCAATCTGCCGGAATTTCAGGTGCAGGACAGAACAGGCACTGCGGTCAGCGCTTCGGAATTGACGGACGGCGCCTGCCGGGTGATGCTCTGGCTGGAGGAGAGCAAGGAGCCGACGGAGCATATCCTGAATGAGATGATGGAGCAGGCCGAAGCCTTTCGGACCTGGATGTCCCGGATCGTGTTTGTGGTCCGCTCGGAAGAAGCGTTGCAGGATCCGACGGTACAGAAAGCGCTGCGGGAATTTCCGGAGATTCCGGTGTATTATGACGACTTTGAAGAAAATGTCTACGTACTCGGACGCCGGATGTATGTGGATCACGAAAAGCTTCCGATGATCCTTGTGACGGACGGATGCCGCAATGGGATCTATGCGGCAAGCGGATATAATGTCGGGACCGGCGATATGCTTCTCCGGATCCTGGAATCCCGGGAAAAATGAGAAGTCAGGAGAGAAAAGTAATGGAAAAAGCACAGATCAGCGGTACAAGGGCGCTGGAATTTCTGAAAAAGTTTGATTTTATCCGGGAAGCAGGGACCGAAGGCGAACAGACCGCCGCCGGGTATATCCGGGATTACCTGGAACAGAATGTTGCCGGCCCGGGAATCACGTTCCGGGAGGAAGCGTTTTCTTTTGAGGAATCGGGGATCCGGGAGGCGCATCTGATCGTCACGGAGCCATACCGGAGAGAGTATACTGTCGTTGGATGCGCCGGGTGCGGCAGCACGCCGGATGGAGGCGTGGAGGCGCCGTTTCTCTATGTGGAAAATGCAGATGAGATCAGCCTGTCTTATGCGCGCGGAAAGATTGTGATGGTCAATGGGATCGTGCGGAAAGATCTTTACCGGAAATTGTCCGAGGCAGGTGCCGTGGGGTTTGTGATGCTCTCCGGAACGCCTCTGGACGAGGGGGAGGATCTTCGGCCTGCACGCCGCTCCCTGCGCGGTCTGGACGAGACTCCGCTGCAGGGTGTGACCGTACATTACCGGGACGCTGTGGAACTGGTGGAACAAGGGGCGTCCAGAGCACGGCTGATCCTGCGCCAGGAAAAAGAGAAGAAAACGTCCCGGAATCTTGTTCTCCGGATTGAGGGCGGAGACCGGGCGGATGAGATCCTGACTGTTACCGCTCACTATGACTCGGTGCCGGAAGGACCGGGGGCTTACGACAATATGGCAGGGGCGGCCATCGTCATGGAACTCTGCCTGTATTTTTCCGTCCACCGTCCTCGCCGGACGATGGAATTCGTCTGGTTCGGCGCGGAAGAAAAGGGACTGTTCGGAAGTCTGGATTATGTGGTGCGTCATCAGGAAGAGCTGCAGGCTCACCGGTTCAACATGAACGTGGACCTGGCAGGACAGACCATCGGAGGAACCGTGATCGGTGTGACCGGGGAGCCGGCAGTCTGCCAGATCCTTTCCGGCTATGCCCGCGAGGCAGGGATGGGTGTGTCCTTCAAAAATCAGATCTGGGGCAGCGATTCCAACAGCTTTGCGTGGAAAGGCGTACCGGCGATGACTCTGAACCGGGACGGTTTCGGTATGCACACCCGCCACGATACGATTGCGCTGATCTCTGCCTGGTCGCTGGAGCGGAGCAGCCGTCTGCTCGCGATGGTGGCGTCGCGGCTCGATTCCGCGGAAGTTTTTCCGTTTGACAGGAAGGTCCCGGAACAATTCCGGGCGGAGCTGGACGGATTTTTCAGATAATTAAGAGTGATAGATCAGATGCAGGATCTGTAACGCTGACGACAGCAGATTCTGCATCTTTTTTCTGTAATGACATGTTTTCGGATATTTCGATTTCTCATCGGATATTTTTGAAGATTTTGAAAAGAGTCTTGACAGTTTGAGTAAAATTCCTTATACTACACCTATAAGTTAGTTAGAACTAACTAAACATACAGAGTAAAAGGAGGAACCATGAGATGTCAATGATCAACAAAGAAGTAAGTGATTTTTCTGTGGAAGCATATCAGAACGATGGCTTCTGTACAGTGACGAAAGATGAAATTCTTGGAAAATGGAGTGTATTCTTTTTCTATCCTGCGGACTTTACGTTCGTTTGCCCGACGGAGTTGGAAGACCTGGCAAACAAATATGAGGAATTCAAAGCCGCGGGATGCGAAATCTATTCTGTTTCCTGTGATACCCATTATGTGCATAAAGCATGGCATGACGCATCTGACCGGATCAAAAAGATTCAGTTCCCGATGCTGGCGGATCCGACCCATGCGCTTGCGAAGGATTTTGAGGTATACATTGAAGAGAGCGGAGTGGCGGAGCGAGGAAGCTTTATCGTCAATCCGGAAGGAAAGATCGTTGCCTATGAGGTGACGGCGGGCAATGTGGGACGCAATGCAGACGAGCTGTTCCGGCGGGTACAGGCCAGCCAGTTTGTAGCGGAGCACGGCGACGAGGTTTGCCCGGCCAAATGGCAGCCGGGAGCGGAGACTCTGAAACCGAGTCTTGACCTGGTCGGACAGTTGTGAGAATGGATCAGAAAAACTTCTACGACGTGGTGGTGATCGGCGGCGGCCCGGCCGGCCTCACCGCCGCGCTGTACCTTGCCAGAGCGTGTTACCGTGTTCTGGTGGTGGAAAAAGAACAATTCGGCGGTCAGATCACGATCACTTCCGAGGTGGTCAATTATCCGGGAGTCGCCAGGACGAGCGGAACAGAACTGACCAGGACGATGAGGGAACAGGCGCAGAAATTCGGCGCGGAGTTTCTTCTGGCAGAGGCGGAAAGGGTGGAGACAGACAGTGACATAAAAAAGGTGTTTACCAGCCGGGGGGGGAATTTTCCTGTTTTGGAATTCTGTGTGCGGCGGGGGCCCGTCCGCGGATGGTCGGCTTCCGGGGCGAGGAGGAATTCCGGGGACACGGCGTGGCTTACTGTGCCACCTGTGACGGAGAATTTTTTACCGGAAAAGATGTCTTTGTGGTCGGCGGCGGATTTGCCGCTGCGGAGGAAAGTGTGTTTCTGACCCGCTATGCGCGCCATGTGACGATCCTGATCAGGGGAGCCGGTTTTTCCTGCGCAGAGGCCACGGCGGAAGCGGCAAGGAATCATGAGAAGATCACGGTGCTGACCCACACACAGGTGGAAGCTGTCGAAGGAGACCAGGCACTCAGGGTTCTGCGGTATAAAAATACGGAAACGCAGGAAGTGACGGAATACCGAGCGAGAGACGGAGAGACCTTTGGTGTGTTTGTGTTTGCGGGGTATGAGCCTGCGACGGAGCTTCTGAGAGGGATTGCGGATCTGAACGAGCAGGGATATGTGATCACCGACAGAAACCAGAAGACGAACGTGGACGGACTGTATGCGGCGGGAGATATCTGTGTGAAGAGCCTGCGGCAGGTCGTGACGGCGGTGGGGGACGGCGCTGTGACAGCTGCCGAACTGGAAAAATATGCGGCAGCCATGCAGCAGAAGACAGGACTTCGCCCTGTTTTTCCAATGCATAAGGAGACAGAAGGCGGATCGGTTGATCCGGGGCATGAGGGCGCCGGAACTGTACCGAAGGATCCGGAGCGTCCGGCGGCGGAGAGACATACAGGAGTGTTCTCTGAGGATATTGTGACGCAGCTGAAGACGGTGTTTGCGCGGATGGAACGGCCGCTGACCCTGCGGCTGGTTCTGGATGACCGCCCGGTTTCCGCGGAACTGGAACAGTATGTAAGAGAAATGGCGTCCTATACAGACAAGCTGGCGGTGGAGATCACGGAGGATGCTGGCGAGACACATCTGCCGGTAGTGCGTGTGTATCGGGAAGACGGAGCGGATACGGGACTGGCGTTCCACGGCGTACCCGGCGGACATGAGTTTACTTCCTTTATCCTGGGTCTTTACAATGCGTCCGGTCCCGGCCAGATGGTGGACCAAGAGACGATGGAACGGATTCACAGCCTTCGTAAACCGGTGGATCTGAAAATTCTGGTATCGCTCTCCTGCACAATGTGTCCCGAGCTTGTGACAGCGGCTCAGAGGGTTGCTGCGGAGAGCCCGTTGGTGCGCGCGGAGGTCTATGATCTGAATCATTTTGAGGATCTGAAAGAGAAATATCAGGTCATGAGCGTCCCGTGTCTTGTCATTGACGGTTCCAGAATTTTCTTCGGAAAGAAAAATGTCCGGCAGCTTTTGGATCTGATCGGGCAAAGATCTGAGTGATTTACAGCAGTTTGGCCAGGTCTGTGCATTTATTGTGCAGACCTGGCCGAATTGCTGCCAATGGATGGTCAGATTGCCGGATTCAGATAGCGCCTGCCGGCAATCTGTGATATACTACACACAGACAGGGATTAAAACTGAAGATTACATGCAGGAGGAAACAGAGCTATGATTACGAGAATTTTGCGCAAGGAAGAGCAGTGGAAATCGGATCTGATTCAGGCAGTCTGTTTTGAATTTCCTTTTGACGTTGAGAAGGCAAAAAAGCAGGCGCAGGAAACGGAAAAAAACGGAGACGCTGCGAAAGATCCCGTGAAGACAGAGTGCTGGGGATGCTTCGCGGACGACAATGAACAACTGCTTGGCAGTATTACCGTCAGCCATTTTACCGCCGGGTTTGACGGGCATGAGGTCCTGATGGGCGGGATCGGCGGCGTGTCGACGCTGCCTCAGTGGAGACGCCAGAGAGTGATCCGCCGCTGCTTTGAGAATGCGCTGGAAGATATGTATCAGAAGGGTTTTGTGCTCTCTTCGCTGTATCCGTTCAGCACGAATTACTACAGGAAATTCGGGTATGAGAACAATGCCTGTGTCTGGGAGTGGACGGTGCCTTTCGACGCGCTTCCGTCCGGAAATGCAGAGGGAACGGTGGAACAGCTTTTCCCGGGAGATGATCTGTCTCCGCTGTTGGAGGTTTACCGGGAATTTTACCGGGATTATAATCTGGCGGTGCGCCGGACGGTCTACGATCCCGCACTGGAGAAAGAAAATCTGCTGGAACAGAAACGGTATATCTATCTCTGGAGAGACAGGAACGGGAAACCGCAGGGCTTTCTGATCGCACAGAAGACAGACGGGGATGTGTTTGACTGCACGACTACCTTTCGCCTGAAAAACGGTTTTCTGGCGTTGAATGCAGAAGCTTATCTGGGGTTGTTTTCCTTTGTGAAAACCAGTTTTTCCGCATACTATAAAAAAGTCCGTTTTCAGGTGCCGGAAGGCGTCCGGCCGGATTCGTTTTTCCCGGAAAGTACAGAGATCACCTGTCAGAGATTTTATAACGGTATGGTGCGTATCGTCAACGTGCCGGAGGCGCTGAGACTTTGCAGATGCAAAGGAAATGGAACGCTTCGACTGGATGTAAAAGATGAGATGCTGTCCCGGAACAGCGGCGTCTGGCAGATTGATTTTGCGCCGGGCAGGGAAAACCGGGTGACCAAATCCGAGGGACCGGCGGATGTCTCTTTGCCGGTGAGCGCGTTGTCCGCGCTTGTGTGTGGTGCTCGTTCTTCCGGGGATCTTCTTTGGATGCCGCAAGTCACTACACGGTATCCGGAAGCTCCGCTGGACCAGGTATTTTATCGGAAAAAATGTCATATTTTGGAATTGTTTTAAAAGGCTGAAGAAAAGGG